>Ga0315331_10000687_pt1 | contig 23983 bp, 39 predicted proteins | sample M160m34915metaG_FD_203456 | JGI IMG/M metagenome (GOLD analysis project Ga0315331, IMG submission 203456) | Ammonia-oxidizing marine archaeal communities from Monterey Bay, California, United States - M1 60m 34915 | ecosystem: Environmental > Aquatic > Marine > Intertidal zone | place: USA...
GTCTAGGCTAAAAACACTCCCAGAAAAAAAGCCCCCCCCCTATTTACTCGCCGCGCGCCGTCTTTCTACCATGACATTTATAGCATAAAGTCTGCCAATTATCCGAATCCCAAAATATAGCCCAGTCGCCCCTATGTGGGGTGATATGGTCTACATGTAGGGGCTTATCTTTTGTATTTCCTGTTAGCTTACCTTGTCTTAGGCACTCAACGCATAGCGGGTTATTGTGTATATGCCGTAGTCTAGCCTTCTGCCATGCCGCAGTGTATCCCCTGCTGTTAGCGCTCTTTCGCTTCTTCTTCTCTCCCTTTCCATCTTTCCAGCTAATCTGTACTTGTCTTCCATGCTTACTTACATGGCGACAGTTACAAGACCTGCGCCTACAGAATTTACAAAGAGAGCTAGCCGCCATGTACTGCTACCTTAATGTCTACGCCTACCGCCGCGCCCATTACTATAAGCATATCTAGAGTAGGCACTATTTGCCCCTTAGACATACGCTGCCAGCCCGACTGACTAACACCGGCTATACGTGCAGCATTTGCTACACTCATAGACCCGCGCTTATGCTCGATTAGTTCTATTATCTTCTCTTTATCCATTGTTCTATACCTATAAAAAAAGACACGCTAAGCGGTAAGCCTAGCGCGTCTGGTGGTGGTGTTTCCCTTGCTAAGTCTCACCTAAACCGCTACAAGCCTTACAGCTTATTCTACTCTCTGTTACTGGTAGCTTACTGAATCTACTTTTACCCGTACCGCTACATGCTGCGCATATAGTACCCTCTAGCCCTATGTACATAGACTCTATACGCGCTGCCGTTTCTTCGACGCCTTCCGCTATAGCGTAAGTACAATATCGCCGCCTATCGCCCAGCGCTAACTCTGTAAAGTATTCCCGGCTATCCGTATCTAGTGCAGCCTTTAGCTCTAGCTCTACTCTGCTTATATCCATTTTATTTTTCTTTCTTATTTTAGGGTAATTCGTTTAACGGCTATTAATATAATGTATATATCGGCATATACACAAGGGCGCATTAACGAAAATGACGACACCGCCCAGACTCAAGAGCCTTAGACGATGCCGCCACCAGAGGAACCACCATTATAAAAACTCTATTAGTGTATAGATACACTAAACGTATAATGATTAGCATGATTAAACATAAAGCACTAAAGCGAAACGTACAGCAAATAGATTTTTCTTTTAAGGGTATGAAAGATAAACGCTATATCTTTTGCATATCAGACCTGCACCTAGATAACGCGCACTGTGATAGAGAGAAGTTGGTAAGCGACCTAGAAAAAGCGCTAGAATTAGACGCCGCAATATGTATCTTTGGCGATACCCTCGACGCCATGCAGTCGAAGACAGACCCTAGACAAGATAAAGCGGCTCTACGCTGGGAAGCTGGACACGGTACAAGTAATTACTTTGACTCTATCGTAGAGGAAGCGGCGGTATTCCTAGCGCCCTACTCTCGCAACATAGTAACTATCACGCCGGGAAACCACGAAACGGCGATTTTAAAACGCCACGAGACAGACTTAGTAGATAGGCTCTGCTGTCGTCTTCGCCAGCTCGATAAAAATTGCACCGTAGCCGCTGGGGGTTATGCTAACTGGGTACGCATACAATGTAATAACTACACCACAAAAACAAATAACATACTATACGCGCATCATGGCTACGGCGGCGGCGGCGGCTGGAATAGCCAGATTAACGCCTTTCAAAAACTACTAGAACATGCAGAAGCAGACATATACGTAAGCGGTCATATACATAAAAAGTACTTCTTTCCAATAGAGCGCGCGGCGGTAAATCGTAGGGGGTTAGTCAAAAACAAAACTATACACATGATACGCTGCGCGAGTTATAAGCCAGAATATGAAGACGGCTTTAGCGGCTGGGCTGTAGAAAAGGGTATCGGACCGCGCCCGCTGGGGGGCTGGCTCATAGAGTTTTCAATGCACAAAAAATACGGTATAAGGCGGCGCGTATATGAAATCTAAATCAGAAAAAGTATATCTAATAACCGGCGCAGTCTTTCACATTCTCGCCAGCCTGTGGCTTACTGTTCAGCTTTATAAGTTCTGGCTGTGGTTCTCGTGGCTTTACTGGCTGCCTGATACACTGTGAAGCGCTCGTACTCTTTACGGTCTAAAGCATAGATAACACCTAGCCCATTATATCTACCCTTATTGAGTAAATAGGCATTTTTTCCGAATACGTTAAACGATTCTACCTTATCAATATTAGCGGCTATTACTGCTTTTACTTCGTCAGTCGTCGGCTGTCTTTTCGCGCGTCTCATTATCTAGCCTTTCTAAAGAGTTCCAAAATACGCCTAAGTCCCATTGGTGTAAGTCTGTATTAGCTACTAACGCTATCTTGCAAGCCTCAGAGCTGCAATAAACAGCGCTACCTAGCATACCCCAGCCAGAGAGAGCCTCAGACCCGCAAGCTGGACACGGTAAAAGCTCTGGTAAGTTGCCTTCTTTATTGGGTGAAAGATTATTTAGGTTTACCATACTTAGCCTCTACTATTAGACAAGATAGCTCTACCAGTTTGTCTAGGGATACAATACATAGCCACTGGTTAAGATTACTTCTATGTAGCACTACGGCTACGTCGTCTTCTGCGTCTCGCTCTGCTTGCTCTACCCATTTATATACAGTCTTACTCCCGCTTTCTACTCTTTTTACCTCTACGTGCAGCCCATCAAGCCCTACTAAATCTGCCTGTGCGCCTTTACTGTACCCGTTATATTGAACGCTACGCCTAAAATTAATTTTTGGCAGTATCTCCCGAAGCCTAGCGGCGGCGTCTAATTCGCCGTTTTTCCCTTTCCTGTTACTATTAGTCAATGCTCGCCCCTTAGTGCTGCCGCTTCTATTGGTGTTATTGAAGTAGAGATATAACCGAATCTAACTAAATCGCCTATTAAGTACTCGTAAAGATAACTTAGCCGCTGGGGTGTTAGCCTCTCGAAGTCTTTACGCCAGTTAGCCCGCTGCTCTGTCGCGCAGCGAATCCGTAAGCCGGTTATTTTCCGTATGTCTTTCGCTATGCTCTCGTAATGTATTATGTGATACGGCGCCACATTTTCTGCCCATTTGCTAATAACCGGAGTACGCATTAGCGGTATTTTATCTACGTAATGTCCTAAAGTGATAGGCTCTAAATTTTTAGCTAGCCTCTTATCATTATAGGCGCTGTGCATAGCGGCTATTCTGGTATATGGGTTACGAACCATTACGGCGCGCTCGTAGCTTTTCCAGCGCGTCGGTATTCGAGTTATGTAGCTATCTATTCCCCCTGTTTCATTATCGCCCATTACCCAATAGTTATTAGCCCTATTACATAGCTCTACATGTAATGCCGTAGACCCTACGCCGTTAGGGGTTAATATTATTAGTTTTTCTGTGTCTAGTACTATCATAACCGCGCTTTCCGGCTGTTAGTAAATGAATTAAAAACCGCACTAAGCCCACCTGTATAAATCCTTCTTTAACTATCTGTCTATGTATGTTCGATAGCTGCTCTACGTCATTGGTAAGCACTCGTAGCCGTCGTCTATCCTCTGTAATATATCTAACTCTCATAGTGTGCCATCTCTTTCTTTATATTTTCTGCTTCGTCGCTCATACCTTCGCCTCTGGCTTTTAGTTCGTCCAGCTCGCGCCATAACTCACGCAGAGCTATAGCATTATCTACCTGTTCAGCCGTTAGCACTTTCGGCGCTAGCGGCGCTGCTTCTTTTTCGTAGTTGCCTAGACCCTTCCAGCCGTTAGCTATGGCTCTGGTTATCTTTAATTCTAGTGTACCGTCTGGTAAATGTGCTACTGAATTTACAAAAGCCTCTACCTGCATCTCTGTGTAGTTACCCGTCTCGCGCTTATAGTCTATCCATCTCGCTAAGCTCTCTTTTCTCTTAGTAGAAAAAGTGGGGTAGTTATTCTTTCTTTCTTTATATTCTTTACTTCTTCTTCTTGTATCTACTGGCGTCTCTACTCGTGTCTTTACTGGTGTCTCTACTGGCGTCTCTACTGCTGTCTCGCTTTTTTCTTCGCCATGCTGATATACCTTATAATTACAGACTGTAACCACTGTAAAGAGTGTACCGCTTTCTACCGTTATCATATCCATATGAATTAACTTATCAAAGTGTCTTTTTACAGTACCTGTAGACGTCTCTAAGTCTCTAGCGGCTACTCTGTAGCTAGTGGCAAACTGCCCAACGTCTAGCGTAAGGTTAGCCGTATACAGTTTTACCGGCTTATAGACTGCGCGCCCAAGTAACCATATCCATGTCTTTAGTAGGTTAGCGTCTGTAAATACTGCGCTATCTATTATCGACCTGTGTAACTTTATGTATCCCTTCATAACTTCCCCTGTAAAAAGCCCGCCTAGCCACTAGCTAGACGGGCTACCCAAAAACTACCTAGCGTATCGAGAGAATACCGCTAGGCATATACCGACACTAAACAGCGTCGTAGTATTTCCAAAAGTTGTACTCGTCTTGCCAGCTCTCCCCATATGGTATCTTTACACTTTCTCTATCTAGGTCGCATAGTAGCGCTGTATGGTCGAAGGCTGGTAATATGTTTAGCCCGTAGTCGAAGTCTAAAACGTCGTCTATGTTAGTCGTGCTTACTACTTCCGTGTCGCAGTCGTCTAGATTATTGCGTATGTAAAATTGTAGCTGTGTCTCTGTGTGCATGTAGTGGTTAGGCGGCGACTTTAGATAGCTATTAAAAGGTATATCATGGTCTAGCCCTTTCTTCTCTAGCCACCATAGATAATGTTTATACAATCCGTAAGCCCGCGCCAGCGGCTCTCTGATGACTAGTATTACCTTGTAGCCGTCGTGTATCCAGCCGTCATGTACTCGCCCGTAGTGGTGGTCTATCCCGCCGTCTGGATTCTCGCCATTAACCCAAATACCGCCATGCTCTGGGCTACATAGTATTTTATGTAGTGCGCCGCTAGCGGTATGCGGCGGTGTCACCAGTACTAGCTTTTGCTTCTGTAGTAGTATCATCTTAAAGTAATGCCTTCCCCGCTATACCCTTCTATGCAATCCTCTTTAAGTTCTTCTATAAACTTTTGATAGAATCTAGCGCCCATAGCGTCTGCTTCGTATAAATCAAAAAGCCGCCCCTGTTTCTCGCCTAGCGCATTTTCGCTACGGTATAAATACTGTAGCAAGCCGCGCCACTGTCTCTCGTCGCCTCTAAACCAGCCCGTACCGTCTATGCTTTTAGCGCCGCTTTTATGACATACCCATAAAGTACGAGGCGAATTTACACCGCCTACGTGTACATTCTCGAATTTATTACAAAAGCGCCATATGTTAGCCCGTTTCCATTTTGGACTACCGCCAATAAATACCCATTCAGCGCTAGGAGGTACATCTTCCGGCGCCATGCCGTCTTGGACAACAAAAGCCAGCTTAAACTTATACCGCTTGAACCAGTGCGCGCCGTCTGTCCAAGTATCCCATTCTGCTAAAGTCGCCTCCCTATCTGCTACTACATCGGGAACCACCACAAATATAGGCGGCTTTTTATGAGCTGCCGCCTTATCCAATAACAGCCTAAACTTATCTACCTCCCAGTCTTTACCTTTTGTCGTCGCAGCATAGCGACCATTATCTAGCGCATATGGCATATCTACATTACGCCAGCCATCTATACCGAAAAGACAAGCGAAGCGGGTAGGATATTTAGCCCACAATGCGCGTACTTTTTTACCTGTGTTATTTGATAACATAATCTGCATTACTATACCTCTTAAAATGGTGGGTCGTCTGGCATGTTAGACTGTGAAGTAGCCGTAGCCTTAAACTCTTTAAGCTGCTCTCTAACTTCTGCGTCGCTAGTCTCGCTCTCTAAGTATCTATATACGCTATTGCGCTTAATGTCCTTACTATCATGGTAGCTCTTTATCTCGACTTTACCGGCTTTACCTTCGCAGTCTGCGGCGACTATGCGCCCGTCTTCAAACTGCTTAACCAGCCCGGTACAGTGCGCAAACTGTTTCACCTTCCACATTTTAGAAGGGCTTAGCCATTGATTAAGTAGCATATTGCCGCCATCGTGGTACACCTTTAGCACTATCTTTACCTGCTGCTCGCCTTCGTGTCCTTCTAGGCGGCTTGTACAGTCTTCGCTAGCGACTATCTCGAAGTCGTAGCAGCCATCGCCGAGTACTCTATTGCCTGCGTCATTTGGGTCGAAGTCCATTTTATTCTTATCCTATGTAAATTACAGATTCTAGTTAATGTTAAAAGTCCTATTTTTACTCCAGCGGTACGCCATACTATTAGTCGTATCTGCTGTAGTGTTAAGCCGTGAAGCCCTGCGCTAAGCTCGTATATCTGTGTAGAGGCTTTACAAGCGTCTATTAGTTTTCTACTGCTACGCATTTAGTCGCCCCTGTGCGTAGCTAATACATTTAGCGAAGTCTTCCGCTGGTATTAGCTCTAGCTTTTCTACGCCAGCTTTTTCTAGCCAGCCGTCTGTAGTGCTAGACCCGATACCCGCAGTAGTCAAAAGCTCTTTTAGCTTCGCTACATCTTCCGCCGCTGGTAGTTCGTGCAGTATCTCCCGCTTAGCGTCTATCTTGTTGCCGTATCGCTCTGCGAAGTCTGCGTAGATAAGGTCGAATTTTTCGCCCTTTACGAAGCCTTCTAGGCGGCTCTTACGTACTCTCGCTTTACGGCTGCGCCCTTCTTCTAAAATCTCTAGCCATAAGTCCAGCTCGTAGTCTAGCTTTTTCATGCCGTCGAAAGTCGTGTCTACTACGCTCTGCTGTCCGTCTGCGTCTTTCCCCCACTTGTCGGCGCTGTGACATATATAAACTACGTTCATGTCTAGGCGGTCTAGCCAGCGTATGAGCCTGCGCGTAGGTCTATTAGCCTCTTTCTTATCGCGCCCAAAATCGTTACCTACTTTTTCCTCTGCGATAGAGGCGGCTATAGAATAGAGCTTAGAAAAGCTATCTATAACTACCGTTTTATAGTTATGCTCTATCGTAGCTAGTGTCTGTATTTCCTCTATTACCGTGTAGTAATCTTGGCTACCCTCAGACTGCCCAAAATAGACGCCACCGCCAGCGGCTAACTTCTTAGCGTAGTGGTCGCGCTCAGCGCTTCCCTCTATGTCTATGTAGTAGCAGTCTGGGAAGTCTAGCGCAAAGTACGTTTTACCTACGCCAGCCTCTCCGCTTAGTATAATCTGTGCGCGTTTATCTTTCCCTACTGGGGGCTTAGCTTTTAGCTCTCGCATTTTCTATATCTTTCTGGCGTAGTTCGCCTCTTACAATTCTTATATCTGCTGGCGCGTCTACGCCTACAAGTACACTAGACGCGCGTAGCTTGATAATCTTTATAGTTATGTCTTCGCCTATGTGTATTATCTGCGATTTTTTGCGGGTTAGGTTTAAGCTCATTATGCTACCTCACCTTCTACGAATAGCCCGCTAAAAACCTCTTGCGGCTCTTTAGTGCGCACTGCCATTAGCTCTATAGATGCGGCGTCTATAACAGCCCACGCCTGCCGCGCTGGGTAGTTATAAATAAGCGGCGTAAAGTTAGGTAATAACTCCCAGCCGGTAAAGTCTGTACCTTTCGGTACGATACCATAGATAGTAACTACGCTATCCCAATAGCCGCAGGCTATCCAGCCGCCTACTTCTTCTGTCTGTGTGCGATAGTGGCTAATACATAGACCTTTAGTAATTCGGTTAGTTATGTTACCGGGATTAAGCCACTCAGCGCAGACGCCATAGCCTTTTATGCCTTCGTGACACTCTAGCATTATGTCGCTGTCGCAGTCGTCTACGTAGGTCGTCTCATGCCAGATATTAAGAGACGTTAGCCATTTAGATACAGCCCAACAGCAGATACTATCTGCGAAGATGTCGCACGGCTCGCGCGGTCGCTCTGCTGGGTGTGTCCTATCTGTGCCTTTATCTTGCGCGTATCTATCTGCGCACTTTATCACGTATTGCGGAATAATAACGCGCGCGCTATCTGCTTCTTTTTCTTCTGTAGCCATCTTGGATACTATCTTTCTTTTAAGGTTTTAACTTCGTTTACTTCTTACTCTATTAATATATTAATACCATCGGATAAACACAAGCCCAGCGAAACAAAAAACCAGAAAAAAGAGAAAGTATCTAGACTTACTTTTTCAGTAGATAAAGCACTACAGAAGATAGCGCGCCTAGAATAGCTGTTACTGCGGTACGCATAGCCCAGCGCGTAGAGTCTTTAGTGTCGGCTATGTCATTCTCCGCAACACTTACCCGCGCCTCTAGAGACTTCTTACCGTTACCGGCGTAGAGATTGCTAATAGGCTCAAGCTGGCATAGTATGCGCTCTACCTTTACGTCTATCCGCTTTACTTCGTCGCGCAACTCTTGTAGCTCTGTCACTGTGGCGCGTCTTCTTTCTTTACGACGGGTCGCAGACTATCGCCGATTACTAGACCCGTGATAATTACTACCAGCTTGTTTAATAATTCTTCATCTACTAGCGGCTCGCTAAGCTGTGCATTGACTACCGCAAAAAATGCAGTAAGCACAGCTATTACTGTGCGCTTAGATTTTGCTGCGGCTAATATCTCTTTTATCATTTACTCGCCTCCCGGTAAAAATTGCTTAATCATATCTAACGCGCCACCACCTGCGCCGCTAGATAATAGCAGGTAAGCCCCTAGCAAAATTGCTATTAACATAAATAACCATTTACGCGCGTAGCCCTTACTAGTCTTTAGCTCTGCTTTAGCCAAAATTATATCAGCTTTACCCTCTCGTCTCTCTGTCTTTTTATCCTCGACCATAACTAACTTACCTTCGCTATTACGCTCTCTACGTTTACGCCCCATCAGTAAACCTCTCCATTAGTTGTACATATTACCCATGCCCCGCTACGCTCTGCTATCTCGCTCGCCTGAATAGCGCAGCTCTCTACAAACCAATCTAATTCTAACTTGCTAAATTCTCGCGCTTTATAATCACTAATAGCGCGCGGCTTCTGTCTGTCCGAATCTGTACCATTAAACATTATAAGCCGCTTACATTTTATGCCGTGTCTCTGTAGCCAGCTCTCAGTTATCGCCCTGTCTTTCTCCAGTCTACCCGTGATAATCGCCGGTAGCTCTGCGCGTCTTGCTAGATATCTAGGCTGCGCCGTCTCTAATGGTTTATTGTATGGCATGTCATGGCATAGCACGCCGTCGAAGTCAAAAGCCATACGGCTAACATAGCCACTATTGAACAAGTTCCATTCTAGTAAGTGGGGTAGCTCTAGCTCACTACATTGTAAATCCGGTAGATTCTCCGCGCGCGGATTAACATAAATAGCAGCGGTAACACCTCTAAAGGCTTCTAGCTTTTTCATGGCTGCGCCGCTGGCTACCGTGTCGTCTACAAATAATAAGCGGGTAGGCTCTGGCGTAGCCTTGAAGCGCTGCCCAGCGCCCACATTAGTTACATACCCTTTATGTAAACTATATAGAGGTAGGTGTAGCTGGGTCGCCATCACGCTAGCGGGTATCATACCAGAGCGCGGAATAGCACATATAGCGTCTATCTCTGGCGGTACTTCAGCGCAAAATTTAATAGCCTTATGTACTAGCTCTACGGTCTGGATAAGGCGCGCATTTTTGAAAGCTGGCGTAGCCGTCGCAGAGTTTAGCTTACTTTGCCTAGACCTACAGCCGCCGCAGGTAGGGATATTTAGCGCGGAAGTTAGGCGCTGTATGGTATCGCCGAGCCCTTTCTTTAGTGCGCAGTTACGATAGCTAGGGCGCTTTTTCTTGTGTCCACAATTAATACAGACTACGCCCGCTTCGCTTGTTTCCCATATGCACCGCATATTATACCTCTACCGCCTCTACTACCACGCTACCCGAAGCGCTGCACCAGTCCGTAAAGCTAGTCGTAGCGACTTCACCGCCATAGTTTACACTAATAGTGCCTATATCTTCAAATTTACTGAACGTATGCCCGCTATGTAATCCGCATTGGCTAGGGTAGTTGTGGTACATCTCGTGATAGTAGTAGAAGTCGTCGCACTTGCCGTTAAACTCGCCTCTAATTACTGGGTTGCCTTCGTCGTCTAGTACTGTCTCTGTTAGTGACAACTCCATTTTATAGCCAATATGTAGCCGCCATTCTGTGCCTAGCTCTACGCCGTCGTCTATCTTGTAGCGCGCTAATACTAAAGCACTCCAGCCGAAGGACTTATAAGTAGTATAGCCCGTGTCTTCGTCTAGCTCAGAGCTGCTACACATTCTATCTCCGATATAGTCATTAAAAGATACACCATAATAACAAGTAGCGCCGGGAACATAGTTTGTAGGCAAGTCGTGCCTAGCTGCTACACATAAAGAATTACCCCCAATGCACTGTAGCGTAAATGTACCGTTGAGAAAGTCGCACTTATCGCAGTCTGTCGAATCTGTGAAGCCGCTAAAAGTTACGTCAAATTCTCCAGTCCATAGCGTGCCGGGAAAACTATCACTACAATCGTCGCAACAATCGCTAGGCGGCGGCGGTGGCGGGTCTGGCGGGTCGCCTTGACAACAAGAGCAGCCGGGAGAATGTCTAGAGATACCAGCCATCAGCCGCAGTCTTCCATATCGACCACCCAGAAGCCAGAGCCTTCTACGCGCTTAATGGTTATAAACGTGGCATAATTAATAGCGCCGCTAGCTATATTGTACGCCGTTACTTTTTCGCCAGAATCCGTAAGCACGCCCGCAGATGACATATAGTAGATGTCTACAGTACCGCTACCGGCTGTACTACCAGAGCGCGCAGCTATAGCGCCTACCGTTTTAGCTATCGCAGTTTGTACCCCTATCACGGGTATCCATAACCCACTACGAAAGTTACGGCTAACTCTTATATAGCTATCTACTGGTATAGGTATTAACGAATCGTTATAAATCTCTATCTCGTCTCGCTGCGCGTCTTCTAGTTTTCCGTCTTCGTCTATCTTCCAGATTTCAGCCTTACCCTTACCTAGTTGCGTTGTACTTCTGCCTGTAATTATCTCTGTTACTTTTACTAATACGGCTTCTTCTCTAAGCCTGATAGTATTATTAGGCGCAGCCGCTACACCAGCTCTCAACATACTCAATTGACTATGTAGTAGCTGGTGGTCTTTTTTAAGCAGCGCTATAGCGCGCGCATTAAGTAAGTAGCCCTCTGCCATTTGACTAAATCCCGCTTGTACTAAGTGTCACTGGGTCGCTGGGTAGCGTAAAAGTCGTAATAGTCGTATTAGACGGATACCAGCTTAATGTAGCGCCGGGTTCAAAGCTAAGCGCTGTTATCGTTTTATCTTCGCCAGCGGTAGCCGTTAAAATTCCATCTGTGTCTATAAAAGCGCTAGCTATCGTACCGCTAGAGTCTAGCACAAACTCGCCGCGCAAGCAGTCTACAGTAGTCGCAGCCGCAGAACCTACTAGCGTTGTCTTACCATTTTTTATGTGTGCTGTCGTTAAGCTACAGGCTATCTCTACATCTGCGCCGAAGTTATAGCAGGTAGTTAAAGTAACACCGCTGCCTACTTCTACCTCTCCAGCTAGCGCGCGTATCTCGCCAACTACGGAAGTGTCGCCGGGCTTATGGGCTATGCCTACGCTACCGCTTTCTATATTAATACCCGTTAGCGCGTCGCCTCTAATGTATAGCCCTCTAGTGCCATCGCCGCCGCTAGCTGTCTGCTGAATCTCCATAGTTATAGCGGCGCCTCTAACGTCTAGGGTCGTCTGCCCAGTACCCGCAAAGTCTACGCTAGTAAAGCTCATATTTAAGCTACACTCTGCCGTGTAGCCTTCTTCTACTACAAGCGCGCCGAACTCAGTACCAGAGCTGCCACTAATTTCATTAGGGTAGTCTGCGACTAAATAAATATCGTCACCGGCTACCGGAATTACACTTCCTACCCAGTTCGAATTAAGCGCAAATGATGTAGATACATCACCTTTCCAGATGCGTACTGTCATTGTCTATACTTTCTAAAAAAATGCCTACGGTTTTCTTAACTTCTTAATCGGTTGTGCTACGTGAAATTTTAACGGGCGAAAATTGCGCTCTGGATATGCTGCATAGCGTAAGTAAGCCCCTATATCATTATTAGAGGGCGCAGCGGCGCCGGTTTTATGCGCGACGTCTCCGCGCCCGTCTAATAATGCTGGCTCGTCTATCGGGTGTCCCTTCTCGTCTACTATAAGCTCATCTACATAGCTTACAGCATTGGTAGTTTTATCAACTTTCTTTACTAGCGTCGTTTTTCCTCTATCCAGAATATCGAAGCGCCAGCCTCTATAAAGGTCTATTTCTAATACATAATCTACGCGCCAAAATGGTTTACGCAAATTCTGCCAGCGGCGATTCCCCGTTATACCGTTTATCTTGGCTGCAAATGGCGGAACGTTCATTTTGAAGCCGTTTATATCTATAAAAAATGCGGCTTTATTTACGCTGTCTTGATATTTGAGCGCCCATACTGGGAACTCTGAATGGTTGCGCGTTATGTTTACCTGTAACCGGCTGTACTCTATCTCTAGCGGAGGGTCGAAGCGCTTATGGGCGGAGTTGATAACTGGCTTACCGTTTTTTAATTCGCCAGTTAGGAAGCCGTCGGCTGGGTTAGCGTAGGTTGAATTTTTCGGACCCAGTGCTGGGTGTAATGGCATGGCTTGAAATAAGTTTAACCTATCGCTCTTAGTATCAAATGTCTGTTTACCAATATAAGCGGCTTTCTCTGCGGGTCGTGTACGCTGTATTAGCTGAATATTAATATCGGGTCCGACTAACTCCCAATCTTTTTTCTTGCCGTCTTTGTCTTTAGGGTCTGGCTCGCCGGGCTGGTTGGTAGTGCCTAAATCTAAGCCGCCTATCTTTAGCGGCTTGTAGGTTACGTCGTAAGCCCAGCGCATAGCCGATAACTGGCTTACGTTAATCTCTCGCGCGACCATTGAGCGGTTAGTATCATTACCGATATTTTCATAATAGCCGCCGGGAAGTGGAACAGATACACCCGTACTAGGGTCGCTGGGATAGCCTAAGCCGTCTATACCGTCGTTTACGTCGTCTGTCTCGACAATAAAACGTACTCGATAAGTCGTCTCTGTTGCCGATGAAGTCCAACTAGTAGTAGCCGCGCGGCTGTTTCTATCTATCGTTACTGCAACTACCGCCATGTTATGCAATCCCCGCTACTGTTGCGCCCGGTTTCTGGTTTATTTCTTTTAACAAAGTAACAGTAGTAGCGCCGCTGCCAGCAATAGAAGTCAATAGCTTTTCCATAGCTCGCTGCTGTTTCTCTCTAATCCTAGCCGATACTTCCGCGCTCGTACCTTTCAAAACAGCCCCTACGCTAATGTCTAAAGATTTTATCTTAGCGTCTAGCTCATCTACTGCCGTGTCGTCTAATTCTAGCTTAAATGTCTTTTCTGCTTCATCTATTAACTCTGACATTTGCCGGTCTATTTCGTCGAAAACTTCATTAATAGCAAGCACCGCGCCCGCTGCTGCTGCTGCGGCTACTAGCAGTCTAGTTATATTACCGCTAGCGGCTTTCATGGCTACTTGTGCTGCTGCTAAAGAGCGCATAGCTTTAGCGAGTAACGCTAGACCCTTAATAGCTAAAGGTATCATTTTTAAGAACATACCCCAGAGCGCTACAAAAGCTATCCATTTCGCTACTAATACTACCATCTGCTTAATCATTACAGCATTTACTTTTATCCAGTCTTTTAGCTTCTTCACTATGTGAATCATTACCCGCAGCGCGTACTTTAAGTCTTCAGCGAAGCCCGAAGCTATCAGCATACCCAGCTCTAAAAGATTATCTTTTAATGTAGACCATAGACCAATTAGCGCTTGCGATTGCTCAGCCATCGCCGTAGACATTTCGCCGCCTACGCCTGCTGTCTCCCACATAGCCTGCTGTAACATATTAAAGCTAATAGCGCCTTGACTAATCATACTCTGTACAGCCGCTTCCGTAATACCTAAATGCGCAGCTAACATCGCTAAAACTGGTACGCCGCGCTCTTGTAACTGGTTTAGCGTCTCACCTGTTAGCTTGCCTACGGCTTTTATCTTACCCATTATTTTAGCTAGTTCGTCTATGGGCATACCGATAGCGGAAGCCATGTTACCCATCATAAATAATTGCGCGCCTACCGTTTCGGCTGTCCAGCCAAAAGACAATAGAATTTTGGTAGCTTTTATTAAGTCGTCTAGCTGAAAAGGCGTAGCCGCCGCAAATTCTCGTATTTCCATTACCAGCGCTTGCGCTTCTTCTAAACTCCCTACGAAGGTCTTTATAGCTATTAAGTCTTGCTCTAGCGTGGCGGTCGCTACTATCACTAGCTTTATAGCTTGTATACCTAGTAGCGCGCTACCTAGTATTGCTAGCTGTCTAATAATACCGGCGGTAAACTTCTGAAAGACTGCGCCCGCGCTCGTAGTCTGCTTGCGGAAATTACCAGACATGCCGCGCAAGCTCTTATTAACTCGCCCTACCCCAGCTTCAAAAGGCTTAGTACGCGCTACGAAGGTCGTAGCTATGCTACCTATGCTTAGTGCCATCTATCCAAATCTCGCTATCATTTCTGCTTCGTCTTGGTTTACGTCTATTACTTTCTTTTCGCCCTGTCCTCTTGCGTAAGCCGGTAAAAAGTAGTCTAGGTCTACGCTCTCGCTAGCCTTACTAGCTACTACGTTATTTATCATGCTACATACGTAGCTAGTCTGTAGCCATCGTTCGCCAAAAGGCTCGCATCTATAAAACGCTACCCATTCTGCGAACTGTTCGCTAGTAATCCTCTCTAGCATCTCGTCTACATTAACGAACCCTAAAGCCAGCGCTAGACGGTAGGCGAATCTGCGGCGGCTGCCGCTAGCGCTGCGCAATTTTTTTCTAATTCGTCTACTTCGTCTTCTCCGAATCCACAATGCGCGCTAGCTATCTCAAATAGCCGCCCGGTTATGTTTCCGTCTAAGTCGTCTAGCTTGTTTAGGTCGTTATTCTCTAGCAGCTTCGCGCCGTCGTCGTCTACTAGCGTAGCAATTATTAATAGCTTACGTGCTTCGATATTTACGCCGCCTTTATTATTAAGTATCTTTTTCTCGAAGTTACCTTTAGCGCGCTCTGTTAAGTTTTGGAACCTAAACACCATACCGGCTATTTCTGCGGTTTTATAGCGCTTACCAGTACAGCTTAACAATGCTTCTCTAGTCGTCGTCTCCATTTTCTATATCTTCCTCTGTTGGCGGCTCATGGATTTTAGAGATGCTACCGCCTATAGCTTTCTCTACTTTCGCTCTTACGGCTTCTTTAACTTCGTCGGATTGCGGCGCTAAAAAGCAGATAGGGCTATTAGGCTCTATTCCGCAGTACCCCGCGCCAACTCCGTTAATACGTATTAGCTTTACATCTTTTATAAGGTCGTTTGGGTGACTATCTATTTTAACTCTCATTAGCTGCCCGCCGTGTAAACTGGTTGGTCACTCCAGCGAATACTAAATTCACCAGACATTAACGAACCGTTTTCTAAGTCGCCAGCTTTAGACGATACCAAAAAGCCAGAAGCGCTAACAGTAGCGGCTGTGCTTTCGCCGGACTTCATAGGGTAAGTTACTGTAATAGTCTCAGCGGCGCCCGTAATAGGTGGGAAGGTAGAAGCTGATTGATTCCAAAAGAATTCGCAGCTAAAGTCTCCGCCGTCTGCTAGGTCGGCAGGCTGGAAGGTCATATAGTCAGTAGTGCCTAAGTGCGTAGTCTCTAGGCTTTCCCGTGTAATCGTAGTACCGCTTATGCGCTGATAATTAGCGGTAAAGCCCGAAGTAGCAAAGGTAATCGTTGCGCCGTTTCCTGTCTGTGCCATCTCAAAAACTCCTAAAAAGTTGGGATTGCCTCAGTTAAGACAATCTCGAATAGTAAAGCCGTAACGTATAGCCCGCCGTCGCTGCCGTCGGCTGGAACCATATACGCGCTAGCTCTGTTTCGTAAAATACTGCTCTGGATTGTTTCACTACCCGCGCTACCCGTGTAGCCCTGTAGTGCTGCTCTTACTTTCTCTGCTACGTTTTCTGCTTCTAGTCTGCTCTCGCTGTAACAGCTAATGTTTATATCACTTGTAACTATACCGCTACTAGCGCTTATTGTGTGGCTATGGTCGCTACTAAATTCTTCTATGACTAACGCCGGGAAAGTCTCATTCTGTATCAGTGCATCAGGTCGCATACGACTACTAACTAAGTCTGTAACGTCTGTTACAGTTAGTAAGTAAGTACGTAATCCTGTACCAATACCCGCCATGCTTAACCCTTCTTAGCTACCTTTAGTACTGCTGCTGTTACTGCTGCTTTTGCTTTCGCAGCTACTACACTCTTACCTTTACTTGCGGCTGCTGCACGGGCTACCTTCTGCCAGTGTAGCCCTTTAACAATACCGCCGCCACGATTACCCCAATAGACGGCTACGTGTCCATCGTTTACTAAGTGCGCGTAGTTTGCTGCTTTAGGGCTGCCCTTCGTGTAATCATAACCAGCAGCTACACCAATAATACCGGCTTTACGTATAGCTGCTTGATTTTTCCATTTTGGAGAGCGCTTATCTGTTATAGCTTTTTTAAGCTGGTCTTTACCGCCTCCCCACTGTTTAGTCTTACCCTTTAGTAAGTGCGTACCTGTAATCTTAGAGCGCGGTGTGCGTTTTCTATACTCGCCTTTAAGTAGCGTACTCATCGCGCCTACCACTTTTCTAGTTACCTGTCGCTGTAGCGAAGGCGTTAGCTTCTTAAAACTAGCTTCTACTAGCGGTATATCTCGATTAACTAACTCGAAGGCTTTAGCCATTTATACAGCCTCCCGACATAATAGCCATAGCTCGCGCTCGTGCGTGTCTTTTCGCTGTACGGTTTCGATATTAAAGATGCGACTATCCCAGCTTACCCTATGCTCTGCTGTAGGAAACGTGCCAGAGGCTGGGTAGCGTATGCGTACTAGCGCGCTTATCGTTGCGTCTACTTGCTGTCCTCTCACCTTCTCTACGCCGCCAGTGTCTATAACTTCGCCATAGACTGTACTGTATGTAGTCCAACTTTCCGACACTTGCCCGGCGCTGTCTGCTGTACCTGTATTATTTTGTAAGGCTACTCTGTGCCTTAGCTTACCGGCTCGTACCATGTGTTGGCGTCTCCAAGTTGGTACTGTGTTAAAAGCGCGTCTACGGCTAGCGGTACGGTAGCTACATTAGTGCCAACTATTACCGCTTCTCTATTCTCGAACCAGTGCGCCACTAACATAAGCGCGGCTTGCTTGATACCTTCCGGCGTAGCGTCCGAATCGCCATAGCCACATACAAAGCGAATCTCTACAGCGTCTATCTCCCGGCGGCTAACAGCCCAGACCTCATTATATGCAGGCTGGATTATTGCAGGCTCTCTACTATCCGATGCTTTATACTTAGAGCTGCTTAGCGTCTGCTGCGCGCCGTCTATATCTATATATTTTATATGTGTTACGCTCTGTAGTTCGCCTTTAGGTAGGTTAATTACATTACGCCCAGCGGGTAGCCTATCCGTTATTAGGTCGTAAGTAGCAGTACATATCTGGCGCCCTGTCTTGGCTTCTATATACATGCGCGCAGCCTTGATATAGTCATTAATCAAGGTATCGAAGTCTGCGGTATCTACGGCTATATGGCGCTTAACTTCTGTCGAGTCTATCGGCTCGTCTGTCGGCGCTGTTATAGTTTTTATAGCGTACTTATTCACTACGGGTTACTTTCTTTTTACTTCGTTTCTTAGGTGGCTTTAGCGCGGCTGCTTCTACTACAGCCTTACGGCTGGGGGCTTTACCCCCAGCCGCTACAGCTTGTAGAGAATCAATTAAGCGCTTACCTTCGTCGTCTGATACTTCTATTACGTCGCCTACTGACTGCGTAAAGTTAGTACCGGCTCGACTTACTAATAGCTTAACTTTCATTTTTTCCCCTTTAGTAATTAGCTAGCTGCCTGTACTAAGTGCTTAACAGGATTAGTACCAGCGTCTAATAATACCGAATCATGACGGGAGAAGGCGACGAAGCCTGTCTGGTCGTAATCACGATAGCGCTCGTCCATACGGGCGAGTCGTATAGACCCACAATCTCGAATTAAGAACTTACTAAAATCGCCGCAGAGTACCGTCTTAGCGCTCGCTGCGATACTGCTAGCCATCTCTTGATTAACTACTACGGGCTTGCCAAGTAGCACATCTGGCGCGTCGGAAGTTAAACCGGGCTGCCATAGATACTGGTTATTAGAATCTTTCAGCTTACGCACCGCAGATTTTACGCTGTTGTGCATCATAAATCCACAGCTAGGCGAATCCTGATAGGCTGGGTCGATACTAGCTAGAAGGTCAATTAGCTCGTCCATAGTAATAGCGGTAGCACTTGCTGCCGTTACGCCTAAAGTAGAACCAGTTACGATACCTTCGGGCTGGCTAGAGCCTGTACCTGTAGTAAAATGCTCAGCGGTAATACGCCCTAGACGTTCGCCTATCATGCTGCCTAATTCCGCGCCTAGATTAAATGCAGAATCCTGCATTAGCTCAGCCGAAACGCGCAGAAGGCGGCTAGAATATTTATACGCCGATAAATTTATACTAGCATATACAACATCTTGCTCTGACACTTGCGTATTTTCGGCTAAAATTGCGCCCTTGTTTCCAGAGTCGTTTACGGTTGGAAACGGAATAGTATTACCAGAAGCAGTACGCAAAATACGACTTACACGGCGCGGTCCACCAAAAGCCAGCAAAGCTCGCTCTAGCTCATTACTAAAGCCCTCTGGAATAGTGTATCCGCCTTCGGTGCTGCTCGTACTCTGCGCTCGATATTCGCTGCCGAAGCCACGATTATTAAACGTCTCAGCAGCGCGTAAATTAATCTCAAAGAAGCTGCGGCGCGGGTCTACTCCGCAGCGGGTAGCTGCTTCGTTAAGTTCGTTGCCTACTTCCATGCCGGACTGGTGCTGACACCATGCCAGTAAAGCCTTAGAGCGCGTATCGTCATTAATTGGCGTAGGCTCATTATTGCGCTTCGCCTGCCATTCGCTGCGCTCTCTTTCTTCGCTGATAGTGTCCAGACGTGCGGAGACGTCTAGCTTTTCTTTTTCTGCCTGCTGTCGCTCTAGTACGCTATCGTACTCTGCGTTCACATCTTCCCAGCGCGCGCGCTGTTCGTCTGTCCAGCTTTCCTGTGTGTTACCTAGCTCTTTAATTTCTGCGGCTAAGCCGTTTCGCTGCTCTTGCAGCTCTTGTACTTTATCTACTGCCATTGTATAAGTCCTTAAAAATAGAATTTTCTAAGGTATGCGCCAAAAAAAAGCCATACCTATATACGTGTAATACGCTATAGCTACAGCCTGTACGGGTTCGCTTTAGAATGTGGTAGCGAAGCTAAGCGCTTCGACTATTGAGAATTATCTATAAATCTTCGTTAGCGTCAAGTTTAATTTGTGCTAATCTTTTCTTTACTGCGTCGCGCTCTCTGTTTTCTTCGGCTTCCCACTTAGATAAAGCGGCTTTAGCTTCTTCTAGATTTTCACTACTGCGAAGCCCAGTTGTAGCGCTTTCGTATGCTGGGTAGGTTACTACCGATACATCAAATAAGTTAGCGTCTGTTATGTTTCTATATGTCTGCCCGTCGCTGCGCTCTATCTCTTGCCCCTCTGCGGTTACACTAAAGGCGAAGCTAGAGCCGGAGACGTCGCCGCGCGTAATGCTTTTAGCTAAGTCTGCGGCTTGCTGTGTCTCTGGCAAGTCTACTTCGTAGCGTAGCCCTGTAGAGTCTGTCGTAAGCCGCAGCGTATTAGATTTTGTGCGACCCAAAACTATATTAGCATCATGGTTAAATAGCGCTCTTACGTCTTGCATCTCTGCTAGCGCTCTATCAAAAGCGCCCGGCTGTATACGCTCGTAGTAATTGTCCATGAGCTGGTACTGCGTACCGCTATCGTCGCTACGATGAAAGACGGCGGCGTAGCCCGTTACCATTTGCTTACCATCTGCGCGTGTCTCTACTGTAACCGGCTTTTCATTAGGAAATATCTTACTCACTGTCTAACTCCCTGCGATAACTCGCTAGAATATCTTTAGTAAAGTCTTTAAGTACTGCTTTCAGAGCTGCGCTACGCTGCTCTGTTTCTGTTGTAGTTAGTACGCCTTCTATAGTCTCGCCCATAGAGCCGAATATATGCCGCGCTAGATTGTCCTGTAGCGCCGCTGCGTCTTTGCCAGTAATCGCCGCCAGTAACTCTATAGCGTCTTTTACTTCGTCTCTTAGGTTTTTCTTTTCTTCGTCTAGGTGACTTTCTATCCAAGTTAAAAAGCGCGCTAGGTTTTTCTTGTTACCCTCTCTAATTACCTTACGGGATAGATAGCCAGTAAAACGCGCTACGCTGGCGTCTAATACTTTATAGCTATTTTCTTCTAGCCCGCGCTCTGCTTCGACTACTTCCGGCTCGAAGTCGGCATACTCCATATTAAGCGGTCGTAGATACTTACCGCCTAGCCCGTCTGTGCGCGGGTTCAAGTTTTGCATAGCGCGCACTTCGTCGGGCGATAGTATCCCGGCTTCTATGCCTGTTCTGTATATCTGGTACTGTGTAGATATATCTGCTGCTATAAGTGCGCCTACGTTAAACTCTATAAAGTGGCTGTTAGCCTCTTGTTCAAGCGGCGCTAGTAGTTTTAGGTAACATTCGCTTTCTATAGTCTTTAGCCACGCGCTTAGACAATGGTTAAGGTAGCTTCTGTTTTCCTGCTCTAGAGAATTGTAAGACGCTCGCGCATCGTCTCCCAGCTTATGCGGCGGTATATTGAACCAGCGCGCTACTTCTCTTACTTGCTGGGTACGCGCCGCTGTCATTTGTGTCTGTTCTGGCGTAAACTGCGCTTGATGAAACTTAGCGCCGTCTCTTAAAATAACCGTCTTAAAGCTGGCGTCTATGCTATCGTATGTTTTTCTAAAGCCCGCTTCTAGATTATCTGCGCCTTGTTTCTGCATACCGGCTGGCATTTCCAGAATACCGCCAATGCGCCCACCATTAGAAAAGTACTTACTAGCGAATTGCTCAGCGGCTATAGCTAGCGCGAAGCTCTCGCGCGCCTTGTAGATTACTTGGCAGTCTTGCAGCCCTGATACGCTAATCTGTTCTATGTGTAGAATGTTAGAAGCTGCGAAGCCTTGAAGCTCGCCGCCTATCTCTGATACATAGAATAAGCTACCGTCTTCTGCTCGCTGTGGGCTAGTTCTATCTGGTAATAGTGGCAAAAGCGCAACGGGTCGCCCGGCGTCGTCTCTCTCTATTAGCGCGTATGCGTTAGACCATAGTAGCGCGTGGGTCATTAAGCGCCGCCAAAACTTAAAAGCGCTCATCTCCGCATTAGGTCTAAACTTGATAAGCTGCTGCGCTGCGTGATTATCTGCGACGGCGCGCCCTTTATTCCCTAAGTCTGGGCGCCGCTGGTATACGTTCAGCGGTAGCTTCGCTACGTCGCCGCTTATTAAGTTTACAGCCTGAAAGACTGGGGCGATACTTAGCGCGCGCTCTGGGCTAACGCTAATACCCGTACCGCTTATGTTAGTGTTAAAGACTTCGTTAAATATTTCTGGGCTGCCTAGCGGTATGTTAGGGTTTTCTATTGCGCGGCTAGCGTCGATACCTGCGCCAATTATATAAGTCTCGCTCATAATAGCTCTATCGGGTTATCGTTGTAGTAATCGTAGGTAGCCTCTGGCTCTGCTTCCGCTATGGCACGACCTAACCCCATGATAGCGGCTACTATTCCGTCAATTTTACGCTGGCTTTCACTTCCCGGCTTAACGGGTCTTTTATTATTGTTGACGTCTATTTTAACGGAAGCGCTAGCAGCCTGCCAATTCATTATAGGGTTATCGTTATGTCTTAGCTTCTGTGCCAATACCAAGCGCTCAAACTCAGCAGTCGGTCCAGCAAAATGCATAATAGTCTGCGGGAAGCTAGTACGTAAGCAGCCTAGCTCATTCTCTAGGCGCGTTGTAATATCTTCCGCATACATTCTATCGTAAACTATCTCGCCTATTATATACTTTTCGGCTAATTGTAGAATACGATTTTCTACGTAGGCGTAGTCTATTACGTCGCCCGGTATCAGCTCTAGGTATCCGTCATTAGACCATTGTAAGAAAGGCGCTATATGGTCGTTATTCTTCGCCGCTGTCTCTGGGTAAAAAAAGTAAGGTAATATTGTATACTCGTCTCCATCTGTGAAAACAAGTACTGCGGCTGTCATATCTCTAGTACGTGATAAGTCTAGCCCTAGTATGCACTCTCTACCGGCTAGGTCGTCTTCTGTAAATGATACTTTGCAGGCTTTCCAGTCTTCTATACGTAACCACGTAGCCTCAGAAGTAGCCCACATATTTAGGCGGTACATCTTGAAGTTTTGCCAGTCCGTTAAGCTGCGCTTAGCTCTGTGTAAAGACTTACTAAATTCGTCTTCGCTAATGATAGTACCCATAGAGGGATTAGCGGCGCGCCATACCTTCGGGTCTAGTAGTTCGTCGTCTGTTAGCTTTTCATCTGCTGCATACTTAATAAATAAAAACTCGTTATCGTCTATCTCTCCGCTGTTTACTTTCTCGCCGTACTCCCATTGTTTGTGACCGTAGCCCGTAGGGTTATTACCCGCTGTACTAATCTCGAAGCGCAGCCACTCGCTGCGGCTGATGCCTGCATGCTCTATAGCGCTGGCTGTTCGGCTGTCTAATACGTGTACTTCGTCTACTATACAACTACCGTTTAAACCTTCTAGGCTCTGGTAGTTAGAGCCTGCGACAATCTGATAGTTTGAGTGCGTAGGCTCGTAGGATATTACGCCGGTAGAATTATTAATCATGCATAGCTTGTTTAGAGCTGGCGACTGTTCGACCATCATTCTAGCATTTTTATGTACAATGCTCGCCTGTTTAGAATCTCGCGCGCAGCTATATACATGGTTACCCGGCTCGCCATCTGCTGCCAGTAGGTATAAACCGACAAAAGCGCCTACTGGGCTTTTACCGTTTTTCTTCGGAAGCCAGCAAGACGCAATACGGAAGCGGCGCAGGTCACGGCTGTAGAAGTCTGAATACTTAACCCAGCCGAATAGACGATAGAATAAATTAACCTGCCAATCCATCAAGGATACTTTCTTACCTGCGTAGTCTCCCTCATATAATCTCAAGTTTTTTTCTATAAACTCGCAGACGTGCGCGCCGCGCGCTTCATCTATAAAGTACCCCGCCGCCGCTGCTTTTTCGTCTGCTGCGTTTTCTATCCATCGCTTAGTAATCTTATCTACCATTATCGCTCTCTAGGGTTAATGGCTTTAACAGCGTCGCTAGGTTTGTCTATTATTATTTTACCTCTACTAACTGGCGTTAGCCCAAATTCTACAAGTATCTTTAGGGTACGGTCAAACCAGTCACGGCTAGCGACGTCTGCGGGGTTACGCCGACCGTCTACTATTAAGCCTTCTTCTTCGCTTATTGTCTGGTATCGCCGCCAGTTGGCATAAGCTACCGCTAGCTGCTCTAGTGCCATTTTATCCGTAGTGGTTAATACGCCTAGCTTATCTAGCAGCTCTCCGTAACATTTCCAAGCCTCTATAGCATGTTTATCTTTAATCCATGCTGGGCGCCTGTGCTTTTTTCGCTCTGGCTTCGGCGATGCGTAATTCATTCTCTGGGGGTTCTTCTTATCAATACCGCGCAGTCTTTTAATCTCGTCGGGTATCCGTTTACGTCCTCTAGTCATTATGTAGCCTCCAAAATTCCGTACACATTAAAAAAAACTACTACGGGCTTAAATGCCCTTACGTATAACACTATAAAAATAGGGGTTTCAGCCATAAGCGGGGAAAAAAACGGAAGGG
>Ga0315331_10000689_pt1 | contig 23923 bp, 36 predicted proteins | sample M160m34915metaG_FD_203456 | JGI IMG/M metagenome (GOLD analysis project Ga0315331, IMG submission 203456) | Ammonia-oxidizing marine archaeal communities from Monterey Bay, California, United States - M1 60m 34915 | ecosystem: Environmental > Aquatic > Marine > Intertidal zone | place: USA...
TTCCTAATTGAGTATTCATTTTTGTGTCTTGATTAGCTTGTGAACTTCCACTTAAAGGTTGCATTGTTCTTACTTGTACAGTTTCCATAGCTCCTGGTGCAGGTATAGGATTAAATTGTTGTATTGTTTGCATTACAGTTTGAAAACTATTGGCTCCAATTGCTGGAGAAACACCATTGGTACCACTTCCTACCATACTTGTAGAAGTAGGATCATCATTAATATAAATTCCTCCAAGTGGTATAGTTACACTTACTATTTGTGGTTTAGCATGTTGTAAAGATTGTGCATCAGTAGGATGATTAGTGGGATTTAATAAAGGAGATTTAGGTTCATACTCTGAAGTATGTACCCAAGCACCTGTCCACTCTTGAACCATTTCATTATAAGGATAAGCTTGACCATCACGATCAGAAATTCGTAAAGCAAATTTTCCTGAAGAATATCTTCCCATTAATATGTTCCTCCTGTAATACCTATGTAAGGCACAAAGTGAGAACTAACGTTCCCTCTATTTGTATCTGCCGCTCTTTTAAATTCTTCTTCATAAACTAATTTTAAAACTTGAGTTCGATCAGGAGCATATTTTAATGCTAAATAATAAGCCAAACCTGCTGTTAAACATGGTAAAAAAGAAAAAGGAATTTCATTATTATTTGTATAAGATCCAGAATCTTTCATTCGAAGCATAGCATAATAAACTACTGTATAAGCAGCATCTGCCGCTGGATATAAATACAAAGTTGGATTAATTGTTTTTTCAAAATAATATTGAGTTGGTCTTCCACTTGTTGTTTTAACAGTATAATTTAGATAAGTTGACCTACTAATAGAAGAACATGAATATTCATTATTACTAGAATCACGAATAACTAAATCTGTTATTTCTACTATTTGAGAAGAATCATCCGCTCCTGATCCAAACAAACTTGTTCCAGTCAAACTTGTTGTAGTAGCAGCTAATGCTTTTTCTTGTTTTTGAATTGTCCAAAGATTAAGTCCTCTGTTAGCCCATTCCGCTAATAAAAGATTAAGTGAACGACGTGCGGTTTTAAGTTGGTAACCAGTACGATCTTGTAAACCGCATCGTTCAAAAGCTTCTTCGACTATTTCATCAATGGAAAGATCAAAACTAGCTGTTGTAGCATAGGTTGGCATTATCTATTGATCTTGCCTTTTTTACGAGCCTTACTTCCAAATTTTCCATAAGATTCATCTCTGCTTGCTTTTAATTGTTTTTTAGTACGTTTTTTTCTTACACGCATAGCAATAGACTCATCTTTTCTATCTTTATAGCCTTGTTCTTTTTTACCAACACGACCACCTTTTTTCATTCCACTTGGTCCACGATCCATTAACATAGTTGGCATACGTTTTGATTTTTCATCAACACCATATCCTCTAGAATACATCATTTCCCCTGTACGACCACCTTTAGCCATTTTTTTTACTTTTCCACCACCACGCATTTTAGTAATGTTTTCACCCATTGCCATTCTTTTGTGTTGGTTAATTGCTCCGCCTTTTTTCATTTTAGCAGTTTTCTTTTTGCCCATCATGATAGACCTCCATTGATCTTTTTATATTTAATAGCACGAGATACTACGACGTCTCGATAGTACTCGTCAGGCCATTCCCTATAATAACCTTGTTTATGTAATTTATCAGAAGCTGCTTGTAATTGCGAGAACTTTTGTACTAACATCATAGAATATTTAAGGGTACTTGGAATCTCTGGTGCCTCTCCTTGAGGGTTGACTAAAAACTCTTGATCTTTGGTAGTTGCTGGATTTAAAGGATGAAAACTCATAAAGTAAAGATCATTTTTATTATGCCAATAATTGTACTCTTCTGTAGCTAAATGAAGCTCATCAGGAGAATAACTATAATAAGGATCACAGAATATTAAAATTTCTTTAACATTAAAGTCTAAATTATCTATATGTTTATTTAATTCTTTTTTATAAGTAGATCCTTTAGTTTTAATTTCTACCCAAACTTTTTTATCCAACCATGCCTTTTTAGCAAAAGGGCAAGCAGGAAAACCTCCTAAATGAATATTGGGAACTTCTAAAAAATGTTTTGACCACAGTCTAACATCTTCTATTATCTGTTCCCTTGTCGGTTGTATTTTTTCCATGATTTTAACTTATGTTTATTTTTAGGTTTAGATCTTGAAGAATTGCCTATGCTTGTTCTTTTTCTTACTGGAGTAAAGTATTCGTTAGAAGTTGTTTTAGCCATACCTTATAAGTAAGTTATAGCACCTGCAATCCACAAAGCAGCGAAACAAATATATACTATAGTTACTGGTTCCATTTTTCCTTTGCTTTAAGTGTCCACGCTTTCATAGCTTCTTTAGTTATTTTTTCATTAACCAATGTAGCTCCGTCTGGTATTTCATTATATAATTTTAACACTTCTCCATCCTCACTTATTTCTACATAAGCAGGACCACAAAAAGCATCTTTAGGGAAGTCTTTATTTTTCTTTAACATTCGTTTTTCGTATAGACATTCACCTGCATTAGCCATTGGAATATATTGTGTCATTTGTGTTTCTTGGTCATTCATATTTCCAAATACAAATAAAATTATTACTGCAACAATTTTCATTGTGGTACTCCGTTCTGTCTAACCTTGTCCTTTAGCAATTCCACATCTTTTTGCATCTGTGTTACCTGCTCTTTTAGGAACTCGATGTTTACTTTATTATGCATCATCGACTCAAGTTCTGCTTCCATTGTAGCATTTTTTGTGCCTAGCCATTCCAAAATCATTGACTGCTCCATATCCACAGGCGTTTGCTCAGCTTTTTTTAACAAGTCAGCTTCCATTAATTGTCTTCCAGTCTCAAGTTCCGTAATTCTTTGAGTCAAATCGCTGTAGGCAAATATACCAAGTGATATGGCTGCAATCAGGCCTAAAAGATTTCTAACAGGCATACTTATCGCTGTGTTATCTGATATTTTCATTTGTATCCTTTCTGTTATATATTTTTTTATTCTCTACAACTTTTGGTTTATATTGAGGAGTATATAGTTCTTTCGCAATAGGGTTATTTTTTTTCATAGCTCTATTGCGTTTTGTTTGAAACCATTTGTATTGTTTGTTCACCATTATCCACCAAGAGGATTTTCTAGTGCTCTTTTAATTCGCTTATCTATCTTTTCCTCTAGCTCCTTTTGTGATTGTTTTATTTTTTCTTCTAACTTTTTCATATCATCTTCAAGTGTATCAATTGTAGATTTTAAATCTTTAGCATTATCTCTAGAATCTTCTTTTACTTGTTGTTCAACATCATTAACAATTGATTCAACTCTACGAACATCTTGACGTAAATCGTTTTTAAGTTCATTGGCTACATCAGATACCAGTCTTATTTCTTGCATCATCATTTCCATTTCACCCATTAACATTTCTATTTCTGTTTGTAAAAGTTCTGTCTTGCTTGACATTTCTTCTTTTGTTAGTGCAATGTTTTTATCAAACTCAGATAAATCTGGGGCTACATAATTTTGTATTTGTTCTTTCATATTAAGGTAGTCTTTATAAAATTCAAAACCACCCCATAAACCACCACCTAAAGTAGTTAATGCTGTAAGAACCACGAAGATTTTTCCGCCTTTAAATTTAAGCCCCGCAAATTCCATTTCTGCCATAACTACTCCGAATCCGTCTGCCATTGTTGCATTATCATATCGTTCATTAATCCTTCACTACCTCCAAATAAAAAATATTGTGCAATATTGTTATTTTCTATTTGTGTATCAGGTATCATGTAATCTGTAAAAAATCCTTGCCTATCGTTTAATTGTTGTTGTGAGTCAAAAAAGGTTTTTGTATCACCCAACACCTGCATTACAATTAATGTTTTTAACTGATTTGTTGAGTCATATCTACCCTTATCCCCCATCTTCTTAACTATTTTCTTTGCAGCTTTTTCTTTTTTAGATTCTGGTTTTTTTACAGGTTTCTCTTCGGCTTCACCCTTATCTTCTGTTTCTTCCATATCCTCTGGTTTATCTTCATTTGTTTCAGCCTCTGATACGCTTTCTTCCGAGTTAGGCTCTTCTTTCGCATCAACTTCAGTTTCTGTAGTATCTTCCTCAACAGGCTCATCCATGGATTCTGACTCATTTTTAGTTTCGGGTTGAGATTCTGGCTCATTTACTGCCTCCTCCATTTCTGGTTCTGGCTCTATTGTATCTGGTTCTGAAGCAACTTCAATCTCTTCTGTTATTTCTGGCTCTGGGGCTGGCATTTCTAACTCTAATTCCATCTCCATTTCCATCTCTATTTCAACAACAACTACCTCAACTTCAGGCATTTCCATCTCTATTTCAGGTAATTCCATTTCAAAATCTATTTCAAAATTAGGCATTTCCATTTCCATCTCTACAGTTTCATATGACATTTCCATATCAGGTTCATCAAACTCTGGTTCAAAATAAAAATCATCTTGAGGTGCATCAACAACAATATCATTGTGTTCAAAAATATTTTCTACAATATCTATAACTTCTGTTTCTGTACTACCACCATATGCTACCCACATTTCAACACTTAATATTTGTTCTGTAACTATTGTATTGACAACGTTATAAAGCACATTAACTGTAACGTCATCGAACAAGGGTCCTATCGCAAGATTAATATCTCTACCCCCTATTTCTATAGTTAATTTTGTAATGCTTCCTGCAAAATCAAAACCACCTGTATATTCTTGATATCCACTTGTTACACCAGATTCTGATAATATATCTGTCCCACTAAAGACTGATGTATTTCCATCTTTACCTGTAATGTGCATATAAATACGATCTTGTGGATCACGCTTATCTACTTTTATTGAATAATTAGTTCTGCCTCCATTATCTATGTCTAGTTCTGATATATCTACAGTTTGGATAAATGTTGTGCCCATACCAGATACACCCATTGTTGATGTTGAATTACCACTACCTGTTATTTGTGCACATTTATCTGTGCCAAGATTGTAGCAACTATTCCCAGATGGCATTGATGCTGGTCCTTGTCCTCCCCAGTCCAAATCCATGTCCCCTTCATATTTAGATGATGAAACATATCCCGCATCTCCATCAAGAATATCCCCTGAATCTGGGTTTGTAATAGTTACTGTTGTGGTTGTAGTTGTAGTATCTGTTATAACTGTATAGCCATCAGCCTCATATTCAATTGTTTCTACTTCATCTATGACAATTGTTTCTTCAACCCCTGGAGTACATAATCCTGTTGCAGTAACAGGACATTCTGCTTTAAGGGAAGAAGGCCACGATGCCAGAATGCATAGCCATACCAAATAAAATAAATTTAGCCAACTTTTGCCCATCTGTTAATCCTTCTGATTTTTTAATTTTTTTCTCTTCTTGTTCCATTTTAGCTAGTACAAAACTTCCTTCTGGAATCATATCAGGATTTTCTTGCCATCCTTTAGATGCTTCTTCGCCAATAGACCCCATGTATGGACAAGGAGTTCCTGCCATAGCCATACTGTCCCAAACCCTACTATCTTGACATAGTATACTGACCGATGCAACTTTCATGCCTGAAGCATATAATGATCTTGCTAATTTTATTCTTTCACAATTTTCATCAGTAACGGTAACCCCACTACTAATACCTAAAATCTGGGTTTGCACGGCACCTGCCACTGCTGTTTTACATATATCTGAATTATTAACTACCACCGATGGTGCCGAAGCCGTAGGTGGAGTCGAATTCGTTACAACCGTAGAACTGACAGTGTTCGTATCTGCTCCATTAGCACTACTTATTGCACTAAAAATTAAAACAAAACATAATAGAAAAAAAAGTAATCTCATTTAACATTTCCATCTTTTTCGTGCTTGTCTTAATCTTGAATTAGGGTTTTTTGCAGCTTTAGGAAATTGTTTCATTTGACCTGCACTTCTTGCACAATATGATTTTCTTCTTTTAGCAGCTTTAGATCCTTTTTTAACTTTACCTGTGACTGCTGTTTTTAATTTAGAACCAGGATTTTCACGTCTATAACGTGCGGTTCCAGCTTTCGTCATTCCCGCCCCAGACTTTGTGGAGCGGAAATATTTTTTTGTTTTTGGTGGCTGTTTATCAGCCATAAATTACATTAACTTTTGTAGCTTGATTGAAGAAAACATAAAGATCAGTATCAAATTTTAATCCCATTTCAGGAAAATCAATTTGAAGAATTTCATCTTCTCCTGAAGCAATAGCAGGAGTAACTTGAGTAAATTTCACAGTTCCGCTTGAACCATTATCTACCAAATCAACTCTGCCTTCAGTTCCACCACATTGAACAGTTAATCCTAACACACGTGCTGGGGCACTAAGAGTATTAGTTCCCGCACTTACTTTAGTTGTAACTTGACCACTTGAAGTTAATTGTTTTGTTTTAATACCAAACATTATTAACCTCTAGCTTAGATTTCTGTTTTGTAAATATAATACAGTAGCAGTAGCTGCACCTGCAGATGCTGCAGAACCTGATTGGTTATAAGTAGCAACGACCTGAATGTCTGAAGTTCCTATATCAATTAGATTTCCGATTTGTGATACATCTGAAGTAGCAAGAACTCTTGCTTGAGAACCAGCGGCTAATGCATCTGCATATTGATCAGCAGTTGTGCCATCTCCAAAATCAATTGTATTAGTTGTACCTGCATTAAAAGCAGTTGTTACATCTAAAGTTATTTGAAAGATTTGACTGTTTGCTGGTAAAGTTGCAATAGTAGTTGTGGTACCATCTGCAGCATAAACAATATTTGCAGATTGTGCCATTAATACAAATCCAGTATTAGCAACATTAGTACCTACTGTACTTCCTGTTGTGTCTTTTAGTGTTCCGGCTTTAATTGGACCGGAAAAAGTAGTTGTGCCCATGTCAACCTCCTTTTAGTTGTCTTGTTAAGTCTTGGGTAAATTCTATTGTAAAACAAAAAAGGCGGTCTTGCAACCGCCTTCTTTGATCTGGGAGGATCCAGTATTTTTTTACGAACCTTGTGATGCGTAAACAGCTCTAGGATCAGAGTAACCAAAGCTGTATCTCTCTCTAGCTTTGTATCTCATATTTCCTGTGTCAAAGTCGCCTTCCATGCCTGTAGCAAGGGCAGCTCTAACAAAGTGTTTAAATCCATTAGGGCAATCTGTTTTTACGAACCATGCATCAGTATCTGTTAGATAATGGTTAACTGTGTAACCACCTGGTAGCATGCCCATATTTTTCAGAGCATTAATATCATTGTCAGCAGTACCAACTCGGAGTGTGGATTCTAAGATCCTATCAGCTACAAATTGTGTGTTAACAGGAATAATTAATTTCTGTCCTTTCATCGCAATTTTAAGCCCTCTTTCATCGATAAAACCAGCAATATCAATCATGCCTTGTTCTAATGAGGTTTCGTTAAGGTCTGCATCAGTTGCACTTCTGTTTGAAAAAGTACCACCTAGTGCTGTTGGGTGAGCAGTGTTAGCTAATGTAACTCCGTCTCCACCAGTCACTGTAAACGCATTATTTAATACGTTAGCGCCTCTAACTTGTTTAGTATAAGCCATAGATCTTGCTAGGGCTTTAGTGTAACGAGCAGATAAAGTATCATACAAGTTGTCTTCAACAGCTTCTTCAGTTAACGCAAACGCTAAAGCGATTGTGTCATGAGTGTATCTAGCAGTAAAAGATTCAGAAGCGGTATCAAAACCTACTGCTGCACCTTCTGCTTTTACATTAGCTTGTCCGAATCCAACTAGCATAACTTCTTCTTCAAAAGCTCTGTCACTTGATTCTTGCTCAAAAATTTGAGCTGCTTCGTTTTCGTAGCGTGCGTACTCCAAACCGAACAGGGCATTCAACCCAGGTTCTAGTTCTTTAGCAAGCTGTGCTCTATTAATAGCCATATCCTAATCTCCTATATTCCTGATGTTGAGTCCATAAAATGAACGTTAAGTTTTACGATCGCTAATCGACCTGCTACAGTTTTATCAACTGCACCTTCTGATACTGAAGCTTCATCATCGAATCCTACTATTTTCATATTCAATGCTGTTGAACCACCGCCGACAGCGATAGTTCCTGTAGCCAATTCACCGAGTGAATAACCGGTTGAGTTAGTCCCTGTAATTGCTGTTGCAAAATTTGCATTAGCAAAAAGAGCGTTGTCCGGTAATGCACCGTCTGCATTAATAACAAATAATGCACTTGGATCATCAGCAACATAAGCTATAGCTTCAGTTGACGCTTTTACTGCCGCATAACCTGGCCAGTATGGTGCCCACGTTGGAGTTCCATCAGTTGCAATATACTTACAACCCATGAAGACACCTAACAAAGGAACTGTACCGCCAGCCGCAGCGCCAGGCACATCTATTAATCCGCTAGCAAGAGGTATAACTGGTGTACCAGTCCAAATTAAACTAGTTGTTCCAGTAGTCAAGCCATCGAAGTTAATAGGATACGCATTAACGCCTTGATTATTATAGTTTGATCCGGTTCTTTCGTAAGGACGAAGACCGAATGCTGCATCTATATTAGCCATAATATGTCTCCTTTAGACAAAATAGTAGTAATATAGATCCTGACCATCAAGATTTTTTATTACCACCAAATGTGACTCGAGATTGTCTCTCTTTAGAAATTGGCATCGATGGATGTTCTTCTTTCATTAAATCATTATCAACAGATTTTTGTTGATCAGCGGTTAAGTTTTTAAAATACTCATCCCGATCTTCTTTAACTTCCAAAGGACATCTCATTAACATTAATCCACCTACTGCAATGACACCTTTAAATTTTCCCTCAGTTAAATGAGGTAAATCTAACCTGTCTGGATATTCATCTGCTTTTACAGGCTCATATCCTGATCGAAGTCTAGCTGTTACATTCTTATCGTCTGCATTACCTCTAAACTCAAATCTTACCCACCGATGGTGAAAACCTTCTGGTGGTTCAGGGGCATCTAAATTAGATGGTGGAACCCAACCTCTTTTACGAGATTTTAATTCACGAGTATCTAATTTGCGTGAGGTTTTTTGTTTTACTTCATTCATAATTTACGCCTCCTTCACGTGTTTTGCGTATTCTTCTAATGGCACACCAAGTCTTTTAGCTATTGCTATCTGGGAGGGTGTGAGTCTCACTACTTTGCGTCCAGTTTTTGTCGATCTATTAGCAGAGGCAACCGTTTGGACTACGCGGCTGTCTTTGTTACTTTTATCCTCGAATTTATGAGGAAACTCTTTTTTAATTCGTTTGTCAAGTTCTTTATAATACTCATCGCTCTTGCCGTCAAATCCTTCTTCTTGAATAAGTTTTTTATGAATAGAAAGAGCAGTAAAAGTCATTCCTTCTTCTTTACCAAACCATTCATTTTTTTCTGCCCAAGCTTCGGCTTTAGGATCAGGTTGTAATTTTGGTGGTTCAGAAGGTTTTTCTTCTTTTTTAGTTTCAGTATTTTTTTTAGTTTCTCTTTGTTTTAAAGAAGCATCCGCTCTTTCTTCTTCAATAGCTAAACGAGCAATTGCTTTATTTGCTTCTGCTTGAGCTTTAGCATCTCCTGCATTAATTGCTGATTGAAGAACACCTTGTGCTTTTTCCATTTCCGAAGAAACCCGTTTTTTATACTCTTCTAAATATCCTGCATCAACTTCTGTTACTTTTCCTTTAAGATCATCACGTTCTTTTTTAACAGAATTAGCAAATTTTAAAGCTTCTTCTTTTTGTCTTTCAGATTCTCTAAGTTTAAATGTTAATTTATCAATTCTTTTTTTAACTGCTTGAGAATATTCTTCAGCTTCTTCTTTTGATTCTTCTTTTGGTTCTGAATCATCTTCTGAAACAGTTTTATCTTCTTCAACAACTTGATCTGCTTTTATTGTGTCAGTTGTTTCATCTTTTATCTCTACATCCATAGATTCTCCTGATGTATCGATAGGAACAGTTTTATCTGTTTCCTCTTTTGTATTCAGTATTGTGGGCATGGTACCTCCATGTTAAATTAAATTAGCTGGCAAAATATCGCGGGGATCATCAACAACTGCCAGTACTTCATCGTCATTAATTATCCTTAATTCACCACCGTCAATGCTAACTCTAGAGCCCGCATATCGAGTAATGATAATCCAATCGTCCTTTTTACACCAAGGGCCATTAGGAAATTTTTCTTTGTCTTGATAAGCATCAGGTCCTACTTTCATTACTTTACAAATATTAGTTGCAACTGAAGCTTGTTCTATAGCTTGATCTGTTAAATGAATTCCTCCCGCTGTTTTTCCTTCTAATCTTAAAGGAAATAAAATAAGGCGATAACCTGTAGGTTCTGGTACTTTTTCCAATTCTTGTTTTTGAGTTTCTTTCTTCTTACCATCCCAAATATGTTTTGGCATAATAAGTTTAGCTTTATCCTTCATCTTCGAGCTCCGTTTTCTTTAGCAGGTCCGTGAGTTCCTGTTCTTCTTGTTCTAAGGCATGTAACTTACCTGTTAAATACCTATAATCAGCCCAATCTTTTGCTGCGCCGGTCAATATAGCTTGTTTTATTGTGTTTTGTCTATCTTTTAATTTAGATCTGTAATAAGTAAAAAAATTTTCAAACTGCATATTATACTAAATCTAAAGCAAGTTTAGTAGTTTCTTCTACTCTTCGTGTCCAACCTTTTCCAAATGTTTTAAAGGTAGATAACTCTTCATAGTATTTTTGCCTATTATTTTGATAATGATCAACAGCATGTTTAATGCTAAATTTATTAATATAGTCTTCTACTTTAGCTAATGTCATAGGACCAATGCCTCCATCTGCTTTTGTTAATACTAGTGTTTGTAAATATTTTGCTGCTCTTCCGGGTCCAGCATTAACCCCAAAATCAAAAACACATAAATCTAATCCTGAAGGTAAATCATCACATTTCAACCTATCCCAATAATTTTTTTTATAAATAGGGGCTACATCTTCTACTGTTAATTCTTTCATATCTTTAGTGCCACCCCATTCTTCATACACTTTTTTAGTTACTCCTAAATTTGTTTCCCCTCCAGGATCTTCTGGATGGTTTACATAACCCCCTTCATGATGAAGTATTGTTTCTAAACATTTTTGATAATTATTTTGCATTGTTTCCTTTCTTGTTAAAGTCCAACCATAACGATTACTATAATGAGCATACGTTTGTAAAGCCCATGAATTATCCACGCTTTCCTTTTCTTAATTTAGCTAAAGTTTTAGCAAATCTAGCTCTTTGACCTAATTTACCTTTGGCTTTTGCAGCTTTATTTAATTTACTTGCAGGTATTTTTTCTCCTTTTTTGACACCAAGTGATTTTCTTAATGCACCAGGTTTTTTAATAGCTTTTTTAATATCTAATTTACCTCCTTTAGCAAAAGAAACAGGAGTATCAATGACAGATCCTTCTCTTGATCCTTTTGCCATTCCCCCCTTTTTTTTCTTAATGACACCTCTGCCAATAAGAACATCTTTTCTAGTTATTTTACCATCACCACTAAGATCAGTTAATTTTCGTTTTTTCATAATACCTCCATTTTTTTTGTTTTTTACTGATGCTCCTTTAAGAGCCTGACCTTTTAATCCCATACCTGTTGGGTCGCCTTTAGGTTTAGTAGCAATAACAGGTTTCATTCCAGCAGCATTAGCTGTTCGTTGATGAACAGTTAAATCTTTAGATGATAAACCCCCATCCTTATATTCTTTAGCCCATCGTTTTGCTATTTTAGGTTTATTAGCAAATAAATATTTTTTTTGTTTTTCAGATTTAAAAGGCATTATTTTTTCTTTTTAGGAAAGCCTTTTTTCATATTTGCAAATGCTTTTGCACTAATAGTTGATTTAGATTTAGGTCTACTAGTTCCTGCTTTTTTTCTTTTATTAATATTATAATATAATCCTTTTTTAGTCATTATTTCCCCTTTTTAATTAAACCCATTGCACCTTTTCCGGCCTTGATGCCGAAGCTAGCCGAGCAGGCTATATATAATAAATGTTTATAATAGTCAGGAAGCGACTGCAAGGCGACAAACCCAGCATGAATATGTTCTGTCATTCCTGGAAAAAATACGAGCGTTGCCGGAGCCAAAAGACAAATTAAAATTAGTTCATCTTTCCACGAACCTTTCATTTGGTCTACCGCGGATGCTTCCCATTTTACTTTTCCCTTGATTTGATCCTCTTTTAACTTAGTAGCAGCTTTAATTTCAGTGACTTTGAGTTCCGCCTTCGCCTTTTTTGTCTCAACGAAGCCGCGAACTGTGTCTGCGGCTACGCCGAGTAAGGGTTTTGCTAAAAGTTGCCAGACCATAGTCTAGGCAGCTCCGCCTGTCATCCAGCTAATAACCCAAAGAACTACAATAGCCACAATAGCGGCTTTTATCCAGTCCTTCATTTTCCAGTCCGACCATTCTTTAATATGGCCCCATAGATCTTTTAATAAATTCATACAACCTCCTTGTCTAATGAACTGTCAAACTAAAATCTTCTTCAAATTCGACACTACTTTCTAACTCATGTTCACAATTTTTGCAATCACATGATTGACAAGAACTGCCATCACTACAATGGCATCCATGACCACAATGTTTGCATTCCACTAATATAAACCTTTAAATGGAACTTTTTTAATTTGAACCTTACTACGTTGTCCTTTTGGTCCTGATCCTAAATTCTGTTTTACTTTTGGTCCTTCCATAGATGCAGAGTAAACATCAGCTATTGCTTCTTTGTTTTTAAATTTTCCTGCATAAGGATTACCATCAGTAGAAACAGTCATTTTTGCATTTGGATAAAGGGAACCATTAATGAACTTTGGTTTTGGGTTATTCAATGCCATGTTATCTCCTAATGTATAGTTGGTTTGTTTTCTTCTAATTCTTGTAAAGCATGTTCTATAAATAGTAAAGAATGATCCACAGCAAACCCTTGAGCCTCTAATAATTCTTTAACAGTAACCATCATTGCTTCAGCTAAAATAATAGATTGCTCTTTATTGTGCACAACTGTTTTTACTACTTTATGTAATTCTTTAAGGTAATTATCAAAAATTTCTTGTGGTGTTGTCATACTTTACCGCCGTTTTTTTTATATTGAAATCCAGGACCTTTCTTTTGTTGATCTAGTTTTTCAAGATTAATTTTAGCTCTTAGCATAGCAATATCTTCTGCCGAATCAATACGAGCATTATCTATTTTATCTTTTTGTTGTAATTTTTGTTGCTCAAAACCAAGTTTAGTTTGATCAAATTGTAATTTTGCCTGATCATTCATAGCTCTTTGTTGTAATTCTTGTTGTTTTAATTGAATAACAGGATCTGGTTGTCCTGCTCCACTCATTTGTGCTTGTAACTGTTGAACTTCTCCTAGGAATTGTGCCTCTAATGTGGCTATCTGCCCTTGAGTCATTGCCTCTAAATTTTCTCCTTCGGCTACTTGCCCCATTTGTTGTTCTGCTTGTTGTATTTGCATAGCTACTGCTTCTTTTGCTTTTAGTGTAACATGCTGTAATATATGCTTGTTAAGATCTACTCCTATTTGTGGCATTAATTGAACAACGGGAGATAAACCAAAAACTAAATGTGCCTGAATATGGGCATCATGATTTTGCCCTTCATATGCCTCAATTTTGTCTGAATCCATTAATTTTTGATTTTCTTGTGTTGGACTCATTGGTTCTGGTTTCTCTAACTTCATAATTTTGTCAATATCTTTTATTCCAAGAGCCTCATACATACGAATATAAGCTTCTTTCACATTGTGTAATTGAGGAGCGCTCATAGCTAATTGTAATTGTGTTTGTGCTAATTGTATTCTTTGTGCCATGGAGAATATATTAGGATCAGCGACAGGAATAATATCTACGCGTTCATCGAAATCTGTTTGTTTAATAGATCTATCTCCTCCAACAACCGCATAAGGGTATTCGTCTGGAAGATAAGATTGAATAACATTGGCTAAAAGTTTAAATTCTTTTTGCATTGCATAATACATTCTTTTGTGAATAGTACTCATGATACGCGAACCGCGTTCTAACAATGCAATAGTCGTTCCAACAGGAGCCCCTTGATTTGCATCGCCAACTTGCATATCAGCAATTTGAGCAAATCGTTGTCCTGCTTGCACCACAAATCCTAGAAGAGCAAATAATGTTTGTGATGGTTCTTTATATGGTAATGGTAATAATCCTTCTCGAATAGCACCAGATGGTGCATCTACATCTCTAAATTCTCCTGGTTGTAAAGGATCATCATTGTCTGCGATCCGTAGACCGCGTGTCTTGAAACCTGCAGGTAAATTCGCTAAAGTTCCAGCATCAATCAATTGACGAAGAGCTTGTGTCGCTGTTCGTGATAAACCCCCAATTAAATGAATTAATCCAAATCCATAAAATCCTAATCCCGGTAAAAATTTAAAGTGAACAAAATATTGTTTCTTTTTGTATAAAGGATCATCTTCTGCATAATTTCTACGAACAGATAAAACTTTTCCAGACTGTTCATCAATCGTTACAATGTATGGCAGCTTAATACCTGTTGGTTCGCCTTCTCCATCTACATCTTCATATCCTTCTAAATCTAAATCTACATGCATTTCTAAAAGAGTAACAATGTAAGAATCACCTGTTTGTTGAATACCTTCTAATTGATCAATCGTACTTCTAATGTCGCCCGTATTATATGTAGGAGAACTAGGAGGTGCAGGGTTAATATCAATATCTCTATAGAATCCTGCTACTTGTTTTTTTCGTACATCATTTTCTGTTAACTTTACAACATGAGTAATTCTTTCACATGAATCTAAATCACTTGCACTATAAGGAACAATAAGATCTTCGGCTGGAACAAATTTTGAAACAGCACGTCCTAGTTGCCCATCGTAATAAACTTTTTTAAATGTCGATCCTGAAAGCGGCAAATAAAAAAGCATCTGATCTAATTCAGGGGTATACTCTTCCATCACATTTGTGATTTGATAATTCATAAATTCTTTGACGCGTTGTGCTTGTTGATAAATTTCTACATCTTCTTTTCCTACAACACGTGTTCTTACAGGCCCATCAGAAGGCATCATTTCTTTAAATGCTGTAGAACTAAATTGTGTAACTGCTTCTGCTAATAAAGGGTGGGTAACCGAACTAGCCCCACGAAACGGTCTTGTTCTTTCCTCAAATTTTACTCCTAGTAACTCTAGCCCTTTGGTATAAGTATGAGCCCATTCATCTCTCGATGATTTATCATTTTCATAATCTCCTACTAAATTACTAGCAATACGACCAAGGTCGTTGTCATCCATCTTTTCTGCAAGGTTACAGTAAAAATCTTCCTCCACAATAGGTTCGTCAGAAACAATTGTTTCTTCCGTAACAACTTCTATATCAACTGGTTCTTCGTTTTGAATTGCTTCTTCAATTGTCTCACCTACAACTGATTGTATCTTTTGATCTATATTATTTTCAGCCATAATTTTTTATACCCTAAGTCTGTTAATAAATCCACCAAAATGAAATTTTGGTATTTCGATAGAACCACCTACTTTTTTCTTTGTTATTTTTTTGGTGGCGTCTGTGATTGTTTTTGATTCTTCTTGGACGAGTCTTGCAAAGAACTTCGTAAGTTGTTCTGCAAGATTATAGAAGTTTGACCTGTTCTCACCTTTGGTAGTTGTTCTGGTGTCCTTACTAAAGTTGTCGATAAAACTTTGACCATTTCTTATTTTACTCCAATCATTTACAAGTTTCTCTAATTCTACCTCAGATATATAGGTATTAACAGCAAAATCCAAGTTTTTTGTTTCTTCACCAAGCTTTATATCAATAAATTCTTGTATATAAGGCAGTATATCTTTCTTTTTTAAAGAAGAATTCTTAATGGCATCTTTATCAATAATAATTTTAATACCAGGATTTCCATCCATTGTTACTAAAGGCTGATATCCTCTAAATAATCCTGCGGTATCGGCATTCATAATGCTTTCAAATAAAGCTTTGACCGCATTACTATCCGTTAAATTTGTTGTCCCATCCTCAATAATGTCTATAGAAAAATTATTAGGGTTTTTGGTTAATTCTTTAGAAGTACTAACCCACACTTCATTTTGATTAAGCAAATATCCCAACATTGATGCGGCTTCTTTAGCAGCTTCTTTTGAAATAAAAGCTTGTTGAACTGTTGATGGAGCTTGTTCTGTTAATTCCCATCCGCCTGTTCCATACACATTATTAGAAAAATCTACTCCGGTTAATTCATTTACCATCTCTATAGCTTTGGAGGTTACTTTCTCACTTATTGTAAATTTTTTATCATCATCAAGTTTATTATATTTTTCGCCGTATGTTATTTGCCAAGGGGATCCTTTAGAGGGCTCTACATTCATAGCGATATGGCGTAAGTTTCTATTTAATGCTTTAAAGATATCACCGCTTTGATTTCCCTCCGCATACATGTTCGTTAAATTCATCCATCCAATCGCTTGTATCTCCGATGGTTTCCAATCACTCTTGCCCATCCATTTTGTCTCGTTCAAATATTTTGTTAATCCCTGTCCAAAGAGAGCTCTGTTTTCATATTTCGTTCCTGTTATTCCTCCTTGTCCAAAATCTATTTTTATATCTTCAGGAATAATGTATCCTAATTTTTCTAAATGGTTTAAATATGTTTGATCCACGAGACCCGTATCGCGTGCCGTGTGGACATCAACAACAAAAGGTTGCCCACCAGTACTACTACCTCCCATCCAACTTCTCGAATTTTTATCTAATCCTGCATCAATAAAATCAGAAATTTTAGGACCAATGCCTCCTTCAATTTCTTTTCCGTAAATAATACTTTTAACATTATTGGTTGCAGCAGGTAAACCTTTTCCTTTTACATTGTCAAAAGGAACTCCTCGCTTGAACTGTTCATATACATAAATAACATTATTCAAAGCACTACTTGGTGTTTCATTAATCTGTCCTGATAACCATGCTTTGACTAATGTGTCGCGTAAATTTTTATCGTCTCCCGCCATTACTTCGAAAGAAGAAAAGATTTTTTTATACCAGTTAGCAGCTTCTAGTATTTGATTTTCATCTAAAGTAATTTTATCTTCCCAATCTTTGTAAGTAATATTCCCAATAGCAATGGGAGGTAAATCCGATCCCTCTGGACCGTTAATCACGATACGATCATTTTGAGGGCCTCCAGGATAATTTTCTGTTTTCCCATCAATAATGTTTTGTAATCGTAAATTATGAAGTCGTGTGTTTGTATCCGTTTTTTCTTTAGGAAAATTTAATTCGGTGTCCGTTGTAATATCCCCTATCTTTTCTTTTTGTGCTTTTTTAATATTTTTCTCTAAATCTCTAACTTGTTTATCAAATGCTTTTTCCATTGCAAGTTCTGCAATGTTTCTCCAATTAGGTTTCCATTTCCAATCAGGGTCTTCTGGTGGTTCTGGTTCTTCTTCTCCCGTTGATAATTCTTGTGAAGGCATTACTTCTAACTCCTCTTCCGAAACTTCTATAGGTTCATCATCTTCTTTTTTTGATTGAACAATAATATTATTTAAAGAAGTATCTCCTATAACCGGAGCTGCATCATAAAAACTTCCACCATATGTTTTGTATTCTTTAATTCGTTCTAATTCAGTTTGAGGAAATAATGTTTCAAGATCTACTAAATCGTTTTCCCCATAACCAGAGAGATCTATGTTTTCTCCTTTAAAATATTCAACAACAGCAGGAACCGACATCCCCATGTTTGCGGCAATAGTCATTAAAGGTAATGCTGCTTGAGCTACCATTTAGTAATATTCTGGTTGTTGTTCATAAATTGGTTTAATTGGGTCATCGTAATCATCCTTTAATGCAATAAAATGTCCTTGACGATAACGCATCATTGCTTGCGTCATGCTATCAACTAAATCATCGTGTTCACCATAAGGAAAAGCTGCACATTCTTCAATCATTTCTTCTGCAAATTTTTTTTCTGGAGCCCAAACTTGTCCTGATTCAAAAATAGGTGACACCGAATTTACACGTGAAAGTTTATCATTCCCTTTTGATGGAGAATAACTCACAACAGGAATACCAATCTGGCGCATCTCTTGAATAAGAGGTTGTCCACTTGCTTTTGCCTCTACAATAATTGTTTCGGGTTCCCAATACTTGTATTGTTCGAGCGCAACGCGTTTTAATTCTGGAAATTCCCAACGATCTTTCATGCAATCGAGTAAAATAATATTATCTTGATTAAATCCTGTCTTAAAAATGCCCCATGTACTAATTGCACTGTAATCCGCTGAATCTTTTTTGGAAAATGCTGTATCATAACTTTGAATAATGTGAACGAGCTCAGGCATGTCCTCTTTTTCCCATGTCTTCCACCATTCACGCTTAATAATGGCTCCTTCTTCCGATGTTGGCTTTTGTTGGTACTGCGCTTCCCAAGACATCACAGGTAAATTGGCTTGAATTTTTTCTAATTCTTCTTTTTTCCAATATTCTGGCCATATGGGTTTACCACTTGGCATAATTGCTGGAAATTCTATTACTTCCCATTGGTCTGCTTTTGTTTCTGCTTGTTGTTTGATTAAACGACCCGTCAGATCGCGTTCCGACCAACGCGTCATAACAACAACGATAGCCCCTCCAGGTTGTAAACGTTGTCTTGGTCCTGACATATACCATTCAAAGGCATTATCAAAACTTGTATCTGTAATACTTTGCTCTGAATGTGGATCATCAATAATTAATAGATCTGCACCACGCCCGGTAATAGCACCGCCGATACCCGCACCAAAATATTCTCCAGCATGGTTCGTTTCCCATCGTCCTGAAGCTTTTGAATCTGCTCGTAAATGAACATCTTTAAAAATTTTTCTATAATCTGGGTCATCCATTAAGTTTCTCATCTTTCGACCAAAACGATAAGACAGTTCCGCTGTGTGTGTTGCTTGAATTATTTTTGTTTTTGGTTTTTTACCCATTAACCAAGCAGGAAACAGATAAGAAGCAAACTCTGACTTTGTATGTCTGGGCGGCATATTGACAATTAGTCGCTTTAACTTTCCAGCAGCTATCTCCTCAAACTTTTTTGCCATAATGTTATGATGATATCCATCTATAAACTCCGGCCACACCATTTTAACAAAGTGCATAAAACTATTTTCCGCTTTTTTACTATCATCCTGCATAGCAATAGCGAGCATGAGTCTTAATTCTTCGTCGGAATACTTTTGAAATTTATTATTTTCGGTTTCCATTGGGACTCCTAGACACTTTTATACTAAAAAAAGGGGTATACCCTAACAAAATCGTTTTCATATGAAAATTTGGTGGCTGAATATTTAAAACTCGGTCCGTACACGACCGCGTTTTCCGGGTGGGGCTATTTTGAGGTGGTGGGTATTGGCTGATTTCTGCCATTTTTTTCATTTTTCATAGGTACCCTAAGGCTTTTACCGGGACGCGTCCCGTTTTCTGCCAAATTATTACTCACAATAATTGTAGTTATCGTAAGTTATCCTGATTTATGGCAGAATTCCTCGCTTTTCGTGGGACGCGAACCGTGAACTTTTTGAAGATATCTACATATAGTAGTCCAACCTTCCCTCGTTGCCGGTTCGTTGACACCGTTTCGTGAGAGATTTAGCGAAAGCCTTCCCTCATACAGAATTACCTTGTCTGGGGGAAGGTGTTTCGCATGATAAACAATAATGTAATTCTTACCACCAGTCTTCTCCCACAGTTTTATATTCATAGCAATTTGATGTGGACTAAGCTTAACTTTGTTACCAGTTGCAACTTTTACCTCCAAGAAAATTGTATCCAATTGTGGGCTAACACCAACGAGATCTGGGAAGCCATGCATAGTTGTTGTTTCAATTCGCAACCACTCAAATAAAGTTATGTTTTTCTTTATTAATTTAACAAAGTTTGACTCTTTCATTTTTAACTTTCTTGTTATTCTTTTTTAAAAAGTTTAGGGTTACACATATGATTAAAGTTTTTTTATTAATAGTGATGATGCATTCACCCACAATGCCTTATGTAAAATACAAAGCACTATTTTATCCTGGGCTCAAGGAGTGCGAAGTCGGTGCTGTTTGGCAAGAAAACATTACTGTTGATAGAGCAATTAAAGATGGATTAACTCCTGTTGTTGTAAAAACAAAATGCATTGAAATGGATATGTTTGTGGCTAATGATGTAAACTCTATTCTTCATGTTCAATAAGCTGCAGTTCATTCTTACTATTTTCTTTTTCTTTTTCTGGCTGATGTTCTATTATATTTTCTTCTCCAACAATTGGAATACCTTTGTTCTGTAATTCATCTAATTTTTTCATTAACTCTTCTCTAGGTAAGTTTTCAATAGCACTTTCCATCCTGATGGTTGGATCATATAAACCACCAGCCTTACCTCTTAACTGTTCAGCATTGATAGAAGCTGCATAATGTTCTTTTTCTTCTGCTCGTTTGCCAAGTTCATCTAATCTAGCCAAGTGTTTATCCATACTAACTGAATACTTATTTTGTTGTTCTTTTTTCATATCATAGATAGCTTCAGCCACTAATGGATATTTATTAGGATCTTGTAATTCGTAAGCAGTTTTTCTTGCAATGGCTTCCGAGTAACCTGCTTTTCTTGCAGACTCCGATGCAGATTGTAATCCCATTAAAGTTTTAGTACAAAACTCATACACAAACCTCAATTGTTTGGGAGTCAACTTCTTTGATTTTCTTCCATCTACTAATATCTTCTTCATAACTACAATATAAACTTTTTATTTAACATTTATTCCTCGTGGCACAAAGAACAAAATCCTTGTTTTCTGCCAATTACTTATTTTACCTTACACTTGTAGTGTAAGCCTTACACTTCTAATTTTCGAGTAGTGTAAGGTGTTTTATGGCTTAAACTAAAGGTTATTTACCTTACCTTACACTTCTTACACTTCTTTTTATAAAAAAAAAAAAATTTTTTTTCAAATCACTCTAAAAGGGATTAGTAGTGTAAGGTAGACACAAAGGACTTCTGCAACATAGATCTACCTATACTTGTTGTCGAATTAATTTATTTTGATTAATATACCTTATTTATGCAGAAGAAATGTACAAGGTGCAATAAGATTAAAGATTTAGAACTGTTTGATCGCAAAAAAGAAAACAAGACTGATGGTAGGAAATCCTGGTGTAAGGAATGTGCATCTAAACATAGTAAGACTGTTTGGTCAGCGTACAAGCGTGACAAGGACCACGAAGCCTTGAGTGCATCTCCTTATAAATTTCTCAAGCATTGGTTAATCAATGTTAAGAAACCAAATAAAAGAGCAAGACATCCCGTTCATCCCTCTTTATCAATCGAAGATCTAATGGATCTCTGGAACACGCAACAAGGAAAGTGTGCCAAGACAGGTATTACAATGACTCATTTAAAAGGTTCCGGCAAAGTAGATACAAATGTCTCTGTAGATCGCATTGATAATAATATTAAAGAGTACAACAAAGACAATATTCAACTCGTGTGTTATCGCTACAATATGATGAAACACGAAATGGATGAACCATCACTCGCTTTTTGGTGTAAAACTATTCTTCAACATGGTTAGCTCTACTCTTAAACTTCTTATTATATGCATAACCATTATCATTTGTGTATTCTTATTCATTTACTTCTCGCCTTATCATACTTTCATTCGTGAATGCATTTATAATGAAACATTTCAATTTGATTTAAGTAAAGAATACTGCACTTGGTTGTACACTGAAATGAGCCAAGAAAACAATGAATGGTTGAGAGAAATGATCAAATTATTGGAAACTTACAACCCCTAAAAAAGCCCAGAAATCTCACATAAATTAACTATATATTGCATTATATGTTATATAATGTATTAATTTATTATAAATAAAGGAGAAATAAAATGAGTATAGCAAAAATTGAAAATAACTGTTGGTTTGATAATAACCATAAAATTGTTCCTAAAATGAGTGAACAATACTTATTAAAAAAAGACTTAACTATAGGAGATTGTAATTATCCTTGTGGAATGGTTGTTTGTGTAAAACAATACATTGCAAGTAAGGAATATTTAGAGTTGAAAATTAATCTTAACTCAATTCCTGAAGAGAGATTTCCTTTGCTCCACGAAAATTTGGAGAGTGTTATAATCAAATTACACTCTACAAAAAAAATTAAAGTATCTCAATTTTATGATTACTTTGAGGAGTTAGATAAGGATATGACTTTAGATGACCTTGATGAAGTAAAGGATGCAATGGATAATTTTAAAAATGCTGTTCATAAACTTAATGTTGTACTTGATGAAATGGAGGGGGATTGCAATTGTTTAATTGCTAATGAGTATCCATTGGGCTTATCTTATGATGAATGGGTGTTATCAATGGATGAGTGGTTTGACTCTGTAGATGACAATGTTAAGTCATACAAGAATGCTATTACAACTGTTAGAAAGGAGAAAGAAAATGATTAATATTAAAAAAGTTAAAAAAGGTCAAAGAATACAATTTGGAGAACATTCACATTGTGTTGTAAATGATGATCTTGATTGTTCTAATTTAATTGGAAAAGTAGTTGAGGCAAGTGTTTCTAAAGATGGTTTTCCTCATATTATAATAAATTTAGAAAATAAAAAATACCAAGAAGAATTAGAGTTTTTTGACATAGGAAAAGGAAAAAACAATTTAATTTTTAATTTTCCAGATGATGATTTTTATAATGATGTAAAAGTTACTGTTTTAAGAAAGGAGAAAAAAGATGATTAAATGGATTATTAAAGATCTTAAATTAGCAAGCAAGGAAGATTGGGTCTACCTTGCTCTTTCATTACCTATAATTGTGTTTGCACTTGCAGACTGGTTTATTTTTTAAGGAGGAATAAAATGGCTAAAAAGAAAGAAAAGAAAAAAGACTTATTATTTTTTAAAAAGTTCCTAATTAATATTGTTTATCAGGAACTCGACAATGAAAAAAATTTTGATGCTTATGATCAGGAGGATTGGCGAGACCCACTTGATCACGAAACGCGAAGCATTAACACTGATACAGAGAAACTTGCTTATGTTAATGAATACTCATGGTATGATACTAAATATCAAAAGATACTGCCTTTGAATTTTGGTGAAGGAGTTGATCCTGATAAATGGAATGTAGATGATTTTATCGGAGATGTTAACGAACCAGCAAAACAAGATTTAATACGACATATCAATGTGACGGGCACAGACGAGGATCGTTGGAATGATAATAAAATTGAGGTTAAGAACTTTTTTTCAGACTCTTTTACCTTAAGTCAAGCGAAGATACTTAATATTATCTTTAGATCTTTAGAGGTTAAAAATTTAAAGTTATCTAAAAAATTAGATGAGGCAGAAAAAACTATAAAAGATTTTCGTCAAGCAGAAAAAGATAAGTCTATTTATGATAGGCTCGATCAAATCGATAAACTTGTGAAAGAAAATATTTTTGATCAATTAGATCATTTATATTTTGTTTCTTATTCTGGAAAAAAGAGAACTGTGTTTGATCCTTTGAAAATTGGATTGGTTGATTATCCTGATGGGGAAAAGAAATTTAAAGAGAGATATGAAAGTTATAGTTCACAGTTAAGTAACTGGGTAGCAAACTTTTATGTGGCTTTTGAAAAAATTATTGATCATCCACAGCGAAAAAAAGATATCTATTGGCACGAAGACGATATTAAAGATATTGATAAAGCAACTAACCCTTGTAGAAAGGAGAAAAAAGATGATTAAAATAATTGACTTTAAGGAGGTGAGAAAAAAAGACAAAGAAATAGAAACCTTAAAAATATCAATAGAAAAAAAGGATCACACTATTGTCAGTCTACAACAACAATTAAATAACAAGTGTGTTGAAATGATACATTTAAGAAAACAACACTACAA
>Ga0315331_10000692_pt1 | contig 23890 bp, 24 predicted proteins | sample M160m34915metaG_FD_203456 | JGI IMG/M metagenome (GOLD analysis project Ga0315331, IMG submission 203456) | Ammonia-oxidizing marine archaeal communities from Monterey Bay, California, United States - M1 60m 34915 | ecosystem: Environmental > Aquatic > Marine > Intertidal zone | place: USA...
GGGGTATGGACGACGGGGGACTGGAAGACCACCTCGTCGGCGAGAACCTCGTCGAGCGCCTCGTCACTGATGTCGCGAACGACACGATGCCAGGCTTCGAGGCCGGCGACGGCAGGGGCGGTCATGGTTTCTCCTCGCTCGCGCGCGCAAAGCCGAGCGGTCAGGGGCTAGAGCAATCCTGGCGAAGTCCGCCCGAGCGGGCAGGGTCGTCCAGGGTTAGAGGAATCTCTGGGGCGCAGAGGAAATCGCCGCGAAGAGGCCGACGGCGAGCCCGCCTGCCGCCGCCGCGGCCGGCGGGGCCTGCGGAAAGAGCAGCGGCGCGAGCAGCGGGCCCAGAACCAGCAAGCAGCCCAGGAGCGTGTAACCGATCGGATGCTCGCGCAGCTCACGAGCCACACGCTTGCGCAGCGGAACGACCTCTCGCTTGGTCGCCTCGGATGACGCCCGATCGGACGACGTTTCGACGGACATGATTCGGGCCTCCTGTGTCGAACATCGAATCCGATCGCGCAGACATTCTACCGGCCACGCGCGCGCTGCGCATGCGACGCTCAGTCGCTCTGGCCGAGAAGACTCAGCGCGCCAGCTCCTCGACGATCTGCTCCGCAAGAGAGGCCAACGCGGAGTCATGCGCCGCGATGATCCCCGCATTGGAGTCGTTCTCGAGCGGTACCGAAACCTCGTGCAAAAAGAAGACCGGAGGTACCCCGCTTCGCTCTCGCAGCACGGCACATCGGATCCGAACCCGAAGCAACTCGTCGTCGACCACGACCAGATCGTCGATATGGACCCGGACCTGAGCGTCGAAGGAAAAAGGTGCGCTCGAGGGGAAGGTCGTGACTCGGATGGAGCCGAGTTGCCGAGCCACACCCAGGGAGACGGCGCGCAGGAAGTTCGTCTGGAAGCCGCCCAACCAGCGCGAAAACTCGTCGAGTTCGACCTCACCCCCGGAACGAAGCCGCGCCATCTGTGGCCGATCCAGGTAGGCCGGCAGTCGAACAGGCCCAATCAGAACGCCGAGATCGGGCGCGCGCTGATCGATCGAGAGCAGCCCATCGCTGCCCAGTACGTAGTGTTCCGCAGTAGGGCTACGGCCGAGACAGCCTGATGACAGAACGATCATCAACAAGCAAACGCCGATACCGGTCGCGCGAGCGGTCCATATGCGTCCAACCATGCCCATCATTCTCTCTTCCCCCGTAGCAACTCTTCCGGATGTTCCTCGAGTCGTTGTGCCAGGAGCTTGAGCGACTGGGCCGCCCCCGCGAGATCTCTCATCATGCTCTCGAGCTCCACCGCCATCGCCGAATCCGGCGCGATCATTGAATCTGCCGAAGAGAGCGTCTCCTCGAGCTTCGCAAGCGAAGCCGAAATCTTCGGCAAAAGGTCCGCGTTCGCCGAGTCTGTCAGGGTATCGACCGACTCGAGGGCCTGCGACAGGTTGGCGAACACGTCGTTGAGGTTGTTCCCGATCGACTCGATCGGCAATTTATCGACCCGATCGACGATGCGCGCGACGCGCTGGGTGATCGCATCGATCCCTCCAGGCGACGTCGGGAGAATCGGGTAGGAGTGACCGAACTCGATCTTGGCCGGCGCCGCGTCCGGCACGAACTCGAAGTCGACCGCCTTCTTACCGGTCAGCACGTTGTTGGTCGCGAGTCGCGCCCGGAAACCACGGCTGACCATGCTCTCGATGCGGGCCCGGTTTTCCGTCTTCGAATCATCGTGGGTGATTCCCAGCCGCTCGGGCTCGATCTCGATCACGACCGGGATGTGGATCTCATTCGTCTTCTGGTCGAAATCGATGTCGACGCTCAGGACCTCTCCCAGCTTGATCCCCCGAAACTCGACGGGCGAGCCCGGGACCAGACCGGAGACCGAGTCCTCGAAGTAGAGCAGATATCGGGTCTTGCGCGAATAGCGGGGCTGGCGCGTCGCCTGCTTATTGGGATAGAGCTCGAAGACCATATTCTCGGGGACATCCTCCGCGACCGTCACCGTCGCGGGGGTCTCGAAGGCGATCCCGCCCACCAACATCGACATGAGGGAAGGCGTGTCGATCTGGAGACCCTCGGCGGTCAGCATCGCGTCGAGCCCCGACGCGTTCCAGAATCGGGTCGTGGTCCGAACGCGCTTGTCGTTCGGCGCCTCGATGAAGACCTTGACGTTCACGGTTTCGCCACTCTCATCGAGCGAATAACCCGCGATCTGCCCCACCTTCAACCAACGGAAGTAGACGGGCGAACCGACGTCGACCGAACCCAGGTCACGCGCCCTCAAATCGAAGAGCGTCCCCGGCTTGTCAGAGCGAACTACCGGCGCCTTCTCAAGTCCCTTGAACTCTCGCGTCCACTTGCCCTTCTCCGAGGGATCGACGCCGATATAAGCGCCCGAAAGCAGCGTATCGACACCCGAGATCTCCGCCGCCGACACCTCGGCTCGGACGACCCAGAAATGGGTCTCGTCGGTCATGTAGCGCGCGAGTTCCTTCACGACGCTCGCCTTGACCTGGACCCGCGACAGGTCGTCGTTCAGCTCGACGGATTCCACGAGGCCGACCTCGACGTCCTTGAACTTGAGACGCGTCTGCCCCGCGACCAGCCCCGCGGCCGTCTCGAACTCGATCTTGATCTTGGGCCCCTGCTCCGACCACGCCCAATACGCGAGATAAAGACCCACTAGCGCTGCGATCAAGGGAATCAGCCAAACGATCGACGGGCGCGCTCGCGTACGCACGACGGCCCCCGGAATTTCCCCTTCTGGTCGTTCCATGTCGTCCCCGCCCTCACTCGCCATCGCGATCGCCCTCGTGTTGCACGCCAGAAGCCTTCGACCCGTCCTCGAGTCGGTCCCAGATCAGGCGCGGATCGAAACTCTCGGCCGCGAGGATCGTGAGAACGACCACTGTGCCGAAAAAAACTGCCCCGAGCCGAGCCTCGACCGAAGCAAGCGACCCAAGGTGAACGAGCGCCACCAGGATCGTCACGACGTACACGTCGACCATAGACCATCTCCCGACCGCCTCGACGATCCGGTAGAGACGGGCTCGATCGCGCGGTCGCCACTGGCTGCTCCGCTCGACCGACAAGGCGAGCGAGGCCAGCGTGATAATCTTCAGGATCGGGACGACGACGCTCGCGATGAACACGATCACGGCAAGCGGCCAGGTGCCGTGGACATAGAGGTAGATCACCCCGGATAGAATCGTGTCCGCCTGGCTGCGTCCCAGGGTCGTGACTTCCATGACCGGATAGAGGTTCGCCGGGACGTAACAGATGATCGCCGCCAGCAGAAGCGCCCAGGTGCGCGCCAGGCTGTTCGGCTTGCGCCGGTGGATCGACGCCCGGCAGCGCGGGCATCTCAGCGGCGCGTCCGGCCCATTCGGCGTCGCGACCACGAGAGAGCACGTATGGCACTGGGCGTGTGCACGCCGAAGCCGACCCAGCGCTGCCGCCGTCACTCCAAATCTCCGATCTCTCGCCAAACGATTTCGGAATCCAGGAAAGAAGAAGCCCCGGCGAGAACGGGGATCAAAAGGCCGAAAGCCCACAGCGCCAACCCGGGGATGATATTCGCCATGTCCGAGAGCTTCACGACCGCGACGAGGATCCCGATCAGGAAGACCTCCATCATGCTCCAGGGGCGGCAATGCTCGACCCAGCGGAAGGCCGTCACTGCCCCGGGTGCCGAGAAGCGCAGGTGGATCGGTGCGAGGACGAAGATCAGGAGACCGATCTGGAGTGCCGGCGCCACGATCGTCGTCCATACGACGAGCAGAGCCACGGCGTGCTGTTTCTGGTCCCACAGAGCAAGGGTTCCCGAGCCCAGGGTCGTCTGCGTGACCTGGCCCTGCATCTCGAAGGACAGGAAGGGGTAGGCGTTCGCGACCACGAAAAGGATCGCCGCCGCCGACACGAGAGCGAGCGTGAACTCGACCGTCCTGCGCTGGCGCCGAAACAGGGTGCACCCGCAGCGGCTGCAGATCGCCGCGCCGCCGTCGGGCACCTCGGGCTCCTCGACAACCGCGTCACAATCATGGCAACCAATCAGCGGCAAGGTCCGGTCTCCAGAGGGGCAGCGGCCGAACGATAACGAATGCCGCCCGGTCACCAAATGCGCGGCGGGCCCAGAGGGGTCCGAGCCAGACGGGTCAAATCGTCCCGGAGACTCCCCCAGCGGCGTCTCGGCTGCGCTGGATGCGAGCATCCTTGCGCTGCCAACGCTGCTCGAGCCACTCCCTGAGCGCCGCCCGATCACGCGGCAGCTCGGACGTCGGAAATCGCGCCAACTCGACGTCGACCCGTTCGATTCGTCCCGAAAGAAAACGCCAGAAGGAGGTTTCGGGGGGGTAGACGAGGGTCACGTCGACGATCGTCTCCGCCTCGCCCGCAAGCGCCTCGAGCACCGAGTGGAGTCCCCCGACCCTCGGCCTCAGGAGGTGCTGATACGGACTCCCGCTCCGCACATGCCGGGCGGTGGTGAAGCGAGTGCCTTCGGCGAAATTCATCAGCGCCGCGGGTCGAGCCCGCAGAACCCCGCAGGCAGCGAGCAGCGATGCTTTGTCCGCCGCCCGACGCTCAGCCTCGTCTCCTCCCTTCCGCGCTCGGCGGCGCAGGAGCGGAAAATCGAAGGCCCAAAAGATGATGCCCAGGATCGGAACGTAGACGAGCTCCCGTTTGGTGAGGAATTTGAGGATCGGCCCTTCGCGCGCCAACACGCTCTGGAGCAGGAAGATGTCGGACCAGGAGACATGATTCGCGAGGACGAGACACGTCTCGTTACGCCCGAGACCCGAGTCCGGCCGATCCCATTTGATCCCGACGACGCCCCGCAGCCAGGCGTCGTCGACCCGCACCGCGGCGCGATAGGCCGCGTCCATACCGCGATCGACCCGCCCCCGCGCAGCCGGAAACAAGAGCTTCACGCACCCCAGCACGAGGAGCACGACGACCCAGAGGCTGAGGTTCGCGATGATCACGCACAGTGAGAGCACGCTCTTCATGTGGTCTGCGACGCGCATCGGCCCGACCGCTCCCTTCCGGCTCCGCACCCGATCGACGCCTCTCACTCAGATCGCCGGAGTCGGTCCACGGGAAACGGGCCGACCCCGATTGTCGATTTCCTTCGCGGCGGCCTGTAGCCGATCCCGATCCTCGGGATGGGCGATCTCCGCCAGCGCCCGAGCGCGCTCCCCAACCGTTCGTCCCGCGAGCTCCGCCGCGCCGAACTCCGTCACCACCACGTCGACCTGATGGCGGGGGCTCGTCACGATCGAGTTCGGAGCCAGCCTTGGAACCACGCGGGAGCGACGCTCTCCCGCGACCTCCACCGTCGCCGGAAGACAGAGCAGGGAGCGCCCCTCTGCAACACGACCCGTCCCTGCGAGAAAATCTTCGTGACCGCCGATGCCCGAGTGCTGAACGCCGTCGAGGGAATCCGCGACGACCTGGCCCAAGAGGTCGACCGAGAGCGCCCCGTTGATCGAGGTCATCGCGTGGTTGCGCGCGATCACGGCGGGGTCATTGACGATCTCGGCGGGCAGGAAACGAACCTCTTCGTTCTCGTCGAGCCAGTCGTAGAGCGACCGGTCTCCCATCGCGAAGGTCGTGATCGACAGGCCATCGTAGGCGCCCTTGCGGTTGGCCACGGCGCCCGCCTCGTGGAGCCGCATCAACCCGGTCGTGAACATCTCGCTGTGGATGCCGAAACCGCCGCCCGACGCCTGGGCGAGCAGTCCGACGACGGCGTTGGGCACACCTCCGATTCCGGTCTGGAGCGTCGCCCCGGGCTCAATGAAAGGCGCCACGTGGGCCGCAATCGCCTCTTCGGTCGGGCCAGGGGGGAAATCCGGGAGCTCGGTCGGCCGCATCTCGCCCTCGATCCATACGTCGACCTCGGCGAGGGCAATCGAGTGTCGGTGGTCAGGCGGCAATCCGAAGGTCCTGGGCAGATGCGGGCTCGTCTCCACGACGAGCAGCCGCTCCGGGTCACGCGCCGCCGCCCGGATCTCTTCTACCGTGGCCCCGGCGTGGAGCGAGAGCGAGACCCGTCCCTCCGCATCGGGGGGCGCCGCGGCGGTCGCCATGACCCGCGCCGCGAAGCGTTCGCCGACCTCCCGGAAGCGCCGAAAATCCGCCGGGACGAACTCGACCGCGTGCCCCGCTGCGCGCAGCGCCCGCTCCGCAGGGCCGAAGAAGCCCGAGCGCAGCCGAACACCGGGCTGTGCGAAAACGGCGAAGAGATCGACCAGCAGTGCGCCGAAGACCTCCAGCGCCTCCCAGTCCGTTCGCTCCCCGAGCGCGTGCAGGAAGCCTTTCGGCTGCCCAGGGCCAAGCGGGATGGCCAGCCGATCGACGGGCTCGAGTCGCGCAACGGCGTCCTGGGGCGAAACGGGGCGAGGGGCGGTCATCGCGAGGGATGATGAGCCAGGATGACGCGCCCGCCAACCACGCTACGACCCCAACGCCGGTCGCTAGCATCCCGCGATGCAGAAATTTCTGATCGAAGTCCCCCAGGAAGAGCTCGACGATCTCCAGTTTCGCCTCGAACGCACCCGCTATCCGGAAACCCTCGAGGGCACTGGCTGGAGCTACGGCATGGAGCTGGAGACGCTTCAGCGCTTCGTCGACTACTGGAAGGACGGGTACGACTGGCGCGCCCGCGAGCGTAAATACAACCAATACGACCAGTTCACGACCACGGCGGCCGGAGAGACGGTTCATTTCTATCACGTGCCCTCGAAGGAGCCGGGTGCGCTCCCCATGGTGCTGCTGCATGGCTATATGGGCTCGGTCGCCGAGTTCATCGACATGATCGGGCCACTCACGGACCCCGTGGCTCATGGCGGCGAGGCAGGCGATGCCTTCCACGTCGTCGTCCCCTCGCTCCCCGGCCACGGCTGGTCCGGACCAACCACGAATCCCGGTTTCGACATGCATCGCTGCGCCGACGCGATCGCCGAGGTGATGGAAGAGCTCGGCTACGACCAATACATCGTCCAGGGCGGTGACTGGGGCGCCTTGATCACCCGCCGCATGGGCGAGGCCTACGCCGACCGGCTGATCGCCGTCCACTTCAACATGCTCTTCGCCTACCCCCCACCCGGAGAGACGCCCGACCTCTCCCGGGTCACCGAGGCCGAGCAGAAACGCATGAGGGACGCGGTCGCGCGCATCGCCGGCGGCACGGGCTACATGTCGATGCTCACGACCAAGCCCCAGACCCTGGCGATGGCCCACAGCGATTCGCCCGCCGGCATGGCAGCCTGGCTGCTCGAGAAATACCAGGGCTGGTGCGACCTCGAGGACGAAGACCTGCTCTCGGTCTTCACGATGGACCAGCTGATCGACAACGTGATGTTCTACTGGATCACGGGGACGGCCAACTCTTCGGGGCGCCTCTACTACGAATCGACCGTGAAAAGCACCTCTTCGCTCGATCCCTGGGCGGGGCGAGTGGACGTCCCAACGGGTCATGCGGTCTACCCCAGGGAGCTGCTCCAGACGCCCCGAGCCTGGGCCGAAAAGCAGTACAACATCGTCTATTGGAGCGAGCGGCCGAAGGGGGGGCATTTCGCGCCCTTCGAGCAGCCCGTCGCCTTCACGGAAGATCTGCGGGCCTTCGGGCGTCTCTTTCGCTGAGCGGGCTCCGCAGGGACCCCAACCGACGCAGCCCGCCCTGCGAACCGCGCCACCGTGTCGACCGGACGAGAGCGAGGCCGCCTCTGCTAGCTTGATCCTTTCATTTCGAAGCCGACTCGCGAGGAATCGCCCCATGGAACCGGACCGCTCATCCCTTCTGCTCGCGCTCCACGACCGAATGGAGATCGAGGATCTGCTCCACCGTTACGCCGAGATGGTCGACCGGCGAGAGTGGACGAACATGGATCGGATCTTCGCGCTCGAGGCCACGATCGACTACGCGTCGACGGGCGGCCAGAGCGGTCCCTTCCGCGAAACGCTGGCCTGGCTCGACCGCGCGCTCGAGAGCTGGCCCGTCAACCTCCACGTCGTGAGCAACGCGATCATCGAGATCGACGGCGATAGCGCGACCTCACGCTGTTATTTCTACGCTCCCATGGGCCGGGAGGCGCCCGAGGGTGGCCAGTTCGTGATCACCAATGCCGGCCGCTACCTCGACCGGCTCATCCGAACGGCGGATGGCTGGCGAATCGTCGAGCGGGTCTGCGAGCAGACGCTGATGCAGGGCGCGCTGCCCGAGGGGTACGAGATCCCGTCCTAGCCCTGCCGTGCCTCAGGCCTCCAGGCCTCGAGCCTCTAGGCCTGGCTCTCGATGTAGCGCGCACGGTACTCGGCGAAGGCCTCCTTGATGCCCTCCTCCGTGAGACCGTATTCGGACAGCGTGTACTCGTGGGCGGGGCGCTTGTCGCGCGGATTATCGAGGCGCCACTGCTCCATGCCCGCGCGCGCCGCGTCGGTCATCTCGATCCCGAAGACGCCATAAGCACGTTCGATCTCGCCGATCGGATCCTTCATCGCGTCGCGGAACCAGATGTCGACGAAGCGGTCCGCGTCGTAGCGAGCGCGCGATTCCATCGCACGATTCGTCCCCCAGGCCAACCGCTCCTGCCATTGTGCCCCCGCCACGTTGGCCGAGGAGTCGTCGCTGTAGAGCGCCCACATCGCGTGATTCATCGACGCGGCCGAGGGCACCGTATCGACGGGATCCCGATGGGTCTGGATCACCCGTGCGCCCGGAAAAACCTCGAAGAGAGTGTCGACGTATCCGAGATGCCCGGGCGTCTTCAACACCCAGCGCTCCCGTACGTCCCCGCGCTGGCGCTTCTGCCACTGGAGCGACTGCAAGAGCTTGCGGAGATAGAGATAGGAGGACGTCCAGTCCTGCTCGTTCAGCCAACTGCGATAGCTCGGAATGTCGACGAAGGCCTCGGGCACGTGAGATCGGAACGAATGCTCCAGCAGCATGATCTCCTCGTCGGGCGCCTGCGCATCCCAGGGATGGATCGAGGCCTGCCGGGGGTCGGCTGCCAGGATTCCCGCGACCTCGGCCTCCGCAATCGGGATCCGCGGCTCGGGCTGGCTCCAATCCGTCCCCGCATGCGGCGCCGGGAAGCGCGTCTCCCACCACATGCAGGCGTGGTTGCGCGGGTCGCGGGCGATGATCCGCTGAAGCATCGTCGTGCCGGTCCGCATCAGCCCGATCACGACGATCGGCGCGCCGATCTCCTCCTCGAGGATCTCGGGATGACGCGTGATCCAGTCCTGGATCTGGAGTCTCGTCTGGAGACTCTCGAGTACCCGCGCCCGCAGGCTCGTGCGGCCCAACTCGTTCATGGGCGCTTCTTCTCGGAGCGAGCGCAAAAGCATGCCGAGCGCCGGGCGAAACTCGTCCGGCCCGAATTCGCTCAAGCCCGTGTTCGCTTGCGCCTCCGAGAGCAAATTCGCCTCGTCGAAGGCCTCCCGGTTCTCGACGGATCCTCTGCTCATCGTGTCGCGCTCCTGCTCATGGCCCGCGAGAGGGCCGTCGGCCGAGGTTAGGAGCTTCCCGGATCCGCTTCAATCACGCCGGGCCCCATCCCGGAGCGAGGTATGCGAGACTCGGGAACCCCACCCGGAAGGAGTCTGCATGCCCGAAACGTCCGCTGCGGCCGGCGAGAGCGTCGCCCTGGAGTCGATGGAGGTCCGCACGGCCAAGGTCGTACGCTGGATCGAAGAGAACGTCGGGGGCCGCGTGACCCACGTGGACCCCCAGGCGCGCTGGCGGCCGGTCTGGTTCGCGCAGGTCGAGCGCGAGGGCGAGAAGCTCGAACTCTGCGTCCGCGGCGACCGACTCGACTGCCGCCACGGCTTCCCCCTCGAGAACGAGATGAAATTCCAGCAGCTGCTGCAGGAGGCCGGGATCCCCGTCGCCCGGGTCTACGGCTGGTGCGACGACCCACGCGCCTACGTGATGGACCGGCTCCAGGGCGTCGAGCATTTCCAGGGCGTCGACGACGCCGAGCGGGACGGCGTGATGCAGCATTACATGGAGATCCTCGCCGACATCCACAACCTCGACATCGAACCCTTCATCCAGGCGGGACTGCTGCGCGCGGAGCGACCCGAGCTCTCTGGCCGGATTGGCATCGACACCTACGAGGCCGCCTATCGAGCGGTCAAGAAGCGCCCCGACCCCTTCCTCGAGTTCTGCCTCGCCTGGATCAAGCGCAATCCGCTCGGCGGCCCCGTGCGCGAGACTGCGATCGTCTGGGACTCGGGACAGCTGATGCATCGGGACGGGCGCGTCGAAGCCGCCATCGACCTCGAGCTCGGGCACATCGGCGACCCCATGATGGACCTGGCGGGCTTTCGCATGCGCACGAGCGTGCTCGGCTTCGGCGACTTCGAGGCGCTCTACGATCATTACGCGGCCCACGGAGGTCAGCCCGTCGACCGGCGCGCCATCCAGTACCATCACTTCTGCTTCACGCTCTCCAACCAACTCGCCTTCCACGACGCACTCGCCGAACCGCCGGCCGGGTCCGACTACATGACGAATATGCAGTGGTGCGCCGAGACCAACATCTACGCGATGGAAGCGCTCGCCGAGATCCTCGACTTCGAGCTCGAGGACGTCCCCATGCCTGAAGCGCGCGTCTCGACCGGCGCCGTCGGCCAGGCCCACCTGACCGACTGGCTCCGCCACTTCGAGGCCGACGACGACTACACCCAGCATCAGTTCCGGATCTTCTTCCGGCTCGCGCGGCATCTGGCGCGCACGGACGAGATCGGACAAGCCATCGACGACGCGAACCTCGACGAACTCGAGCCGCTCCTCGGGTTCCGACCGGCGACCTGGCAGGAGGGCGACGCGGCGCTCGAACGCTTCGTGCACGAAGACGAAGGTCGGCACGACGAAGAGCTCGTCCGACTCTTCCATCGCCGCTGCTGGCGATACCTGATGTTATGCGGTCCGAAGGGCTCCGCGATCGCCCGCCACAACCCGATCCCCGACTTTCAAGTCGACTAGACCCGCCCCCCGGCGTCCCCTCGAACCCCGAGTAACGCCTCTTCAAGAGGAGCCCCTGGTGCCCGCTCAAGACCTGGCCGAATACGAACAGATCTCCCTCGAACAGGAGGGCCCCGTCGCCACCCTGACCCTCGACGCCCCGAAGAAGGCGAACGCGATGGACGTGGCCATGTTGCGCGAGCTGCTCGACGCGGTCACCCGCGTCAGCAACGATCCGGAAATTCGCGTCGTGATCTTGACGGGCGCCGGCCGAAGCTTCTGCGCGGGAGCCGACCTGCGCAGCGAACTCGGCCCGGGACGCACGACGGCCGACCACCTGAACCAGGACCATCGCCCCGTACTGCTCGCGATCGCCCACTCGCCCAAGCCCTGGATCAGCGCCGTGAACGGCGCGGCGGCCGGAATCGGCAGCGCCTATGCGATGAATTGCGACCTGACGATCATGGCCGAGGACGCCTACCTCTATCAGGCCTTCGCGTCGATCGGCTTGATCCCCGACGGCGGCGCGACCTGGCACCTGACGCATACCGTGGGTCGCAAACGCGCCTATGAGCTGATCGCGACCGGGGAGAAGCTCCCCGCGGAGCGCTGCCTCGAATGGGGCTTATGCAACCGCGTCGCGGCGGCCGGCCAACTGATCGAGGAAGCCAAGGCGTGGGCCCGGCAGCTGGCGGACCGGGCACCGCTCTCGCTCCGCTACGCCAAGGACGCCATCCGGACGGCCTCGACGACGGATATGCCGACCGCCTACGACCGAGAGGTGGAGCTTCAAATGAGGTGCGTCGACAGCGAAGACGCGAAGGAAGGCATTCGCGCTTTCGTCGGCCGTCGCGAGCCGGAATTCAAGGGCCGCTGAGCGCGCGCCCCGGCCCCCTCGCTCCCGAAGCGGCTTCCCGCGCCTGGCTCACTCGGGCACGACCGGCGGCGAGTACCAGATCGGCGAGGTGTAGGCGCGCTCCTGCTGTGTCAAACGCCTCCCCGCCATCGGCTTTTCGAAACGCGCGGCGTCGTACGCGGTCCAGCGGAGCGTCGGCTCCTCCAGCACACGCAAGTAGTAGAAAGCGAGCGACCCGGGGTCGAAATCCGGATCGGACCAGACGCGGGCGATCTGACTCAGGCCGGCCTGGGGACCGGCCGCGACCACGACGTCGTGGACGACCTCTCGCGCCTCGCCGCCCTCGACCCAGCCCTTCACGATCTGCGCGCGCTGTAGATCCCCGCTCCGCGGATCCTTCGAGGCCAGGATCAGGAAGGTCGGGACCGCGTCCGCTGAGCCGCGCGGCGCCAGGTCCCCGCCCATCGGCACCCCTCGCGCCCGCGCCGCCCGCTCGGGATCTCCGGAGGCCGCGTCGGTCTCGCTGAAATCCCAGCCGCCGAAGAACGCCACACGCATCCGCGGACCGGTCGTCGCGAAGACCTCTCCACGGCGCATCGCGTCGAAGATCGCCGCGCGGGAGTTCTCGTGCGCCCAGACCCCGGCATAACCCGCGGCGGCCTGCTCCCAGTTCATCGTCGACGCGTCGTCCCCGCTCAGCGCGCGAATGAAGGGCCCGACCATCCGGTCGCTGCCCGGCGGCATATTCGCGGTCTTCCCCCAATAGTTGTCCTCATCCGCCGTCGCGAGCGACGTGTGGGCATCGGTGCTCCCGATCATCGCGAAGCGGAAGGGGTTCACGCCGAGACTCGCCTGTTGGAGCAGACCGTTCTTGAGCGCGGCACGCGCGTAGTTCCCCCCGTGCATGCGAGGCTCCGTGCGCGCCTGACCGAAGATATTCGTCTTGTCCCAGCGCTCGTAGTCGGCGAACTCGTCGTCTGGCGAGAGAAAGGGGTGGGTCTCGCTGTCGCCCTTGATCTGCGTCACCTCGACGACCGGTTCGAAGCGGGCGCGCCGGGTCGCATAGGCCGCGTCGAAGGGCGCTCCATCCGAATCCTCGACCGCGAACATGAGCCCGTTGCTCAGGTTCGAGTTGTGGGGGATCGCGAAGGCCTGGCCCCCCGTCTCGGCCTCGTACGTCTCGAGGAAGGCCCAGAGGTCCTCCGGGCGGTCGCTATGGACCGCGGAGAAGGGAAGCACCTGCTTCGTCCGGTCGGGACCATCGCGAAACACGACGTTCCGATGGAGATTATTTCCGTTCGGCGTCGATCCCCACTCGTAACCGACGATCGTCGTGAAGCGCCCCGGCTCGTTCATCCGCTCCGCGATGTCGATCACGTCGTCCCAGACCAGGCGCTGCAGCGTCGGGTCCCCCGCCATCGGGTCGCCGTTCAAGACCTCGTTGAGAGAGTTGATGTCCTCGGGCCCGAAGACCGGGTTCTCGTCGATCAGACGTTTGACGATCTTTGCCGTGTCCGAACCCGCGACGGCGGGATGGTCGTCGCGGATCATCTTGAAGACGCCCATATACTCCGCGTGGTCCGAGACGACCAGGAAGTCGAGTGGACGCGCGAGCTTCGCCTCCGCGCCCGCGCCGGTCACGACCGTCTCGCCCCGCGCAAAGCGGTAGGCCGCCTCCGGACCGAGCGTGAAGTTGTTGAAGAGGTTCGCGTCGAGCGAATAAGCGCTGTGGACGTGGGTGTCGCCCCAGAAGAGTTCGGGGCGATCGTCTTCCGCCGCCCAGAGTGCTCCCGCTCCGAACACGACACCGAACAGGAACGGAACCACACACACCGCCGAAAGGACTCTTCGCATCCGCGTTCTCCCTGCCCTTCCCGGGCCGCTCGATCCAGCCGTCGAGCGTGAAGCCAAGGCTAGGTGGCCCCGATCCCCGCTCGCAACCGCGCCCCGCGCCGGGGCTGTCCTAGAATCTGCAGAAAGCGAGGGAGGAGATCATGACGATTCGAGACGGCGTGAAGCTGGAGACCCTGATCGCGGAAGCGGACGCCGAGGTGGAAGCCGTGACGTCCGAGACGCTGATGACTTCGCTCGAGGACGAAGCGCTCGTCGTCATCGACCTGCGCGACATCCGCGAGCTGCAACGCGAGGGTCACGTGCCGGGCGCGGTGCACATGCCCCGCGGCATGCTCGAATTCTGGATCGCCCCGGAGAGCCCCTACGCCCGCCCGATCTTTCAGGAAGACAAACGCTTCGTCTTCTACTGCGCGATGGGCTGGCGATCCGCGCTGGCCTGCCAGGTCGCGAACCGCCTGGGCCTCGAGCGCGCCGGCCACCTCGATGGCGGTTTCGCGGCCTGGAAGGAGGCGGGGGGCAAAGTCGTCCCCTACGAGAAGAAGAAAAAGAAGGAGTAGGGTTCGCCACGGCTGACTCGCAGGTCGGTTCGGCGCAATTCGCCTCTGATATCCTCCCGGCTCCCCGCTCCTCCTGCGCGGGCCCGGAGAACCCGATATGTACGATCTCATCATCCGCGGTGGCACCCTTGTCGACGGCACGGGCGCCCCCGCGCGCCGGGCCGACGTCGCGATCCAAGGCGATCAGGTCAAGGCCATCGCCGAGCCTGGACAGACCCTGGGAGAGGCGAGTCGCACGATCGACGCCGAAGGCCTGCTCGTCACCCCCGGCTGGGTGGACATCCACACCCATTACGACGGCCAGGTGACCTGGGACCCGCATCTCACGCCCTCGGGCTGGAACGGCGTCACCACGATCGTAATGGGCAATTGCGGCGTCGGCTTCGCGCCCGTTCGCCCCGGACAGGAAGCGTTCCTGATCCAGCTCATGGAGGGTGTCGAGGACATCCCGGGTGCCGCGCTGACCGAAGGCATCGACTGGCAATGGGAGAGCTTTCCCGAATACCTCGACGCGATCGAGAAGATGCCGCGCTCGATGGACGTCGCCGCCCAGATCCCCCACGGCGCGGTTCGCGCCTACATCATGGGCGAGCGCGGGGCGAAGAACGAGCGCGCCGAGCCCGAAGAGATCGAGGCGATGGCGGCGATCGTCAAGCAGGGCCTCGAGGCCGGCGCGGTCGGCTTCTCGACCTCCCGCACGCTGCTCCATCGCGCCAAGGACGGTGAGGTCGTTCCCGGGACCTACGCCGAGGACGACGAGGTCATGGGCATCGGCCGCGCGCTCGGCGAGGTCGGCCACGGCGTCTTCGAGGTCGCCAGTGACCTCTCGCCCGAGGACGTGGAGCTCGCCTGGATGAGCCGCCTGGGCAAGGAGACGGGGCGACCCGTGACCTTCGCGTGTCTGCAGAATCCGCTGAACGGCGACCAGTGGAAGCGCCTGCTCGAACTCGTCGACCGTGACGCGGCCGAGGGCGGCACGCTCACTCCCCAGGTCGCCCAGCGACCCGCGGGCCTCATCTTCGGCTTCGACAGCTCGCTCCACCCCTTCCGACTGAAGCCCTCCTTCGCGCCGCTCCTGGCGCTCTCCTCCGAAGCCAGGCTGGCCGAGCTGGCACGCCCCGAAATGCGCCGCCGGATCCTCGACGAGTCGCCGCGCGAGGGAAACGTCCCCGGCGTCACGGCGCTGGTCACGAATGCCTGGACGATGATGTACCCGATGGGCACGCCACCCCGCTACGAGCCGGGGCGCGAGGACTCGGTCGCGGCGTGCGCGGAGCGCGCCGGGGTGACGCCCGAGGAATTCGCGTACGACCTGATGTTGTCGGGGGAGTTCATCTACATGCCCTTCCTGGGCTACGCGAACGGCAGCCTCGAGGACATTCGCGCGATGATGGAGCACGAACGCGCGGTCTTCGGCCTTTCGGATGGCGGCGCCCATTGCGCGCTCGTCTGCGACGCCAGCATGCCCACCTTTCTCCTCACCTACTGGGTCCGCGACCGCAGTGAAGAGAAGGGCGAGCGCTTCCCCCTCGAATGGATCGTCCAGCAGCAGACCCAGCGCACCGCCGAGTTCTACGGCATGCAGGACCGCGGCGTGATCGCGCCCGGGATGAAGGCCGATCTCAACGTGATCGACTTCGACGCGCTGCACATCCATGGTCCCGAGATGGTCGACGACCTCCCCGCCAAGGGGAAGCGCTTGATCCAACAGGTCGATGGCTACCGCTATACGGTGAAGAGCGGCGCGGTCACATACGAGGACGGGAAACCGACCGGCGCCCTCCCCGGCGCGCTCATTCGAGGCCCCCAGGCGGCGCCGACAGCCTAGCTTCAGCGGCCCGCAGGTAACGCCCCGGCCCAGCGACGCCCGGCGAGCACCGATCCGGACCGAAAAGGCCGCGTGTTTCGGGCCCGGACCGAACGTCCAGGGCTGGTACCTTCGATGACCCAACCAGAGGGAGTCATCGACGGACATGGGCAGACTCGAAGGTAAGAACACGCTGATCACGGGCGGCGGAACGGGGATCGGCCGTGGCATCACGGAGGTCTTCCTGCGCGAAGGCGCGAACGTCACGATCGCGGCGCGACGAGAGGACGTTTTGCAGGAGGCCGTCGACGAGCTGATCCAGGGCGGCGTCGACCGCGCGCGAATCCAGTCGACCCTCTGTGACGTGACCGACGAGGAACAAGTCGCGGGCGCCGTCGAGGCCGCCGCGAGAGGCGGCCGCCTGGACGTCCTCGTGAACAACGCCGGCTCGGGCATGCCCGGCGTTCTGATGAACCTCGATGCGGACGGCTGGCGTTTTTCCGCCGACATCAACATCGTGGGCCCCGCCCTCTGCATGAAGCACGCGGCACTACGCATGAAGGACGCGGGCGGCGGCAGCATCATCAACATCTCTTCGGTTTCTTCGACCCACTACCAACCCTGGCTGATCTCCTACAACACGACCAAGGCCGGCCAGGACATGCTCACGAAATCCGCCGCCGTCGAGCTCGCCCAACACAAGATCCGCGTGAACGCCGTCTCACCGGGCTTCGTCAAGGTCAACGAACACATGAAGGCCGTCGAGGAAGGCTATGCCCACATCACGCCCGCGCGGCGCCACGGTCGCCCCTCGGACATCGCCGAGGGCGTTCTCTATTTCGCCTCGGACGAGAGCGAATGGGTGACCGGCCAGGTGCTCGGCGTCGACGGGGGAGTCAGCGTCCCGATCATGCTCAGCATGGGACCCACGGCCCAGATGGTCTACCCCGAGGAGGCGATGCAGACCTTCGGAGTCGAGAATTACCGCAGCGAGCCCGCCCCCGGCGAGGGCAAGGGCGAAAAGGGGAAATGAGCATGGACGATTTTCTGTCCTGGCAGGTGGGCGATATCCGGATCACCCGCGTGCAGGAGTCCGAGGAGTCCGGCCTCGACTGGGTCCTGGACGACGCGACCCCGGACAACCTCCGAACCATCCCCTGGCTGAGCCCCCATTTCGTGGACGAGAAGGGCGAGGCCGCTTGGAGCATCCACGCCCTCGTGGTCGAGGTCGGGGAAAGACGGCTCCTGGTCGACACCTGTGTCGGCAACGACAAGAACCTCGCCGTGCCCTTCTGGAACCAGCTCCAGGGCACCTTCCTCGAAGACCTCGAACGTGCGGGCTTCCCCCCCGACACGATCGACACCGTGCTCTGCACCCACCTCCACGTCGACCACGTCGGCTGGAACACGATCCTCGTCGACGGCGCCTGGACGCCGACCTTCCCGAACGCACGCTACCTCGTCGCCCGGGACGAATGGGCGCATTGGGATGCCCAGGACGACGACTTCACGGGGGTCGTCTTTTCGGAATCCGTTCTGCCCGTCTGGGAGGCGGGCCTGGTCGACCTCGTCGATCAGGACCAGACGATCTGCGACGAGATCCGGCTCGAGCCGACGCCCGGCCATACCCCGGGCCACGTCTCGATCCGCCTCTCGAGCCAGGGCGAAGAGGCCGTCATCACCGGTGACATGACCCACCATCCCTGCCAGCTCGCTCGTCCCCAGTGGGGCTCCTCGGTCGATGCGGACTTCGATCAGGGCGTGCAAACCCGGCGCGCCTTCTACGAGCGCCACCTCGAGAGCGGCGCCCTCGTGATCGGCACCCATTTCGCCACGCCCACCGCGGGCCGCGTCGCGCGCGACGGCGACGCCTATCGTCTGGTGACCGAATGAACCCAAACACGGCCGACGGCGAAACCACACCCCACCCCCCGCGTCCGCGATGCAGCCGGTCGCCGCGCATCGCGAGAGGAGTCGAATCGTGAGTGAGACAATGCGCGCATTCCGCATGCTGAATTGGCTCGCCCCGCCCGAGCTGGTCGAGGTCCCCGTGCCCGAGCCGGGCCCGGGCCAGGTACGGCTCCGGGTGGCGGGCAACGGGCTCTGCCAAAGTGATCTGCATATGCCCGAGGTGCCCGCGGCGATGGAAGCGCTGATGGGCTGGCGCATGCCCTTCACCCTCGGCCACGAGGTCGGGGGCTGGATCGACCGGCTGGGCCCGGGCGTCGAGGGCTTCCGCGAGGGCCAGGCCGTCGCGCTGGTCTCGACGCGCTCTTGCGGGCGCTGTCTGGAGTGCGAGGTCGGCTTCGACAACGCCTGTGAGCTCAACCAACGCGGCCGAGGCTATGGCATGGACGGTGGCCTGGCCGACTACGTCGTCATCGAGAGCACGCGCCCGCTGATCCCGCTCGAAACCCTCGACCCCAAGCTCGCCGGCCCCCTCACCGACGCGGGTACGACCTCCTATCACGGCGTCCGGCGCGTCCAGGACAAGCTCGGCCCCGGCCGCACGGCGCTCGTGCTCGGCGCCGGGGGCCTCGGTGGGTTCGCCATCCAATATTTGAAGCTCTTGACCCAAGCCCGCGTGATCGTCACCGACGTCGCGAGCGACAAACGCGCGCGTGCCCTCGAGCTCGGCGCCGACGAGTGCCTGGATGCCCGGCGCGAGGACCTGGATCAGGAGATCCTCAAGCTGACCGAGGGCCGCGGCTGTGACGCCGTGCTCGACTTCGTGGGCACCGACGCGACGATCGCCACCAGCCTGGCGGCACTCGCGAAGCTCGGCACCTACGCCGTGATCGGCGCCGGACAGGGACGCCTCAAGGCGCCTCTGATGGGGGCGATCTCGGGCAAGAACGCGACGATCCTCTCCTTCGTGGGCGGCACGGATGCCGATACCCGGGCCGCGATCGCCCTGGGCGACCAGGGCCTGCTGCGCAACGACGTCGAGCTCTTCGATCTGCCCCAGGCGCCCGAGGCCTTCGCTCGGCTCGCCGCCGGCGAGATGGTCGGTCGCGGCATTCTCGTCCCCTGAGCCCTGGCTCGTCCCCGGAGCCCCAACTCGTCCCCTGAGCCCCAACTCGTCCCCCGCCCCCGGCTCGCCCCCTGAACCAGGAGATCCGCCATGGCCCCGCTTCCCGAAACCGGCGTCGTCGATGCCGACGGACACGTGCTCGAGGACGCCGACCTCTGGGACCGCTACCTCGAGCCCGCCTACCGAGACCGGCCGATCCGGATCGTGCAGGACGAAGCCGGCTGGGATGTGCTCGAGGTCGCGGGCCAGCGCTTCCCCTACATGGACCCGGGCCAGATCGCCATGATGGGAACGATGGGGGAGGCCCTCCCGATCCCCGGGCCCGACCGGCACTACGCCGAGGCCCGCCCCTTTGGCAGCGCCGTCGCGAGCGAGCGCATCGAGCGACTCGACGACGAGGGCCTCGACGCCGCCCTGCTCTATCCCACGATCGGACTCCAATGGGAGTGCGCCGTCCCCGACCCCGCGCTCAACGACGCCTACCTGCGCGCCTACAACCGCTGGCTCGCCGATTTCTGTCGCGACTCCGGCGGGCGCCTCGTGCCAATCGCCCATCTTTCGCTGTGGGATCCGGCGCTCGCCGCCCGGGAGCTCACCCGCGCCGTCGAGGACGGCTGTCGCGGCGCCTTCGTCGGCCCCTGGAACCCCGCCCGGGTCGCCCACGGCCACCCCGACCACGACCTCCTCTGGGCCACGGCCCAGGATCTCGACGTGCCGGTCGCGATCCATCCGACCTACGAGCGGCCGGGGATCACCCCGGTCTCCCGATTCGAGGGTCTGGACGGGCTCCTGATGGGCGAGCCCCGCAACATCTGGAACTCGATCGTCTTCGGCACCCAGGGCATCAAGCAGGCCTTCGCGACCTTCTTTGCCTTCGCCACCTTCGATCGCTTCCCGAAGCTCAAGATCGGGGTCGTCGAGTCCTCGGCAGGCTGGATCGGCGCCTTCCTGGACCGGCTCGACACGATGGCCGACACGCCGACGGGCCTGGCCACCGGCCTGCAGGGTCGCCCCAGTGATTATTTCGAACGCCAATGTTTCATCTCGGCAGACCCGGAGGAGCGCACGGCGCCGCTCATCGTCGAACACGTCGGTGAGCAGTGTTTTCTCTGGGCAACGGATTTCCCGCACGGCGACCACCCCGCCAATTGGAAGGAGCACCTGACGCGCTTCATCGAGCCCCTGGGCCCGAGCGCACGAACGGCCGTGCTCGGCGCCAACGTGCGTCGACTCTACGGGCTCGACTGAGTGCCGCCTGCCTGCTTCCATCCCGCCATCCACAGGAGTCGATATGAGCAACCGAGCCCTCGTCCTACAATCCCCCGGCCTGGAGGCCCTCGCCTTCGAGGACCGGGAAGTCCCCACGCCCGGTCCCGGCGAGGCCGTCGTCCGACTTCGGGCCAGCTGCCTCAACTATCACGACTTCGTCGTCCTCAAGGGCCTCCAACCGAGCGTCGAGTATCCCCGCGTGCCCCTCTCCGACGGGGCCGGTGAGGTCGTCGCCGTGGGAGAGGGCGTGACGCGCGTCGTCGCCGGCTCCCGGGTCTGCGCCAACTTCTACCGCGACTGGGTGGCCGGACCGCCCGAACCCCAGCACTGGGCATCGGTCTTCGGCGACGCGATCGACGGCTGCGCACAACAATATCTCCGGCTCCCAGCCGATGCGCTGGCCGTGACCCCATCCCACCTGAGTGACCTCGAAGCGGCGACGCTGCCCTGCGCAGGGGTGACGGCCTGGGCGTCCCTCGAACGTGCGGGACTGCGCTCCGGCGAGACCGTGCTCGTCCAGGGCACGGGAGGCGTCTCGATCTTCGGGCTCCAGCTTGCGAAGGCGCGCGGCTGTCGCGTCATCGTGACCTCCTCCTCCGAGGCCAAGCTGGAGCGGGCCAAGACGCTCGGCGCCGACGAGACCATTCACTATCTGGAGCGGCCCGACTGGGACGAAGCGGCGCGCGAGCTCACCGACGGGCGCGGCGTCGACCTCACGATCGACGTCGGTGGCGAGCAGACCCTCGGCCGCGCGATCTCGGCCGCCGCAACCGGTGGGCGCATCGCGATGGTCGGCATCCTGAGCGGCTTCGGCAACGCGGATTTCAACCCCGCCGCAACCTTCACGAAGCAGGTCTCTCTCTTCGGGATCGCCGTCGGCAGCCGAGCCGACTTCGACGCCATGAACCGCTCGATCGAGGCCAGCCAGCTCCACCCCGTGATCAGCGACGCCTTCTCCCTCTCCGACACGGCGCAGGCCTGCGGCTTGATGGAGTCGGGGGGGCATTTCGGGAAGATCGCGCTGACGATCTCCTGAACGACGGGTGTTACCCTCGCGCACACATCTTTCAGCGCGATTCGCGATCCTCGCGACACGGGTCGCGATTGCTCGAACCCGGGAGGCCCCCGTTTGATCGTCCACGTCGACACGGACTCGTCCATTACGCTCGAAGAACCGGATACCTTCACGGCCTTCTCCATCCGCGCCCCAGGACTCGACGTCGAAGAAATCGTCGCGGCCCTCGGAGACGACGGGAAGGCGGGAGAAGGCGATCACGTCTGGATCGGAATCTCCCGGCTACACGCGCTCGGCGGTCGATACGGGGCTCCGGACTGGCGCGGGGGCTGCGACAAGATGATCGCCTACGCAGCGAGCCAGGGCTGGGTCGACGAGGCGCATCAGCGCGTGCGGGCGCATATCGAACGCTAGTCCACACACGGTCCCGCTCAGAAGATCTCGTGCTCCCGGGTCAGAAAGACGTGACAGCGCGGCAGATCGAGAAATTTCATCTCGTCCTCGATCAACGTCCGCGCGCCCTCGGTCGCGGTCTCGCCGCCGTCTCCGCCAACGGCCGCCAGGTCGTCGAACCACACTTCCGTAATCCCATCGAAGGCCGGCGCCGCGCGCCGGGAGGAGCGTACGAGTTCACTCTCCTCGTCGGGCAGAGAATGGCTCTGGACATAACGCTTCATCGCGGGGATCTGCTCCCTCACCTTCCTGACCAGGGGGCCATGTACAGCGAGCCAGCGCTCTTGAAACTCCTCCCGGGTCATCTCGGGCTTGCGTCGGCAACAGAAGACGAGTTTGATCACGGAGACTCCTTCTTTGCTAGGCGTAGATGGCGGACCCGCCGTCGACGTGCACGGTCTGGCCCGTCATGAACCCGGAATCGGGACCCGCCAGGAAGACGGCGACCCGACCAATATCCTGCTCGCAGTCCCCGAAGCGCCGGAGCGGAACGCTCTCGAGACTCGCCGCGGCCAGCTCCGGATTCTCCGCACGAAAGCGCTCCGTCCCTTCGGTCGACGCGGTCGGGCAGAGCACGTTCACATGGATCCCGTCGGGTCCCCACTCTTTCGCAGCCACGCCGCTCATCGATCGGAGCGCCTCCTTGGCCGCGCCATAGATCATGAAGCCCGGATGACGTCCGGTCCCCGCGATCGAGCAGAGGTTGATGATCCGGCCCGACCCGCTCGCCGCGAGATGGGGATGGCAGGCCTGCATGAACCAGAAGCTGCCCCAGACCTCTACGCCGAGCTGGAGCTCGACCTGGTCGTCCGTGTGTTCGAGAAAGGTCCGGAAAGCCGTGTCGGGCCGCGCCCCCGTCGCGCAGTTGACCAGGATGTCGACCCCGCCGTACGCCTCGACCGCGCGCGCCACCGTCGACTCGACGTCTGCTTTCTTCGTCACATCGCACTCGATCCAGCTCGCCTCGAGGCCGAGACCACGGATCTCCGCCTCGGTCGCAGGCCCGGTCTCGCGGTTGATCTCGGCCATCACGACCGAGGCCCCCTCCTTTGCGAAGGCGAGTGAGATCCCGCGCCCGACACCCCGTGCGCCGCCCGTCACGATGGCGACCTTCCCGTCCAACAAACCCATCTGCGTCCTCCACTCTTGCTGAGTTCAACCCAGCTTCGCGATCACCTGATCCCGGAAGCGCGCGAGCTCGTCGGGCAGCGCCCCGTCGAGTTCGCCCTTGGGCGGCAGCACCACGACGCGCTCCGCACCCAGCTCCGCACAGAACTCTGCCGTCTCGAGCGCCGTTTTGGCGTCGCTCGTACTCGTGAGGGTGAGCTTCACGGCCTCCATCCCACGCCCCGCCTGCTCCGCAGACTCGAGCACGATCGGCCAAAGCCGCTCGAGTTCCTCGCGGTCGGGACCGCGCGTCGACCAATGAGGATAGAACTCGTCGCCGTAGCGGCCCGCGCGGCGCGCCGCGGCCTCGCTATGTCCCCCAATCATCAAAGGCACGCCCCCCGGCTGAACGGGCTTCGGACTGCTCACCACGCCTTCGAAATCGAAATAATCACCCTTGAAGGACGAGACCCCGGGCGCCCACAGCGCCTTCATCACCTCGATCCACTCGTTCGCGCGGCGCCCCCGGTCATGGAAATCCTGTGCCAGATCCTTGACCTCTTCCTTGACCCAGCCCACACCGACGCCGAGCGTCACGCGCCCGGCCGAATATTGGTCGAGGCTCGCGACCTCCTTCGCCAGGATCATCGGATGGCGCTGGGGCAGGATCAGCATCGAGGTGCCGATCCGGATCCGCTCGGTCTGCGCCGCGATCAACATCATCAGGATCAGCGGGTCGGGCATATTCGAGTCCGGGGGGAGCGGCGTCTTCCCCGTCGTCTTGTAGGGATAACGAGAGTCGTACTCGACGTGCATCACCGTGTGGTCGATCGTCCAAATCGACTCGAAGCCCATCGACTCGACCAGCTGCGAATAGCGGATGACGAAGTCGGGGTCCCCGATCGGCCCCATCTGGGGCGGCGGGATGCGGATTCCGAATTTCATGGCTCTTCTCTTCTCTGTCTGT
>Ga0315331_10000694_pt1 | contig 23861 bp, 17 predicted proteins | sample M160m34915metaG_FD_203456 | JGI IMG/M metagenome (GOLD analysis project Ga0315331, IMG submission 203456) | Ammonia-oxidizing marine archaeal communities from Monterey Bay, California, United States - M1 60m 34915 | ecosystem: Environmental > Aquatic > Marine > Intertidal zone | place: USA...
CGACATCCCACGTTGGGAACAACTGGCCGGGCGCGAATCCACAGGACTGTTCTGGGCCGGTCGGGTGATGCTTGCGGTACTTGCCCAGGTATCCTTCCGGGCCGACCAGGATCTGTGCGATATGATGTTCGTCGCCGTCCCGTTCGACATGATCGGTTCATCAGCACGCAAATTGCCAGCAATGGACAACGTAACGACGCACAAAGTAAATGATTCGCTTGAATACGACGCGGGCTGACACGGCAGCGAAACGCTCACTCATATCTTGCCATCCTGCTTGCTTGCCTTCGCGGGTTCGGGATCGAACTTTGCCCGGTACGCCTTGTATTCCGGCCATGTCAGCTTGCCATCCCTGTTGGCGTCAGCTTTGGGATGCTTCACGAAGTACTTGGCTTTCCACACCTCAGCGCTGGCTTTCGTATTATTGGAGGCCTTCGGTTGCCACACTGGTTGAGGTGGAATTGTGCCTGTGTCTGGTATACGTTCCAGCAGACGCCTGCGGAAGCTGACGAGTCGATCCGCGTGATCCGGTTTGTCTGCCAGGTTGTGCCATTCATGGGGATCGCTGGTTGTGTCGTACAGTTCTTCCTTGCCGTTTTCATAGTGGATGTAGCGCCAATGCTTCGAACGCAGCGAGTAGCTTTCGCGTGACGGCTTGTATTTCATCCGCCACTTGTAAAGAGCCGTCAGTGCTTCTGATGGACCGGACCACTGGCCGGCATCTGGCTGCTCCAACAACGGCTTCAGACTGTGCCCATCCAGTGCGTGACCTTTGTCGTTCTTCTTTGTGTCTCCGGTAAGGCCGCAGAGATCAACGAGCGTGGGGTACAGGTCAATCAGCGAAACCGGCGTGCTGCAGGCCGCGTCCTGTTTCGCGATGCCGGGGACTCGCACAATCAGTGGCACCTGCGTACTTTCCTGCCACAGCGAATTTTTGTAGAGATAATCCTTCTCGCCCATACCCCAGCCGTGATCACTGGTCAGCACAACGATGGTGTTTTCTTTCAACGACGACTGATCAATCACATCCAGAATGCGACCGACCTGCTCGTCAACTGAAGCAACACTCGCCAGGTACGCCTGAATGAATCGGCAGAGCGCCTCGTCACCAGACGGGTAGGATTCGACCAGATTCCGGAACAGTCGCGTTCCCATATCTTCCGTGCGTGACGAGGTTGGCTCGGAGCCGCTGGGAAGGCCGCGGATGGAACGGGCGTGTGTATCTTCGACATCACCAGGACGAATGGCCGGAAGGTCGATTTCTTTCAGTGGAAACAGGTCAAAAAATCGCTGCGGCACAATCAACGGCGTGTGCGGCCGGATGAAACCGACACCCATGAAGAACGGTTGACGACCGGGATGTTCTGCCAGCCTGCGGATGTTTTCTACCGTCCAGTCGCCGTTGAGTTCATCCGGAGTCAGGTCACGGTTGTCCTGCGAATCAACGCGCAGCGGTTCAGCAAAATTCCCCCAGCCACCGTTCTGCCACCGCAGCGGCTTGCCATCAGGTGTCTTTCGACCTGTCAGGCTGACAAAAGGGCCAAAGGATCCGTCAACCGGACCAATGTCTCGAAAGGGAGCGGGCACATCCGGATGAGCAACCTTTTCGCCCCCCGCGAAAGCAAATGGTCCATAGTCAGCTCGGTTACCGTATTGTTTCCACTCCTGACGCACCATGTGGTGCATGAGCTTACCGGTGCCGAGGGTGTGGTATTCATTCGCCCGAAAGTGATCCATCAGCGTCCGCGAGTTCTTGAGAACCTCATACGTATCCCACTTGGTGAAACCGTAACAACCGGAGTTTTGCGGATAGACTCCTGTAAACAGACTCGCGCGAGACGGACCACAGATCGGGATATTGCAATGCGCCTGAGTAAACCGCACCCCGGTCTTCGCCAGGCGAGCCATATTCGGGGTCACAGCATCGGGGTGCCCGTCAAAACCTTCGACGTAGTCGTTCAGGTCATCACAGATGATAAAGATAACATTCGGTCTTTCGGCCGAGTAACCACCTACGGTATGCGCGGACATCATCAGCGCGAATATTACGGCTGTCGAATTTACTTTCACAATACGTTCCTGCTTTTGTCAGGTGAATTCAGTCAGGGATAGGTGCCGGTTTACAATGGATTTATCGTATCACTCCAAAGCATTCCGCAAAATGTCAGGAGCATCCGCAACGTTGCTGCTCCTCCATCCGGAAGCAAGTCCGGAGCCAGCCACTGGGACTCACGGACCTTCCTTCAATCGCAGACGCCCATGCGGCAGCCGCGCTATGAAGCACCGTGTGAGCAAGCGTGCGGACCATGAAACCGTTCTGCAGACCAACTTCAATCAGGACAGTTCGACAATCAATCCGGTTCAATCGGCAGACTCAGGCGGCAGACTCAGGCGGCTGCGTTTCAGGAATACCATGAGGTCCTGGCAAAGTCCGGGCAGTAATCTGAACCCTGCTCAGTGCCCCGGCGTTATCGGTGCGGGATGATAACAAGTCACCCGCAAAGAGGTTATTCAGTACCTCAACGGCGAACCAGACGCCCTAACGGGACCCTGTTGAGGGGTGAACAACGTTGAAAATGCGCCCATCACTGATTGGGGGGGATCTGCAAGACTTAATCATTTGCTTGCGCGGTTAGCGTAGCGGCGTTTTCCAGGGGTTCTGTTCCCTGTTTTCGTCTTACGCCGTGGAGGTATCGGCCAATAATTGTATAGCGCACCAACCCCTGATAACTGACAAATCCGATGACCAACGTGGCAGCAGCTGTAATCAGAAACTTCATTACCGCTGGCAACTCCAACCAATGCAATGAGAGGTGCATTGCAGCAACGATCGGCAGGTGGCACAGATAGATCCAATACGAAGAATCAGCCACGTAGCGCACCACAGCGTTGTCTGAACGCCAGCAGTAAAGGAAATACCCCATCAGTCCGTACACGGTGAGCCACGCCACTAGCCCGGTCGTCAGGCCAAAAATTAATCGCCCATGCAGCGATTCAATATCGATTGTGCCGGACCTCAACAGCCACATGTACAGAACGCTGAATGGCAACGACAGCAGGAGATGTATTCTCGGAAACCCCACGGCCAGAACGAACCAACTGCGATTTCGACACGAGGCGAGACCGCCGATGAAAAAGAGACTGTAATACAAAAGACGAGCTGGATCGACAAAGAATGTGTTGTTGATCGCGATAACAGGGCTCAGATCTCCCCATAGCAACAGCCCTGATGGAATCGCAAGGACCATGGGAATCCACCAGGGCACTGGAGTCGTCCATTCCGCGGCCTTCGCAAGCGGAGTCCCTCCGGTAAACGCATACACCACATACAGATACATACCGCTCATGATGAGCAGATCCTGAAGAAACCAAAGATGCGCAGGTCCAAATATTTGCGATTGGAGTTCCGATGGAAACGGAACGTACGGAAGCATCTGCTCCAATGTGCACTGGCCCGTCAGGTACCATCCGCCTGAGAAAATTAAGTACACCGCCGGGCAGATTGTGTACACAGCCACGACATAAGGGATCAGCAGCCTTCGAATACGATGTTTCGTGAATTCCCGTAGTCCGCGCCGATCCATCGTGAGTTTTGCGAAAAAACCCGAAAGAAAAAAGAACAGGGGTAGTCGCCAGGCATGGACCCACCAAAACATCAAATCGCAGATAAACGCCGGTGACTCTGTTACGACCCAGATCAAGCCATCCATTTGCGTCGGAAGATACGCGACAGAAGCATGGAGCGTGATTCCCAACAGCATTGCCAACCCGCGCAGTGCGGAAAGACCAGGCCAGTATTCCGGCGGCGACGCATGGGGCTGGTCCGCTGTTTCACGCGGTGTGTCCATGATGGCTGGGTTATGCCTGGTAAATAGAAAATAGTGTTGTCTCATTGGCAACAGCAGTTAGCATCCTCCAAAAGCTACTAACGACGTTAGTTAAGCAGAAGCCAAACGTGGATTACTGTCAAATGTTGTGTTCAAAGAAATCCGTTCAGGTGACAATTTCGGTCTGAACTGGTCGGGTAGTGAAGGTTCATGGCTTCTTCCGTGAGTGAATGTTCATTGACTCCGTCGATGAAATTGACTTCCCGTATGGAGTCCGGGATGTGCTGGTGTCTCCGAAGTGTTCTCCATCACCGATTGTCGATTCCGGAGCGTAGACCACGCCTCGTGCCTGGAGGCTGAGCAACACTTCTTTCCACGATAATCCGCTCGCGGGGCGACCACCGACAACAGCGTTGAGGTCCTTCGTGCGACCTTCGTTGTCCCTGATGTGAACGTTGCAGTGAATGCCGTCGGCCCACATGTAGACGTACCGTTTTCCGCCATCGGCAGAGGGGACGCATTAACTACCGACCTGAAACGTCGCCGTCGTGCCCGCATCTTTGCACCAGTCGGTCCTGTCGTCCGGTCCCGCGAACCGCCCACGGATCTCATTCAGGCAACCGGATACCTCCTTAGTTTCGGGCATTTCTTACGCCGGTCCGCTCGGCCGTCACCGTCTTCACCGATAACCTTCCCGCCTGCGACCAGGCATGACAGCCCGTCAGCAAGCGAGGTGCTCTGTCTTTCTGTCCTCAATCCTTCAGTCTATCACTTACCACAACCGCAGGATTGCTGATTCGCGAGTAGTGGCTGATCAACCCTGAATGCTCGCGGGCGCGGACGTTGTAATAGTACTGTCGTCTGAGGTCGGGGATTTTCCTGTCGATGAACTGCATCGCGCTGAGACTCCACACCCGCCCGCCGTTCCAGTGCATAGCCGGCTGGCTGTTTTCCTCGCCGCGTTGGCATTGGAAAAATGTGGTTTCGGTCTTGCCAGTGTAAGTCACGATTTCCGGCCCAGCCATCGAATGGTTGCCGGCGATCAGAAGGCGGCCGCTGGTCGGAAATCCGTCCGTGGACTCAACGGTCAGTGTCGTGGTCTGCGCGTCAAGGTGTTCGCCGGCAAGGATGGTATCGACAACAGGAACGACACCGATCTCTTCAAAGACGCCCGTTCGATCCAGTTTGAGTCCCTGCAGGTTCGGGCGCGGCGATGGCACGCTGCGCATGATGATGTATTCCTTCGTTTCTGCATGGCGACGTGCCGGTTGCCATGTCAGCAATGGCCCGACGGCGAGGTTATTGGCGACATTTGGCTGCGGCGGCGATTCCGGCTGTTTGGCGACAGCAAGGTACATGTCACCTTTCTTCTTATCCCGTGAATCCTTGTCGGAGATGAACAGCAGCTTGGTCCCATCCGGACTCCAATGGACTGTGGGATGCGAAATGTGGCCCGACTCCCATGAGGCATGGTGGTAGCAAAGCACACGCAGTGCCGGGTCCGATCCGTCGATGGATGCGATCACAATCGCTCCGGGATAACTGTGTCCGGCGTTGTCTGCTGCGACGTGCCGGCCATCGGGGCTGATCGCGGGATGGCTCCCCAGCCACGTTAGTTCCTTCGTGACATCTCGTCGCACGCCGGTTTCAATGTCGTACAGACCCGCGGAACATTCACCGAGCCATTTCGATGGATCGCCGCCTTTGGGATCGCAGATCAGCATGTGTCGGCCGTCGGGCGTAAAATATTCGTGCCCACCCTCACCGATCAATCGTGCTCCTGAGCCGTCCGGAAGGACCACATACTGCCGCCGTGATGACTTCATTCGACAAATGTCTATGCGTCCCGGAATCCAGCCGATTCGGCCGTGTTTTGTCTCCCCAGTAAAATCAAAAAGACCCGTACCGTCCATCTTCACAAATGAGGACATCACAACATCCTGCTTGTCGCCGTCGGGCTGTTTGACAATACGAGTGAACAGAACGCTCTGGCCATCCGGGCTGACACCCATCTTGTTCAATTGCGATTCATACGGGCCAGCAATGCGGTGTGACGCAAATGTCTTCGCATTAATTTCATGAAGTTCGTATTTGTTCTCGATCAGCGGTGTACATACGATTTCCCGGCCAGAACGAGACCACACGCCATACACGGACGGTCCTTTACGATCGGTGACGCGAATCATCTTTGATCCGTCCGCCAACATCACGAACAAATGCCATGCACCCGTCCGCTTCGATCGAAACAGTATCTGCGAACCATCTGGGGACCACGGATCTTTGATGCGGTCCGGGATGATCTCGACCTCGGGATCCGTCGTCAGCCGCCACACTTCGGTGCCGGTGACTTCGTCGCGATAGTCGCTTCGTTCCGACTTCCAGACGCGGTCATCGTCGCTGGCAGCGCAGACAGAGGCCGTCGCGACCATAACGGTAATTAAGGTGATTCTCATAGTTCCACTATTTGCGTTGCTCTTTCAGGAAAATCTCTGGAGTACCGCCGTCGGTCACACGAGCAACATCGCCAGATTACCGGAACCGTCAAATGATGCTTCATAAACCGGGTGCCCGAAATCGATGACACCGGGAACAAAACGTTTGCCGACGAATTCATGTGCTGGAACCGTATACTGTGCCTCGACGAATGCTGGTAAGAGCAGAACGAGGGCGATCGTTGAAGTAATTCGGCATTTTCTCATTGATTGTATCTGGTTGTGAAACAGAACAAACATGGCCATCCATCATACATTGATTTTTCGAACGCTATGGCCTTCTTTGCATAATGGCCTGCGGCCTGCGCTCGCAACCAGCTGCAGCTGAAGCTGCACTCGTCAGAGTCCGGACGCGGCTCAAACCCAAAACAACGAGTCCTGCCCCTTTTTATCTGCCGATGCAACTGTGGCTGTTTCTCAGACCTGGATCACTCTACGGTCAGTCTGTCCCCAAGCAGTCTGGCAAGATCCGGCAGATCGTACGTGGCCAGGGCCGATGGAATGACGTGGCTTATGGCGTGGATGTCAAGAGGTCTGGCGACCACGTCATCCACCCAGCTTTGAATGGAGTTGCGAATGGTGACTCGGCCAACGTGATCGCTGAGAGACGCGGCATGCAGCACGATCGGACCCGCACGACCCACACCAATGAGATCAATTTCCACGGCACGATGGGCGGATACAAGAAAGGGGAAACAGGACAACGCTGCCAGCACATCTTCCAATCTCTGCCCGAGCAGCGGTTTTCCCAGGTGCAACGACCACATCGCGGTTCGATGGTCGCCTTTCACATAAACGACTTTCGATACTGAGTCCGTCGTTTCGCCGAAGCCACGCAAATCAATGCTGAGAACTGTGTGGCCGGATCGAACCAGTTCCTCAATAGCGCCACCCGGACCAGCGTCGGTCGCCTTTCCGCGACCATCCACATAAAGAACAGGATGCGATTTACCGCCTTCCTGCGACCGTCGAGCCAAAAGGGCCGGTACCGGAATCTCACCTTCTCTCCGCAGGATCAGTTTTTCGATCTGGTAATCACCTCGGTTAATTACACCGCGGCGTTCAATCTTCGCAGCCGGAACCGTTTCTTCCACACCGGACAACTCGCAGATTTTTTTCAGCGCCTCCTCCGTATTGCGGGATTGCCAGAAGTTCCGGCGAGCCGATGTGAGTTTTTTCGCGCGGAGAAGATTCAGGTCTGACACTGAGAGTGCACCGGAAAACTCGCGAAGTACCTGTCCGGACTCCGTTACCTGAAGTTCTTTTCGCTCAAACGGAACCAGCTCGGGTTCCTGAATCGCGTCGGACTTACCCAGCAACCAGCGTTGCATCCACTGAGCGGCAGCCTCTCGACGCGGCTGGCTGAACGAGTGCGTATCGTTGTATACGAACATCTGCATGCACTCAGACCGGTCGAGCAGGGCGTACGCCTTTTGTGTCTCTGTGTACGTCTTCCGCGTGAACACGATGTCTTTGTAGTCGCGTTCGGCAGAAAGAATGATCGACGGCCTGGGCGCACGCATCACGAAGAAGTCGGCGTGGTCGATGCCCAGTGCACCAGTCAGAGGTGACGACTGGCAACCGTCTCCGGCTCCTCCCAGCTCGAAATTTCGTTCGAGCGTAGTGATGTGACACGACGGCGCGGCCGGTCCGATTCGTTCGTCGAGCGCCATCAGGTACATCGTCTGCGCGCCGCCACCGGAATTGCCTGTCATGCCAAGCGGTTTGCTCTGATCCACTTCGGGCCGGCTCAGCAGGTAATCGGCAGCGCGAACGCCGTCCCATGCCTGGTATCCAACTGCCGTGCGGCCAACAAGCACCGCATTCACATTGTCCCGCTTGTGCTGGAGTGCGACGTTGCTGGATCCCTGTAGGTAAGAAAGCCGTTCTCCCTGGCCTATGCAGTCGTAAACCAAAGCCATCATGCCGCTGCGAGCCATCAGCATCGCGGCTTTCTGATAGTAGGAGTACGCTTTACCATGTCCGCTGTGACCACAGGCAATCAACACTCCGGGAAACGGACCATCGCCCCTGGGAATGTAGAGACTAGCCGTTACATAATGTTGAGGACGGCTCTGGAAAACCACCTTCTCGACAAGGAAGCCGTTACCCTTGAGCGTGCCGGTTGTTTTTGCGTTCAGCGGCGACTTTTGCGGAAGTTCACCGATGATGGTCCGCAGATGTTGTCGGAGAGCAGCCTGCCGTTTCCTGAGTGACGTCGGCGACGAAAATGTTTGTTCCACATCACGCCGCCGTGCGTCGTATTGTTCGTGAATTCGCCGCTGCAAATAGTCGCGCAGCAGACCAGCGCCGTCTTCCTTCAGTACCGACAGCGAGTCGGGTGAGCGTTTGACTGTGTGATAGAGGCTCTCACCATGCTCGTCAAAAAACTCAAAGCGGATGCTGCCATCCTTTGCCACACTGACTTTGAGAAATCCGCCCGAGGCTATTGTTTGAGAATAAAGTTGTTTGATCTTCGCCTCCGGATCCGTTGATTTCGGATCGCCCGGATCCCGGCCAAGACGAGAGTTGGAATCAACCAGGGCGCCGCTGGACAATTCTTCGATTCCCGTTGAATCGATCGAGTGATACTGCCAGTGTCGGTCACCGCAGATCACATGAAAGCCCTTCCGGTCGAGCTGCTGCGCTTTGATCCAGTCGAAGAAAGCACGCCCTTCGCGACGAAAGCCCTTGTGGTTGGTGTGATTGTCGATCTTGTACGCATCGTCGGGACCAATCATCGGCGTCGGTGAAATGAGCAACTTCCACGTGGCGTCACTTTCGAGCAGCGTTCGCTTCAGCCAGCCAATCTGCTCGGCGCCCCACAGTGTCTTGTCCGGTCCGTCCGGCATTTTGTTAAGACTGCGATAATCGCGACCCTCCACCAGCCAGATCTGAAGGTGACGGTTGACGCGATGAGTTCGATACGTTTTCGCCTCTGGATCGAGCGGATCGACAACCGGCACTTGTTCGCGAAACGTCCGAATTCCCAGGTCGCTCAGCGGAGCCCGATTCCCTTCGCAGTCGCAATCGTTGTAGCGGTGATCGTGATCGTCCTTTTCCCAGTAAGTTGGAACGTTCCGAAAGAGTTCAACAAACCGCGGTTGCAAGAACTGCTCGTGCCATTTCCGCCTCAGGTCCTTAAGCTCGGTGGCTTCCTGATCATCGTGGCTGTCGTAGTAAACGTTGTCGCCCGTCCCGACGAAAAAGTCGGGCTTCATTTTTGCGATGGTTGCAAGTGCCGGAAAACCGAGCTGCTTGTCGTCGCGCTGATAGGCACCCACTCCGGTTCGCTTTCCGTTTTTCACTTTACCGTAATGAAAGGACATGTAGTTCATGCCTGTAACGACAACGAAGCTGACCTCGTCCGTGCCATCGCTCCCCTGTAATGTCCGGAATGAACATGTCTCGCCCGCCTGAACGGCATTCTGATCCGCACCATAAATCAGTCGGTAGTAATACCGTGTTGCCGAGGTGAGATCGTCCACCCTGACTTTAATGATAAAATCGTTTTCCGCATCGGCCTTGAGCCAGCCTGTCGTGCGCGACTGACGAAAATCGTCATGCTCAGACAACTCAAAGCAGGCCGCCCCGACAGTTCCGGGAACATCGCCATCAGTCAGCTTCTGCGTGGCCGTAAGGCGTGACTGAAGAATCACGCTCGTTGGCGTGACCTCCCCCGCCATCTCTCCGTGAGCGTGAAAGACCTGAGGCTCGGCCGCAAGAAGCATGGAAGCAATGAGAATGATTTCAGGCATGGATTAACCTTGAGGTGCAAGCGGGCCGAATCGAGCGGATCACTTTCGCAATTATGATACTTATGTCGGTACGTGACGAGCATTACGGTTGATCGTTACATGAAATAACCCTTGGGGTACTATCTTCCGCGGGCCACAACATGAATACCAGTGGTTGAGCAGCAAGTAGTCGCTCAGAATCCGCTTCGGGCTTTAGGCGAGTGTTCATGACATGACGCCAATTTACCAGACCTTCGAAGCCCATTCCCAAATGGACCTGTCCTCCGAAGCGGCGAAACACCTGGGCAGTATTCGCCGGCAAACCACCAAGAAAAGTGAACAGAGAAAGCGCCCATCGCTTCGTGTACTCAGGGACCGCCGCCGTGAGCTACAAACACAATCAGCAGAAGACGATGCAACCGAAGTCAGAAAGCGTTCTTTAATAAGACCGGCGGTGGCCCACGCAGGCGAAATCTCTGACTCACAGTCCAGGACACGCATCGGAAGCGTGGCTTGCCATGGCAGGAGAGCATGATACGCAGATTGTCATGACAGTATCACTGAGTCTTGTTCGACGAGTCTGTACTTCACATCCACATCTATTTTTTTCCAGGCACGGGCACAGTCTTTGGGGGAACACCAAGACAGATTCGGAATCCGTCGCGCGAATCGGAATATGAAACACCCGATATACCCAGGCGGACGGCGCATCGCGCATTGCCCGGCACGTCAAAATAGTTGCCGCCGCGACAAACGGGACGCGATACCGAAAGACGCTCCTTGTCCTGGTAATAAACGTTTTCGTGTCCACCTTCAGGGTCAAAATGGTCCAGTGTGAATTCCCACACACCGCCACACATGTCCGCCGGGCCAAAGCCGTTTCGTCCTTTCTTGCCGTAGTGATCCACTGGTGACAGGAAGGCGAATCCGTCGCTCCACGGAGTATTTGCCAGGGGCCAGACCGTGTCCCGTCCGGGAAGAAAGTCGACGGCGGAAATGTTGAACCTGCCCTTGCCTTCCATCAGATCATCTCCCCACCAGAAATAATGACTCTTCTGACTTCCACCACCGCAGGCATAGGCCCATTCGGCTTCGGTGGGCAGACGGATTTCCAACTCTCTGGTCAGGCGGCCCGCCGCACGCTCCCTTTCCGTGAGCCAGCGACAAAAAGCTTTCATGTCACGATAACTGATGCAGACAACCGGGTAATTGTCCTTCATCGGAATTCCAAAACCTGAATCGCGCCAGCTCTTGTCTGCCACCGACTGCCACCGACTGCCACGGGTTCGCGACTTGGGTTCCGTAATAATATCGGTCCCATTCATGATTAAAGACCTGCGTTACCCCGCGGGGCTGTTCCGCATCCGTAACGTAATCCGACTCTTCGACGAATCGCCGGAACTGTCCCCTTGTGACCTCAGTGCGCCCCATCCAGAATCCTTTGCTGACCTGCATCGGTCGAGGCTCTCCTTCATATTTTTCGCGCACGGTTCCCGGCTGAGCCCCGCCTTCGATGCCCGTCGCCCAGCTCTTTTCCGCGTCCGTGCTGCCCATCATGAATTTCCCTGGCGGGATGTAGACCAGCTCAAGGGCCACACTTTTGCCAAGATCCAACTGTTTCGTGTCACCCTGCTTCGGTCCTTCAGCGAAGACCGGGGCGGTGAACATGGAAAAAAACAGGACAGCGAACAAAGGCAATTCAATACTTTGAAAAGTTTTCATTGGAACGGCTTACAGGATAAATGGTGACGCTGGTTAATTCGCGAGTCGGCATGCCATTCTCGCAATATCAGTGTCTGCAGGTTGACGATCGATCTTAATGGCTACACAGTGTAAGTTCGGATTTTACCTGCAGCAAATACCTGCAGCAAACGGATTCGAGGGTCGTCCCGATGAAGCTTCCAGTTCCTGAAGCATGTTGCTCCGCAACTGTCATCGCTGCTTCGCCGTCAGACTGCCGTGGTTTTCACGCACTTATCGAATGTGACTCGAGGGCTGTGCGATCACCTGACCTGCTGATACGGAAACAAAAGCCATATCCATGAGACCAACACGATCTGAAAAGACGAAACAAGATGTTACTCTTTCAGCATCATGAACTGCGAATCGAGGATTACCTGTGAATCGAGAAATCAAAAGCCAAACATTCATCCCATCCCGACGTGACTTCCTGCGGACGACCGGGGCCGTGGGGACGTCAATCATCCTGCCCCGGCAGGTCATGGCCTGTCTGGGGAGGCTGAAAAAGAGTATCAGCCTCGGCATGATCGCCGACCTGCACCAGGACGTGATGCACGATGGCCCGGCAAGACTGAAGGCCTTCCTCGATGCCATGAAAGAAGAAAAACCGGATGCCCTGCTACAGCTCGGCGACTTCGCCTATCCGACAAAGACAAACGAGGCAGTCACCAGGGCTTTTGAAAACGCCCACCCCAGAACCCTGCATGTTCTCGGCAACCACGAAATTGATGATGGGCATTCCTTCGACGAGGTCGCGCAACTCTGGGGAATGAAGGGACGCTACTACACCGAAAACGTTAACGGTCTCGACCTGATCGTCCTTGACGGCAACGAGAAGCCGAACAACCACAAGGGTGGGTATCCGGCGCACATCGGGGGGCAACAGCTTGAGTGGCTCGCGAAACAGCTTAAGACCCTGAAGGGTCCGATTCTGGTCATTTGTCATCAGCCGCTGGCGGGCCCATCAAGCATCGACAACGCAAAGGCAGTCCAGCCTCTGCTGGATTCGGCCGCCGATAAGGTGCTGCTGGCTGTCAACGGGCACACCCACATAGACCACGTGGCCCGCGTGGGCAGGATTTCCTACCTGCACGTTAACTCGGCCTCCTATAAATGGGTCGGTGGCTCCTACCGCAATAAGAGTTACCCGGCTGAAGTCCACTCCAGGTTTCGTTGGATTGAGTACACCTGCCCCTACCGCGACAGCCTCTTCACAACCCTCACGATCGACCCGATCAGCGGACGCATCGACGTGAAGGGCCGTGAGAGCCAGTGGGTCGGAAAATCCCCGTCGCAGCTTGGGATCCCGGCGAAACCCGACCTGGCCGATGGCAAGGAGATTTGCCCACGAATACGCAGCCGCCAGCTTGAGCCAGTCGAGAAGTAGCCGGAGAGAAAAACGTCTGAAAAGATCCTTAGATCAACGAATAGATGTTACTTTGGGGTCTGCGGTTGTCTTCCTCTGCACATTCACTTTATTGACCTGCCCGACTAACCACGAGCAGACTTCAGGTGGCATTCATTCAGACTTTGGTCACCGAACAGAGACGCAGTTGCTTCACAGAATTCATGTGGAGACAGGAATATATGAAAGACAAACCACGCATTTTTCTATCCTCAATCTTCCTGTCCTGCAATAACATGTTTCCAGAGACGCGGCTATCGTTTTATTCGGTTCTTGGTTTCATCGTCCTGTTCGGCCAGCATTCCGCCGTCGCGGACGAACCACGGCCCTGGGACATCGACGATCTGTATCGTGACGAGAGTTTCGGTTCAGTCACAGTTGCCCCGGATAAGACGTTCGGTGTTGCGGTGCGTCACTGGATCGACGCAGAGACGAAATTGCCACGACATTCACTGTGGATTTCTTCGGGTGATCCACTGCAGTCCCGGCCAATGGAAGCGGGGGAACCGGATGCTCGCGCGCCGTTGATTTCGCCGGATGGCAAGTGGATTGCGTTGCTCTCTACTCGGCCGCGTCCCGGGGGATGGGAGCAGACACCGCCGGCACCGGTGTACTCGGAACCAACCGTTGATATCTGGCTGATTCCCGCCGATGGCGAAACGGCGGTTCCGCTCGCCGGTCCGGAGAAACCGTACGGTCGCGTCTATCCTGATCAGAACTACGGACGCCTGGCGTTTTCGCCCAATGGCCGCAAGCTTGTGTTTATCGCTGACGATGGCGACGACCCTCGATCCCCTTCAGAGATCGCGGCCAACGTTTCGGTCGTGCGCGAAGATCAGGGGGAAGGTTACGAAGGGTTTGGCCCCGGTGATGTCTGGGTCGCCGAACTGGCGGAGAATCAGGACGACCATGCGGCAGATCGAATCGTCCGACTGACCGACGATGAATTCTGGTATGGACAGCCACAGTGGTCGCTCGACGGACAGAAGATCGCTGTCCATGCCAATCGCACAGCAGAGCGCGAATCGATCCGCTACAGCTTCAACCAGAATCTCGACATCTGGGACATCGACATCGCGACGCACGCCATTCGGCAGCTCACGACCGGGCCGGGACCGGAGTTCTTTCCTCGTTACTCGCCCGACGGTTCGCGGCTGATCTATCTGACGTCGCCACGCCATCGCGGCCCGCATTTCGATATCTACAGCTTTGGCCTCGTAACTACGGAAAGAAATCCGACGTCGCGACTGGCCTTTGACTTTCATGCTACTGACGTCGATTATCGAGCTGTTGGAAACCCAAGTTCCCGGCCACACGCCGATTGCTGGGAAGACGAATCCCACATCGTCTATGACGGCTATGTGGGTCTCAGCTCTAAGCGATTCTTACTGAACGTCGTTTCCGGTGAGATCACGGAATCCGGCCTGGCGAATACAAAGTTCTCCAGACGCCGCGAACTGCAAAGTCGTTTCCGTCCACGCGGCAAGTCAGCGCCTGCACGGCTCAACGCAAAGAGCCAACGCATTGAGTGGGACAATGGCGAGGGAATGAAAATCGACGGGGCCCTGATTACGCCGCACTCTGCCATTGCCAAACCGCCTTACAAGCTGATCGTCAATCCCCATGGCGGACCGCATTGGCGAGCTTCACTGGGAGCAGGTTTCGACGATCAGATTTTCGCGTCACGGGGATACGCGGTCTTCAAACCGAACTTTCGCGGCAGCCTCGGCTACGGCTTGCGATTCCTTGACGCCAACCGCGGCGATCTCGGTGGCGGCGATATGCGCGACATCCTGTCTGGTGTGGATCATCTGATCAAAAAAGGTGTCGTGGACGGGGATCAGCTCTTTGTCTACGGAGTCAGTTACGGCGGCTACATGACGAGCTGGCTGGTGGGCCAGACCGATCGTTTCAAGGCCGCGGTCGCCGAGAATGCCGTCACTGATCTGATGATGATGTGGACGCTCAGCGATCTGCAAAGCTGGACGGAGTGGTCATTCGGCGGTCAGCCATGGGAAATTCCGGATGCCATGCGTCAGCACAGTCCATTGACACACGCCCACAAAGTCAAAACGCCGACGTTGATTTTGCACTCAGCAAACGACCGCCGCTGTCCGCTGCCGATGGGCCGAGCTTTTCATCAGGCGCTGCTGCGAGCCGGTGTGCATACGCAACTGGTTATCTACCCCAATGAACGCCATTCCATCGCGCAGCCACGCCACCGAGCTGACAAGCTGCGGCGAATACTGGATTGGTTCGAAGGTGGCGGACAGAAAGATTGAGGACAGAAAGAGGACACACTCTCTCGGCCAATACCTGTCGATTTTCCTGTCATTCGCCCTGGGTGTTTCGGTTGCGCAAGTCCAGTTCATTCACACGTTTACGGGTGACCAAAGCTCTGTGGCGCAGCGTTGGCCGCAAGCATCGAACCAGGCTAAGTCGGCGCCGGGAAGATTCGTCGATAAGCCGTGGTCTATTTAAGATTAATGACGACTCACGACCGAAGTGGCAGCCGTCAGACAGATTCTGCTGCTGGCGTGTTGTTGACCTGCCCCCGCTGGTAATACTTGTTAAGTGGTGATTCTCATGGATTCCGGCATTCAGCGAAGACTATTATCGAACACCCGTCATTTCACCTCTTTGACAAGTTGCTCGATCGTCTGGAACACGCGTTTCTCGACAGTTTCAGTAAACGGCCCGGGAAACTTTGTATAGACCATGTGGCCGCCGCCTTCGTAGCCGCCCTCTTTCAGAACTCGAAGCGTCGGCAGGTAACCGAAGACGTCATTCGAGTAACCCGCAACCCAGATAGCCGGGCCGTCTGCATGACGGTATCGGCGTTTGGTCTGCAAGGCATAATCCACGACGCACTCACCACCGATGGCAACCATCATCAGATCGTCGCCAAATGCAATGACTTGTATCGGCAATCCGTACTGACGTGGAATCGACCGTCCGGCTTCTAATTCGCTTAGAATGAAGTTTGCCTTCCAACGCTCGTATTGGTTTGTCGATTTGGTCTGTTCTTGAAGCGTCTCTGCATCGGCATGCGGCTGAAATTCCAACGGCGCATCAGCCAACGCCGCACGGACTGAACCGGACACTTCGCGGCCCGGCGCGGTCAAGGCCTTATCAACGGCGTCAGCCAGCGCCTGGCCATACTGATGCAGATATTCGACTTTGCGGCGAGGCTCCGGGTTTTGGTCGCCACCCGCGCCCATCACGAACATGGCGACCGCCTCGGGATGTTTTTCCTCAATGTATTGCTGGGCAAAGCCGGCGTAGTCTCCAGACGTCTGGTAGAACGACATAATCGTGTTGTGACAAGCGTAGCCAAACAGAATCGCCATCATCCGGCCTTCGGTATCGGTCACTTTCAACACCGGAACCGAGTGATCGACCGGGCCAATCAGCTTGTCTTCTTTCCGCAGTCGCGGCACATCGGCCGCCCGGTTATTGCGACGGTTCACGGCGAACGCGACCTGGCTCTCGGCATAACTCAGATGAGCCGGCGTCTGATTCGCGATCGCTGCGCCAACAACTCTGACCAGCCTGTCTTCCAACTGCCTGGCGTACTTATGCATCTTCCCTGCAAGATCCGCCGGAATATTGTGCAGCGATTCCCGATACAATCGAATTTCCGGCCCACAATGAGTGTGCGAGCAATTCAGCAACAGACGTGAGGGCGGCAAGTTATGCTTATCCGCTACGCGGCGTTTAACAGCTTCGGCGAGATCGCGAGTGATCACCAGCAGGTCCGTGGTGACGATCACAACTCGTGAACCGCCGGCATCGTCGATAGCGATTGCTTTGGCGTACAAATCCTGGAAAGTCCCCTCGGACGGCCGCTTGCGACTTGCATAGCCGCCCATCCAGTAGGACCCTTCGGGAGTAATCTTCGTCCGAGCCACGCCAGCTCGCCATGATGACTCGGCAGCCATACCGCATGAAGCAGTGGCGGTCAGCATGAAGACGGACGCGAGGAGTCTTTTCAGGTAGTGGCTATTTGACATTAGAAATTTCTTCTTGTGGCTGGACTGGCGAGAGTTCAGCAGTTCGCCTGAAGTCTGACAACATCTGTCACTCTCATTTTTCCACACTCTCTCGCCATGCTTCCCAGTCACGAGCCATCGCCGTCACACGTTCGGGGAATATTGCGGCGAGGTTCTTCGTTTCGCTGCGATCAGTCGTCAGGTCGTACAGCTCCCACTGCTTCTCACTGGCTCCCCATACAAGTTTCCAGTCGCCTTGCCGAATCGCGCGGTTGCCATACAACTCCCAACTCAATGACCTATACCCGTCGCGTTGTATTCCACGAAAGACAGGTAACAGACTCCTGCCTTCGACTGGCAGAAGTTCGTTCTCAGTGAACTCACGGGGATAATCACTTTCCGCCAGTTCGAGCACGGTCGGCATGAAGTCGATAATGTGGCCGACCTGATGTGTGATTGATCCGCGCGCGACTTTTCCCGGCCAGCGGACGATCATTGGTGTAGCGATGCCGCCTTCGTAACACCATGTCTTGAACTGGCGGAATGGCGCGTTCTGAGCCCAGCCCCAGCCTTTGCCGACAAACTCATAACCGCGTCCATCGCCGACGGGGACATTTTTGTTGTACCTAAGAAAGCCTTCTTCCTGTCCAGGTCGGCCACTCGGCCATGTCGCACAGCCACCGTTGTCTGACAGGAACATCACCACGGTGTTGTCTGAGACTCCGGCTTCGTCGAGTGCTGTGAGGACTCGCCCGATACCGCGATCCATCCGGTCCACCATTGCGGCGTAAGTCTCCATGCGAGCTTGTTCGCGTTTTCGTTCGGCAGTGGAAAGCTGTTCCCAGTCCGGCACGTCGTAGTCGTAGCGGTAGTTGCCCTTTTTGTCCTCTTCCGCCGAGAGTATCGGCAGCGAAGTGAATAGTCCCAGCTCGGCCTGCCGCTTGTGCCGTCGCTGGCGCATCGCGAGATAGCCGTCTGCGTACTTACCGCGATATCGCTCGATGTCTTCAGCATACGCGTGCAGCGGGAAGTGCGGCGCGGTGTAACAGAGATGAACGAAGAACGGCTTCTCTCTCTGCGCAAAGCGTTTGATTGTTTCTGCCGCATGATCAGAGAACGCGTCAGTTGTGTAATAACCTTCCGGAAACTCCGTGATTCGCTCGTGATTGTGCGCAAATGGACGGGACCGACCGCCGTTGTAGAATACGGGATCCGGTTTCGCTGGATTGAAGAAATTACAGCAACCGTCAAGTACGCCGTAATACTCATCGAAACCACGGTCGATCGGTCTCAGCGGCGGCTCGCTTCCAAGATGCCATTTTCCCGTAAGCGATGTTGCATAGCCGGCGCGACGCAAGGCCTCACCCAGCGTGATCATGTTCGTCCGCAATCGAGGTCGCTGTGCCTGCCGAGGATACAACCCCGTCAATAGCGCCGACCGAGTCGTGACACAGACAGCGCAATTATAGAATTGTGTAAACCGCATCCCGTCCGCAGCGAGTCGATCGAGATGAGGCGTCATAATCTCGCCGCCGTAACAACCAAGGTCTGAATATCCCAGATCGTCGCACATGATGAGTAAGACATTTGGCTGCGCGGCTTCCACACGCTCATCGACCGGCATAGTCCAGCAAAACACCAACGGGACAGCCACGACCAAAAAACGGTCGATGCCAGCGGAAAACATCCGATGGATTCGGACTGCGTTGTCAATGTTGACTTTGATTCTACGCGTGGCTGAGTGCATTTTCTGAATGTTGCTCTGAGTTGCCATTGCGCTGATTATCCCGTCAGAACCGGGGTGGCCTTCGCTCGATCCCTTTACCAAAGCTGGCATCTGCCGACGGACCAGCCGCTTTCTCATAAAAAGCACAAGTCTTGTCGAGGTGCTTAGCGATCCATTGTAGCCCGAAACACACCGTTTGCACGGGGGTCGGACCGGCCGGCAATTACAACAGGAATACAGCGAAAGTGGCCCACGATTGCAATGCGGTAAGCCGCTGACTTAAAAGGAATTCCGGTCAATCACTGCAGGGCACTGCCGAATTGTGGCACCTTTTGAACTCGAAAGCTCACATCTGACGTGCGCCTGACTTGAGGGGCACCGGTGTGTTGTGTCGCATTCAAGTTGCAACGACAGGCCACCGCTTGAATTTTCTGCGGTGCGGTCGTCGAACTGCAAACACGGCAACCCGGCGTCTGGTTCATCCTTGAAATATCGATTCGGAATCGAGGACTTTGCTCATCATCAACCGGACGAATCAGTGACCGCAAGCTCAAAACATGCTGCCTTCTGAGCGTTGCGAATGAAAAGTAAATTTCCAACAACCACAGGATGATTCCAGGTCTTGCCCTCAATAGCCTGAAATCTGCAGAGTTCCTTGTGAGAATCTGGCGAAGCATTCAAAAGAACAACCTCACCTGTTTCTGAGACAACAAGTACGATCCGCGAATTCTCGAGCAGCAGTGCCTGGCCTTTTCCGTACCGACCACCTTTCCATGTACGTTGACCAGTCGACAGGTTGATACAGGTGAAAATGGATCCGTCAAATCCGTAGTAGTGCCCGTCAAAAACAATGCCGTCGTTGAAGTCCGGCTTCAACTGTCGGGACGTCCAGACTTCCTTGGCCTGCAGGCTGCTGCCGGATTTTGAAATCCGGATCCGCCGAGTCCCGGAGCCTGCTCCGGTTGGAAGAAGAATTGAATTTTCATCCACCACCGGGGGCTGCAGCGATCGGTAACCTTTGTGTTTCCACGGGTAATTCAGGCGGATCGCGCCTGAACCAGGATCGATTAGATCAAGACCTTCGTTGGTCAGCATCAGAATCTGCTCGTCTCCTGCAACGATACTAAGCTGGGGAGAGCTATAAGAGTGTTCGCCGGCCGGAGCAGACCACTCGACTTTTCCCGTCGCCACATTTAACGCGATCGTCCCCTTATCCCCTGTGCCGCCCGCATGAACCACCACGGCGGCCCCGACGACCAGTGGAGACGAACAGAATCCCCACATCGGAGGTTTCCGGTCCGCGACCTCTCGAAGATCGATTTTCCAGACCAACTTGCCGGTCAGCGGATCAAGTCGAAGGACTGGGCCTGTTGCACATGTAACGAACAACCTACCCTCAGACAGAGTGGGAGTTGCCCTTGGCCCGGGGCCTCCGAGTGGATCCTGGAGGCGACCTTCGACAGCGTGAGTCCATATCTCGAGTCCTGAGTTTGCATCGTAGCAGACAATCGTTTCGTTCGCTCCGCGCTGCTCTTGAGTAAAAAGTGACGACCCTGCGACAGCGAACGAGGACCAGCCCGGGCCAACATCAATCTTCCACCTTTCTTGCGGAGGACTGGCATTCCAGTCGCGATTCAGTCTGGGACCACGTTGGCGACCGGTCCGGCCAATGCCCCGAAACTCGGGCCACTCCGGAGATAACAGCGACTCTGAAAGCAGGTCTTGAGCCTCGAAATCATCCAGAATGCGACGCTCTGCATTTTCAAGCAAGCGTTCCTCAGCGGTCTTTTCCCAGCGCCAACGGAGTTCGACGGCAAAGTCACCCCACATCCCATCGCTGCTTAGCAGGGTTGAAAACCCGAATCCCAAAGTGGCTAGACCAAGCGCGACTGAAGTTCGGCGCAACGCCGGCCTCCGTGCAGCAATAATTGCCCCGAGGGCAAAGCCAGCTGTGCCCATCGGAATTGTAAGGCCCATCATCGCCGGTCCACGCATCGACTTGTCCAGCAGTACCATAGTCAAAGCAAATGCAGAAACTGCTCCGGCAAAACCCAAAACTCGTTCCTTCCACGTTGCTCGGCTGGCCAGTAGCCACCACAGAAGTATGAGAATCCCACACAACATCGGACCAAATGCGGAAACCATCCAGAGATATGCCGGACCATCCTCAACAGCACCATTCAAATACCGGCCGACCAGCATTCCGCTTAGAAGAAGAATCGCAGGCCAGATTCGCAAGGATCGAATACCCGTTGGTGCAATGCTCTCCGCAGCAAAGGGATTATCTGTTGCTGAAACGTTGAAGGTCGTACTGTTCTGGTCTGTCACCGAAGTTCCCGATCAAGCGATTCTGTTCGCGACACGCTTTTTGGTTGATGCCGAATTGCAGGAGCGATAAAGTTAGCTGGCCGATTCGGACAACTCATCTATCACAGTAGACGCACGGCCCCGTTCCGTCCACTCGAAGAATATGATTCTGCCCTGGTCACGAGACAAATGCCCGACTATCACCATCAGTTTGAAAACGTTGAAGACTACCTTCACCATCGTCTGCCCTACCTGATGGTGCAGAAGATCATCTCGATCGATGATTCGGCAATCGTGACTCACACAAAAGTCTCAAAGGACGCATTCTTTTTGAACGGACACTTCCCCGGAGCTCCGACGGTGCCAGGAGCGATGATGCAGGAGTTAGCCACACAGAGTGCCGGAATTCTAATTGCGGCTCGCTTCAATCCGATGAAAACATTTGACACTCATGATCCGTTTGCCAACGAGTATGCACTTGGCGTACTCGTAAGAGTTAAGAACGCTCGCTATCGGCATTTTGCACGTCACGGAGACAAGTTGGTCTGTCGCGTGGAGTTAACTGACCGAATCAACGATCTATTCAGCTTTCTGGCCAGCGTCTCCGCCCACGACCAGCAACTCATGCGGATCGAATTCCAGCTGACGAATATCAAGTCTGCTGTGCTGACTGGCGAGCCTTCCCCCGTCTCGACACTTGCGGTCAGCCAGACTGAGTGAAGGCAACCAGTCTGGATCATCTCGTCCAGGGATTTTGACGGTCGTTGGTGCCACTTTCATTGACGCATCGGTGGTGTATACAGCCGGTCGTAGGCACGCGTCGAACACGACAGGCACGGCAGATCGACCAGCACCCAAGTGCGTCGCGATCTCACCTGCTGAAGTGGCAGAACCAAACGTGGTCCGCAGCAGTGGACCCTACTCGGCTGAAACTTCACGAGGTTTCCGAATGCGATGGCCAACGTCTCACACCAACTCAGGTGCGTGCCCTGGACGCGCTGATGAATGGCGCGTCCCAGGCGGAAGCCGCCGAAGCAGCCGGCAAATCAGCGCGATGGCTGTGGACCCAGCTGAACGAAGGCGGCGAGTTTCTCAATGCCTACCGACATGCCGTGCAGTCGCTGCAGAAGCAGTCACAACTCACAGCCTTGCAGAGGGCACGTGACGTCATGGATGTGGTCACCAGCATTGCGGTCGACCGCAAACACAAAGACTGCCTGAAGGCCGCTCAGCTCATTCTGCAGTTGCACAAGCGCTAAGCTGTGGTGGTGTTAATTATGGTTAGGTTTGGATGAGACCTGCGTTGGACTACGTCATTACCTGAGCCTCAACCACCGCGAAGTCAACGACGGTCATGGGCCCGCGTCGAACCCGACAGGCACGGCAGCATGGCAGATCGACCAGCACCCAAGTGCGTCGCGATCTCACCTGGTGAAGTGGCAGAACCAAACGTGGTCCGCACAGCGGACCCTACTCGGCTTTTCTTACCTTTTATTTATTAATATCTTTTCAATCTTGGCGGCATCGACGTAAGGCCCGACCGAAGCGCCTTGACTGAGTCTTAGTCCCGTGTTTGGGGCATCAGTTTAGTCCCTGAGACTCAGGCACTTCGATCGCAAATATTCCTCAAAACTGGAAGCAATGATGGCTGGCCCTCCGAAATCGTGGTCGTAGGTCCAGACCTTGCCTTCCGCATCAATGCCGACAGGGTTGCCAGCGTGATCCTCTGACACGACGTACCACCCAACTACGTCAGCGATTCCGGTTTCGCGGTATCGCGCTGTCACTGTTACGACTGACCACAGTTCATCGTCCATCACCTCTACTGGCCTAAGGCCGAAGATAGGATACGGACCGACCATTGCACCACCGTATAACTTTACAAACTCGCGATAGTCGGAGTCGAATGAAACACCGAGGGCTTGCGCAGCCTCGTTGATTTCCGTATCGGATGGTGTGGTGCTGGCTCTTAATACCGGTGACTCTGTGAACCTCTCCTCGAGCCTTTCTTTCGTATCAGTGATCATGGTGTCAATCCTCTGAGCGACAGTTCTTCGATTGCTCGTTCTTTCCAATACCGAACTCGCACGCCGTCAAATGCTTCTCGCTGAGCCTTCGTCAGTCCGACGCCTGGTGCTGTGCCGAGCGGATGCTGAACCGGATTGTGAGCGTTGTGTCGAAAGCCTGGTATTTCGCCGATTGGCCCATTCGGATTCTGGTTCAGATGGTGGAGGTGCAACTTCTTACCGTTAATGTCCTTCGCTGCGAATCCGTCCCTTGCCATTGTCCGTAACGTACTTTCGTCAACATGCGACAGATTTCTCACCGCCCTGAATTCCATTCCCTCGACTACAAGTCGGCTCGGATTGCTTCCACGTGTTAATGCACTCCTTGGGGCATTCCCACAACTGTTATGCACGATCACGCCGTTGAGACCGACATGGTAGACGTGTTCGCCGTCGACTTCGAGGTTGAACACCGACTGAGTGCCGGGAAGTTGCTCGATTCTGATGACCGCCGCCGTCCGACCGTTCTCCAGCCTCAATCGTTCTGTAGCTGTGAGCGATTCTGCTGAAACAAAGGCCTGGCGGTCCTGGCTCCAGAATGGGTGGCTGGCCGTTGTGCCGATTGGATC
>Ga0315331_10000696_pt1 | contig 23823 bp, 24 predicted proteins | sample M160m34915metaG_FD_203456 | JGI IMG/M metagenome (GOLD analysis project Ga0315331, IMG submission 203456) | Ammonia-oxidizing marine archaeal communities from Monterey Bay, California, United States - M1 60m 34915 | ecosystem: Environmental > Aquatic > Marine > Intertidal zone | place: USA...
TTTATTCACTTGAAATGTCGTCTGAGCAATTGGCTTTACGCATTTTGGCTGAGCAATCTGGCGTTCCGTCTGACCGGGTTCGTCGTGGTCAGATTGATCAGCATGACTTCGACAAAGTTTTCGAAGCCGCAGAGGACTTATCTAGGCTTAGTCTTTTTATCGACGACACGCCTGCGATCAGCGTCACAGCGCTTCGAACCCGCGCCCGCAGGCTGCTGCGAGCCGAAAAACGACTCGATTTAATAGTAGTGGATTATCTGCAATTAATGCAGGCTCCCAGAAATGCGCGGTCAGACAATCGGGTCCAGGAAATTTCTGAAATTACCCGTGGCCTAAAAGCCATCGCAAAGGAGCTGAATGTTCCAGTCGTTGCACTTTCTCAGCTCTCGCGTGCTGTTGAGCAACGCGAAGATAAGCGGCCACAACTGGCTGATCTGCGTGAGTCAGGCTCAATCGAGCAGGACGCAGATGTCGTGATGTTTGTCTACCGCGATGAATATTATCTGGACCGGAAAGAGCCAGCGGAAAACACCGAAGAACACGCCCAATGGCAGGCTGAAATGGATCGCGTTCATGGCCTTGCCGAAGTCATCATCGCCAAACAACGCCACGGCCCCACAGATAAAGTAATGCTGGCGTTTGAAGGTGCCCGCACCCGCTTCAGCGATCGCGAAGAGCACGCCAGCGATTACGCGGGCTATGAATGAGTTAATGGAAACGGGCGAAACCAGTCTTCTATCCATCGACCTGGACGCCATTCAAGCGAACTGGCGGATTTTAGATGCGCGCAATGGCGCGACTGAAACAGGTGCCGTCGTGAAAGCGGACGGGTATGGCCTTGGGCTAGAACCGGTTGCCAATGCGCTTTGGACAGCAGGGGCTAGACGATTTTACGTAGCACAATCCGGTGAGGGCGAGCGTCTCCGTCGTATTCTGCCTGACGCAACAATCGTCATCCTCGCCCCAGTGCTTCCCCAAGGCTTCGCGCGATGCCGTGCAACCGCCTTGATACCGTCGCTGAATGGCCCTGAAGCTCTGCGATTCTGGAAGAATGATGCAAAAGCCAACAGGTCCGCCCTTCCCGCAATGCTCCATATCGATAGCGGCATGACCCGCCTGGGGTTTGATGACGCTACTTTTCCGTCTGTATTCGCCGAACTTTCGGATGCCGAGTGCGCTGCCATCACAGAGGTGTCTAGCCATCTCGCCTGCGCAGATGAGCCCTCACATCCACTGAATTTGGAGCAACTGAACCGCTTTCAAGCAGCGACAGCTAGCGTGCCCTCATCCATCCACCGCAGCTTTGCGAACTCCAGCGGCTTGTTTCTTAGCCAGGCGTTTTCAGAGTTTGGCGCACGGCCCGGCATGGCGCTTTATGGCCTCAACCCAACATCTGTAAATCCGAATCCAATGCGCGCCGTCGTGAACCTGCAAGTCCGCATTCTGCAAACGCGCGTTTTGGAGCGGGATGAGCGCGTCGGCTATGGTGCCACGGCCTCCGCAGAAGCCGGATCACGCATCGCAGTGATTGCAGCAGGGTATGCGGATGGGCTACATCGCTGTATCGGCGGCGCTGGCCGCGTTTGGATCAACGGTGAAGCGGCCCCCATTCTCGGCCGCATATCCATGGATTTAATTACGGTTGATGTCAGCCATATGCTGGAAAGCCAAGTTGTTCCTGGGGGTTGGGCCGAAGTGATCGGACCGCATCAAAGCGCAGACGATCTTGCCGCAGCAACCGGCACTATCGGCTATGAAATACTGACAAGCCTGGGTGCCCGCTATCAGCGCCAATACATGCCCCTGACGCCGGAGATGTCCGCTTGAAACCACTTGCTAGCATCGGCGCTGTCGTTCTGGCGTTTTTCATAGCGACTGGACGCGTCGCGATTTTCGCCGGACGAGCGCTTTATCATGTCGCAACACCGCCCATGCATTTCCGCCAGATGCGCAGGCAATTGGTCGACGTTGGCTACTACTCGCTGCCTGTTGTCGCGCTGACGACATTGTTCAGCGGTATGGTCCTGGCGCTTCAAAGCTATACTGGGTTTGCTCGCTTTTCCGCTGAAGGCGCTGTCGCCAGCGTAGTCGTTCTTTCCATGACCCGGGAACTTGCACCTGTGCTGGCTGGGCTAATGGTGGCAGGCCGGGTGGGCGCTGCGATGGCAGCCGAAATTGGCACCATGCGCGTCACCGAACAGATCGATGCGCTTGCAACACTTTCCACCAACCCGATGAAACATTTGGTGGCACCGCGCATCATCGCTGGAGTACTGACGCTGCCACTGCTCGTTCTCATTGGCGATATTATTGGCGTGATGGGCGGATATATGGTCGGCGTGTATCGCCTGGGGTTCAATCCATCCGCGTATATTCAGCAGACTTGGGCTTTCGTTGAAATGCTGGATGTTGTGTCAGGCCTCGTCAAAGCCGCTGTGTTCGGATTTATCGTGACGTTGATGGGTTGCTATCATGGCTATAACAGCCGTCGGGGCGCGCAGGGCGTCGGCATTGCGACAACGAACGCGGTCGTATCTTCCGCCATCCTAATCCTCGTCGCGAACTATGTCCTGACAGAAAGCTTCTTCAGCAAATGAGCAGTCAACCCAAAATATTGTTTGAGGATGTGCATCTGGCGTTTGGCCCGAAGCAGGTACTGCGTGGCGTAGATCTTGCCGTCGACCCTGGCGAGTCGCTCGTCATCATCGGCGGTTCAGGTTCTGGCAAGTCCGTGCTGATCAAGACAGTGCTCGGCATTACGCGTCCGAATAAAGGCGTCGTCGCAGTTGATGGTGAGGATATCGTCGGTGCCTCTGCCCGGCTGCGGAATACCGTTAACGCCAAAATCGGCATGCTTTTCCAAGGTGGTGCACTATTCGACAGCTTGCCTGTTTGGGAGAATGTCGGCTTTGGCCTGATCCAATCTGGCGTGATGGATCGCCAGCAAGCGCGCGTCAAAGCAATCGATACTTTGGCCCGCGTCGGCCTTGATGAACATGTCTCAACGCTTTTGCCAGTAGAGCTATCTGGCGGCATGCAGAAGCGCGTCGCCCTTGCCCGTGCCATCGCTGATGAGCCTGAGATCATCTTTTTCGACGAGCCGACAACCGGTCTCGACCCGATCATGAGCGACGTCATTAATAAGCTAATTGTTGAATGCCTGCGTGACCTGGGTGCCACTGCCATCATCATTACCCACGATATGCGGAGCGCACGAACGATCGCTGACAAAGTTGCGATGATCTATGAAGGCCGCATCATTTGGACTGGCGGCGTTAAAGACCTGGATGCGCCAGATCATGAGATGGTGGACCAATTCGTCCATGGTCGCGCAGAAGGGCCGATTCAGATGGCCGTCCGGCGCTAGCGCGGAATGGCCAGAAGCACCAGCCAATTCGTGTGCCAGTCCTGCGGTAGCGTCACTCGGCGCTGGGCGGGGAAATGCGAGAACTGCAACGAATGGAACTCCATTGTTGAGGAAGCGCGGCCTGAATCCGTCCCAGTTGGCGGCAAAGCAACCGCCGCTCGCCGCAACCGCCCGGGCGCACGGTCATTAGAGCTTGAATCGCTAGCTGGCGGCGGACCACCTGCCCCACGCACACCAACAGGTCTCGCGGAATTTGACAGGGTTCTGGGTGGTGGATTGGTGCGCGGCGGTGCCGTTCTACTAGGCGGCGATCCTGGCATTGGTAAGTCAACATTGCTGCTTCAGGCGCTTGGCGCTGTCGCCAAATCTGGCCGAGAAGTCATCTATGTCTCGGGTGAAGAAGGGGCAGACCAAATCCGTGACCGTGCTGATCGCCTAGGCCTTGCAGACGCGCCCCTACTGCTCGCAACGGCCACTTCGACAGATGCGGCAGCCGCCACGATTGTGAATACGCGGAACTTGGCCTTAATCGCCATTGATTCCATCCAGACCATGTATGTTGAAGGCGTCGAGTCGGCACCTGGGTCCGTAGCGCAGGTCCGCGCATCCGCTCAATTGCTGATAGCGGCAGCCAAGCGTGCTGGCGCGTCACTGCTGCTAGTTGGCCACGTGACGAAAGATGGTGCCATCGCTGGCCCCCGTGTGCTGGAACATATGGTCGACGCCGTATTGTACTTCGAAGGTGATACCAGCCAGCACTACCGTATTCTCCGCGCCGTCAAAAACCGGTTTGGACCGGCTGATGCGCTTGGCGTATTTGAGATGACGGGACTTGGCTTGGCCGAAGTGCCTAACCCCTCCGCCCTTTTTGTCGGCGAACGTGAAGGGCGGGAGCCTGTGACAGGTTCCGCCGTATTCGCAGGCTTCAGGGGTGCCAGGCCATTGCTGGTGGAAGTACAAGCCCTGGTCGGCGCGCCCGGGCCGGCATCACCGCGCCGGGCTGTCGTCGGCTGGGATTCAGCTCGTCTCGCCATGACGCTTGCTGTATTGGAAATCCGTGCCGGGCTGCCATTTTCCGGGCGGGATGTATTTCTGTCTGTTGCTGGCGGGCTTCGAATCGATGAGCCCGCCGCTGACCTTGCTGCCTCAGCAGCACTTGCATCAGCGCTGCTAGAACGCCCAACACCAAAAGATTGCGTGTTTTACGGCGAATTGGCGCTGTCCGGCGAAGTTCGGCCAGCGCCCCAAGCCGATGCACGCCTGAAAGAGGCTGAACGCCTAGGCTTCAGCCGTGCTGCCGCACCTCGGGACGCCAAGATTAAGGGCGTCACAGTAGAGACAATCAAACGTGTGGATGACTTAGTGACGCTTCTGGCCGCACAGCCCTTGCTTCGCGCGTCGAAACCGGCAGATTAGCTAGGTAAGACAACTAAATCCCGTATCCTCAATTGTGCGCGGCTTATCCTAATGCAAAGGACAGGCGGCTCATCCAAAGGATGAACAATCCGGGCGTTCTGAACATGTTGGATGGCGGCATTCATACTCTAGACATCATCGTAGCGGGCGTTATCGCGGCGAGTGCCATTTTGGCGTTCCTGCATGGTTTCGTGCGTGAAGTTTTATCAATCGGCACATGGGTTGGGTCAGGCGCTATAGCGGTCGCGGGCTACCCCTATATGCGGGAAGTGACGGGCTCCTACATCCCCTCCCAACTCATTGCGGACTTGGCAGCTGGCGCACTTTTGTTTGTCGGCGTATTCCTGATCCTATCGATCATCGCGCGCGTTATCGGCCGCGCATTGGAAAGCGCGGAAGGGCTTAGCGCTCTCAACCGGTCATTCGGCTTGCTTTTCGGCCTGGCCCGTGGCGGACTGATTGTCACCGTTGCCTATCTCGCACTCTTATGGACGGTCCCACAACAGGACCATCCTGAATGGGTTACGGAGGCAAAAACCACGCCTCTTATCAAAGAGCTTGCCACCGCAATAGAATCGATGCTGCCGCCAGATTGGCGCGCCAAAGGAAAGGATGCCGCACAGTCCGCGAAAGATATTGCGGATACAGCAGATAACACACGCCGCCTTTCAGCCCCGCAACCGTCGCAAAACAGCGGACAACAGCCTGTTGGCGGCAGTAGCTACGATGAGCGCGAACGGAAGAGACTCGACGACCTCATCCGTAACCAGCAATAGTACCCGCCTGAACGCCGTCTGCCGGAGACCAGCCCCATGCAATCCCCTAATGACCAGGACGCGCCGCATCAGCATTCCGATACTTACGATGATGATCGCATGCATGAAGAATGCGCAATCTTCGGTTTATGGAACGCGACCGGTGCCGCAAAGCTAACGGGCCTTGGCCTGCATGCCCTTCAGCATCGCGGCCAAGAAGCGAGCGGCATCGTCTCCTATGACCGATCGGAGGGCCGCTTCTATTCCCGGCGTGGCCGCGGACATGTGGAGCGCGTGTTCGGCAATCCAGATCGTATGGAAGGCCTGAAAGGCGGCGGTGCCATTGGCCATAATCGCTACGCCACCACCGGCGAAGATATGATCGGCAATATACAGCCGATGTTTGCAGAGTTTGAATTTGGCGGCTTTGCTGTCGCCCATAACGGCAATCTCACCAATGCGATGTCGATCCGCAAGCGATTGGTCAGTGACGGTTCTCTATTTCAATCCACTAATGACACCGAAGTCATCATTCACCTCATCGCGCGCAGTGTCCGGAATACGCTGGTCGAGCGGGCGATTGACGCCCTACAGCAGCTAGAAGGCGCCTATTCGCTGGTTGCCCTATCCCGCAAGAAACTGATCGGCGTCCGCGATCCGATGGGCGTGCGGCCACTGGCGCTTGGCCGCTTGCCGGGTGCGGACGGCAAAGAGGATGCCTGGGTGCTGTCTTCGGAAAGCTGCGGCTTTGACATGATCGGCGCCAAATTTGAGCGCGAAATTGAACCCGGTGAAATGGTCGTAATTGACGACAATGGCATCGAAAGCTTCAGGCCCTTTCCGCAAGCCCGCCCACGCCCTTGCATTTTTGAACATATCTACTTCGCCCGCCCTGATAGCGTTATCGGCGGACGCTCCGTTTATGAATCTCGCAAAAGCATTGGCCGTGAGCTAGCTCGGGAATCCCACCCATCCGGCGGTATTGATGTGGTTGTGCCAGTACCTGATTCAGGCGTACCTGCGGCCCTCGGCTATGCCAATGAGGCGGGCGCTCCGTTTGAGCTTGGCATCGTCCGTAGCCACTATGTTGGACGGACATTTATCCAACCCAACCAGTCGATCCGTGATCTTTCCGTTCGGATGAAACACAGCGCCAATGCCGAAGTGCTACGCGGCAAAAGGGTAGTTCTGGTCGACGACTCCATCGTGCGTGGCACCACGTCCGCTAAGATCGTCGACATGGTCCGCCGGGCTGGCGCAGCAGAAGTACACATGCGCATTTCCAGCCCGCCGACTGTAAACCCGTGCTTCTACGGCATCGACACGCCAGATACGAAAGAACTGATCGCAGCCAACTTTACCGTGGATGAAATCGCGGCCAAAATTGGCGCGGATAGCCTAGCCTATGTGTCGGCAGACGGCCTTTACCGCGCAATGGGCGAAGCTCAGGGCCGCATCAACGAACGACCGCAGTACTGTGACGCCTGCTTCACTGGTGCATATCCCAACCGCTTGGTTGATAAAGATGCCGGGCTTGTCGGAGCTCTTTCTGGCCGTCCAATTGAGCAGGCCGCCGAATGAACGATAATATCAGGCTGCTGGGTCGTATCGCACTTATTGCAGGCGCATCACGAGGCCTTGGTGCCGCCGCCGCCGAAGCCCTGGCCGCAGACGGCGCCCATGTCATTCTCGTGGCGCGCACTCAAGGCGCACTTGAGGCGCTGCATGATCGGATCGTCAGCGCAGGTGGAAAAGCCACCATCGCACCTGTTGACCTGACAGACGGCGATGCATCAGACCGCCTGGCACTTGGCATTGCAGACCGATTTCAGCGCTTGGATATTCTGGTGCAAACGGCGGCAATTATCGGCGTTCTCTCCCCCATCGCCCATGTACCGCCGGAAACCTTCGAAAAAACACTTGCCTCTAACGTCACAGCGCATTGGCGGTTGATTCGCAATTTTGACGCGCTCTTAAAGCGCTCAACGGGCGGCCGAGCCATCATTGCAACGTCAGGTGCGGCAGCTGGCGGTCTGGCCTATTGGGCACCCTACGCCGCCAGCAAAGCCGCATTGGAAGCCATGGTCTCGTGCTGGGCAGAAGAAGTTCGCCACACCAATGTGCGTGTCAATCTGATCGACCCTGGCGTAATGGCGACGGGCCTCCGCGCTGAAGCTTTCCCAGGCGAAGACCCGGCGACACTCTGCAAACCTGAAGCCATCGCACCGATGATCGTGGACCTGGCGCTGCCAGAACTCGAGATGCACGGGCAGGTTATGCGGGCTGGCTAATGATCTTTAGAGCCATCAGCCACGCCAAACAGATTGGCCATACTCACTTCCCCTGAACCACGTCTCAACGGCTGTTGCTGTGTTGGCGCAGGTGCCCAGCCGGTTAGGAAGATGATTTCAAAAGGAATGTTGATGCGGCCATCAGGGCCAGCGGCTTTCTCCCGCAGCAACTCCAACGCGCGCATCAGGACAGCACGACGAAGGGGACGGCGGCTCCGTTCACGAAGAACATTCGTTTCCGCCATGCTGCGAAGGTCCTGCAACAGCTTGAACGGGTTGGCATAGGATACAGTGATGGTTTCTGTATCCGCAACCGGCAATGCGAACCCGGCGCGTTGCAACAAGCCTGCCGCATCCCGAATATCAATCGTCGGCGCGATGTGTGGCGATACTGGCGCATCCAGCGCTGCCTCAGCCTCTAGAAACGCCAGCCGGAGTGGGTTCAATGTTTCTGGACCAAAGATGGCACCCAGAAACAAGCCGTCCGGGCGCAAAGCACGGCGAATTTGTACGAGAGCGCCCGGCAGGTCATTGACCTGATGCAACTCATTGGCTGCAAACACACAATCCACCGCACCATTGGCGAATGGCAGCATCTCTAACGATAGTACTGCACGTGGCCCTGTATCCCCAAGCAAACTAGGCGCTGCGTCTACCTCAACCAGTGTTTTGATACCGCCCCTGCCCTTCAGCACATCTGCTGAGACGTCACCTCGTCCATTAGTCGCTAAGGTGACAAAGAAACGGGCTGTCAGGTCGTCCAGCCGTTCAGCCATGCGCTCCGCGATCTCCCTGTGCAGGAAGCTTGCGTTTTCATAATCCCGCTGGGCGCGGAGGCGCCTGGTGCGGACAAGCGATGGGTCGAAGATTAAGGGCGATTGGGGCATGAGGCAGTATGGCGAGGCCTTGCTTGAGCGTCTGAGCGCACGGGCTTAAACTCTCTTTTCTTAACTATAGACCATTCCTTCATGAGGCGAACCCGAGCGCATGTCAAAAAATATCTCCGCTAAAGCATTGCATGACCTGATCCAGGCCAATGCCAGTGAATACGCCATTGTCGATGTTCGCGGCGAGCGCGCATTCTCTGATGGCCATCTTATGCACGCGATCTCTGTACCGCTTGGCCGGTTGGAAGTGATGATCGGAGATTTGGCACCGCGCCTCGCAACGCCCGTTATCCTAACCGATGTTGATGGCTCCATGGCTGCACGCGCCGCAGAAGGGCTTGAAGGTGTGGGCTATACGGATGTTTCGGTGCTGAAGGGCGGCACAGAAGGCTGGCGTGAGGCGGGCTATGAAGTCTACGGCGGATTCAACGTGCCGTCCAAGGCGTTTGGCGAATTCGTTGAGCATCACTTCGACACGCCATCCGTTTCTGCTGAAGAACTGAAGGCGATGATGGATGGCGGCGAGAAAATGGTCGTCCTCGATAGCCGGCCCATGGATGAATACAACACCATGAACATCCCCACCGGCGTTTGCTGCCCTGGCGGCGAGCTGGTTTACCGGGTTGGCGAAATTGCCCCAGACCAAGATACGACCGTTGTTGTGAACTGCGCAGGGCGGACGCGCAGCATTATCGGCGCGCAGTCCCTCATCAATGCAGGCGTCAAGAACAAGGTCGTGGCCCTACGCAACGGCACCATGGGCTGGCACCTTTCTGGGTTCCAATTGGAGCATGGCAAAACCCACGCAGCACCGCAGGAGCTGTCCGGCGAGGCCATCGCCGCCGCCAAAGCCCGCGTTGCCGACGTCGCCAAACGATTTGAGGTTGGGCAGGTTGATCTGGACACAGCAAAGGCCTGGCTCGCGGATGATAGCCGCACCACCTTCCTGCTTGATGTCCGCTACCCCCATGAATATGAGGCCGGCCACATGCCGGGCTCTATCTCCTCCCCCGGCGGTCAATTAGTACAGGCGACAGACCGCTACGTCGGCGTGCGCGGTGCACGCCTGGTTTTGTTAGATGATCCAAACTTGGTCCGCGCCACAATGGCGGCCCATTGGCTGACCCAGATGCACTGGGATGTGTATGTGCTGGCGGGCGGGTTGCCTGCAAATGGGCTGGAAAGCGGGAAACAGCCGGTCAAACCACTTGGGATGCCAACGTCCGCAGAAGGCCTCAGCGCTGACGCAGCCAAAGCGAAACTGGATGCAGGCTGGATCGCAATTGATGTAGCGACGAGCCGGGACTACCGCAAGGGCCATATTCCCAATGCCTGGTGGGCGACACGGGCCCGACTGGAAACAGCAGCGGCCAACCTGCCAGACGCGCCTGGGTATCTCGCGACATCTGAGGATGGATTAGTCGGAAAATACGCGGCGGCGGAACTTGCCAAGCTCACAGGCAAATTAACGGCTTCGCTTGATGGCGGTACCAAGGCCTGGGCAGATGCCGGAATGCCGCTTGAACAAGGTGAAACACATCTGGCGGATGAGGCCGATGACGTTTGGCTCAAACCTTACGAACGCAAGGGCGTTGTTGAGGACTTTATGAAGGAATACCTCACCTGGGAAGTTGACCTGATCAAGCAGGTCGAGCGGGATGACCTCGTATCCTTCCGTGCATTCTAGAGCCCCTTCGCTCACCTGAGAGGCGCAGGCTTGATCTGCTGATCCCACCCCGTTGTCTCTCTTGCGGTAGAGATATAACGGAGGCGCAGGGTATTTGCCCCGATTGCTGGCGGGGGCTGGCATTTGTGGCCACGCCCATTTGCCAACTATGCGGCTTTGGGCTGCAAGCGGAAGGAGCTGGCAAAGGACCGGGCGGTGATACATGTGGTGCCTGCATGGTCAGCCCATCCGTTTTGATCGGGCAAGCGCCATGCTCGCGTATGATGACGCGAGGCGACACCTCTTTTGAAACGGTGGCTACTTGCTGCAGGACGGGATTTGGTCGCAGATGCGAATGTCATCGTGCCAACACTGATGCTTTGGCGGCGATTGCTTGGGCGACGCTACTACCAATCCGCAGAGCTTGCCCGGCGCATCGCTGGGTCAGAAGATAATTCCTATGCACCAGATCTACTACACCGCACCAATGCAACACGCAGCCAGGCTGGGCTGAGCCCTGCTGGCCGCGAACGCAATCTTACAGGCGCATTTAAACTGAGTGAACGCTGGCAGGGTCGCATTGACGGCAAGCGCGTGCTACTTATCGATGAGGTGTTTACGACAGGGGCGAACGTCGAACGCTGCTCCGCAGTACTAAAGCCTAGTGGTACCAGCGTAGTAGACGTTCTGACAATTGCTAGAGTAGAGCGGCCAAGACCTGTCTAGCGTGCCTTCCGCTGCGCGACCCAGCGGACCCAATTCCCATAAAACGCCTGCGCGTTTGCGCGCCATGTTTGCGGCGGCACGCCGGCTAATTCGTCATCAGGGAAATAGTTGATCGGAGGGGCAATCGGGCCACCCTTCTCCAAATCTCTCTGATATTCGACCGCAAGCGTTTCAGCGTCATACTCAAAATGGTTGAGAACATGAAGGTGACCAAGCCGCTCATCAACAAGCGCGCCAATTCCAGAACCTTCTGATACGAGCAATGGCTTGAGGTGCGGCAGCGCTTTCAAGTCCTCGGCACGGGTTTCCGTCCAACGCGAGACCGGCATCATTGGCCCATCATCAAGGCATTGCAGGAATGGCGAGGCCTTATCCGTCAAACGGTGCTGAAAGACCCCAAACCGCTTTACTTCAAGCTGATGCTTCGGGACCCCATAATAACGATAGAGCGCAGCCTGTGCCCCCCAGCAGAGGCTGAGCAGCGGAATGCCAGCTCCATCATTCCCGTCCCGGGTCCAATCCAGAACTTCCGCCATCTCATTCCAATAGTTCACAGCCTCAAACGGCAATGTTTCAATTGGCGCGCCGGTGATGATGACCGCGTCGAACGACGACAGCTTCACATCGCGCCAGCGCCGATAGAACCTGTCCAGGTGGCCCGGTGGCGCATTCTTGCCGGCATAGTTTTCAGGGGCAGCCAGGGTGATCGAAACATGAACTGATGCCCGACCAAGCATGCGGGCCAGCTGCAATTCTGTTTCAAGCTTTTTCGGCATCAGATTGAAGATGACGATATTAAGGGCGTCTACTGCCGCTGGATCATGGGCATTCAACAGCGGTACGCCTTCGGCGGCCAGTCCCGCCCGCGCCGGTAAGTCCGGCGGTAAAATGACAGCCATCGCCTTAGCTCCTCCGCACATTGGCAAGGCTAGGGGCGCGGCCTTCACGCTTGGCGCAGGCGGCTAGGTATCTATCAAGCGTTTCTGCACCGTGGGGATTATCCTTAACCTCACGTGCTAGGGCGCCGTGCAAGACTTCTAGGAACTCGTCCGCTGTCGGTGTTCGGTCAGCATTTGGTCCAAACAAATCAGCCGCCTCAACACTCACACCGAACCGTTCAGCCATATCGCGGTAGCGCGGCTTGCGGAATTCCATCAGCTCTGGAAACAGCGGGCGTGCGAAGTCGATCATATCGACACCAGCACCACCATTCGGCTGATTTTCAAGTTTAGGTTCAATAAATAATGGATTATAAAATAATGGTTTTGGGTGGACTCGCGCCCGTTCTTTCAGTGCTTCCTCCGTATCCGCATCGCCCCGGATATACAGCAAGAGCGAGGTGTCGATCAGCGGGCGGATCACCGAATCATTCGGGTCCTTTGGTTCCGCAATCTCACACAGCGAGCCGCTCGCATCATTGATGAAATTACGGCAAGCGTAGATCGACCACGACTTGGTAATGAAGTGGGGCACGTCCTGCATAGAAAGCACTTCGGCCTGGCGATAAAGTTCCTGCCGTTCCAAAAAATCATCCTTATTCAACCCGCCTGTCGCCGGGTCGCCATACATTCCGAGAAAGGTCGACACCGGCTCCAGGTTATCGACGGAAATATTATGAGCGATGAAGATTGAGTCAGACCGCAGCAGGTCCGCTACGAACTGGTCGCCCATGTTCATAATCTTGAACTTGATATTGTCCAGGATCGGCTCGGCCAGATATCGGGTGCCAATGCGATAGTCGGCGGAATAATGATACCAATTAGCCTCTTCTCGGAGCGCCTTAGAGAGCGTCGTCTTGCCAACACCAGACATTCCCAGCAGCGAAATAGCATGTGGCTGTGCGCGGAAGGCTTCGAGATTCATCATAAGTTAGGGCCTTTCACCGAAGATACAACCCGGCCAAATTCTAACAGGGCCGCGGATGATAGGGCCGCAGCGCCTCAATGCAAGCGTTAGGACAGTGCCATGCGGCAAGGCTTCCTGTTGGCTTTCCGGGTCCGTACCGCTAATTTCCGGCGCGCGCATCAAATAACCTGCCGGATAACCATGCCAAATCCTGCTCCTTTAATCAGTTCCATCTGCCAATCGGAGGCTACTACAGCCACCGTGGCCACCCATTTGGCCCGCATTGCCAAACCGGGCGATCTGTTAGTGCTAGAGGGCGCTTTGGCGGCTGGAAAAACGCACTTTATTAAATATATGTGCTGCGAGCTTCAGATCGGAGATACAGTAACTAGCCCGACATTCACTTTGGCGCATTTCTACGCTGGCCCCATCATGCCGGTCCTGCACATTGACGCTTACCGCATTGAAACAAAAAGTGAATTCTTGGACTTGACGCTTCATGACTATTTCGACGACCACCTGACGGCGATTGAATGGGGTGCAAAGTTTCAGGATGTCCTGCCGCCTGCCCTGCACATCCAGATTGATCCGATAGACGGCGATGACAATGCGCGCCGTATAACACTTGCCAGCAATGCGCCATCCTGGGTCGCGCGGTCTGATGCATTGCGCGCTGCTGCTGAAAGCTTCACCCCATGCGACTAACGCTTTGCATTCACACATCCACCAAGTCCCCGTGGCTGTATCTGCTGAAGAATGGCGCGCCTGTCGCCGAAGCGATGGATGACAAGCGCGACCCAACGACTGGCCCCACCCTCGGCCAAATGGCTGAAGGCATGCTGCAGGATGCTGGTCACAGTGTCAGCCAGCTAACCGACATCCTTGTAGATATCGGTCCAGGGCGTCTAAGCGCCGTGCGGGCTGGTGTATCCTTTGCGAACGCACTGAGCTTCGGGCTAAAAATTCCGCTAGCGCCGATTAACGCGAGTGAAACATTGGGCATGCAGGCATCATTGGCGACCGGCCTGCCCGCGCTGGTCATACACAAATCTGCCGCAGGCACGGCCTATGTCGGACGCTACCAGGATGGCAGGTTGCAGTCCCTCCGCTACGGCCCGCTGCTTGAAGTTCTGACCAAAGCAGCTGAAGGTCTAGCAGAGGCCGCCTTGATAGGCCCAGAAGCCGACCTATCCGGCATAACATTCAGCGACGGCGGGCCTGATAGTATCACGGCCACAACGTTTGCCACCGTGCTGGCCGCTAATCCTGGGTTCACGTCCACTCCCGTTCAACCAATCACCGAGCAATCGGAGGCTATCGATGGCTGAGAATGACCCCAAAGCCGCGGCCAGCGCTCTCCTTGCCGGTGGCGTCGCGTTACTTCCGACTGACACCGTTTACGGCCTTGTAGCTCACCCAGAGCAGCCGCTCGCTGCCAGCCGCATATTCAAGCTAAAGCGACGGCCAGACGCGCTCCGCCTGCAAATCCTTGCCGGATCACAGGCCGACCTGGACCATATTGGTGCCGTCATGCCACGCGCCGCAGAAGCCCTTCTCGGCAATGACGCGATCAAGGGCGGCATCACCTTCATCATGGCACTAGATCCCGCCCGCCGTCCCGAATGGCTGCCAGACCGCGATGAGATCGGCGTGCGATTTCCAGCGAACACCTTCATGCAGCGCATAATCGGCGAAACTGGCCCAGTCTACGCCACTAGCGCCAATGCCCATGGCAAGCCGCCCGGCGAGACTGTCAGCGCCATTCTAGCGGACTTAGATGGCGTGCCGGATCATGTCGCGGATGGTGGCAGGCTGATTGGCGTGAATTCCACCGTTGTCAATTTTAACGCAAACCCAACGCGAGTTGAGCGCTGGGGCGCTATTGATGATCTCACCGCATATGGGCTTGGCCATGCATGACCAAAATTCACTTATTCTTGGCATCGAGTCATCGTGCGACGATACCGCCGTTGCCTTGGTCGCAGAGGACGGGACCGTCGCGGCTGCGCTGACCCAAAGCCAGGCCGAAATTCACGCACAATACGGCGGCGTATATCCTGAACTCGCCAGCCGGGCGCATGCTGCCGAAATTATTCCGACTATCCGCCAAACACTCAAACAGATCAATGCGGGGCCGGAGCATATCCGCGCAATCGCCGTGACCCGTGGCCCCGGTCTGATTGGGCCACTGCTGGTTGGCCTGAATGCGGCAGAGGGACTGGGTCTTGGGTGGTCAAAGCCTGTGATCGGTATCAATCACCTGCGCGGCCATCTCCGCAGCGCGGAGCTAGACGGCGGCACCATCACCTATCCCGCCATTGTCCTGCTGGCTTCGGGTGGTCATACGCTGATAGCTTATATGAAAGATGCGAAGTCCGTAGAGATTCTTGGCGGCACCCGAGACGATTCCGTTGGCGAGGCCTATGACAAGGTTGCTCGCATGTTGGGCCTTGAATACCCGGGCGGCCCCGCCGTCGATAAGCTGGCAAAGACTGGCGCACCAGATTTCACTTTTCCACGTCCTATGATCCGGGAGGGCCTGGAGTTCTCATTCTCCGGCCTGAAATCCGCCGTTGCTCGGCTGGTGGAGCGCGAACCAGATGTGGACAAACCGACAGTCGCTGCATCGTTCGTCGCAGCGGCTATGGACGTGCTCGCCGCAAAATGCGCCCGCGCCTTGACAGAACGAAAGGCTGCGTCACTCGTGGTCGTCGGCGGTGTTTCCGCTAGCCCACAACTGCGTGAGCGGACGGCGGAAGTCTGTGCCGAGGCTGGCGTTGACTTGGCACTTCCCTCCCTCAAGTGGTCCACCGACAATGGGGCGATGATTGCATTGGCGGGATGGGATTCTCTCGATATGGGCCTTACTCCACATTTGAAACCAGCAACACGCCTTTCCATCGAACAATTTTGAGCGCTATCGTTCTAACCGTCACATGCGGGAGCAATGGTATGACCGATCAACGACGCAATAGCGAAATCACAGTGAAGCCGCTTGGATATGCGCTTGGCGCAGAGGTATTAGGCGTCGATACATCCACTCCACCAGCGCCCGATACGCTCGACACCGTCAATGCGCTTTGGCATGAACATCATGTCATCGCCTTTCGGGGCGAGCGGCTTGAACCGCAGGATATTACCGCGTTCGCTGGCGCATTCGGGCCGCTGGATGATCACGCGTCTACGCCCTTCTATCGGCACCAGGACTTTCCAGAACTGCTCCAGGTGACAAATCGCGAAATCGGCGGCAAGCCTTCTGAAACCCGCACTACGGGGCGGAACTGGCATTCTGACTATGCCTATACTAGCCATCCTGCCGCGGCCTCAATGCTCTATTGCGACACCCGACCATCTATCGGCGGCGACACGATGTTCGCCAATATGGTCCGCGCATACTATACGCTGTCGCCAAAAATGCGGGAGATCGTTGACGGCCTGGATGCTGTCTACGATATTGCACTGACCGCAGGCTTTGGCCAACGCGACCCGAAGCAGACGGCAGAAACGCGCCGCCTGAACCCGCCAATTGCCCACCCAGCTGTTCGCACCCATCCCGATAGCGGCAAGCGTGCACTTTATGTCAGCGAGCGGGTATCCCATTTTCACGGCATGACCATTGCGGAGAGCAAGCCGCTCATTGACTTCCTGTGCGCCCATGCCACCCAGCCAGACAATGTGTACCGGCATCAATGGGCAGAGGGCGATCTGGTCTGCTGGGACAATCGCACTACAATGCACTTAGCCCTCGCTGATTTTGACCAAAACCAGCCCCGCCACATGCTGCGCGCGACGCTGCTTGGCGGGCAGTCTGGGTTCATCGTCGAATAGCCCTGTTCCATAGGAAGCAGGTGCTGCCCTGCCCCACTGAGATGTGCTTGTTGCCAAGTTCGATAAGGCTAGAGACGCGCCCGCGGTATCAAGCGTCAATTGGAGGAGGCTTTAGGGAGCCCGCATCATTTTGCGCAGAACGTAGGGCAGGATGCCGCCGTTCTTGTAGTAGGCGACTTCATCTTCGGTATCGATACGGCAAAGCAGAGTTGTCTCTTCAGAAGATCCATCCGCACGATGCACTGTGCAAGGCACATCCATACGCGGCGTGATGCCACCAGAAATACCGGTGATGTCAAAGGTTTCAGTGCCATCCAGATTCAAGGTCTCGCGATTTTGGCTATCCTTGAACTCCAGCGGCAGGACGCCCATGCCGACGAGGTTGGAGCGGTGAATACGCTCAAAGCTCTCAACAATCACAGCAGACACACCGAGCAGGTTCGTGCCTTTAGCCGCCCAGTCACGACTGGATCCAGTGCCGTATTCCTTACCACCAATAATGATCAGTAACGTACCTTCTTCGCGGTAACGTTCCGCAGCATCAAAGATCGGCATAATTTCGCCGCTTGGCTGATGCTTGGTCACGCCCCCTTCAATGCCTGGCACCAACTCATTCTTAATACGAATATTGCCGAAGGTGCCGCGTATCATCACCTGGTGATTGCCGCGCCGCGCGCCATAGGAGTTGAAATCGACCGGTCGTACCTGACGTTCCAGCAGGTATTCGCCAGCCGGGCTGTCACGCTTGATCGAACTGGCCGGGCTGATGTGATCCGTTGTGATGCTGTCCCCAAGTTTAGCCAATGAACGGGCACCATGGATATCCGCAATATCTGCGACCTCCATCTTCATGCCTTCGAAGTAAGGCGGGCTCTGGACATAGGTCGAACCATCGGACCAATCATAGGTTTCGCCGCCGGAGACGTGGATTTTCTGCCACTGCTCTGTGCCAAGGAACACGTCGGAATAGCGATCCTTGAACATCTGCGGTGTGAGGGAGCTTTCCAGTACATCAGCGACTTCAGCCGGCGTCGGCCAAATGTCCTTCATGTAGATATTATTTCCATCTGCATCCTGGCCCAGCGGATCATTCAACAGGTCCGCTTTCATGGAGCCAGCAAGCGCGTACGCGATAACCAGGGGCGGGGAAGCCAAATAGTTGGCCCGAACCTGCGGGTGGACACGACCTTCGAAGTTCCGGTTAGAGGAGACAACCGCGCCGACCAAAATGTCGCCCTGGTCAATCGCAACCGCAATGCCTGGTTCAAACGGCCCAGAGTTGCCGATGCAAGTCGTGCAGCCGAACGCGATGATGTTGAAGCCAAGATCATCAAGATGATCCTGCAGGCCCGCGACCTCCAGGTAATCTTGAACGACTTGTGAGCCCGGCGCAAAGGAGGTCTTGACCCAAGGCTTCGGCTTGAGACCAAGCGCATTTGCCTTCTGGGCCATAAGTCCCGCTGTAATCAGCAACGGTGGGTTTGAGGTATTGGTGCAGCTGGTGATTGCCGCCAAGGTCACATGGCCCGGTTCAATTGAATAATCCGCGCCTGCGACCGCGGTTGCTGTTCCGCCGCCAAGATCAGCCTCAGTTTTGATGAAAGCAGTCGCTGCATCCGACAAAAGGACTCGGTCTTGCGGGCGCTTCGGCCCGGCGAGCGCTGGCTGGACGGAGCCCATGTCGAGTTCAAGCGTATCGGTGAAAACCGGGTGTGCAGCGCCCTTTTCGCGCCACATGCCTTGGGCTTTTGCATAAGCTTCAACCAGCGCAATCCGATCTTCGTCACGGCCTGTGAAGCTCAAGTAACGGATCGTCTCGGCATCTATTGGGAAGAAGCCGCAGGTCGCACCAAATTCTGGGGTCATGTTGGCGATCGTCGCACGATCAGGCAAAGGCAGCGCATCCAAGCCATCACCGTAGAATTCTACGAATTTGCCGACAACGCCCTTCTGGCGCAGCATTTCAACAACGCGCAGCACAAGGTCTGTCGCGGTGGAACCTTCTTTGAGCTTGCCGGTCAGCTTGAAGCCGACGACCTCCGGGATCAGCATGGAAACGGGCTGGCCAAGCATGGCTGCCTCAGCCTCAATGCCGCCAACGCCCCAGCCCAGAACCGCCAAGCCATTGATCATCGTCGTGTGGCTATCAGTACCGATGAGCGAATCTGGGTACGCGACGGTCTTGCCGTCTACCTCATCCGTCCAAACGACCTGGGCCAGATATTCCGTATTCACCTGGTGGCAAATACCGGTGCCCGGCGGCACAACGCGGAAATTGCGGAATGCAGTGGCTCCCCAGCGGAGAAATTCATACCGTTCCTGATTACGCTCGAACTCCAGCTCAACATTTTTGTCGAACGAAGCTTCGGTGCCAGCGGAATCCACCATGACTGAGTGGTCAATGACCAGATCCACCGTGGAGAGCGGGTTGATCTTCTGTGGATCGCCCCCAAGCTTTACGATGGCATCACGCATGGCAGCCAGATCAACAACAGCGGGGACGCCAGAGAAATCCTGCATCAGCACGCGGGCTGGTCGATAAGCAATTTCGTGGGGAGCACGGCGATTATCGAGCCACGTCTTGAATTGCTTGACGTCCTCGACCTTCACACTGCGGCCATCTTGGTAACGCAGCATGTTTTCCAGCAACACTTTCAGGCAATACGGCAAACGAGCGACATCACCGATGGCGCTAGCCGCAGCGGGAATGCTGAAATAGTCGTATGACTTACCAGCAGCATTCAGGCTACGGCGCGTTTCAAGCATGTCTTGCCCTACGGTCGGCATGGCGGCTTTTCTCCCACTGCCCAAAAATGCTGCAGCAAGTCCCACAAAAAAGAAAATAGCGCGATTATGGCCAGCGTCCACACACCAGCCGAAGGACAGGCATTTCCTACAACGATTCCTTCAACCTTAGAAATATGCTGCCTTGGAACTATGGCCGAGAGCGCTACCTTAAAGTTGATGCTATTCGATGGAGAATGAGCAATGGCTGAAAATCCTGCACCCGGATTCCAGAAAAAGCCGGATCACGAAGTGACACTCACGCCCTTCACCGGAAATGTCCAGGTGGTGCTGGGTGGCACCATAATCGCGGAGAGCGCTAAGGCGATCAAAGTGACGGAATCCAACCACGGTGACTGCTTCTACATCCCTCGCACCGACGTTGTGATGGATCAGGCGACTAAAACGAAAACCTCCTCCTACTGCCCATTCAAAGGCCTTGCAAGCTATTATAGCTTTGGGGCCGCGACGGATGCTGCATGGTCATATGAAGCGCCCTATGACGAATGCGTGGGCCTTAAATACTATCTGGCATTCTATGCCAACCGCGTGAGCGATATCCGGGTAGGCTGAGCAGGGCTTCTGGTAGAGGCTATACTGTGACGCTCAAACACGCGTTTCGCTTGATAGATCGCGCTCCAGAACGCTCTATCTGGTTCGTTGCTGAGACTGATGCGGACGTGGCGTCGGCGCACCGGCTCGCAAAGGATACTGGTAACAGGCACGGGCGGCTGGCGTTTTATATCAGCGGGCCAAAAGCGCCCGCGCCGCTTATGATGCAGTCACCACCCCATCCTGTTAAAACTTGCGTTGAAACTGTCACTATCGCAGCTGAGTTGCCGATTCGTGGTTCTCCGCGCGAAGCCATCAAGGTTCAGCATCGTGCTTGCGGCAGCGGGCCAGGGTCTACCCGTTCTAATTCTACCGAAAAAAATATTTCAGTATATTTAACAATAATTTACAGTACATTCTTCTATCAAATCCTCGCAACGAAACAATGCATCCTTGGTCTGAAGCTATCACCAAACGGATCAACCAGCCGATTACATCCTTGGATGCATTGCAGACGGTCCTTAACAGCCCAAAGACCATCCTCTGCTTAAGCGGCGGCCCCTCCTCGAACGAGGATGTTGCCGTCGCTGCCGCAGAAACAGCTGACGTGATTTTCCGCGTCAAACATCCCTGGCTGCAGGAAGGCCGCATCTGCCATGCAGATGTCGTCTTCAGCGACACGGTTGAGAGCGCGCGGCATGTGCCGAACGCTATCCTGCTGTCATAAGATGCAACCACCGCATATCGCGTCGCGTGGTCCGCATTGCTGCGTGGACGGCGCATCCGCTATGGCATTTTTGAGACGCTGGCACCCAGCTTCCATACCCTAGATAAATCCGATGCGCGCATGCCCAACGGTGCCGCAATGCTTGCCCTCGCCGTTACAATAAAACCTGAGCGGTTGATCATCGCTGGCACCGATCTCTACAGCCACCCATCCGGTGCCTATCCGAGTACGCCGGAGACGTCCAACGCCTACGCTCCCGCCCATGACCGGGAGCTTAAGCGCACGCACACACTGGCGATGCTGGAGCAGCAGGTCGCACAATCCGGCCCGCAATCCCTAACCGTCATCGGGATGCTGCATGATATTGCGGTCCGGTCCAGCATCGCCCTTAATGCTGGCGGAAACGGCAATTCGGAGACCGCCCCATGAGCATCGTGACCTTTGGCAGCGTCACCTGGGATGTCGCAGCCTTCGCCAGCCGCTTGCCCAAGCCCGGCGAGACCCTGCTTGGCAGCGGCTACGCCCAGGGCCTTGGCGGCAAAGGAGCCAACCAAGCGGCAGCAGCAGCGCGGCTTGGGGCAGATTCACATTTCTTTGGTCGGATCGGCCAAGACCCACTCGGCAAAAGCGTGAAAGCCGCGTGCGGCGAATTCGGCCTTGATCCATCAGGCCTTGCTGAGGACATTAAGGCCGCGACCGCACTCGGCGTGATCCTTATCGGCCAGGATGGTGAGAACGCGATCATCCAAGCGCCCGGCGCCAATCGTACCGTCAGCGCTGCCGATGTTACCCGCGCCCTCCCCACCATCGCCAAGGCCAAGGCCGTTTTGCTGCAGTTAGAAGTCCCGCTGGAGGCCACATTGGCGGCAGCCCGTGCTGCGCGTGCAGCGGGTGCGTGGGTCATCATGGACCCGGCCCCCGCCCCGCAAGACGGCCTGTCCGGCTCCATCTTTATGGCTATGGATATCCTGACACCGAATGAGATCGAGGCCGAAACCTATGCCGGGTTCCGACCAATGGACGCCGAAAGCGGCCAAGCCGCCGCCCAACGACTGGTAGACTTAGGTGCGCCTGCCGCCATCGTCACCATGGGTGACGCCGGATGCGCCTGGGCATCAGACACTGGCCCCTCCGGCTACACACCCGCCTTCCCCGTAGACGCCTTAGACACCGTAGCCGCCGGCGACTGCTTCAACGCCGCCCTCGCCGTAGCTTTAGCAGAAGGCAAGCCTTTGCAACCCGCCATCCACTTCGCCTCCGCCGCTGGCGCGCTAGCGACCACGGCAGTTGGAGCGGCGGCGGCGGCGCCTAGCCGAGGTGCGGTTGAGACGTTGGTTGGAGGTATCGGGCGATAACCTTGCTGCGGAGCGGCTCGGCTTTCGGAGCATAAACAGGCGGTATCTGACAAAAATAGCAATGGCTCTTGCTAAAATTTCAGCCCAACGGTCAATGGTAGAAACGGCCCACAGCTGACATTCGTAGTGCGCGCGGCGAATGACAGGTTTGAGCCCATTTCGAACAATGCGGCGAGATGGCTGAATGGCCGTGAAAGAGCCTATAACGGGCGAATCATTGGAACGGCGGCCCACTATCGCCAAAAATGAATCCTTCCTGATCTAAACTGAGGCTCGGCTAGCGATATGGATCATTCCTTATTCGATCCGCTGAGCAAAATCTAAGAAATCAGGTTTGATCCGCGGCTCCAAAAAATAGAACTAGACGACCGGTCTATTTTATCACATCAAACTATGTGCACTCTCGCATCGATTCCACCAAAGAACACATTCTCGCGTCCGGCCGTGGCCTTGTCACACAACGCGGATTCACGGGTATGGGGCTAAATGAGCTGTTGAAAACAGCGTCGGTTCCTAAAGGATCTTTCTATCACTATTTTTCTTCAAAAGAAGAGTTTGGCTGCAAATTGCTTGAGCAGTACTTGTCTCAGTACTTAAAGCGCCTCGACGAAATTCTAACCACTGGTGGCCCCGATGCGCGAACGCGACTGATGCAATACTGGTCCCTTTGAACCAGCTCTCAGTCGTCAGGCGATGCTTGTGTGCAATGCTTGATCGTAAAGATTGGCGCCGAAATATCGGATGTTTCCGATGAGATGCGTGACATCCTCGAAGGTGGAACACGACAGATCACTGCGCGCCTTTGTCAGGCAATTTCCGAGGGCCAAGCAGACCACTCAATTTCCCTAGATGTCCGGCCGGATTTGCTCAGCACGACGCTATACGAAATGTGGTAGGGCGCGAGCCTGATGGCGAAACTGTCTCGCACGCGTGACCCATTTCTGAATGCTTTGGAGGCAACCAACATGATGCTGCCTCAACCTCCCCAACACTTACCTGAAAAGAGCCCCCGATGACACAGAGTACTGATACAAACCGCCAGATCGTACTCGCACGGCGCCCTGTTGGCGCTCCGAGCGCAGATACTCTTCGTCTTGAAAATCAGATGTGCCCGCCGCTGGCGCAGGGGAGATGCTGCTCCGCACGGAGTATCTGTCGCATGTGTCATAACCTCAGACATCGACGGGTTTGATGTTGGGGATTGGGTGCTTAGTTCTAATAGCTGGCAGAATTACGCGATCTCCGATGGCGTTGGGGTCACCAACATTGGAACCGACCCTGCGCATCCGTCTTGGGCGCCTGGCATCATGGGTATGCCGGGCTGCACGGCCTATTGCGGCTTGCTGTATATCGGCGAACCGAAAGCCGGTGAAACCGTTGTCACCGCTGCGGCGACTGGCCCTGTTGGGGCAACTGTCGGGCAGATCACCAAGATCAAGGGATGTCAGGCTGTCGGCATCGCCGGCGGCGCTGAAAAATGCGCCCATGCGGGGAACGAGCTTGGATTTGATGTCTGTATCGACCGCAATGCGCCTTATTTCGAGGCGCAACTAGAAGCGGCCTGACCTGATGGCGTCGATGTCTATTTCAAAAACGTTGGCGGCGCGGTGTTTGCCGCCGTTCT
>Ga0315331_10000698_pt1 | contig 23813 bp, 16 predicted proteins | sample M160m34915metaG_FD_203456 | JGI IMG/M metagenome (GOLD analysis project Ga0315331, IMG submission 203456) | Ammonia-oxidizing marine archaeal communities from Monterey Bay, California, United States - M1 60m 34915 | ecosystem: Environmental > Aquatic > Marine > Intertidal zone | place: USA...
GCGATCAGACTTGCCCATGCCATCATGCACCGCACTTGGACAAGCGGCGATACAGGGCTTCAGACAATTGCAGCAAGGCCGGAATCGATCCGTAATCGACGCATCGACAACACTCCCAAACGGCAGCCCAGGCAACAAGACGGCAGCGCGCACACGCACCCATGGACCGAACTCCGGGTGCAGCAACAACCCTGAAACCGGCGACACGATTCCAAACCCAGCCGCCTCGCCTAATTGACCAAAGTTGATACGAGGCCAACGAGCATCCACGAGCCGACCACGCACACCGCGCTGGCTTAAATCCGAAACGACAGCCGTCGCACCCGCCGCCGCAAGATCATCGACTTGATCATCCGTCATCGATTGCGAAGCAAGATGACTTCGCCGCGAATCATCCGCGAGCAAAGAGCGTCCCGCAGTACCCAAGACCAGGATCGTCCCGCAGCCAGACTCCACCGCATCGGTGCGCTGTTCACGCGGCTGACAATTGTCAAAGCGCTTCGCATCGACTAGCCCGCACAAGTTCAGGCCGTGGCGCGATGCATGTTGTTGGACCGAATGCAGCAGGGACATAAGGAACTTCTAGTCAGCTAGAGACATGTTTTCGGCCGCAAAACAGCCACGAAAAAGACCCGACACAACGACATCCAAACATGTCAGCATCCGATTAACTCAAGCCTTGCCCATATCAACCGGAATAGCTAGTGTCGGCAGTGCTCCTCATGGGGAAGTCCGGTGTAATACCGGCGCTGTCCCGCAGCTGTAACCGAGTACGAAAGTCCAAATAGCCACTGACAGCGCCGTGTCGGCGCCATTGGGAAGGCGGGCAAGTAGGTTGATCCGGAAGCCAGAACACCCTCGACGAGTGAGTTCGGTTCACCGAACTGTTCAGCCTACCATTCGCGGCGCGAAGACGCCGAGTTAGTGCAGTGTCGACGTTTCCGCCTCCTCTAGGAGTCCCGCTCCTTTGCGAGACGCTACACGCCTCTTCCCAAACAGAAGGGTCGTGCGCAATCCATACGTACGCACAGCACCCGCACCGAATGCGGCACCTCTCCCGTCCATGTGACGGATTAGAAAAGGACCTGTAGCAACATGCTACGCACAACTCTGCTCGCCACTCTTGGCAGCCTCTCCTTAGTTCTCCCTCAACTCACCGCACAGCAACTGACAGAAGGCTTCAGCGCAACCACGGCGACACTACCCGCCGGCACCAGCAATGTGCTGACAACCGACCTCGGGCGCATCTACTTCGATGGCTTCGACCTAACGCTCGACGGCAACGGGTCGATGTCGCCAGTGTCGTTGCTTACGTTTAGCTCGTCCACCTACGGCTCATTCACGACTCCGATCGGCGCGACCGAAGTCCTGTTTGGAGAAAGCAGTAACGGCGGCATCTGGAGCGTTCCTCTGAACGGTTCCCAGCCGCAACTGATCGCCACCGTGCCGTACAACTACGACGTGGTGATGCTCGATGACAACCGCGCGCTCATATCGGCCAAGACCGGCGGTTTCTCGGCGCCCGATAACGACGTAATGTTCGTCGACCTAATCACCGGCCAAACGCAATTGCTCGCGAACTTCCCTGGCGCATCCGGGCCACTCGCCATCGATTCGCAGGGCAACGTCTACTACGCAACTGCGCCAGGCAGCTTCCCGGCTCCCGCAGGGACCGTCTCGGTGCTGCGAATCACGAGCACTGACATCGACAACGCGCTTGCCACAAACACCGTGCTTGGCACCGCCAACGCTCAGGTCGTGATCTCAAACCTCGACGCTGCTGGAGACATCGCCTTCGACGATGACGGAGACTTGTTCTTCGTCGACTGGTTCAACAACCAAATCGGCGAGATCAACGACGCCGACAGTAACTTCGCGACGCTTGCCCCGACTCTGATCGACTACGCAGGTTCAGGCCTCAACGGCAGCCTGTTGCAATTTACCCGAACGGCGGTCGGTCCCCAGATCTTCGAACCGTTCCAGCCAATCGCCGGCCAACTACTGGTGCACGAGACGGACTACGTCACCATCAGTCAGATTCGAACAGTCTCCGCGCGTCGCCCGGAACTAACGTCTTCGGTAACCAGCCCGATCACCACTGGCCCATTCTCGCTGACGTCCCTAAATGGTCCAGCAAACGGCATCGGCCTGATGGCGTTCGCAATGACCAGTTCCGGAGGCCCTCTCAGCGTCCAAGTTGCCGGGTTTGAACAGCCACTCCTGATCGATGCTGCGTTCTCCACGAGTCCGATCATTGTCCCCCTGACATTCGATCTGACCGGCACAACGAGCCTCACAATCCAGAATCCAGGATTTGCCACAATCCTCGATGCCACGGCCCAAACGGTTTGCTTCGCCCTCAATGGGGCCCTCGGCACCAGCCAACCGCTGTCGCTACAAATCGGGCAGTAATCCCGTCAATTGGCGGAAGACGGGCGTGGTGCACAGGTGTTACAGCGTCTTGCTGTCGGCAAATCCCGGGGGTGGACGTATATATCTACGGCAGCTGAATCAGCTAGCCCCCAAGCTCAATGCAAAAGCCCACCATCGTCCTGCTAATCATCGCTGTCCTGGCGGTAATCGCGGGAGCCCTCTACCTGCCGCAACTCATTGACGAACCCGATGCCCCTGTCATGCATTGGGATGCGTCAGATGAAGTCGACGGATCCCAAGACGAACCAGAAGCGGTCTCCGTCGAAGCGGGCAGTGTCGAACGGACAGCCGCCGAGATCAGTCCCGGTGCTCTCGTTCCCAATGACCAGCCCCGGATCCAGGCAATTTTGCGGGGCCGGGTTGTCAACAAATCGATGCAGCCTGTGCCGAACGCACAGGTATGGCTCGAGATCGGCGAAAACTCCGGGCGCGGTGGTCGCGGCGGGCGCGGCGGGCGCGGTAGTCGCCCACGACGCATCCCCGACCCAGTGATCACCAACGAGCAAGGCTTGTTCGCATTCCAAGGTGAAGCTTTCCGCAACCTGCGCGTATCGCTGCAGGTCAAACACGACAACTACGCCATCGGCCTGTTCAGCGAACAAGTCGGCGACATCCTCGCCAACGCCGAAGTTACAGATACTGCCGAAGTCAACCTGAAGGAGGTTGTGCTCAAAGCAGGCGGTCAAGTGCGCGGACGCGTCACGGACCTCAGCGGCAACGCAGTTGCCAATGCCGAAATCACAATGGAGCCCGATGGCCGCAACCCATTGCGATGGCAGCGCAACCGTCAGGAACTGCTGCCGCCAATACAAACGGATGGCAACGGCTACTACCTGTTCCCGAACATTCCAACTGATGGCAACGCCGAGTTCACGGTCTCGGCACTGGCCAAGATGCACACGCCGGGTCGTTCACGTAGCTTCCAAGTTGCCGAAGAACAACTCATCGACGTGCCAGACATCCAACTCGGCCCCGGATTCGAAGCAACCGGATTTGTGCGCGATGAGATGGGACGCCCGATTGCAGACGCCAATGTAACACTGCGCAGCACGCCTAATCGCAACCCCAACGAAGCAAACCCATCGACCGCCAGCCGCGAAGAACGCATGCGCGCGATGCGTGCATCTTTCGGCCGTGGCCGCAACCAAAGCACAAAGACTGACGAGACGGGAAGGTTCTTCCTTGAGCACCTACCCGGTGTGCCAGCCGAACTGACTGCCAAGGCCAAGGGCTACCTCGACTACAAGCAAGAGAACATCGACATCAAATTAGGCCAACTGATTCAAGTAGCCATGTCCGATGGCCTACGGATCACGGGCATCGTCATGACACCCGATGGCGAGCCAATCACTAGCTACGCAGTAAGCGCAACTCGGATTCGCGACCTACCGAACCCGAACGAACAACCACTCGATCTCAATGATCTAATGAGTCGCTTCCGCGACGGCACTCTTGATCAAGCAACACAAGATCGCGTCATGCAGCAAATGCGCAACAGGCGCGATTCCAGCGGCGGGCGCGGTGGCAGAGGTGGTCGAGGTGATCGCGGTGGTCGAGGTGATCGCGGTGATCGCGGCGGGCTAGACAAACCTGAGCCACACCCCGACGGAAAGTTTCTCGCTGACGGGCTGCAAGAAGGCGTCTACCAAGTGCAGGTCCAGGCGCCTGATTTCGCGCGCTACGAGTCCGCAGAGATGGAAGTCCGTCACGGCGTCCCCGCACCGGACCTAACGATCAACGTTGATCCAGGCGTCTACGTTGGCGGCGTGGTAATCGACAACTATGGCGACCCAATTGTCGGCGCGGAAGTCGAACTACGATCGGCATCGCTTGAAGATGCAAGTAACACCACGGACCAAGGCGGCCGCCGTGGTGGTCGGGGCATGGACTTCAACCGCATCGCTCAGAACTTCATGCGCGGCACGAACAGCGCTTCGCTATCACTGAAAGCAAAGACTGACGCAGACGGCTTATTCATCATCAAGCATGTGCAACGCGGAGTGTTCCGCTTGACTGCTAGCGCCGAGAGCTTCACTCAAAATCGCGGCGAGCCATTCCAATTGGAAACCAGTCGCTCCAACTTCGAACTGGTCCTGCAACCGCTCGGCAGCATTGTTGGCACAGTCTCAGGCCTACTTCCGGAAGACATCGGTGACGTCAGTGTTGGCGCCATGATCATCGCCGAAGGAGGTGGCATGTCGGCCATGGGCAGCATGTTTAGAGGCGGCCGCGGGAGCCGTGGTGGCGGTAGCAGCTTCAAAACCGGCAAAGTCGAAGCAGATGGCAGCTACCGACTCGAAGGCCTTAACGGCGGCAACTACGTCGTTCGCACCTGGATCGGTTCAACACGCCAAATGATGCAAGAGCTCGGCCCGGGCTTGATGTCCGGCGACTTACAACCGGATGTCACCGTTCGCGGCAGCCAAGAAACGAAGTGGAACATGACGCTCGTTCGCCCCCAGCTGGGCATCGTAACTGGCAACGTGCTGCACAATGGCAGCAACGCAAGCGGCTTCCGGGTCGAACTGAAGAAGCAAGAAAATGGCGGAGCCCAACCAGAATCGGGAGGACGTGGCGGACGCAGCTTTAACTGGTTTGCACGCACACTCAGCGCCACCGTCACTGCTTCGGGTGAATTCACGATCAAGGATGTGCCCGCAGACCTCTACGACTTGCGCATCACGAGTGGTCGCCGCGGCAGCACACTACTGACCGACCCCATTCAGGTGTTCGCCAACGGCACCATCAACCGGACCTTCTCCCTTCAAACAGGCTCTCTGAAGGGCACGGTCACGGTCAAACAGGCCGCGGCCAGCGCCACCAAAGTAGAGCCAGTTAGCGGCAGCGTCTCCCTAGTACCCAACCAGACGGCTGCACCGACCGAAGATCTTCGCACCTGGTTGCGGGAAAATAACGCGGTCCAAGGCCGCCTCCGCAACGGGGCGTTTGAGTTTGCCACGGTGGTGCCCGGCAGCTACCTGCTCGTGTTACAGCCGCGCAACCGCGCAACCACCACCCAGCAAGTCTCCATATCGGGTGAAGAGAACGTTGTCGCAGAAGCTGGCGATATTGTTGCGAACCCACAGCCAAATAACGGCAATGGCCCCGGCAACGCCGGCGGGAACAGGGGCGGTGGCAACAACCGTGGCGGCGGCAACCGTGGCGGCGGCAATCGTGGCGGCGGCGGCGGCAATCGCGGCGGCGGCGGCGGTCGTGGCGGGCGCGGAGGCAACTAAGTTCTCCGTCGCCAGAACCACACCACGTCGGAACTGGCAGTGTCGTTCCGCCGGCGGTTAAGGTATCGGATCCCTCAAGGAGCCGAACCATCCGCACTCTCGCAACGATCCTCATCACGCTGCTCATCGCTGCCGCGCTAGGAACCGTGGTCTATGCACTGATCCTCGCGATCGGCCGCGACCCCCTACCCGGCGCAACCGATCGCTTTGCGGCACCGGAACTTGAGCAACCGGCACAGCCAGAGCGCCTCGATCCGATTGCCGGAATCAAGACCAACAACATCTCACCGGTTCATGACCAAATCGGCGATCGGGTCACCATGCCGATCCGCGTGCTCAACGCGCCAACGCTGCAAGGCGACAACGACATTGGAGTCGCCACATTCCACACCATTACCGGAGGCGAGTTCCGCTGGCACCCGCTTAATGAAGCCACTCGCGAGGAAGATAACTCCTTTCTGATTACAGCAGACTCGCAAATGGGAACTCGACTGACCGTCACCTTGGCACTCAATCGAGAACACGCGCGCCATGGCTACTTGGCCAAGCAGGTTATCGACGTCACGAGCGAGAACGGCCACACGGCTCCACTGGTGACTATCCAAGGTCTAACACACGACGTGCAGTTCAACCTGCCCACGAACATCGAGCGTGCGGGCCCCATGCGCCTGCAACGCATCGACGATCGGCAATGGCTGCAAATGAGTCATGACACCTCTGGCCTGACGTTACGGCGGGGCAAGGTCACAAGACTGCAGCTGGGCTCAGGCACCTACGAGTTACAAGACCCTCTACTGCCGGAACGCACCCAGCAATTCACGGTGCCCAAGACTACGACCGTCGAGATCAGCTCGACTCTTGCACCGGCTCGAGACAACCGTCCTTAACGCGGAACAAGAGCGACGAAACCGGGTATTGCGACCGGTTCGATATCTGTTCCGTGAACGACATCAGCTGCCCAAGGTTCTGTCCTTCTTCGGGACCTGCCCAGAGCGTGTCTCGCTCCGGAACAGCAACTAGCACACCCTCTTGCTGGTCAATCAACAACAGGCGCGATGCGTCAAAGCCATCGCCCGACTGCAACAATACCGCCTCGGCACTGATGTCATCGATGCCATGGCGACCAAGTCGCTCCAGGTTACTCAACGCCAAGTTATGAAGGTCTTGGACTCTCTTCTGCCAACGCTTCAGATGTGCGCGGCACAAGAACACCATGCAGTTCAAGTCATCGACAACGTAGACCGTCACCAACTGATCATTGATCCGTGTGTAAACCAATCCGGAATCACCAAACGTGCCCTGCTGATCGAGCCACTCCTTGCTGCGCACTTGCGGCATCAACAGCTGCGATGCCGTCGAGAAATCGAGTTCATCAGCGCAATCCAGGCCAACATCCCGAATATCGCCTACGAGTTGGGCAACCATCCGAGCCAAGCTCTCAGGAAACGCTTCGACATGGCGAAAGATATCGTAGAGGCCGACCGGAGTTTCCTGACCGTCCACGCTCATCAAGCAAGCAAAGCGGTCGGGCAGCATACCCAAGAACTGCACGCCCGGATGGGCAACTGCGAGCTCCCCCTCAAGCTGCAACACAAAGGCTGCGACTTCAGGCGTATAGCGTGAAGACCGACTACGGAAACGGTGGTGCAACACAACGCCGGTAAGCGCCAACACACACCATCCGATACCGATCCAGACCCACATACCAACGCTATCGGCAGTTTCGCCGCCCCAGCTTCAGATCTTTCAGTGGGAAGATTGGCCGCCCACCCCCCTACGGCCGCAGGGGACCGCCCCATGCAGCCACCCGCGACGCCGACAGTTTGGGCAGTGCAACCCCACCACGACTGCCCACCGCAAAGGGCCACTGCCGCCACGAAAACGACTCAAAATCAATCAGATCGCCACTTAGGCAGGCCCTAGGGACAGCCAAACAGGTCGAATGCGCTCAAAAGCACTGCATAGTCCGGGATTCGCAGCCTCCGACGAAGTGCCGACGACCGAAAGCGTGATTCGCCTGGCACCTCACTCCCGGCCATAGGTCCTTAAGCAACCAACCCGCGTCTTTTTGTTAGGCGACAGATTCGCCATGATTCGGTCATGAACGGCGACCGCCGCATTTACCTAGACAACGCTGCCACGACTCGCCCAACACGTCGCGTCATCGATCACATGGCCGAGGCTCAATACGAGCTGTTCGGCAATCCCAGCAGCCCACACGCCTATGGCCCTCCAGCCAAACACGCGCTCGAAGACGCCCGCGACTTCCTTCGCGGGACGGTAGCTGGCGGCAGCTTGGTGTTCACATCGGGCGGCAGCGAAGCCGACTATCTAGGCATCGTGGGCGCTGCTGCCAAGCGCCCGCCTGGCCGCGTGCTGATGAGCCAGAGTGACCACCCAGCGCTGCTGCAATGCAGCAAGCTACTCACTCGGTTCCGCGATCATGTCTCACAATTGCCAGTCACCGAGCATGGAGACATTGCACCCGAAACTCTGTTCGACGCACTCGGAACAGATGTTCGCGTGGTCGCACTGATGCATGGTCACAACGAGCTGGGAACACTTAGCAACCTAAGAGAGCTCATAGAGTTGACGCGCCGTGAAGCACCTCAAGCTCACATCCACATCGATCTCGTGCAGACTTACGGCAAACTGCCGTTCGACTTTGACGAGTTCGACGTCGACTCAATCGCGGTCTCGGGCCACAAACTTCACGGCCCACGCGGGATGGGCTTCCTGGCCTTGTCGAGCGCTGCCGAAATCGCGCCACTTCAAGAAGCTGGCGGCCAAGAAGGCGGCCTACGCGGTGGCACTGAAAACGTCGCTGGTGCAATCGGCCTAGCAATCGCGGCAGAACAAGCACTGACCCACCAAGCCGAAACGGAAATACACACGCGCGACTTGTGCGATCGGGTCTTCACCATCTTACAAGACAGCATTCCAAACGCAGCGCGACTTGGTAATCCAGACCGCCGCCTGCCGCACATCCTGTCAATGCAACTGCCAGACGTCGCCGGCGAAACGTTGATGACTCGTTGCGATGCACGAGGCGTAGCATTCTCGGTTGGCTCAGCTTGTCATGGTACGGATGACAGCAGCAGCAAAGGTCAAGGAAGCAAGACGCAGATGCACAAAGCCAAGCAGCCAAAGAAGGTTGGCAGAAGCAACAAGCCCGACAACCATGTGCTCGCGGCAATCGGCCTCGACAAACACGCAGCGCGCGGCGTCATTCGCTTATCATTCAGTGATCAGACCAGCGTCGATGACGCCGAAGATGCCGCGGACATCATCGCTGACGAGGCGACACGACTTCTGCAGTCATCGCCCCGCCGCCCCGAGCGACAACAGCAACCAAAGGCCACAACTGGAGGGAGAAGCCAGTGAGTAAGCCCAAGACTCCGGCGATGCGTCAGTTCGCAGCGGCCAAAGAACAGCACCCGGATGCGATCGTGTTCTTCCGCATGGGCGACTTCTACGAGTTGTTCCATGACGATGCCAAAGTCGCAGCAAAGGCGCTCGGCATCACGTTGACGGCACGCGGGAAAGGCGAGTCTGCGGTCCCCATGGCCGGTGTGCCAGTGCGGTCGCTCGACGGCTACTTGCGACGCCTTGTGCAAATCGGCCATCGGGTCGCAATCTGCGAGCAGACACAGGACCCGAAAGAGGCCAAGGGCATCGTCGATCGCGCCGTCGTACGCGTCGTTACGCCGGGCACGTTAACCGAAGACAACCTGCTCGACGGGCGCCGCAGCAACCACCTCGCCGCGGTTTCGTTCGGCAAAGAACGCTGCGGCATCGCATGGGTGGAGCTATCCACTGGCGCATTCTTGGTAACGGAAGTACCCCACAACCGACTGGCGGACGAACTCGCACGTATTGAACCAGCCGAACTACTGCTGAGTGAAGATCAACGCGATAAAGATCAGTCATGGCTGCCGCAGACGAAAACGCCGATCGCCTACCGTGCCGGCTACGATTTCGGCGGCGACGGCGGCACCCGCCTACTGCAAGAGCACTTTTCAGTCTCGACGTTGTCGGGCTTCGGTATCGATGATTCGCCGCTAGCTATTGGTTGCGCTGGCGCACTACTCGCCTACCTGCAAGAAACGCAACAAGGCGCACTGCCCAATTTGCGACGCCTCGAGGTATGGCACGACGGTTCATTCCTTGGCCTAGACCGCACCACCCGACAAAGCCTTGAGCTCGTCCAGACGATGCGCGGCGGCGAGGGCACGCCGCTACTGTCGATCCTCGACCGCTGCGACACGCCGATGGGCGCCCGACGACTCCGCAACTGGATCCTATCGCCACTAGCGCAACTGGGCCCGATTCAGCAGCGTCAAGATGCCGTCGCCGAGATACATACCGACTCCGAGCTGCGATCGCTGACGAAGTCACACCTGACGCAAATTCTCGACCTCGAACGACTGTCATCCCGCGCCGCATTTGGACGCGCGAATGGCCGCGATCTAGTTGGCTTGCGACTAAGTCTCGAACAACTGCCACCGCTAAAAGCCCGCTTAGCCCAGTGCAATAGCGAGCTGCTTCGCGAACTGAGCACAGCCGTAGACCCAGCACCTGAGTTAACAAGCGCCATTGCCAAAGCACTTGTCGAAGAACCACCAACCACCATCAAGGATGGCGGCCTCATTGCGCGCGGCTACCACGAAGAACTCGACGAATTGCGCGATCTCGCGCGCGACAGCACCGAGTGGTTAGCGCGCTACCAAGAACGTCTCACCGAAGAGACGGGAATCAACACCCTGAAGGTCGGGTTCAACCGTGTATTCGGCTACTACATCGAGATCACCCACGCTAACAGCGCGGTCGAATTGCCGGCGGAGTTCGTTCGCAAGCAGACAACCAAGAACGCAGAACGCTACGTCACCGATGAACTGCGCGAACTCGAGACCAAGATCCTCAAAGCTGAGGAGAACAGCAAGTCTCTCGAATACGACCTCTTCTCACAGCTTCGCGATCAGGTCGCCGCGATGGTCGATCGACTGCAAGCGACGGCCCATGCCGTCGCAGATATCGACGTCTGCTGCTCGCTCGCGACCGTCGCGATCGAACGCAACTACGCCCGCCCAGAGCTCGACAACTCGTGCACTCTGAAAATCGTAGATGGCCGCCACCCGGTGCTCGAAGCGACTCACGCAGCCGGCTCATTCATCGCCAACGACACAGATCTTGCGCCCCCACAACGCCGTCTCGTACTGCTGACCGGCCCCAACATGGCTGGTAAGTCGACGTGGATCCGTCAGAACGCACTCATCGTGATCATGGCGCAAATCGGCAGTTTCGTGCCGGCTAAGACGGCACACATCGGCCTGTGCGATCGCGTCTTCACGCGCGTCGGCGGTGCCGACGACATCAGTCGCGGTGCGTCGACCTTCATGGTCGAGATGACCGAAACCGCCAACATCCTGAACAACGCGACCGACAAGAGTTTAGTCGTACTCGATGAGGTGGGACGCGGAACCAGCACCTACGACGGCATGTCGCTCGCATGGGCAATCGCCGAAGATTTACACGAGCGCATCAACTGCCGGGCGCTGTTCGCGACCCATTACCATCAACTGATGGATCTCGCCGGCCCAGACCGTGGCATCGTCAACTGCCGCGTCGCAGTGCGCGAATGGGGCGACGAGATCGTATTCTTGCACCGCATCGAACAGGGCGGCACCGATCGCAGCTACGGTCTACACGTCGCGCGCTTAGCTGGCATCCCCAAACCGGTCATCGACCGTGCCGAAACGGTGTTAAACACGCTCGATGATGATGGCGACGAAGGGCGCCAAGCGCTGGTTTCACAGAGAGATCTGCAGAAGCCAGGCCCCATGCAGCGCGAACTGTTCGTGCCCCAACCGGAGCCTGTCATCGAAGAGTTGATGAAAATTGACCTCGAAGACCTGACCCCTAGGCAAGCAGTGGACTGGCTGCGTGAGCAACAACAACAGCTGAAGAGCAAGTAATACGCTCCCTCCTGCCGATAGATTCGCTTCCAGATGAGCGCGCCAATCACCATCCGCCCCTACCAACCCGGCGACGAAGAGTCGCTGCTCAAGGGGCACAACCAGATATTCCCGGAGCGCTCACTCGCGCATTGGCAGTGGAAATTCGGCTCCAACCCAACGGGCCAAATACACACCATGGTCGCTGACCATGAGGAAGAAGGGCTTGTTGGTGCCTATGTCACACTGCCGGTTCACGCGTCGATTGAAGGTCAACGCCGCATCATCGGCCAATGTGTCGACCTGTGGGTGCAACCACAACACCGACGTTTTGGCCCGCGCCCGGGTCTGTTCGTCAATTTGGCACTCGCACACTACGAAGAGTGGAGTGGTAAGGGTGAGAACCAGAACTCATTCCACCATGGCTGGCCCATCGCAACATGGCGCATCGGACAGAAATATCTGAAGTATGAGATCATTCGCGACTGGGACTTCCTCTTCCGCGAGATGACGCCCGGAGGGTTCCCGAAGCGCGCGACCAGCGACGAACTAGAAGTTCACAAGGTGGATCGCTTCGGTGAAGACGTCAATGATCTCTGGGCGGAGTTCTCCAAAGAAACGGAGCTCGCGATCATTCGCGACCAACGCTATCTGAACTGGCGCTATGCCGACGCTGTCGACTCACACTACGAGCTTTACGAGTGTCGCGAGAAGTCGAGCAACAAACTGCGCGGGATTGCCATTGTGGCACAACGCGACTTCGTCATCCCGAATACATGCCTGCTGGTCGACTGGCTGGTTCCGCAACACGATGCCGACACGACGAAAGCACTGGTGGCAAAAGCTGAGGAACGCGCAAGCGCCCTCGGGACCAACGCACTAGCGACGTTGTTCCAACATCGCGACCCACGCTTCCAGGAGTTCCAAAAGATGGGCTTCCTGGTCTACGGAACGATCTACTTTCAGGTTGTCATCCCGTTCGACAGGCACGACACGCACTTCTACAAAGAGCAGTGGTATCACACACTTGGTGACTCAGACCTAGTCTGACCGCTGGCGCTTGCACCCGCCGCTACCAAGAGCGCTGACGATCTAGCGGCCAGCGTTGTCGACGATAAACCAAGTGATCGCCGCGACGATGATGATGACCGGGATCAGAAAGATCCATCCGGGCCTTCGAACCTGTTCGTTATTGGCGTTGCTCATAGGGTTCTGGGTCATGATCGAGTGCTGCTGAACATCACAATACCAAGCGACCCGAAGAGAATCGCCGGTGTCCATGCCGCAACAATCGGATGCAGCATACCTTGTTGCTGGCCGAGTTTCTGGCAAGTCAGGTCCAACAGCATGTAGCCACCACACAGCGCAATGGAAGCCATGATGCGATCGATGCGACTTCCGCGCTCATAACGAATCGCTAGAGGCAACGCGAGCAGCAGCAGTAACAGGTTAGATAACGGATAGGTGATATGCCGGTGGAACGCCAAGCGCAGATCGTTGCGGTTGGGACGATCCTCCATCAACTCCAGCAATTCGGAGTACGACATCATCGCCGGGTCCAAACTGTCGCGCGCACTCTTAACGATCACCGTGGGCGTCAAATCGGGACGGCCAAGCCACTCAATCGGCTCACCTCCGGAACTAGCTTCCCGGCGACCGCCAACAAGCCTCCAATCACCGTATTTCTCTTCCCAGACACCTTGATCAGCTTTGATCATAAAGGCGTCGGCGGCGAGATCACCCTGCACCAACAAGCTCACGCCGGACATCGCCTGCTTAGCAGGATCAAACCGACTAGCGTAAAAGTAGTGACTGGCATCACCGTGCTTCTCGTGCACGACACCCTTCAGCTCCTCTTTGCGCTCCTTCAAGAACGTCGATTGCGTGGCCAGTTCGGCGCCAACATGTGGCACTACCCACTGCCAACTAACAACCATCATCGAAGCCGAGAGCATGCCGCACCACAGCATCGGCCGCATGACGCGATGGATGCTGCGGCCAATAAATAGCATCGGCACAATTTCATTCGCACCGTGCAATCGCGCCACCGACATCATGCCAGCAATTACCGTGGCGAACGGCGCAACCGTGGTCAGCAGCACTGGCACAAGCTTGAGGTAGTAGAGCCCCAACTGCGTCGCCAAGCCGACCGCACCAATGCCCTTCTCTTCAGCCGTAGCTGCGTATTTGGGCAAGTTTGTCAGCAGATCAACTAAGATGGTGATCAGCAGAAAGAACGATAGAGCCGCCACGAAGGCACCCAGGACGATCTTGCCGACGTATAGGTCAATCTTCTTCATCGGCGAAGCTGCCTCCATACGAGCGGCACACCCACCACCGACAGCAACAGAACGGGCATCCAACCGCACCACGGATTGTCTGTCGATATCAAGAGGCGCGCACCGAGAACCTCACCGAGGTAGAACATGGCCAGCGGCACCAAAGCAAGCATCAGCGCAAACACGCGACCCCGATGGCGAGCCATCTCAGCAATGCAGAAACCAATCGGCGCTAACAACGCTGGCATCAATGCGAAGCTGCAACGGCGAAAGAGTGTGTAGGTAGCGCGCACCGGATTCGCATGCACACCACGCATGATCTCGGCCAGCAGCTGGTCGCTAACGACGTCTTCATCCTTATCGGTACGACCACCGGCCGACCCGACTTGCTCTAGCGGTACCGTAATCCTTAACTCTCCGAAATCGATCGGATCGATACGAAGGTTCGGCTCACGAACGCCCGACAACACAACTTCGATATCGCTGTTAACGTCCCAATCCTTCGATGGCGGGATCGACACTCGATCTACAAATACAATGCGCGACGTCAGATCCTTCGCAATCGGCTTCGGCGAATACACTGTGCAATCGAGCATGTCCTGAGTATCCGGGTCACGCTCTCGGAAGGTCAGAACGCGCCCACCCGGCAACCTAATTCGGTCACTACCAAGGTTGAGATTTATGAATGCGTTCCGCACCACTTCCTTGATGACGCGGTACTTCATGAAGTGCACCGCGGGGATCATGTAGTGGTTAGCGAATGACGCCCCCACCGACAGCATGATTCCTACGAGCACCGCCGACTGCATCGGCACGCGCGGCGAGATGCCGGCGGCTCGCACGGCGATCAATTCTCGGTCCTGGGCGGCGCGCGTGTAGGTCACTACGGTCGCAATTAAGAACGAGATCGTCAGCAGGTGCGGAACCGCATCAAGCGCCCAGAACAGCGTGATCTTCGCAGCATCCAGCAGCTCTCCGCCCTGGGACCGCTGGATCCCGCGGTAGACCAGCGAGATCAACACAACCCCAAACAACACGATGAACGTGATCGCAGCATTGACCGCGAGTTCCTTCAGGTAGTATCGGTGTAGCCGCCACATCGCTTGTCAGCATAGTTCCGTATCGCACCACCTCGGGCAACTAAGCTCTGCCTCATTCCTTGACCAACTACACCGGAACCTCCGTGAACCCGTCGCCTGAGATTGCCGACGCGCTGCACAAATTGCTGCAACACGATGTCGCAGACTGGACAAACCACGGCTTCGAGCAGATTAAGCTGCGTACCGTGAGGCGGGTATTCCAGGGCCAACTCGGCAACGTGGCCGTGCACATCAAGGTATTTCGAGCCGACACAATCGCCGCCAAGGCCAAGAAAGCGCTACGAACCGATAAGGCCGAACGTGAGGCCAACCACCTAAAAAAGGTCCAAGACCTCGGCCTGCCCTGCGTCGAGCCACTAGGACACGGCATCGCAATCGAAGGGGACCAGCGCCAGAGCTTTTTGGTGACACGCAGCATCACCAGTGATGATTTCGGGTTCCCAGCCTCCCCAGAGGTCGCTAACGCAGTTGGCAGACTGATTCGCCGAGTTCACGACGCATCCATTGAGCCGCTCGACCTGCACCCCGGAAATGTGCTGGTGACCGACCAGGGCGAACCACTGCTATGCGATTTGACGTCGATACGACATGCCGGCGAACTAACCGTTCGCAAGCGTGCAGCTGGCCTCGCATTCTTCTGCAACCCAATCGATGGCGGCCCACTCGACCCGCAAACCCGCGAGTTCCGTAAAGGATACGAAGCCGCCGGCCCCGCCATGCCAGATGCGTTCGCAGGCGAACTAGCCCGCGCTACACGACAACTTCGTGCAACAGCGCTCAAATCATTCGGCCGACGCGCTAGGCGCTCGTGCAAACACACCGACGCAGAATCCAGAAGACGCGCCACTCCATGGTTCTTCTGGCACCTCGCTGCCGACGGCAAGAACCAACAACTAAAGAACATCTGCCGCGAGTTCACTGGCGAAGGCTTGCCACCTCGACGCACTGGCCGCCGCGGCTCGGTGTGGCTCACGGACACGATGGCCATCAAAGAGCGCGAGGCCGGCAAAGCACGCAAGCTCTGGCTCGCCAGCTATTGGTTGCTATTCGCCGAGGTCCCAATCGCCACCCCCGTAGCCATGTGCCTGCTCGGCGGCCGCGGGAAGGTCTTCGCGCGCCGCCTGCCACATGACGACCTGGCCACGGAACTCGCTGCTGGCCCACTCGACGAAGCAGCAATCGCTCGCTCCGCGCGCGCCCTCGGCAACAGCGTGGGCCGCATGCATGGCCACGGGATACGCAACCGCGACCTCAAATTCGACAATCTAGTGCGTGACCCGGAAACTGGTGTCCTAGCAATGGTGGATCTCGACGGCGTCACCCAACACGCAGCGGAAGAAACGCGAGGCTGCGGGCGAGACCTTGGCAGATTATTGGCCGCGTTCCGCAACGCCAATAGCCCGGGCGGCGAGATGTCCATCCGCCGGTTCTTGCGGGCCTATGTACGCGCACGCCGGCGCATGCTGCAAGATCCACCGATGAAGCGCATTCTCAAGCGCGCCGAGAGCCGCGCCGGCGAGTGGGCTACTTCCCACCGGTAGTTTCACCAGCAGCTAGCGAGGCGCGACTATGCGAACGTCGCAGCAGCTAATCGATCACGCAAACTGTCGCTGCCACCGTCGAGCACTTCGAGAGTCTTGCTATCGCGATAGTGGCGTTCCACGTGGTACTCGACCGTATAGCCAAATCCACCATGGATCTGGATGGACTCGTCGGCGGCCAAGACCATCGCATCAACCGCAGCAATACGAGCATGCATCGCAGCGTCCTTAGCGCACTCACCGAGGTCGCTAACACGAGCAGCGTGGTAAGCGAGGTGACGAGCAGCAGCAACAGCACGACTGCACTCAATCAGCTTGCGCTGGACAGCTTGCTGCACGAGCAACGGCTTACCAAATGCAATGCGCTCTCCCGCGTGCTTCTTGGCGGCCTCAATCGAGCCAACGGCCCCGCCAACAGCTGTCGCAGCGACACCTATCCAGGCGACCAATTCAGCACGATCAATGGCAGCACTTGCGTCATCGCCGGAGGCCAGCGGAGTGGCGGTAACGCCCTCGCAAGCAACCGCTCCACAAGCCGCACTATTGAGACCGAGACCACGCAATGCACTCCGCTGGCAATCCGAAGCCTCAACGGCAACAAGCACCGGCTTATCACCATCAGTCGCAGCGACAATCACTAGGTCGGCTTCCATTGCAGCCGGCACCATCACCGCTTTCCCGGTGAGCTTGCCATCAGCGACAACAAAGCCATGTTCACGACCGGCGAACGTCACCAGCTTCTCGCCAGCAGCAACATCATCAAGTAAGTCGTTCCCGGTATTCTCAAGAGCGAGTGCCGCCTGCATCTGACCGATCCAAAGCCGCGCCAACGAACTGCTTTGCTCGCCAATCGACTCAAGAGCCGCGACGAACGGCAACAGGCCCATGCCGGCTCCACCCTTCTCTTCGCTGATCGATAGTCCATAGACTCCAAGCTCTGACAAGGCGTCGAACCACTCGCGAGCGAAACCGCGGTGTTCATCAAGTTCTTGCACCTTGGGAGTCACAACATCGGCCACCAGCTTGCGCACGGTGTCGACGATCATCTCGTGGTCTTCAGTTAATTGCAGATTATGCATGATCAAATTCGTATGCCAGCGGCGCCCTTAGCGGCCACCCTGCCAGAAGTAGAGGAAGCGGGGACCCGTCGAGGAAGTCATCAGACTCTCGACAGTTGAGGCAGGCGCATTCGTCGCGCGCATGCCAAACAAAAGGTCTGAGAGGCCAGCACGACGACGTTGCTCGACAATCGCGACATCATGACCGAGGCGGCTTTTAAACCAGGTAAGTGCCGACTCGTAATCACCGATGTCGTCAATCAGCCCACTATCGAGTGACTGCTGTGCAGTGTAGATGCCACCATTAGCAACGCTCTCGACCGCGGCGCGATCCATCCCTCGCCCCTCCATGACCACGGACACAAACTGGTCGTAAAGTTCGTCAACGATACTGGTCAGCATCTTGCGCTCACCGACGCTCATGCTGCGAGTCGGTGACAGCATGTCCTTGAACGGAGTGCGGTCAGACTTGATCGCGATCTGCTCAACGCCGTAATCATTCGCCAACTTGGCGAAGTTCCACGCACTCATGATCACACCAATGCTGCCGCTGATCGAAGTACGACGTGAGACAATATGCTCAGCAGCTACGGCGATGTAATACCCACCCGAAGCAGCCATATCGCCATAGAGCGCCATCACTGGCATTTGCGGGTGGTTCGCCCGGAAACGCTTCAGCTTCTGATAGATGCGATCCGAGTCTGTAACCCCACCGCCAGGTGAGTCAATGTAGAGCAGCAGACCTTCTACATTCTGACTCTTGGCGTAGCTCAGCGCGCGCTCGACTTGCGTCACGGTGCCGCCAGCGGCTCCGAGCAGCGGGTTTGCGCCTTCAGCAATCGCACCACGAATTGCGATCTGTAGCACCTTGTGCTCACTACCGCGCTCGCCGACGACGTGAACTTCATCGTAATTCGCGCTGCCCTCGAGGCCTGAACCGGCCATCGACCCAACACTCAGCAACAGCAGCAGCACATTGAGGCCTGCCGAGACGAGAAGTAAAATGCCGAGAAAGACCGCGACGAAGAATGCGATACCGCGTGATTCACGCGGCGCGGCCGCAGCGGGAGGCGCAGACCAATTAGGTTCTTGCGGAGGCACACCCGGCGGCGGGTTAGCGAGAGGAGGGCCTGGAGGTGTGGAACTCATGCGAGCAAACCCCGTGCAATGACGAGGCGTTGGATATCCGTAGCGCCTTCGTAAATTTCAGTGATGCGTGCATCGCGCAACAAGCGCTCGGCATGGTTAGTGCCAGCCGCGCCAGCAAGACCGAGCAGCGACACGGCCGATCTGGCGGCGCGATTAGCAAGACGCGAAGCACAAGACTTGGCCATCGCGGCTTCCGTACTGCAACGAATCCCACGGTCACGCAACGTCGCAGCGCGCCAGGTCAGGAACCGATAAGCATCGAGATCGCTAGCGAGATCTGCAAACTCCCATTGGTCCGGCTGCGAAGCGCTCGGACGCCCACGCTTATCCTGCTGAGTATTGAGGTGCTCCCCCACGAGATCGATCGCGGCTCGAGCGATGCCGAGTGCTTGCGATGCGATACCAAGACGACCGCCATCGAGCGTATCGAGCGCGATCGTAAAGCCATTGCCTTCCTTGTCGAGCAAGCAATCGACAGGGACTTTGACGTTCTCCAGCACGATTTCGGTCGTCGGCGATCCGCGCAAGCCAAGCTTGCGCTCCTTCTTGCCGACACCCACTCCTTCCCAGCTTCCTTCAACAACGAAGGCCGAGATGCCTTTGACCCGGTCTTCACCGGTGCGCGCAAAGACAACAAATAGATCCGCTTCACTGCCAGTTGTGATCCACAACTTGGCGCCGTTCAGAATGTAATGGTCGCCTTGTTTTTCGGCCGTGCAGCGAAGCGCCGCCGCGTCAGAACCAGAAAAGGCTTCACTCAGGCAGTAGGCACCCAGCCATTCGCCAGTGACGAGCTTCGGGAACCAGCGCAACTTTTGCTCGTGAGTGCACCACTTGCCAAGCAGCGAGTTGACCAGCGAATTGTGCACGCTGATGGTCGCTCCAGTCGACACGCAAGCCGCGTTGATCTCTTCGAGCATCACGCAACTAGCGAGATTGCCCATCGCCGATCCGCCATACTCTTCGTCAACCGTCGTGCACAACAGGCCAAGCTTGCCAGCGGCCTCAACAGGAGCACGCGGGAACTTCGTTTCCGCGTCGTACTCCGCTGCACCACCTAGGTGCTCCTTTGCGTAATCACGCACCTTCTGCTGTAACTTCAGCAGCTCGGGCGACAATTCAAAATCTGCTACTTGCACCTCGGAGGTCGTCATCGTGCTCGTAATCCTTAGTTGCTGTAATCGTAGAAGCCTTTACCGGTCTTGCGGCCGAGATGGCCAGCAGCAACCAAACGACGCATCAACGGGCATGCCCGGTATTTGTCATCGCCCAGTCCATCCTTGAGCACATCGAGAATCGACACGCACACGTCAAGGCCAATGAAGTCAGCCAGCGTCAGCGGCCCCATCGGGTGATTCATGCCAAGCTTCATGATCGAATCGATCGCTTCCTTGTCAGCGACACCTTCCATCAACGAGAACGCAGCCTCGTTGATCATCGGCATCAAGATGCGGTTAGCGACAAAGCCCGGATAGTCATTGGCGAGCACCGGGATCTTGCCCAGCGCTTCGGACCAACCCGTAACCAGATCACACGTTTGGTCGCTGGTGTCGTTGCCACGAATGACCTCGACCAGCTTCATCAACGGCACCGGGTTCATGAAGTGCATCCCGATCACTTTGTCAGCACGCTTGGTCTTGGCACCGAGCACCGTAATCGAGATCGATGACGTGTTGCTGGCGAGGACCGCATCCGCCGGCAAGATCTCATCGGCAGCGGCAAAGACCTTGCCCTTGATATCCAAGTTCTCGGTAATCGCCTCGACACAGAGTTGCACGCCGCTCAGAGCATCCATCTTAGTCGAGCTGTGCAATCGAGCCTTGGCCGCCTCGGCGACAGCAGCATCCAGCTTACCTTTCTCGACAAACTTGCCGAGGCTTCGATGGATGTTGGCAACGCCCTTCTCAAGGCCTTGCTCATTCACATCGATCAGGTGGGTTTCTACGCCACAAGTCGCGAATGTTTGCGCGATGCCGTTGCCCATGGTGCCGGCGCCGATGACGGCGACAGCCTTTGGAAGGTTCATGTCAGTCATTTGATTATCTATTCGATGGATCCGGTCTAATTAGATGCGCTCAACACCCATAACCACGGCGTTGCCGCCTCCGAGACACAAACCAGCAATGCCACGCGCCTTATCTTGATGCTGCAGCGCGTGCAGCAGGGTCACAAGCACGCGAGTGCCGGAGCATCCGATCGGATGGCCGAGCGCAACCGCGCCACCGTGCACATTCCATTTCTCGGGATCAGCTTTGAGTTGGCGCTGAAGCGCAACCATCTGCACCGAAAACGCTTCATTCATCTCAACCAGATCGAAGTCACCGACCTCGCACTTCATCAGAGAGCACAGGTTCTTCGTCGCGACTTCCGGCGCCATCATCACCCACTCAGGTGCCAAACCGCCAGTCGCGTAACCAGTGATCGCCGCGAGCGGTTTGAGGCCGTGTGCCTTGGCGAAGTCCTCGTCACAAACGATCGTCGCGGCGGCACCGTCATTGATCGAGCTAGCGTTGCCTGCAGTGACCGAACCACCATCGCGCTTAAACGCGGGACGCAGCTTACCGAGCGCTTCCACAGTCGAATCCGCGCGTGGCCCATCGTCCTTGTGGAACTGGATTGGATCCTTCTTTCGTTGCGGAACCTCAACGTTGAAGATTTCGGCGTCGAACGCGCCTGCAGCCTGTGCAGCGACAGCCTTGGCGTGGCTGCCAGCTGCGTAAGCATCCTGCTCTTCGCGGCTAATGCCGTACTTCTCAGCAACCAGTTCACCAGTGTTGCCCATATGGAAGTCGTTGTAATGGTCCCACAGGCCATCCCAAACGACAGCGTCGAGAGCTTGCGAATGGCCGAGACGTGCACCTGCGCGCGCCTTGGGCAAGTAATAAGGCGCGTTGGTCATCGACTCCATGCCACCCGCGACGATGCACTTACTGTCACCCGCCTTGATGGCCTGCGCGGCCAACATCACTGTCTTAAGGCCAGAGCCACAGACTTTGTTGACGGTCATCGCAGGCTGTGAGTTTGGAATACCCGCAGCAAGCTGGACCTGACGCGCGGGATTCTGACCAAGACCAGCCTGCAGCACATTGCCCATCAGAACTTCGTCAATCTGATCAGCCGGAACGCCACTGCGGCGTAGCGCTTCAGCAACGGCGAAGGCGCCCAACTGCGGAGCAGTAAAAGACGACAAGGCGCCCTGGAATTTGGCGATGGCGGTACGGCAGGCGCTAACAATTACGGGACGACCCATGCGATTCAGATGGCGATACGAGTTTCGGTTCAGGAGGCACTACCCAGGATAGTTTCCCAGCAAGCACGCTAGGCAAAGGGTAGTTCTGGGGGCAAATAGTGTAGCGATCTGCCGGCTAACAGCCATGGCGAGCAGGGCCATTCATGCAAACTCAACAGAACACCTTTCTCCTAGGCAGCGCGGTGCCCCAATACAACCGCGCCCTTCACACGTGCCACATGACCAGCGCTACAGGAATGCTGGTGCCTATCTACCCACAACACCGTAGATTCCACGCCCACGCCTTCCGCTTCACTGCCTAGACGACTTTGCGACAACAACTAATCATAGCGAGCCGCTGGCTCGCAATTTCGGCTGCGACATCTTCTCTTTGCTTTGCCGCGGTGGTGCCCGCGCCGCAAGACGCTCCCAAGAGCAAGCCCGACCAAAAGGAAACGCCACAAGATCCACAGCCCAAGAAGCAGCAGATCGTGGTCACCGCGCAGAAGCAGGGAGCCGAAGCGTTGCAAGATGTTCCACGGAGTGTCACGGCGATCAATCGGCAACAGATCCGCGATGCGGGGCTGACATCGATCAAGGAGGCCGCTCGCTACGTCCCGAACACGCTATTCACCGGATTCTCGGCGCGGCGTTTGAGCTTTCCGTATGTGCGCGGTGTCGGCTCAGGCCAAGGCGACCCGGCAGTCGCGACATTTGTGGACGGCGTACCGCAGCTGAGCATCAGCAGCACCAACCTGTCATTCGCCGGACTCGACCGAGTCGAACTACTGCGTGGCCCATCGAGCGTGCTCTGGGGCCGCAATACGATTGGGGGCGCCATCAACTTGGTCAGCCGAACACCATCATGGCAACCCAGCGCTGAGACCCGGTCCAGCGTCGGAAACTTCAACAGCCACCGCTATCAGGTCCACGCAACGGGCCCCATCACGGATGACACGTTGGCAATGAGCGTCGATGCTTCCTATGAGAAGCGCGACGGATACACCGACAATCTCGCCACTGGCAACGACGTCGGATATCGCGAAAGCACGTTCGCACGCATGCAGTTCCTGTGGGCGCCGGATGACAACAACTCGATTCGCTTCAGTTTTTATGGCGAAGGCACCCGCGACGGTGGCTTCGTACTATCCAACGTCGGTGACCAACCAGGCCAACCGGGCTTGCGCTCGAATCCGTTCCAGATCAATCAAGACTTCGAAGGACGCGCCGACCGCGACATCCTCGCGGGCTCGATCGTATGGAATCGCTATGGCGAGAACGTCGACTTCGTATCCATCACGTCTGCGCAGATGTGGGACATTGACGAAGCCGCCGACTTTGACTTCTCACCCATCGACGGCGTGCGTCGCTACACGAACGAGGACGAAGAATACGCCTACCAAGAGTTTCGACTGCAGTCCGCGGCGGACCCCGAACTTGATGCAGGTCGCACCTACGGACTGAAGTGGCTGATCGGATCAAGCGGATTTGTCAGCAACCAAAAGCGCGAGGCGACCAACGAGTTCCGCCCCGGCGGCGCGGGCATATTCTTCCCGCCCATGAACGTCGGCAACGATCGCTCCGCTGGCAAGTTCGACAGCTGGTCCGCCAGCGTATTCGGCCAGGCGACGATGGTCCTCAGACGCTTCGAAATGACCGCCGGACTTCGCTACGACTACGAATCACGCGACGCCGAGATCGATCGAACATTCTCGGTCATGGGCTTCTCCAACCCTCTTGCATCCACTAGCCAAGATCGATCATTCGAGCGCATCCTGCCGCGATTCAGCCTCGCTTACCGCCATTCGGATGACTTCAACACCTATGTCAGCGC
>Ga0315331_10000699_pt1 | contig 23807 bp, 30 predicted proteins | sample M160m34915metaG_FD_203456 | JGI IMG/M metagenome (GOLD analysis project Ga0315331, IMG submission 203456) | Ammonia-oxidizing marine archaeal communities from Monterey Bay, California, United States - M1 60m 34915 | ecosystem: Environmental > Aquatic > Marine > Intertidal zone | place: USA...
TTTCTGGCATTGGATTAGGTTTATGCCATATAATATCCTGTCTTAAATACCATCCATCTGCTCTTAATGCAAACGCAAGCATCCACGGAATACCTATTAAATCTTTTTCTTTTAACCCTTCTAACTTATTACCTCGTCTTGCACATTTGTCTGGTAAATCTTGCTTACTGTTAGAAACAGTTTGTTTAACTAATGATTGACCTTTTCCTGGTCTATAGTTATAATAACTATCACCCATATTCAACCATAATGTTCCATCATCTGTTAGATTATTACGCACCTCTCGGAATACTAATACTAATCTTTGAATATACTCTTCTGGAGATTCTTCTTGTCCTATCTGACAATCCTCCCCTCCATAATCTCTTAAACCATAATAAGGAGGAGATGTGACACACATCCTCGCCTTTTCATCGAATTCTTTAAGTGTTTCGAGACAATCTCCAAACAAAATTGTATCTTTCATTTAATTAATACCTCAAATCCTTCATTGATTAATGATTTAATACTAAATGATGTTTTTAATTTACCATCTTTATTCATTAACTGTGTTATATTAGCAATGATAAATTTATCTTTAATTGTATCATGTATAGCGATATAATCAAACTCTTTTCCAGTATAATTACCAGTTCCTTTATTTCTCTTTCTTCTAATATCTAAAACATTAGTATTTTTTACCTTTACATTATGACGTTTAACTTGTATCTTAGTGCTGGTCTTTGCAACCATAAAATCCCATCCAGTATCCAATTTAGGTTCTATTAACGAATATGATTCATCATCAATAAATTCATAATATTGTGAAGCAAAAGCATATTCACTTGCAAGTCCTCTTAATCTATGCGGTTTCATTTTCTAATTACAGAAATAGCGGGTTCACCCTTGTTAAAAATAGTATCAACAACTGCTTCAACTTTACGAGATGTAGATATACCCACTCTATCATATACTGGTACAGAAATCAACCCAAAAGTCTTACTTTCACTACCTTTTCTTATTACTCTACCAATAGTTTGACTAATAGTAATGTAATCCATATTTCTTAAGAATATTGCTGCTTCTAATCCTTTAACATTGATACCCTCAGATAATATACTATGATGTAATACTACAAACTTCTTACCATCTTCTTTACCCCACTCATTGAGAGTATTAAAGAATGATTCACGGTCTACTTTCTTACCATCAACAACTGCCCCAGTTTTAGCAGTAATATACATCCATGAATATCCACGGTCTTTTAAGTTGATGCAAAAATCAGATTGTGATACTAAATTAACAATTTGTTTGGTAGATCTTGCACAGACTAATACTTTATCCATATCAATCTCATCAAGAGTAGATGTAACATAGTCACAATCATGCTCATGCTTAAATCTACTGTCATCTTGAACATCTATCTTCTTAATCTTAACTTTAGGTGGTAAGATTACACCTTGACGTACTAAATGAGGTGCAGGTACATTAACTAATACTTTACCATACACTTCCTCATTATTCATTCCTACTCTCTCAGTAGAAATGCTATGCTTAGGAGTAGCAGTAAAGAAATAGCACCTACGATTATTTGTAGTTGCAAAAAATCTAACAGCAGGGAAAAAGTTTCTCTGAACACTATTATGTGCCTCGTCAAAGTAAATAGTATCTATTACAATAGCAGATTCTTGTACTTTATGTAAAGAATGATATGTTGTAAAGATTAACTTATTACTAAAACTATTATTATTCCATGCTCTTATCTTGTGAGTATTTGTTGTGCTGTAATAATGTGTCTCTCCACTATGAACATGGAGTACATCTACATTATCAATTAGTTCTAAAAAATTTGCACATAATTGTTGTGCTAATAATATACGAGGTGCAACAACTACAATAGTTTTAGATACACTATCTGCAAATTGTCTCTTAGCATCCTCAATCATACAAATAGTCTTACCACCACCAGTAGGAACAATTACTTGCCCCTTAGTGTGATGCTTAAGAATATCAACAATTTGTGTCTGATGTGGACGCAATTTAATCATAATAATAACAATATACCATAAAATCCCTTAAAACGCCATAGAGACGCTTACAGGGACGTTATAGAATGAATGTGGAAGGTGGGTCACAGCACGTGCGAAGTCTGTTGGACGTTACCCTGTAGTATCCCTTCCACTATAAGGACAGTTTACTAGTCCCCCCCCTATTTCATAAAGTTTTCTATAGGATTATACTTAAGTATTCTATCTCTTGCTATTTGACAATAACTCTCACTAATATCAATACCAATATATTTCCTCCCTAATTGATGTGCAACTAATGTTGTTGTACCTACACCATTAAAAGGATCAACTACAATATCATTTTTATAAGAGAATAATTTAAGACATCTTTTCACTAACTCTTCAGGAAACATTGCAGGATGATTATATTCTTTCATCCTTGTCTCTGGTGCTATTGACCAATGACCATTGACATATTTAATAAACTCTTCTTTAGTAATATCAATATTATTCTTATCACCCACATGCTTAATTGTATTCTTACTGAATACTTCAATAAATTCAAATGGATAATTTAAATAAGGACAAGAGGGAGATTTATAACTACCCCATGCTGTTAGTTTCTTCAGGTTATTCTTTAACCAAAGTATTTCTCCCCTCCAAATTAATCCCTCTTCAATTAATGCTGTAGTCAAATAATGATGAGATGGAAAGTATTCTTTATAGTTTGGTTGAATATTAATAATTAAACGTCCACCATCTTTCAGTATACGTTTACACTCAGAAAATACAGTTACAAGAGTATTAATATATTTGTGACCCTCATTCTTATCATCATGCTCATCATATTGCATGTCAAAATTATATGGTGGAGATGTAAGTACAATATCCACACTATTATCATCAATAGTTTCTAATGCTGTTAGTGCATCATTACAAATAATTTGATTCATTAAGTAACAACCAATCCCTTCGTTGTGTTCTTATAATATATTATATCATACTCTATAGTTTCTTTCCCTGCTTCAATAGTTTTCTTATAAGTATGAGGTTTAATTGATACATATTTACCATCAACAACTCCATCAATTCCTTTTGACTCTTCATCAGGAGTAGCAAGTCTATATTCACCAGTTTCAGATACCATCTCTAATATATCTAATTGAACTTGTAACCCTGAGAATGTTTTATTAACGATTAAATCTTTAGTCCAATTATATACATCATCACGATTAAGTTCATCTAAATTCTTTTTAATTCTCTGCACATAATCCCATATCTTATCAGCAGCAAGATCAATCTTATCAAGTCCTTGTGTCTCATCATAAAAAGATTCCCATCCATCTTGAGACGGATGAGGAGTAGATTCACGATAATCTTGTATTAAATCACTCATCTGACCTACATTCTTAGGTCTTGTTGCTTGAGAAAATGAATTCCCTAAGTTGATAACTGAACCAACATACTTTTCAACGGTCATAATAAAATAGAATCAAATTTACTTACTTGTAATCTTATTCTTTAATTCCTTCTCTGATTTCTTACCTGTATTCTTTAATATTTCATCACGCAATGCTCTTTCTCCTTTTTTATATAAAGACTTACGTTCTTTAGTAGTAAGACCAGATGCCTTGCGTGGTTTATAAGTAGGGTCAACAGTATTAGTCTTCTTTGTTAATAATTTGTCTGCCTGTTTCTTTAACTGATCTTTACTCTGACCTCCAGACTTCGCTGCTCTTCTTTCTAATGCTGCCTTGCGTTGTGCTTCTCTTGCTGATAATGCAGCAGAACCTCTCTCTTTTGTTGGTTGCTCCTGCCTCTCAGTTGCTCTTCCTTTAGGTCTTTGCTTACCAATATCCTTACGAGGTTTGTAGTTTGCTGCTGGTGCAGTTTTACCTCCACCCACTGCTTTCACTCTTTTCTTTTCAGCATCAGTTTTCTTACGTTCACCCCCTATCTTATCACCACCTCTATGTGTTAAACCAGTACCAGACCCAAGACCTTCAACGTCCTTAATCTCTCTTGCTTCATTAATAAATTGGTAAAAAGATTTCATTGAAATATAATTTTTAATTATTTATGGATTAGGTGGTGTTGGAGTATCTTTATCAAGTTTCTTTCCACCCTTACTTACAAGACCATTATCATGGAAATACTTAACTCTTTCTCTTCTAAGTTTTATGAGTTTATCATACTGTGCTTGTTGTTCATTAGTATATGTGAAAGATTGTCTCTTCCATGCTTCTCGCAATTCAGCAAGTTGTTTAATAACTTCAGGTGGTCTCATGATGTTTAATTGAATGAAAAATAGTTTGTTATATTATGAGGACAATTTATACGTCCCCCCATATTAATAATCTTGTAATCTTCCCTCTTGTGACTTATACATTCCTCTATTAGAAGAAGATTTTACTCCCTCTTCATTACCAGCAATATCATCATATTGAGAATAGTGCTGTATCTCTCTGGTTCTCCTATGCTTAACATACTCTAACTCATGCCAATGACAATCGTTACATAATAATAGAACATGAATCTTTTTATGTCGCATAGGTTGACCACTTGAATACATGCAAGTGGGTTTATCCTTAACATGAACTTCTATTGTTATATAACGAGGACTCTCAAGAAATCCCTTTTTCTTTACTGGTGGATCTCCTTTAAAATATACCCATCCCTCTTCCCAATCACCATTAGGTCTTTTCCATATTACATAATCATCTACTTCAGGTTCATACATTAGATGAACTCCGCAAGATAATAATCAACTGTAACTTCTAATTTTGCTGCTTCTTGTTCACATTCTTCTATGAACTTTTCAAGCATTTCATCTGTTTTATTGATGAAGTGTTGTTCACTTGACATTGGAATCCTCCTTACAGGTACATGCGTTTGATATATTACGGAGTTTAAGATAAAGATTAGAGGAGAAATTTGCCTCCTCATCATTTAACAACTCCGTATTATTAAGTTTAAGAACTTGAACAAGATACTTAATCTCTTGTTTAGTTAGGTCAATTAACATAGTAATAAAAATAAAGTGAGGGAGTGGGGCATCTGCAAGGTTTCACCTATATGCCCAAATTTACCCTATGGGAATCGCTTACACCTGAACCCCCAGAACTTAATTGGGGCATAGGAACCACATATCCCTCACACTATAAGTACATTTTAAATGTCCCCCCTTTTATATAAGAATCCATATTTACCAAATACTTTAGTAAATCTATCTAAATCTTTACCCAAATATACTATTGCTGATTGAAATGGTGCAGCACCTGTTCCAACACCAAATCTCAATCTCTTATTAATTGCTATCCACGGATATTTTGCTACTGATCGCCACCACTTAGTAGAAATATCTAATTTAATTAATAATACCATCTCTTCTGCATTTCCTGATTCATATTGTAATGCAGCATAAGGAACCCAAGTTTTACTATCACTATAAGGATGATTCATAAACACTTTTCCATGCCAATCATGTGCTAATCCATTAGTTTCCTCTGTAAAATAATTTAATGCTGGAACATTAGGATTATCCACATCATTACAACATGGGTCAAGGTCAACAGTACCAAAAAATTTAAGAACATCTCCCACAAAATTAGTGGGAGTGTTCCATGTATCTTTACGATTACCTGTAGTTGCTGTTAGTACTTTAAGTGCAGTTGATGTCATTTAACCATAAATGTATTTTTTTAATGTAATTCGAGGAGCAACAGGTCTTCCCTTCTTTTTAACATTGCCTAATTTTTCAAAATCACTATGTGTACTGAAATTGTCAAGATTTATCCCTAAATTATCAGTAACCCATTCGAATAAGGTTTGAATATTAAATGCTTTGTCTACACCATTAATCATACCATAAATGAATACCATCCGCAAGAAATTAAGTTCTTTATACATGTGAAGTGTGCGGTCTTTACCACCTAAAATATCACTTCCACCTTTAATATAAAGAACTTTATCATTCACCTGATAATATGCACTGGATTCACTACTATCAATAGAAAATAGTTCCCAAGTAAACCAATCAACAGCAGTTAGTTTCATTTTAAAAACATCTGCATAATTAGATCTAATATACTTACTAAAATCTTTATCTTTTAATTGACAGTTAATTTTAGAAGCATTTCTTACATTTTTAAGAGGAAATAGTCGATGTTGCCAATAATCTTCAACATCTTGATTACCAATCTCTATAACCTCTTTATTAATAAGATTCAAGAAATCACTATACTTTTGTCCCCATAAGTTTGCATGTTTTCGAGAAAGAGATGTCATATCAAGACACAATGCACGAAATACTGCATTCCAGGAACCAGAATTATAAACTATAGATGATGTTCTTTCATCTACATTCACAATTATTTCTTGATATTGTTTAAAAGTTTTTGCCATTTCTGGCACTTTCTTTGAAACTGCATTGTTATCAATTAACCCTAAAGGTCTATCCATATCTGATTGAGTCCACTTAACTAAATCAGATTTACCAGTAGTTACATCTAATAACTTATATCCACCTAAAACTGATGTATAATTATCAGACTTAGATTTACCTGCTGTACTATGGTCAATAGTCTCATAGATTGCCTCATATTCATCATTAGAATCAATAAGTACAATCTCATAAGGCATTCTTTCATCCTTGTCAGGAATAAAACTACTTAAACTATAATCTTTTGGAAGTGTAATTAATCCATTTATAATATTACTAATAAGAACCAGCAAAGTATTACCATCCATTTGTAATGGATCCCATGCGGTAACTAAATTACCAAAGCAATCATAAAAATCTTTGGTTGGAACTACAATCATGTTACCACGATTAGCAGCAAGAGAGTTATATCCCCTATAGCGACCTTTACTGTCTTTTGCTAAGAAATATGTTCTGTAAATATCAGTCTCATCACGTTCTTCAGAATTACGTTGGAGAGTAACTGGAATAGTATTCTTTTTATAGTTATTTCCTTCTTTCTTTAATAATCCGTTATAAATTGGAAGATGTAAATTAAATGATTTCTCATTCTCATCATTTTTGTGCTGTTCTCTGGCACATGAAGCAATCTGCTCCAAAAAAGCATTTGACATAATTTTCTCCGAGTAATAGGTTTGGAGTGATAAACGTGTAAGTTTTGTTTATCGGTTATTATTTAGTATAAACTATTTTTAATTACTTGTCAACACTATGATCTTTTTCCCACACCATATATTTGGGGTTGTTGACTTCATTATTCTTCCAGATACCATAAAAGTGCATCTTAATGACATCAAATCCAAATTCTTCATTGATGTTCTTACCTGCTATTTTAGCAAGTCTACAAAATCCTGGAGCATCTCCATAAGTTAAACAACTCCATTCTGGACATTCTCTGGCATATTTATACCAACTACGAAAAATAGTTGGATCAGAACCTGGTTTTGCAATTTGATTGCGAATAAACTCTTCAAGGATTTCAATAGAATAATACATTATAAATCAACCTCCAGCAGCATCACATCCAATGTGACTACCAATAACTGCACCCAATGGAATTGCCCACCAACGACCATCTCCTCTGGACAATGCAGCACCAGCACCACCACCTAATAATAAACCTGCAATCTTACCATCACTACAATCATTAGTATCCTCATAAACAGTCACATGTCTACGATAATATGGTCTATCTTCTCTTATTGGTCTTGATGGTCTATGCCATCCAACATTAGAATCTTCACAAGGAACTTCAATAGTATCCTTCCACGACTTTACATATCCAGGATTATCTTCTGTTCCTGGAATATATTCCTCTCTATATTCTGTCTTAAAACAACTTCTTTGATTAGAATACCCTCTTTGCGATTCACCTGAAAAAACAGGTGATGCAAGAATAGGAGTTGTTGTTAGCAAAAGTGCTCCAAGAACTCCTCCTACTTCCTTTTGCCAAAACTGGTTCATTTTCTTAATTTTTTACCTATAACTCAGTATATATCTACAACTACTAGTAAGTCAAGAGATTGTGGACAGTTCTCTAAGTGCCACCATATTTGTGAAAAGTCCCTCCATATTATAAAACAACTGAAAATTCTCTGTGGTTACATAATGTCCCTTAATATCATTACCATCACAGTGCCAACCATATGCCTTAACTCTTTCATCAACACCATCTATTCTCATTTTCTTCTTACCATCTAAGTAAGAAAGGTACTTCTCGTCCAGATTAATCATAGTTCTATGGCGGTGTGTGTTGATATTATAACATAGTTATATGACTTATCTATGAATTTAATACTCTCTTTAGAGTTCCGCAATCATTCGTCACGTTCTTGCATAGCAGTATCAACAATGTCTTGTAATTTCTCAAACTCTTTCATACTCTCAATATCATATAATAGTTTAGATATTTGAGTTATAACTAAAGGTTTTTCATTCACCGCAGCACATTTAAGTGCAGACCTAATGCTACCCTCCGCTTCAAGTAGATGATCTAATGTTTGTTCAGATAATGCCATAATTAATACCTTGATGGGATTTTGTTGTAATCAGTAGGAGTATATTCATAACCATACTTCTTAAGATACTCTTCAAATAGTTCATCAGGAACTTTACCTTCCCAATACTCTTTCTCAGTGTATTCTCTCTTAATCATTAGACTCCTTTTTTTGTTTTTCTTCTTGCTTAATACGCCACCTAACTTGTTTGGCATATTTAACATCTTCTTCAGTATACCAGTCTGGATGCTTTTTTGCAAGTTTAATAATCTTCTTTGCTGCTTTCTTGTCCTTCAAAATAAAATAAGTAATTGTACTCCGAAAGACTATTTATAACTCATCCTCCTGTTCTGTAAGTAAGGTAACTTCATCAGAAGTTGGGTAAGAAACACAAGTAAGACAATATCCTTCATCCATTTGATCATCATCAAGATATGTTTGTTCCTCTTGATTCACTTCACCTGATACGACTTTCATACAACATGAAGAACATGCACCTGCTCTACAAGATGATGGATGGTCGATACCTGCTTCTTCTGCTGCATCTAATATTGTAGTATCTCCATCACACTCAAAAGTTTCTGTTGTCCCATCTGGTGCTTGTAAAGTAATAGTTGCCATTGTATCAAATCTACGATTCGATTGTATTTATTGTTCAGTCAATACTCCATCACGTACCTTCACCGTTTCCTCATAAAAGATTCTATCACCATATCCTATCATCAACTGTTTCCAATTACCACTATCTAATGGTTGATATATTTCCCTTATAGAATCCTTCCCTTTATTAGTTGACCATGTACGTTCCCACCATGCATTACCAGAATCATAATGATACCCATCTGATTCTAATCTATCAATAAAACAATCAACCTCTTTACCATCAAGATAACAATGTACTCTGTCAGGATTAAAATCTTCACCCCTATGAGTGCCAACATTAATATTAGTCACATTTCTCTGCAACCACTTAAAGATTTTCATTAACTTCCTCCTTACACTCTTGCATTGCTAATAATGTCTCATAAGGAATCCATGCAGGTTCCTCATCTTTAAACTGAACCTGAACCTCAGTTACATGTCTCTGCAACCATTTGGAATAAGACTCTCTCACCATTTTAACAGGACTCAGAGGATTCTTCATTTGTTCCATAGCATCTTTGTTATGTAGCATTGTTTTCTGTAACATCGTATTCAATAACAATTTTTTTATAAGCATCCCCTTTACTATTAGTCACCTCATATCTTTGAGCAGTACCACCAAGTAATGAGGTTATTGTCATTAGTTCTGCTACTAATGTCTCTTCATCTCTAATCATTTATTTTTCCTCATTGGTACGTCAAGTGTCCATGCAGATGATTCTAATTTAACCATATCAAAGTTTTTCTTAAATTCCTTTTCTCTTTCTTTCTTTTCCTTCTCCATTGTTACATCAAGGGATTCGATAGTTCTCTCACCATAATGAGTTTCTCTCATACCCAAGTATTCTAAAACTGCCTCATCAACCATAAAATAGAGTGCATCCCAAGTTAAAGTATCTCTTAACCCAGTTGCAATACGGTCAATATCAGCTCCATCCAAGTATTCACCTTTACATACTTGTTCTGAGTAATCATCATATTGAGAAATAAGTTTTGCTCTAATCTCTACCAACTCATTGAGGTTGATAGTTACCTTTACATCATCATCAATGGCCATTGCAACATTATAATTATAACCAATATAAAACCCCCTGACTGATTTGTCAAGGGGTTACTTACTTACTTGTTAACTTTTTGCTTAATTAAGGTGGATGTGAGTGTGTTAGCATTTTATTTAAATCTAAGGTTTACTTAATTTAAACTAAAACCTCCTTACATATGCGTTTACAAACTGACTGACTTTCATCACATTCGATTAAACACTCGTAATAATCTGCGATTAAATCATTCTCAGGATCGAAATTGCTCTCTCCTGCTAACTGGTTATATGGTATTAAGTTGTGCATTAACCTTCTCCATTAAACGACAATAGAACATAATATAGACCTTTAATGCATGTGGTTCCTCTTAATGTACCTCTCGGTGACTACTAATATTTATACAAGTTATGTTTGTATTTGCTGATACAATTTAACAAAAATTTATAACTAATACTCTCTCTTTTCTGACATATAATAATCACCCAATGTTCCACTCATTAGAGTTTCGCTAATATCACCATTAGGTGTACTAATTGTAGGTTCTACATGAGTATTCTTCTTGCCAAATGGTAATGGTTCTGTATGAGGATTAGGTATTGAATGAACAATTTTAATCACCTGTTCTCTTATTTCCATTAACTCATTATAACATTTCTGATTATGAGAACAACCACGTAATTCATGGTCTGGTTTATGTAATGATTCCAGGAATAGAGTCTTGCCACGATCCCACTTTTCCTGCTTAGTTTCACTATCAACTGGACTCTGATCTTTCATTTAATTCACATTCAGGGTTTGCTTGGTGTAATACATCAACTATTTCTTGTTTGATTTCTGGAGATAACTTTTTGTCACTCAAAAGAGTGTCCCTGATACTAATAATATCAGGACAACTTATTGAAATAGCAACAAGAGTAGCAAACATAGAAACAATATCCATTGCTATACTTATTTAACAACTTCCCAATGGTCATCACAAGACTCGTGCATAGAGAACTTGTACCTACCAGAAATAGATGAAAGATATAATTTACCATGTTGACGTTTTTCTACACGACAAGAATGCAATAAATCCATCTCTTTAGAAAATCTCTCTTTTGCTTGAGAAGATTTTGGATTCACGCAAAGCATTTCAGATTTCATAGTAAATTGTTAATAAGAATAGAAGACACACGAACACCCCAGTTCATAAGAACCATAAAGGATGCTATAAAAACAAGTTTCTCTGATCCAGTTAATTGCATTTTTATTTGCTAACTGTACATAGTATAAACCCCCACACCGAAGTGCAGGGGTTTTGTGTGCCAGTTTTATTAACGTCCTATGATGAGGGTTCCGTTGGCCAAGTGACTGAGTGAGGAAATCCACTACTATTAGGTAAATCCCTCAATTCTTGACGGTATGTTGTCCAAGAACTACCGATTGAAACTCCAGTATCCACTGATTTAGTAACTAACCAATCAGTTTTTGCCAATTTTGAATCTCTTGCCAGTCTTACACTAGATGCAGCAATAGCATCAATATCTGCTGTTACTCCAATTCCTACACTCCATTTTTCAGTCCATATACCACTAATCTGCTCTTCACCATTACGATAAACATACTGATATGGTGCTGAATATGATGGTTGAACACCTGGACGTATTCTATCATAACCCATTTCATCCAAGACACCATCTTGCATTGGGTCTGGTAAAGACATCTTAGAATTGTCAAACCTGAATTGGTGATCAGTTTTTACTATTCCACTTGTACGTTCTCTATACTCTGCCATATCTAATAAGTATCCGTAGTTTTATTTATTATTAAGAGATTGCCATGTACCAGTAGTCACCACCATTGGCATTAGCACTACCAGACATACCGCCATTAACACCACTATAAGAAGCACTGCCAATTAGTTGAAATCCTGTATTGGTAGGACTGAGAAACTGTCCTTCATATTGAGGATGGTAAGTATTAATTCTATCCCAGAAAAACACAGGATCGTCTCCAGACATGTTAGGGTAAACTGCACCCCACATTGCTTGGACTGCACCATGCTTACCAGCAGCACCAGTGCTACCATATCTACCACCACCTCCACCAGCACCCCATTGACCAGCACACTTGTTACCAGCATTACCGCCAGGAGAACCACCATTATATCCTGAACCTCCAGTTAGAGAGGGGTTTGGTGGGTTTTGGTCATAAACACCACGACCATTCATATTAATACAATATTTACCATTATTATTAAAATAGTTTCCACCTCCACCGCCGCCACCAAATCCACCAGCACCAGAAGAATAGTGACCATATCCAGCAGCTTGAGGACTATTATACTGATATCCATTACCACCTAAGTTATATCCACCACCTCCACCACCATCACCACATAGCATCACTGCCTGTGTAGAAGCATATCCACCACCTCTTCCACCTTGTGCCTCCATAATCTTTGTTCCTCCTTGAGTAACATAAGAATTGCCACCACAACATCCCCCACATCCTGTACCACCTCCACCACATGCTCCAACAGAAGGACCACCAGAACCTACACATACACCAAATGTATCGCCAGGAGTCACACTTACAGAGTTCTTATAAGCACCTCCTCCTCCACCTCCTCCCATTCCACTATATCCTGAATTAGGAGATTTACCTGCTCCACCTGCTCCTATTGCAGCAAAACTAACAGAGGTAACACCAGAAGGAACAGTAAAGGTATGACTACCTGCAGTAGACCAGGTTGAATTTCCAGCAGCACTCTGTGGTGCATTTATTCCTCTTACATAATCCCACAGCATCCAAGATTCATTAACATCAACTCTTTTAATCATAACATATCTTGCTGCTGATTCAAATCCACAATCTATAGAGAGAGTACTACCTGTACCAGTATATTTGCCAATTTTACATACTCCAGGACAACTTGAAAAAACACATGCAACATAATCACTGCTCATTGTATTTACTGAACTATCATCACCAATTATAATCCAAGAAGAATTGGGACGACCTTTAAGATAAGTATCGTTTGCTGTGTGTGTGCTAGTATTATTACCTTCATTCAAGAAAGTTCTTACATATGTATTATTATCAGCATCAAAATCAAAGAATATATGCCCTCTACGATTAGCATTGGTACATTTTATCCACATGAATTCGGGTGCTTTTCCCAAATTGTGAGCTACATAACGAGTTGATGCATTATTTCCTTTCCACATTGAGGTTTTAAAAAATTGCCTTGCTTTCTTAAATGACCAACCAACAAAATCTGCATTTGAATTAACATCTTCCCAAAATCCTTGGGAAAATGCCAAGTTATACTTTTCACCTTCCGTTGTATATCCGTTATGATGACCACGAATTTCCCAATTTTGTCCCAAACTCATATAAGATTCATTAAACTGTCGAAGAGTCCAATCCGTATATGAAGGATCACCACTACTGGCATCTGGATTAGTTCTCCATACCATATCTGCCCTTATACCAGTATCAAATCTCATTTGCTCCTCACCAGTTGTTGCTGCTGGAAGAGTTGCTTTACCTTTTGCTGCTCCAAATACTTCTGCCCCACTTCTCGGTATTTTTTGGTCTTGTACTATAGCATAATAAACATACCTCTGAGATGAACCAGCACCTTTGCAACTAAACCCATAAGGATTACCATCTAGTGCTCTTACCTGTACCTGATGTTCTATCTGCACACCAGCATTAGTAGAATAATCAACCATCTTTGGCATTCCACCACCACTACTATTATATGCACCTTGTGTTACCAATCCAAACATACTATCACACGCTTCCCAATCACCAGAAGGACTGGATGAAGTATTTTTTTTAGTTAAAACAAAACGAGCATTCTGTCTATTCCAACTTGTTGGAGTTATATCCACTGATGCTCCTCCTCCACCACCGTTTGTATAAGTTCCAGTACCTGCCACACATTCTCCACCTTCAGGACCAAACTTTGCCTGATTTGCTCCAAATAAAAATGCAATATAATTCTTTCCGTTTTGATTAGTATAATCACTGCTACCTATGTTAATAACAGAAGCTGTAGGATTTAATCCGTGCCATGCATTACCATCACTAAAGACACTTCCAGTATCATAAAATGAAGACCTTTGACCAGTAGGGTCAGCAAATGCCGAATGATATATTGCACTTGTTCCATCAGGAAGACCGCTTGTATAATCAATCTGGAAGATCCACATCATAGAAGGGGCACATCCTAAATTATGGGGGATTTGGGTAGCACTAGTACCATTCCCACTATATTCTACGATATCGAAAAAATATGGTTCCTTCTTCCAACATGATGCAACATAATTATTACCACCTTCATTGGCAGATGCCCAGTTGAGAGCTGCTAATGAAAACCCATCATCATCAAAACTTGATATTCCTCTATCAGTATTATATTGTTGAGCAGCAAGAGATGCCATCTGAAAATATTTAGATGCACCACTAACACTATTATATAAGACAGGTACTCCACTTGAACCACCACCAGACAAGTTTTTAATTATAACCATATCGGGTTTAAACCCTACACCTGTTACACTCTTAGCAGTAGATTGTGCTCCATCGTAAAGAACAGTATTAAATAAATCTTCAACACATTTGGGTGCTTTATATCCTGCAGCACCCTGCATATTTTTAAAAGTAGTAGCATCCATAATTAATTAACTGGTGTAATTGACAAGATAAGACATACGGAAATTACTTGTATTAGGATTAGTAACTCCCATAACTAAATGCTTCTTACCTGTAGTTAAGGTAGGTGCACTATTGTCTGGCCACAAGAAAGTTCCTGGCCAAGCAATACTTCCACTTGAGTAATCTATAAGTAAAGTAAATGAATATACACTGGTCGTAGGAACATTAGAAATAGTAAAGGTTACACTACCTGCCACTTGCTTTCTAAAGAAATTACCCTTTGAACAATCTATATCAACTGCTGCGACATCAACCTGACTACTAACTTCATTTCCATCTCCTATATCAAAAGTTCCTCTTGGTGCTGCTGTTGAAATACCAACTGATCCAATACCTGAAATGCGAATTCTATCATTTTCATTAGTTCCAAATCTAAGACTATCGTCAGTCTGATTATAAATTATATATCCATTGTATTCATTACCACCTGATGTTGCACTAGAAAAGTATATACTTCCAGAATTACTTGTTCCAGAACGAATAGTCATTCCAGTATGCCCTGACGTTGCAATCGTTAAATCATCAGCACTTGCATGACCTTCATCGGTTGTTCCTATAAGCACCCTATCACTTGCATTAACATTAGTTACATCTAAATCTGTTCCATGAATATTTCCACCAGTTATAGAACTACCAACAGAAAGTGCTCCTCCTGATAATATCCATTTCTCTCCTGTTTGAGACCACAATAAAGATTTATTACCATCTGCTCCACCGTATACTTCTATACCAGCACCATCTGCTGTTGTATTAGATGGGTTAGTTGTAGAACCAATACCAACTGTCTTATCAGCGACATCAAGGGTTTCTGTATTAACTATAGTTTGAGTACCATCTACTCGGAGGTTACCAGATATAGTTACTGCTCCACCAACGTTAATATCCCCACCAAGAGTCCTCACATCTAAGGACGTTGCAGTGATAACACCCGCATTACCAATTTGAATAGTTGTTCCTACATCGAAAGCAGAAGCAGTTACAATACCAGAGGCAGTAAGCCCTTCTACTGTATTAGCAGTTCCTTTACCTTGTAGTATCTGTGCTTTAGTCTGACTCATTGCTTCGTATACTTTCTTTTATTTATTTTATGCAATAGCTAAGTAAATAAATGTACTTCCACTATCATTGACACCTGTAACAGCACCACCTGCAACACCAAATCCTGAAGTTGTTACTCCAATATAATCTTTACCAGTAATTTGTGGAGCATAATTATTCCAGTACCAATATGGGTCAAATAAACTACCTGCTGTTGCAGCATTAGGGAAAGTTCTTGCAAGTCCAGCAGAATTCTCACCCCATATAATTCTAATGCCACCTTTTGCACCTTTCATACCATCACCACCACCACCTTGAGAACCACCGCCTCCACCAAAGTATGCGTCACTCTCATATCCATTAACCCAAGATTGAGCACCATCTCTACCACCACCAACATTATTATTAGGACCAGGTGGAGTTAAAGTATTTGAAACTGATCCACCTTTACCACCAGAACCATTACCTGAAGTACTACTACCACCATCTCCAGAATCCCCTTCACCATATAATCCTGTTCCACCGCCACCACCACCAAGGGCGTTTCCACCAACTCCAGCAGCTCCTCCACCAGCACCACCACCTAATCCATCAGCACCAGTTTGGACACCGTTTGAGGCAGTTGTGCCTTGATATCCCGCAGTTCCACCAACACCAGTATATCCACCAGCACCACCACCACCGCCTCCAGCGTTTGATCCACCTTGCCAACCACCTCTTCCACCATCTCCACCACCATCAGTGTTAGCAGAGCGAGTTCCACCATCTCCTGGTGATTGTGGATAAGTAGATCCACCACCACTTCTGTATATTGCACCCTTTCCACCATAAGCAACATAAGTCTCCGAACCTACAGTAAGAGTGCTATTACCACCATCAGTACCATTATAATAAGAACCAATACCACTAGATTCACCATGTGATCCTCCAACACCTACTGTTAGGTTATAAGTTGTTCCAGGAACTACAGTAATATTATTCTTCCATGCTAATGCACCACCTCCTCCACCACTTTGACTTGAAGAATTTGGGGTTCCACCGCCACCACCAATAAGAACTGCACTAATCTTTGTTATTCCAGCAGGAGCAGTCCATGTGAAATCTCCAGGACTACCAAATAGTGCTTCACCAGCATCTACAGGTGAAATAGACATTCCTTGCATATCATCCCATATGAAGAAGTTATCCGTTGTATTTGCATTCTTAATCATAATAAAGCGTGGAGCAGATGAAAATCCACAATTCACATCTATAGCTTGATTTGTACCAGTATATACTCCCACCTTACATATTCCTTCTATAGAAGAAAACGCAAATCCCCTAAATCCTTGATCTGCTATACCAGAACCAGTTGAAAGTTCTGCACCTGTGTAAAATTCAGACGCAGTTGGTTCCTGATTGTTCCACCAAGTTTGAGGTGCAAAAGCAGTAACAGAACCATCTGAAGTACTGTGTATACTGGCACCCATAGTAGCACCCATACCAGCATGATAAATTTTCCATCTAGCAAAAGGGTCGGCAGAAGTTCTTAATGGTTTAACTACCATAAACTCAGGTTTTTCACCAAGACTATGGCTAACAGTTACAACACCAACATTACCCCATTTATAGTTCCATGCAAAAGTATCAAAAAATCCTCTAGCCTTCCTAAAAGCATACATTCCAGTATTAGCATCCGTCACATAACTTCCACCACTTTCTACAACATATCCCTTCTCTATAATTCCAACATAATAATTATTTGCACCACTTAAAGCAGGATCTACCTCCGCAGGTCCAAGGGAATTACTCTTTAATGCAGCATACTGCTGATCATCCTCAATTCCAGTATCAACTTGGTTTCCAAAACTTTTAAATTGAATCCAAGGACTTTTAACCACACCATTAAACAAACCACCTTTCCACCAAGCCATATCTGGAGTAAATCCAGGTTGTTCCATTGGTGTCCGATTTATACCAGATCCCTTAAATGCCTGGAAGAAAGAAGTTCCACCTATACCCGAATGAGCTATATTATATTGCTCTGGAGTTCTTTGAGGTTTTCTTACCGCAAGGTAAATATATTCAGCTCCTTCCGCAAAAAGATTACCATGCTGTCCACCCGTGCCTTCAACCCAAAATCCATTAGCTTCATTACTTATCTGGAGCCAAGAAGTTTGCGGTCCTGGTTGGTCTGTCCTAAAATAAGGACTTTTAGCCCTAGTAGTACCACTAGTATTCTCATAATAACCATCAAACCAACCTGATGATGTATTAATCAGACGAGCAGGATTATCGCCAGATCCTTCTCTACGTTTAATCCATACCATATCAGGTTCAAATCCTAAATCAGTAAATGCATCAGCAGCATATCTATCAGCCCTAACAACACCCACTCCACAAGCAATTGCGTTCTCTGTACCATCATCACCAAATCCACCATCAGCATCAGCAAAGAAATAACCAATGTACTTATGTGTATTATAATTAATATATTGAGTTGTACTGTCAGCAGCACCATGCAGTAAAATGGATTTGGTTCCCATAGCTTTTACTGCATAAGGGGACTGACTTACCCTATTCTGACCATCATTCCATTTATAATAAAATTTCCAAGGTTCGTTTCCTCCTCCAACTCCAGTATCACTATATTTGTGATAACAAAGCCAATCATCATCAGCACTAAGATTCTTTATTAGAATCATGCCAGGTTCACATCCTAACTCGTGAAAAATTTCATGACCCTCTGTTGCGTTTCCTGTCCATGTCTGAATATCCAAAAATTTCTTTTTCTTCTTAAATTGAATCGATAGATTCAAATCCAACTGGTCATCATTTCCTACACTCTGTGCCGCCCAATTTGTAGAATGAACCACATATCCATCATCATGTGTCTCAAAATCAACTGCAGCACCATTACCACCACCAGCATCTAAGGTAACATTCTCAATAGCTGCAAGTCTATTATTGTCTTGCAAGACAAGAAACTGACTACCAATACCAATAGTTGCATTACCATTGGCACCTGGGTTCGATGTAGGAACAACTATCTGTTTTCCTGTAGTTAATTTAGTAACAACGTTATGTGCACTATTAGCATTAGTAAATTTATGCCATACAAATCCTTCATCTTCAGGTTGCGACATGTCAACATATGTTGTTACTTTTTGTGCACCATTATTAGTAAGTGGTCTTGTAAAAGTCTGTAGATTAAAATAATCCTCTACATAGTTCGACTCAGTAGGAACCCTATCGGTTTTCCCAGTAGCGAAAGCATTTATTGAAGTAATACGACTATGTACAGGCATGAGATATTTTTAGATATTTAGGATAAATTAAGCAGTAGCAGCAAGAACCCAGTATATATATTCACCACCAGAAACATTAACAGGATTAGCAGCAGTATTAGTAATCCTTAGACCACTAATATGACCACTAGCTGGATTACCAGTACTGGTAAGTGAGTTAATATAAGTTGTATTACCAAGATTATATTGATCACCAATTTGATTCATTTTCATAAATTGGCATCCACCAGTAGTCACAATAGTTGACATAGATTCATTCCACATGTACCAATCACCTGTACTTCCAGCATCAGCTCTTTTAATTAAAACACTACCCAATCCATTAGCTATAGTACCACTAGTAAATCCACAATCAATATCAATTTGATTTCCTGTACCTGTATAACTACCAATCTTACTCCATCCAGGATATTCTCCAAAGATATAAGCTGCGTATAAGTATTCATTTTGATTCGTCTTATAACTTGTACCAGTACCGTTAACAACAATCTTCTCATTATCAATTGATACAAGTGAACCATCTTCACCTGAAAAATTCTCTTTTCCAGTAGTTAAATTAAGCTTTAACTGTTTAGTTAATCCCAAAGATTTATGATATACGGCCCAATCCTGACCTGCATTCCATCCTTTAAGCCATATCATAGCAGGCTCAACTTCAAGGTTATGGTAAATAGCTCGATTATTTGTATTATTCCCAACCCAGTTTTGCATATCAAAAAACTTCCTATGAGTATTTAATGTCATATTAAACATATAAGCATTATTGGATGTCATCCAAGTACCACCACCACCAATTCCTTGCTTGGCAATACCACCAGTAGCTGAGTCTGTAACATTAGGATTACCAGTCAAATAGTACCAACCACCATCAGTTGGGGCATGTCTTTGACGTGTACCATCTTGACCACCAAAACTATCAGAATTACTGGTTGAATTCCATCTCAGGTACTTCCAATTCTCAAAACGACCTACTACATATGTTTTACCATCCTCAGTTCCACTACCTGATGTATTACTCACCCTTTTATTAAGGAAGAAATCTAAGGTTCTTGACAAACCCTTACCAACTACCCATTGATTAAATCCTGGACTAAGAGCAAAGTTTGAGTTGAAAACATTTGCTATAGTATTAACAGAATCATAAGGTGTTCCTGTAGGAGGTGCAAGAGTTGCATTTCTATATGCAGAATCCCCTATTGCCATGAATACAGAATTTTGCAAGGTATGCACCCCCTGTGCAAATCCTTTGGCAGTTTTATATCCCATATCCCCATGGCTAGCTCCAGAAGCAGGATCTTGTTCAGAGTCAATAGATTCTGGGAAACACCAATAAGTACTGTTCTCATGAAAACGCATAACTCTATACTTATCCGCAACTCTCCAAGAATCTGGAATAGAAGCACTATGATCTTGAATACAACTCTTACCCATTAACATTTGTACTGGCATTCCACAATCCACTTCAGGATAATGAGTTGAATTAGGTGCACTTGGACAATCACCACAAAATACTAATGGTTTATTTTTTTCTTCACCAAATATACAATCTTCTGGTGCTTCATTATGACCCCACATATACACATTATAGACCACCCCAGAAACATTTAAATTATTTCCAACAGTAAAATTAGTTGCATTTGGTCCTCCAAGAGAAGTAGGAAAAAAACCATTATCGGCAGCTATACCAGCGTCATTTGACAAACTAGTAAAATAATGTCCAGGATCACCTCCATTATATCCTCTATGCCATACAACAGGCCGATGCCAAGAAGTATTTCCTGTTCCATCATCAGTCTGACCTTTGACAACGATCATACCAGGAGTACATCCCAAATCGTGGGCTATCTGTGTAGTACCTGCACCATCAGCACCTCCTGTGTAAGAGAATAAAGTAAAGAATTTTTCCTGCTTCGCAAAAGTATATGAGATATAGTTATAATTTATATTATTCCATCTCGTATTATTACCAAGAGTAAATCCATCAGTATTAAAAGATGTTATTGCATTACCTGCACTGGTCTGAGGCCATAAATTTCCCCCCGAATTTGCCATAAGTTGATACTTATTAACACCCATCAAAGTATCCATCTGTATCATTGGCGTATTTCCCCCTCCACCGTTAGCACCAACTTGCTTTATCCAAATTAACCCACCTTTATTTTCAAGATCTATATTATTATAAATTCTCTTAGGATTACTATTCGCTCCAGCGTAGTAAAACTGAGAAAAAATATCTTCCTGATAAACAGGATCTCCTGTAGGTACAGGAACCCTTTTTGTTTTACCAGTCGCAAAAGCACTAGGCGTTGTTACACGAGAATGTACAGGCATATATTTTTACCTTAATGATATCCACCACTGACCACACCCAATACGGTATAGTTGTCGCATGTACTTGCTGACCCTACTGTATTAATTCCAGTAAATGATTGTATATAATATCCATGTGATGTTGTAAGTCCATTCACAGCAGCAGTGAGTGAACCACCTGCCCATTGAATCGTCTTTGTTACTCCGTTAAGTTTAACTGCTGTTACTGTTTGTGCAAGTCCTGCATGACCATTAATAATTGCACAGAATGTAAGAGTAGAATTATCAAAATCACTGGTTACTGGAATGTTTGTAACATTCAAAGTTATAGGACCAGTTGCATTCGTACAAATTGCAATATTACTACTATTTCCTGCATAGGTTAATGATGCAGTATTACCTGCAAATATGGTACTCTTCTCCGAAACCGTAAATATTCTTGTTTCATCAGTTGCAAGAGGTATATTAAAATCAAATCCTTTCTTTGTATTATCATATAATAAAGTCTTATCTCCGTCACTACCACCATAAACAACAAGACCTGCATCAGCAGCAGTTGTATCCGATGCGGTTGAAGTTGATGCTACACCAACTGTCTTATCAGCAACATCAAGTTTTTCTGTATTAATAATTGTTTCCGTTCCTTGAACTGTTAAGTTACCAGGAATTAGAATAGTATCAGTCGTACCACCAATCGTGGTAGCAGTAAGAACTCCACTAATACTTACGCCATTAGGAAAAGTAGGAGCACCAGTTCCTGCTCTATCGACATAATTATCCGATCTAACTTTAGACATTTGGGTTCACTCTCCCCCGACTATTATTTCTTTATTTATTTAGCCAATTAGCTATGAGCATAATACAAGTACGTAGCCCCACTTCCATTATAATCTGCATTGGAATTAAGAGTAAATCCTGTTGAAATAGGTCCACCAGTATACGCATTACCAGTTGTCTGAGCACCATCAGTATTAAATTCAAGAGAAGGATTATTATTACCATCAACCCATCCTCTTACTGTATCCCAAGTAAGCCAACTACCACCACTATCAACACGCTTAATTATAATAAATCTGGGTTGGAATCCAGTGGTCACGGTTATCGTAGTGCTGGAGCCAGTGTAGGATCCGCACTTGCTGATTCCCGTAACACTGGCGAAGAGCATAGCTACATATCTATAACCAGTATAGTTTGCTCTACCTGAAGTGCTTAAAGAGAAATGAGTAGAAGTAGGGGCTGTTGAATTAAATGTTCCATAAGCATTTAATTCTCCATCATTAGTATTTAATTTCATATATTTATTCCAATCAGTCATCGCATCGGCTCCTACAGCCCATTCCTCAGAACCGTCCATTCTCTTTATAAAAATCATCTCAGCAGGTTTTGCTAATGAATGTGGAATTTCTCGTACACCTGAAAGTCCCTCGTAAGTCACCACATCGCAGCCCTGGCCCCTCTTCCACATCCATGACTGCACAGCAGTATTAAATCCACCAGCAGCCCAACCTACATTACTATCAAATTTAATTCCACTATAAGTAGCTTCTGGGTTAGTGCCATTTGTTCTCAACCATCTACCGCTTATCAATCTATCTGAAAGAACCCAATCATTAGTAGCAGCAGTTTGTTTGTATATACCAAGGTCAACAGGGAAACCACTATCAAAGTTAGGAACTGAAATATCTGAACTACCATTACCAACATCCATAGCGAATGCATCAGTTCCTGCTTCTGGTGGTTTTCCTACATAACCATCTGGCATTCTGATCGCCATCCACATCATTTCCTTATCATTTTCATTAATAAGAACACCAGCACTAGCATCAACTATGAAACCAGTAGGCGTTAAAGATATTCTCTCAGCAACATATTCAGCGTTGGCTAAATTAGGATAAAGATAGTTTTCATCCCCCTCTGTTACAATTCCACGCAGAGAATCAAAGACAGACCAATTATTACTACTTTCAAGTGACTTAAACATTATGTATTGCGGTTGCCATCCTGTATAAATTTCAATATCAGCAGAACTATTTCCAATATACTTACCACACTTGATTACATTTTGTTCACCGTCGTCTCCAAAAACAAAACCTCCTAAATCATCGAAAGGGCTATCTGGTCTTCCTGATGGACCGCCTACCGCAACAATCGTTCCAGGAGTTACGGTTGAACCTGAATCAGATACTTGATTGCAGCATAAAAGCGATACAAGACTTGCAGTTGCACCTTGAGATGTAGTCGTTAAAGGTTCATTAGTAGGTTTAAATGATGTTGTCCATAAACACTGTCCTTTTATAAAACGAACATTAGAAATATCT
>Ga0315331_10000700_pt1 | contig 23796 bp, 32 predicted proteins | sample M160m34915metaG_FD_203456 | JGI IMG/M metagenome (GOLD analysis project Ga0315331, IMG submission 203456) | Ammonia-oxidizing marine archaeal communities from Monterey Bay, California, United States - M1 60m 34915 | ecosystem: Environmental > Aquatic > Marine > Intertidal zone | place: USA...
ATGAGGACAATTAAATTTAGTAGGGCTCAAAGGGTAAGAGCGATACGTGTATTTCCACAAATCCCTTCACTTGTGGATATGAGAGATGTAACCCCCATGATCTCGGTTAGAGGGAAAATGTGAGCAAATGCCCACGAACTTATTTAGTATAACAAATCTTTACAATTCCGTCAACCCGTACAATTATAAACGTTGCTTATGACCCCTATAAGAATAGGTTTTACTTTGGTTTCCTTGCTGCTTTTCTTACGTTAGCATCTATCTCTGGATCTCCTGTTGGTGCTCTACTCATCATCACAGCACTCACTGGATCTAACTTATCATACTTATAATTCTTACCTAATTTAGGATGCATTCCATTAACCATCTTTGGTGGTGGATCCTTAGGATATACAGGTGCTACATCTGGAGATAATCTATCAGCAACTTTCTTTAATAAAGGTTTCTTTTTAACAGTTTCTTCTTTTGGAGGATTAAGTTTATTATATTCATCCAATAATTCTTGATCATGTTTCTCTGCTAACTGATCATTCAATTTAGATTGAAGTATAGAAGTCTTTATACCCTTTTCATCTACTAAAAATACAAGACGATCACCTTTCAATTCTTCTTTACGAACAGTTTTATATTTCTTTCCATTATTAAATTGAGAATACATTTCTGGATGCAATCCCCAGAACTCTTCCATCTGCTTGGCATTCATTTTCTTACTATCAGTCAACATATAATCAAATGCATCTGTACTTTGACCAACAAGTTCAAGCACTATATTCTTTTTATCTTGAGACTTTCTTTGATTGTATCCATGCCAATCCTTATTCCAAATATCTTGTGGTTCTTTAAATGTTTTTTCTATCTTAGTATCACCAATCAACTTATCCATACCTTTAAAGTTTGTCTTACCTCTTCTACCTGGTCTAACTTTATAACTCTTCTTCTTACCCTCTGGAAGAACTACTGGTTCTTTAAGAGTCTTCATTATTCTAATCTTTTTAGATTCAGATAATATTTTTCCTGAAGGTTCATAAGAATTATATTCCCACTTACCCTTAGCACTATTCCATGTCTGCCCCCAATTATCATGTTCACCATGTCCACCCCATGTAAGACCCTGATTTAAATTAGATATTCCTTGATTGTAATAATCACTACCAACATAGTTACCTTTAATACCACCTGCAGGTATTTCTTTACCTTTCTTAGACAGAGAAGTCGCCATAGTTAGATTTTTCTCTAGAGCATCTTTTAGAGCTTGGGGTACAAAATCACTATTAAGTTCTACATCAAAAGATTTTTGAACATCACCCCTAATACATGCAGTATCATTACAAGGATAATTAGACATAGCTCCAGTATTTGGACTGGTTGCATTTGGTGTTGCAGCCTCCCATCCTTCACCACCTTCAACATCTCCTGAAGTTGAACCTTGCGGTCTACCATTTTGTGCATCAGCAACATTATGAACAGCATTAGATGCTGCTGCTTTTACTTTATCAGGAACTTCTCCTGGATCAGCAGAATTTAAATTATGATATGCATGATCTTCATATCTAATCCTCCATTTTCCTGTTTCAGTATCTCTATAAACTTGAACTTGTGCATTTCCTGCAGCTTCCAGTCTATTACTTGAACCAGCACTCAGTCTTACATTTAAGACTTTCTTGGGGTCAATATGACTACCTGTAGTATCAGGTTTATAATATGCTTTCTCACCATTAGGACCAATATTTGATTGAATCTCTCCATTCTCATCCCTGTAAATATTCTCATCTGCATATGCTACAGGACCATTATTAATTGGTATTCTCTCTCCTATAGCAGATGGTTCTAGATCATTCAAAAAATTTATTACATCTTGTTTGGGTATTTCATTTTCTGGATATACAATTGGTTCATTTTGAATAACAGAAGCTGCAATATCTGCAGAGTATCCAAGAGCAGGAAAAGCACCTAATATCTGTCTTACAGTATCTCTCGCTTTTTCAGACTGCCCCGACATAAAGTTCTTTAATCTATCCATCATTGCAGAGAAATTATCAGTAGCATCTCCTGGACCTTGAGCAGATCCTGAATTAGATTGAGGGTGATCTGTTGTAGTTTCTTTTGGTTCTCCTGTTATTGTGCAAAGATATCTACCATAAGCATCAGCTACACTAGAAGGTGGACCTGGATAAAATGCTCTATAATTTTCTGTAGCATTATTGGCACCATCTTTCTTCCCAATAGTTCTATACCATTGTGCTTGTTCTAATGTAAGTTGACCATAAGAAGTAAAATAACCTTCATTACCATCCCAACTACCAAAATTTCCAGTAATCGAACCAAGATTTACCATCCTACGATCTGATTCACGAATATATCCTATCTGTGTCTTTGATGCCCATGCATAATACATCGTAGCCATAGGTCCTAAAATATAACTAGTATCTCCTGGTGGAGTAGCAGTCATAGGAAGTCCTTCTGCATCAAATAATCCAGAAGTATCTGATGCTTCTGCAGCACTAGTTGGATCAGATCCTACACTTAAATCTAATGGTGCTGTTGTTTCTGTTTGATACTCAGGAGTAAAAACATTTGGACTAGCATCAGGGTTAGGTGGTACGAGTGTATATAATGTACCAGTATTATTTGTAGGCTGCTCTTCTAACTTCCGAACCTTCTCATCAAGATTAGAGTTCAGGTGACGCAACGCACTAGAAAATTTATTTTTACTACTCATAATACTATCTTATACGGAAGTATTTATTATTAGATCAGCACTAGAATATTCCATAGCACCTGATGGCCATGCTACCACAGTTATTCTATTATTGCTAGCCGAATTATTTACAACTTCTATACCATGCCACACATCAGGATTGACCCATACAAATCTATTAGGTAATGGTTCTATATTATCAGTATCACAATCTTTTAATTTTAAACTACCACCCCAAGAAGTATCCCATGTAGGATGTATATAATAAATATATCCTCCTTGCTCTCTATGATATCCACCATTACTAGGATCTGCAGATTCTACATTAAGATCTTTAGGTAAAACATTAAGAGAAGAAAACAATTTAACATCACTCTCCCAAGCAGACTGCCATAGGTTGAGTGATGTTAATTTTTCTTGTACCCAAAAATTAATTTGAGTGTGAAGAGAAGTTCTATTTGAAGAATAGTCAGATGAATTTAAATATCCACTTATACCAGACTGAATAGTATTCCACTTATCACTATCTAAAAAATTATCTATAGCAATAGCTGCTGTACTCATTTCTAACTGTTTTCAATTATTTATTATAGGTTATCTTCCTGCTCCGTAAGTATAACACAATCTGATTGAGGCATTGCAACACATAGGAGTGACCAACCTTCTTCTAACTGATCTTCGTCTAAGAATGATTGCTCTTCATTATTAACACTTCCTTCTAAAACTTTACCTGCACATGCAGAACATGCTCCAGCACGACATGATGCTGGTAAATCTAATCCTGCATCTTCTGCTGCTTCTAAGATATACTGATCTTCTTCACATTGAATAACTTCTTCTGTTCCATCAGGTGAACGAAGAGTAATTGAGTAAGCCATTTATTATGTTACAAGGCATCGTTATTTATTATACATCATCACCAAAAACAAAGCAAAAGTTATGATTGTCCAACTTAACATAGTTATAGTTGACGAAAGAATATTTACATCCACCACTACTATATTACTCCGTTGTATGCAATGTTTGGTGCATATAAAACACAGACTGCTACGAGTCCTAACATGAAAGTTTGAATAAAAGTTTTCATCAGATTAATCCTAAAGAACCTGCGGTCATTCCCACAGTCACAAAAAATCCAAACTCTACTAAATCTCTAGAGCCTGGTGGTAATGCTGTTATTAATAGTGCGAGTGGTATCATTGAAATACGAAAGATAAACCGTTTGTGTATACTGTTGCTGCTACTGCTGCAATGAAAATTACTTGATACATTATGCTCCAGAGGGTGAGTATGCTGGTTGCATTTGAGCAACCCTTATTCCTTTACCACTATCATCATCATCGTCATCATCAAAACCACGGAGAAGTAATTCTGCCATGACTAGCATTGCCATTGGATAAAAGATCCATAGGACTGCTTTCCATATTGGGAATGTGTCTGCTGCGGTTTGAAAATCGCTCATTTATTTTGATATGCTGATAGTTACGAATAATTATTTAGTTATGTAAAGTTTTGGACTAGGTAATTATACCATAGATTGAGGCAGTTGCAAATGAAACTACCAGCCATGGTAAATTTATTACTACTAGTAGTTTCATTAAATCAGTTCTTCTGATTGTAAACAACTTACAAGACATTAGAATATGCCTGGTATGATTTGTCCTGTGGTTGCATATGCACCTAGTGCTGCTACGAAACCAAGCATAGCCATCCAACCATTAAACTTTTCTGCTTCGGGTGTCATTTGTTTATCCTCTGAAAGGTGAATTAAAATATGCTTTGTTCACTGTGTAAAGAGTGAAGAGTGCTACCGCAATACCAGCGAAACCTAAAAGGAGTATAGGTGATGCTGGTATATCATAAGTTGGAACGTTCATTAAACGAAACCTGGAATGATTTGACCTGATAGGGAATAGGATACGATTAATGCTCCACATCCAACGATGGCTGCTATGCCATTCCATTTCTCAGCGATAGAAAAATCTACCTTGTCTTCAGTTTTTTGTGTTTGCTTTGTCATTAGATGATACCTGGAATAAGATTGCCTGTTGTAGCGTATGATGCACAGAGTACAATGAATCCAATCATTGCTGCACGTCCGTTTGCTTTTAAGAAGATGTTTTTGTTAGACATTATAGGATACCAGGGATGATGTTGCCAGTGAGAGCGTAGGAGCCAAGAGCAGCAATGATACCAACCATTGCCCAACGGCCGTTTTGTAGTTCTGCATTTTCGTTCATTTTTCTTAGATTTTGGAATAGAAGTTTAAAAGAGACCAGGAATTACATACCCAGTGATGATGTAGTTGTGGACTAAAGCGAAGAAACCGATCATCGCAAGGCGACCATTAGTTTGTTCTGCTTCTTTCCAGTAACTTGTAATTTGTGATGTAGTCATTAAAATACACCTGGAATGATTTGTCCAGTAGTGATATAAGCACCGAGTAGTGCTACGAAACCAATCATAGCCCAACGACCATTGGTTTTCTCTGCGTTAGCAGCATAACCCTCATAGGATTCATTCTCGTCAACCCAAGGTGCTACTTCTGCACCAAACATATTTTGCTTGCCATATTCAGTTGTAGTGTACTTGTTAGCCGTGGAAGAGGTCATTGAGTCTTTTGTAAAGTAACGTAACAATATTATATAGCAATGATTAAATTCTGTAAAGAAACTTTACATTCGGGATTCCGAACAGAAAAAAGGGGGTCTTATGACCCCCATAATGTTAACTTATGTTTCAGACTGTTCTGGTGGTTTAACTGGTTCTGTTATCCGACCCAAGTACGGATCTAAGGTCATTAAGTCCTGTATCTTCCAATCATATCCAGTCGCATTCCAGAAGTGTCTTAATCCATCATGACTTGCTCTATGAAAATAGTCTACGTGTTCTGGATGAATAGAAGAACCCAATTCAATCTTATATAAAAAGATAGGAACAGAATAAGTATTACCTGAATTGTATATCAAATCATCTGCTACTGCTCTGGGTTTCACACCATTATCAATCTTATACTTATCACCTCTACAATGAAACTTAATTAACTTCTCTGCATGGTGTCGAGTAATCATATAACATGCTGTAGAGAAATCATTTACAAATCTCTTATGTACTCTGACATGAAGAGCACCTGTACATATGATTGCTAGTTGTACTACATCCCAATCATAAGGAACATGTGCCATAAAATCAGACCAAGTAAATGACCAGAACTTAGCAATATCTATATCAACATCATCTTCCATGAAGATAGCATATGGACTATCAGATGTTTCCATCCAATGTTTAATTGCTTTGAGATGAGATGTCGTACATCCTATCTCACCAGAAGTCATATCCTCTGGGTATCTTCCCTTGATAATATCACTTAGATCATCTTCCCTACCATCATATGCTGAGATACGTGTATAATTTTCTATACCCCAGTAATCAAACTGCTGTTCCATATATTCTTTTCTCTCTGGTTGTTCATCCAGATTGATATAATATACAGGTGCAATATTTTTTAATTTAAAAAGAGCTTTGTTCTTATCCATTATAATTTACCATTGTTATGATTATTTGCATACACTGCATTAGATGGTTCATTAGGAGTTGGGTATCCTGGTCTTGTATCTAAACCAATATTACCTGAGATTGTAACTCTATCTTCCTTACAATTATAAAATGGATATACCATATGATGTAGTTTAGCAGGGAAGAATAACATCTTAATAGGATCTGTTGAATTTAAAGCATATGTATAGTTACGAGTTGTACCAAGAATATCACTATAACCAAATTCAAAACAAGATATTCTTGGAGTACCACCATGATTTATACCTTTAGATAATGGACTCTCATTTTGATCTGCATGATTTGTAGGAATCTTTAACCAGATAGCAAAACTAAACACAGATCCATGAATATGTAATGGATTAAAATCACCTTCATGTTGATAATTAACCCACCATTGATCCAAATAATAAGGAGAGTATCCAGAATTTATCGGAATTTCTTCTCCCAGATTAATAAATTCCTCAACATACCTATTAAGTAAAGGTAATAAAGTATTATTAAAGAACCAATCATTTCTATCATCTAGTTTAAAACTATGAGCTATATGTCCAATAAGATATGCTTTATGACTATCACCCTTATTTTCCACACGATTCCACAGATAATCAATCTCCTGCTGAGATAAAGTATATTCTAACCACCCTATAGGACTGGGACAGATTGATTTTACTTGACTTTGATCCATGTTTCTGGCAATAAATCTTTAGTGTTTTTGTGTTCGTTGTTAGGTCCAAACCATTTTGTTGGTGCAATTACTTTAGGAGAATCATTCCTACTTAACCAAGCACCCCACCAGGAGAATGAACTGTTTGCTATTATATAATCTGAACAGAAAGTCATCAGACATAAATCAACAGCATTATCTTCTGATTCAGATATCATAAACCTATCATCATTAAACATAGGTTCATCATGACACCATATAGGATCATCAGAGAAAACTATAACCTGCCTATCAGGGAACTGTTCTAAAGCTTTCTTATAGTAATCAAGTTCTAGGTTATAATGATTTGCACTATTTGTCAAGTAGTCTGTGCGACGAACATGAAGTGCGACAGGATTATCAAAACTTTCAGCAATCTCTGTGCATGGTTCTAAGATATGTTCCTTAAAAGTAAAGTCTTCTTTAAGACTATCTTTTATATGCTTAAAGTATTTTTCTGATTGAAAGAATCCACATAAAGAAATTTCATTAGGACATTGATTAAATAACAATTCATCAAATTCAAAAAATCTTTCACTTGCAACAGGTGCATGTCCTGAATCAAGATACTTTACATTTTTCTCTGGTAAATTTACTAATTCAAATACCTCAAACAATTGATGTGTAGTCCACTCATCTTTAAAGTCGGATGGTGGAATGCCAAAATCATATCCTCTATTAGCAGCAATACCTCTTAAAGAAGCATACTGAAACATTTGATTAGCAAGTCTACCAAGTTGTCCCAAATAATTAGATGCTAACATCTTCCAATCTCCTCCTATAATAATCTTGTTCTTTCATATACTGAACTACAGTTTCTTGACGTTGTTCTTTTAACCATTGCCACAGATTATGATTGTCCATGAACTTAGGATTATGATAATGAGAGTTATGACTTCTGCTATGTTCAAAATGCCATATCCAATCATTAACTCTTGCTACTCTAAATCCAAGAATACTAAATCTGAAATAAAACTCACAGTCTTCAGCACCCCATGATAAGAAGTTTTCATTCCACATACCACCTTGAATAACCTTCTGTCTGTTATAAAACTGAGTCCATCCAATTGTAGATGACTCTGTTCTACAGTGTGGTTTTATAATATCAATATCAAATCCACTCTCCAAAAAAGAGTTGAAAGTATCCATTGAATAATTAACTTGATATTGAAATACTCCACACCCATAAGGATAAATTACATCAGCAGTATCATTCTTAATAGAATCATAAGCCGTCTGATGACTAGTAAGAGGATAAATTACATCTGCATCATGACTACAAATAATATTAGTCTCTGCTGAAAGAATAAGATCATTTAATATCCTAGTCTTATGAAAGAGTTCATCATCACTCTGCTCAAAGATATGTGTAAGATTATCAATCCCAACAAACTTTTTAATTTCTGGAAGTGCTCTAAACTTAAAAGTATTTTGTTCTGCTACTTCCTTTACAATCACCCTTGCTTCAGGAAAATTCTTTAGAAGGTAAGTAACAGAAGTAATAATATTCTTAAGTCTATCTTCAGATTCAATCCTTGTAGGAATAATATAAGTTAAATCTTTCATACCTCCAGTTCTATCCAACTCTCAGGTAGAAGATCACTCATATCATAATGATTATAATTGGTTCCAAACCAAGGTTTTGGTGCAACTATTTTACCTTCACCATTCTGTAACCAAGCACCCCACCAACTCATACTACTATTAGCAATGATACCACCAGTACATAATGTCATCATACACAAATCATAATAAGGAATGAACGACTTAACCTTTCCATCATTTGTATCAGAAAGATGATTATAAATTGGATTCTCTGTTGGAATTAAAAATCTATCATCAGTAAAATTCTCTCTACACCAATCAAGATCATCAGAAAATACAAAGACTGGAGTATCATCTGGAAAGAGTTTTAATGCTTCATCATAATAACTCTTAGGACAAACTGGATGATTCTCTGGTTGTCTTACATAGTCTCCACGACGAACATGAATGAACATAGAATCTTTATATTCATTCATAATTTCTAAACAAGCAGACATTATCTCATCTTGAAAAGTAAAGTCATTACGAATATCATTTTCAACATTTTTAAAATACTTCTCAGTCTGAAAATAATCATGAAGATTTACATTGTCTGGACACTTGTTAAAGAAGTCTTCATTGAATTCAAAACATCCTGTTTGTATAGATTGTCCTTGTATCAATCCAAAATTTTCTTCTTTAACTGAAGACATCTTAAAGCAATCAAAGAGTCCATAGTTACTATCACCATAATTTATGGGTGGTGGAACTAACCACTTATAACCCATATTTCCAGCAATACCACGTAAACCTGCATACTGGAACATCTGGTTACCCAGTCTACCATTAGATCCAAGTCTATTATAACTAATTGTCATGTTCTATCCTCATAATGTTGTTGTCATCTTCACCCAAATAAGATCCACTTTGAACCTCAATCATTTTAAGTGGTATCATACCAGGATTAGATAATTTGTGTATAGAATTTGCAGGGATATAGGTGCTTTGATTATCAAAAACTAAAGTCTCTTTACCATCAACTTCAACCTTAAGGGTTCCCCCTACAACTATCCAATGTTCTGCTCTATGGTGATGTAGATGTAAAGATAGTTTCTGTTTTGGTTGAATCTCAACACTCTTTACTTTATATCTATCACCTTGTTCTATAACTTCATACCATCCCCAAGGTCTATCTTCTTTCATAAAACATCACCCTGTTCAACCCTACAACTATCTTCATCAAAATGTTGTGTAGAAAACTCAAAGAGTTCAGTGTCACTTCTTGCTTGCATCTGATGTCTTAAACCAGGATAAACATAAAATTTATCACCTGGTTTTAATACTTTCAACTTTGCCTTTTCCATATCATCTTCCTCTCCATATATTAGCAGAATTTCTCCACTTTGTATATAAAAAGTTTCATCTTTTAACTTATGGTAGTGCCAAGAACATCTCTTACCTGCATTAAAAAATAACAGTTTACCACAATAAAGATTTGTATTTACAATCCATTTTTCATATCCCCATCCTTTAGGGACATGTTTGATTTCATTTGTGCTCATCGTTTGTCATTAAAAAATGTAGAGTCATGCCATGCTTTGTCATCAATATAATAATCTGCTGATGGTTTTCCAAGAAATAATCTATGGTATTTACATCCCCAACTATCTAGCTGGTTTTTAGTAAAGGTATAAAATGTTTCAATGGCTTTATCTCTATCTTGATCAAATCTCCCCATCCCCCTAGCTGTCAAATAAACTATAATATTACCTTCATCATATAATTTATTAACAACATCTATCCTCCTCTTGATAGGGGTAGCACCTGTATATCTTTCTTCTTCAGTCTTACCAGGAACACAAATAGTTCCATCTATATCAACTACATATCTCATACAAAACATCCTCTATATGTTTCCCAAAAATTAACAGTCTCAACAGGAACAACACTTTCCCATTCTACCATACTTTGAATCAATTGTGTAGTAAACCTATATCCAAGTATTTCTTTTTCAAGATTAGTAACTAAATCTTCTTGATGTCTTTCCTGATATACTGAAGGTTTATTATATACCACACTACTAGGAAAATAATGTTGGAAAACATATCCACCCCAAATATCATCCATCCTTCCTACATGAGGAAATAAAGAATAATAAGGAATAGCTTCTCTAGCTAAAAATGTATTATGAGCATTGAAAGGTGAGTAACATGTAAATCCATATGGAGATTTAATTTCATTAAACTTTGAAATATTTCTAACACCCAATCTAACCATCGAATCCATATCAGTATCACCATCCGAAAGATCAGCTTGTACTAATACATTTCTCTTTAACCTACCACCATAACTAACCCTATGCCTATAAGGAACCATGTCAATAGGGTATCCTCTAGACCAAAGTTTATCTCCATGTTCTGTAACAGATAAAGGATCACAAACACCAAGATCACTATTATAAAAATCAATTTCTACACTTTCACCAACAATAACATTTTCTCCCCATCCATCATAAGGATTCATATTATCACTAACTAATGCGACAATATCAGCACCTAAATTATATGCCTCAACTAATCCAATATTTTTTCTCTGAGGACAATTCCAACCAATAGATTCACTTAACTGTGGGTATTTTTTCTCCTGCTCATCTGGGTGAAGATAGATACAATCTAAATGTTCATAGTCATAATGTGGTGTATTCTTATCACCAACAACAATAAGAGTCCAATCATCTTGTCTAGCAAACTTATGCAATGCTAGAGTAGGATGATTAGTGGTTGTTGTAACAATATATTTCTTTTTGTTTAATAGATTAGAGACTTCTATTTTCATAATGTATTCACATCCTCTTTAGTTAAGGTATAGGTTCCAAAATTAGAAACTGCAATGGCAGCTGCTTTGTTTGCGTATGGTATTGCCTCTTCTATTGTACCATATTTTAGATAAAAGTAAACCAATGCAGAAAGAAAAGTATCTCCTGCACCAACTACATCAAACACATTAACTTTCTCTGCTGGATATAACTTACCTTTATACTCACACCCTTTACCACCTCTAGTAATAAGTAATTTTTCAATAGAACTTTTAAAATTATTATATTCATGCTCATTTATTTTTACATAAGCATCTAACTTTGGCAAATAATTCTTCTTAGTATCAATAAAGACAGGACCATCAAAAGAATGAACTATCTCAGATATTTTTTCTGTTGTTAAAAATCCTTTATTATAATCAGATATTACAAGAGCATCATATTCACCCTCTGGTAATTGATAATCTATTTCCTTAATATCTGGTTCAGTATCTACTCTCAATATCTGTTGATTATATTTCTCATCAATATATCTTGTCTTAACAATAGTCTCTTCATGAGTAGCAACATAAACTTCAATCCCAAATGACATAAGATTCTCTCTTACATTCCATGCCATTCCTTTAGTAGTTTCTTTTCTATTAAATTTAAGAATAGGAACTGGTGCCTCTGGATTCAACCTCTCACAGGTTCCATAGACGTATTCATCAGTACAACTATCACCTATTAATAATACTTTCAACTGTTTTTGTTGTTGCATACTTTTCAATCCTATCAAAGAACTTTAATTCCGCAGCCCAATAGGATCCAATAACTGACTTATCTTTCCAATCAGAACCAACCACCATTACATCAGGTTTAACATCTTTTACTAATGCCTCAAGAGATTCATCACTATCAAAATACCTGACTTCATCAACTACTTGAAGAGCAACAAGCATTAATCCCCTATCTTCTTGATTGTATATGGGACGACTTGATCCTTTCTTCTCCCTTACTCTTTCATCAGTATCAATACCAACTATAACATAATCTCCAAAAGTTTTAGCATAGTTTAACAATGCTATGTGACCTGGATGTAGGAGATCAAAAGTTCCATTGACAAAAACTTTTATCATAGTTTATCCACCCAATATCTCAATAAGTCATTAAGAGTAGTTTCAATATCATACTCTTCTTTAAATCCTGTAAGTTCTACAAGATTACTAGAGTCTCCATGCTGATAATGAATCTCATGAGGTCTCCAGAAAGGTTTATGTATATTCTGCTCTACACCTTTTAGTCCAGATAATTCAATAAGTTTATCAGTAAAGAACTGCATCTTACGTGGAGTGTCACCACATACATTAAATACCTGATTAGTTACTTTAGGATGTATCATAGCAAGATAATAAGCTCTCACAGTATCTCTAACGTCCATTACAACTCTGGTAGTATTCAAGTTACCAACCTTTAGAACAGGTTCTTGAAGTCCTTTCATCATCCTAGCAATCTGATATGCATCAGATGATATTGAGAATATTCTACCTCTACGTGGTCCTGTGTGAGAGAATGCACGGGTGATGAATCCTTTAATAAATCCATTCTCCATTCTCTCTTGGAGATACACATCCGTTGCTGCCTTAGATGCACCATAAGGATTAGCAGGAAGAATAGTATCTTCCCAATGTATCTTACGTCCATCCTGTCCTACGTTTCCATATACCTCAGACGTAGAACAGAACATCAACTTACAATTATCTTGATGATCCTGAATAACTTGTATAAGATTTGCACCACCCATTACATTGGTTTCCATTGTTCCTATAGGATCTAGAAAACTTGTAGGAGGATGCGACTGTGCTGCTAAATGAAACACACCATCAAACTGTTCCTTCTCAAAGACAGTTCTTAAAGAACGATAGTTAGTTAAATCACCGTAGAGAAATGTAATCGATTCATATACATCATCAGATACCACATCATGAATATCACTCTCCATACCATTGGTACGTCTAATCAATCCATATATTTGATGCCCTTCACGATGAAGAAGGTTTGCCAAATGAGGACCAGCAAATCCAGTAATACCAGTAATTAAAAATTTCATAATGATTCGTATACCCAAGGAAGATTGTGTAAAGGTTTAACTGTACTCCAGTCTCCAGTACGATGCCAGAGATGTAGAGGTTTATCTTTTACCTTATCAAAAAGAAAAGGAGACTCTAAAATATAATTTAAGGAAGTTTCAATCATGTAAAATCCTTTCGCATTCTCTAAAACTTTACACCAATCAAAAACACTAAACCCTTCTATTATATCATGCTGCACTACCTTACATCCATATGTTTCTGGATCATCTGATATTCCAGAATATACTTCTTTAGTAGGTCGTGTCTGCCAATGTCGATTCACATAGACATAATCTTCACCATCTTTTAATCCTAAGACATTGTAAAAGAGTTCATTCTCTTTGTCAATATTTCTTTCAAATTTGACATAATCTCTCCAATCTTTCCAATCTGCACCTATAACATTATACTTTCTCTGCATTTCTGGACCATATTCATCACCATGTCCATGTCCATTATAATATAAGAAATCATCCGTCTGAAAAATAGATGTCTTATTACTATAATATTCCTTTCCAATAAAATCAATAGCAGGAAGTGGTTTTTCGATGTCCCAATCTTCAAGTACAACCCAATTAATTTCTGGAATATAATCCTTTAACCATTTGAACTCATGAAATACTGGCCATGTAACCTTGTACCCATCTTCGATAAAAAGATGTGATAATTTCAACATGAAAAGAATATCTCCCAACCCACCTGGTAGATAAATCAAAGCATCTTTTGGAGAGAGTAGATTCTTAGTTTCTTCTAACATATCCTCAGTATTAAATACAGGATTAACGTTAATAAATTTCTTCCAAGTATCAGAAGGCATTAGATCTTCTTTAATATACCAATCCTCAAACTTAAGATCACCATGACTAACATCAGGTATTAATAAAGTATAACCATGACCTTGTAGAATCTCTCTAGATTTATTTCTAATCTCAATAGTATCCTCACCACGATATACATCATGTTCAAAAGTAATAATACGAAAAGAATGTTTATCAAAATCTATATTCTCCAACACCTTAAATGTAGATGATGCAGGGTCAATATCTAACTGAAGAAAATCAATAACTTTAGGAAGATTATTCTCCTCAATCAAAGAATTTAAATCAATTGTAGTGGCATCGCAAGTAATACATGGATTAGAACGTAAACCATTCCACTGTGAACTAAACTTCTCAAAGAGTTCTAAACTAATTCCAGTCCATCCAAACTCCTTTTCCAACATAAATGTATTGTTCCATTCAATTGGAAGATATCCACCCACCTCAACATAAGTTCCATTCTTCTTTCCATCAAGAACTGCTACAGCAAACCTATCTTGATTTTCTCTTGCCTGTGAATTATACTTCATGCTGTGTACCACCAAACTGTTTGATAATCAAATTCTTTTAAATGATTCATTAAATCATTTCTAATAGTACCTTGATCAATACTTTGATTTACAAATTCTTTCCAAGTCTTTGAAACAAATTTTTCATTTACATACCAATCTTCCATAGAATAAGCACCATCCATGACATCAGAAATAACTCTAGTATATCCTTTAGACTCTAGTATCTCTCTGGATTCCATTCTTTCTTTCGACCCTCCACACCAATAATCATGCTCAAAAGTAATCACAGAAAATTCAAACTTATCAAAATCTATAGCCTTTAAACATTTAAATGATTGCCAATAAGGATCAATATCTATCTGCAAATAATCTATATGTGTTGGTAAATTATTTTCCTCAATCAATTTACTGTAATCATGTAGGGTAGCATCCCCACTAATGACAGGATTTTTTCTAACTGACCTGAAAGATTCATTTAATTCTTCATTAAGTTCAAAGGAAATTCCAGTCCAATCAAACTCAGATTCCAGTAGATAAGTATTGTTATTCTCTACTGGAACTGCTGATCCTATTTCTAAGTACGTTCCATTTCTTTTTCTATCAAGAACGGATACAACAAAAATATCTTGTGCAGATTGTGAATATGATTTTATATTCATTTTTCCCCCATAGCCATAAAAGAATTGTTTAAATCTATACCAGAGACAAAGATATTTTTATAACCTTTGTCGGTCATATAATCTTTGATAATTTCTGGCATCAGAACATGCATGTGTTTTCTATTGTTCCAAGGTCTCCAGTACCTTTGACTATAATCAGGAAGATAAAGAAACAAAGTTCCCCCATCAACCAATCTATCATACCAATAGTTCATAGTATCAACCCAGTCATCAACATGTTCTAAGCAATGACTAGAAAAAATATAATCAGGATCTTTGTCTGGTAATTTATTAGAATCCCAAGCATCATAGAAACTTAAATCAATTGGATATGAACCAGGAAAAGACCATTCCTTTTTCATACATCCAATATCATATCCAAATCCCTTACACACATGCTTTGCGAAAGGGATAGCAAATTGAGATGCATTACCTTGAGTTTGAAACTCAGGATATAAAGTGTCTTTATACTCTATAGTTTTAATCATACTTTATTCTGCCTCATCTGGACAGCATTCTCTCCAAGTATCTCTATCATATTCTACAAAGTTCCAAGGTTTTTTAAATAAGTTATTAATCATTGGAATAATAAACTTATAATGTCTTGGATGACAAGAAAGAGTATTAGTTTTTATATCTAAAGATTCTATCACATAGAGTATTGAGGTGTCAACGGTATGTATTTGTTCCGCATTTTCAAAAATCCAACCCCAATCAAACACAGTAGCCTCATTAAAAACTTCTAATTTAATTACCTTACCATCATAACCATCAGGAATAGAATTGACAACCCCATTATGAAATTTATCAGATCCATAACAATCATTATATACAATGAATGGATCACCTTTTTCTAAACCAAAATATTTTCTTAAATCATTTTCAGTTTCATAATCTCTTTCATACTTAATAGAAGATGCCCAATTACTCCAATCATATCCATAGTGAGTATACTTTCCTCTCATTAACTCAGAGTCACCTCTATGAACCATATCACATAACTTATAAACCTTATCAATATCACTTGTCCTTGAAACATGTGGACCTATTGTAGCAGGAGATTGAACTCTTTTAATCCCACTTTCCCAGAAGGCAGGAGAAATATGCCAATAAACTTCTGCTTCTTCTGAAAGTTGTTCAGCAAAATTAAGAGTAAAAATAATATCACCTAAACATCCTGGTTGATCAATAAAATACTTCATAACAAATCAATTACAATTATTTCTGAAGGGGTCTCAGTATTATCATCCACGAAAATAACTTTATCATAGAATTCATCATATAAAGATGAAGCGACCTGAGATATTACATCGGGTATGTCCTTTATATAGACGGTATATCCAGTAGTTAATAAGTCCTTACACAATCTAAATTGTTGACTCTCAGTTAGAATATCTGATCCATTTTTATATGAGATATATCTGAAAAGAAATGGTACTGATTTATCAGGATTCTTTTTTATATAATAGTTTTTTAAAAACTCAGCATGATGCTCGTTAAAGTTATCAGTAGTTCTTCCAATATTAAATTCTACACCAACACTTTCAGCATAACTAGAAAATGCTCTATTGTCTCTAGGAAAACAAGGTCCACCAAAACCAAATCCATAGTTAAGATACTTATTACCGATTCTACTATCACTACCTATAGACTGAAGAACAATATCAATTTCATCTGACATGTTAGATAAAGTCATAACCTCACCAATCATATTAGCATAACTAATTTTTGTGGTTAGATAACAATTGACTGCAATCTTTGTTAATTCTGCAGCCTTTGTACTCATAAAATGTATATAAGGTTGCTTCTTTGGACCTTGAATATTGTAATAAATATTTTCTAATTCAGAACGATGCTTTCCTTCACCACCAATCAATACCATATCAGCAGATTTAAGATCTTTAATAATAGATCCCTGTGCTATAAACTCTGGATTATAATAAACATCAACCCCATAATCACTTAAAGATTTTTGAAATTCATCACAGTCACCTGGATTAGTAGTACAACCAACCACTAAAGATTTTCTATCACATCTTAACTTTTTAAAATCTTCAACAACTTTCCAAACAGAATCTACATTATAACTACCATCCTCATTTGAAGGTGTGGCAACTAATGTGTAAATGATATCACACTCTTGAATTACTTTTAAATTATCAGTAGTAGCATTAAGGTTCTTAGAACAACTTAAAAGATCTTCAACATATGGTTCATTAGTACTAATCACCTTATTTTGGAGATCTGTAACGTAACTACTTCTAATATCAGAAACTAAAACCTCATAACCTGCACGTTCTAAAAGAAGTGCAAGACATATACCAAGTCTACCTGCTCCGATTAATCCTATTTTCATTTTAATTTTGCAGTAATGAGTAAATGCCAACCAAGATTTTTCTCAAGAGATCTGAACATTTCATCAGGCATTGATTCAAACCAAGGTTGTTTAATGTATTCACCTTTTTTATAAGGTTCTATTTGATAAGGAAATATATGATCCTGTTCAATAGAAATTATATCATACCCATCCAATAATTCAACAACTTCATCTTTAGTATAAGTGTTGGCAATGGGACAACCATACTGTGCTTCAGGTTGATCCAAACCAGCATCAATCATATAATTTTTCCAAGAGTCCTTAGCATAAAGCATAATCTTAAGGGTACTATCCTTATTCATATAATTTTTAATCTCGGAAAGGATCTTTTCTGGATGTGGACTATGATGTATCACTCCAAAGGAATAAATTAAATCATAGGTTTCTACTGGTACATATGTACTAAGGTGTTCTGCATTACCAGAAAAAAATCTTCCGTCCATTCCATAGACATCAAATCTTTGTTCAGCGATTTTTAAACTTTCATCTGACAGTTCTACTCCAGTATAAGATGCACCATTTAATGCAAAATTTATACCAACAGTAGCAAGACCACAACCAATCTCTAAAACTTTTTTACCTTTCCATTTTGGGAACGTAGTAAAATCTAAAATATGTGGTTCAACATGAAACTTCTTCTTAGATACTTCATCAAAATATTCTATAGTTCCAAGTTCTTTTGAAGAATGTCGTATATTACATGGACGATCATCCCAGAATTTTTTTACTTCATTAATAGTTGTAGTCATTTTACCCAGAGTGTTCGGTGTGGTTCTTTAGATAAGTCTTTAGTAGGTTCTTTAGTATAATACCAAATAGAAAGTAGTTTTCTATATCCTTCTTTAACTTCATTAACACCATGATAGGTTTTATTATTAGTAGCAAAGAAAATACAAGTGTTTAACTTTGAGGGAACAGATTTATGTTTCTGTAAATTAGTATCATAAAGTTCAAAACATCCACCAGAGTCTATTGTAGCATCCTTATTCATATAATAAAGAAGGTTAACAGAACGATAAGCTTGTAAATCATTATTGTAATTGAAATCTATGTGAGTTGTTAAATGACTACCTACAGGATAGATATTTAACCCTCCACCATATAATCCTTCATCAATAAACAAATCATCAATACCTGTAACCTCAGTAAGTCTTGAGATAAACTCTTTACTTTCTAAGTCTTGTATAAAATTAGAAATACTTTCAGGCATGGATGCCTTATCAGTTAATTCTTTCTTATACCCATATTCAGTATTAAAAACTTTTCCAGACTTATCCCATACTGCATCATCCCAATTAGGAAAATCCTTTTCCATTTTATTAGCACGATCTTGATCTATAAAAGACTCAGAATAACCATGAGTCCAAGGAAAATCTAGAATTTCAAAATTCATAATTTAAATGTAGGAATAGGCTCCATCTTATGCTTATTCCTAGAATTAAAGTGTTCTAATGTTTCAACACCCACTCCAGTTCCGTTCTCCATTGCATCTTCTAGTTGTTCATAAGTAACACCAATTTGATCTTCATCAGTCCTTCCATCATCCCATAGACCATCAGTTGGTGCTGCATTAATGATTTCAGTAGACACTCCTAAATGTCTTCCAAGTTCTCTGACTTCTGTTTTGTAGAGGTCAGCAATTGGTGCAATGTCAACGCCACCGTCACCATACTTAGTATAAAAACCCACTCCATAATCTTCTACCTTGTTACCTGTACCAACAACAATACCTCCAACAGATCCTGCAACCTGATAGAGACTAACCATACGAAGACGAGACTTTGTATTTGCATTCGCAAGTTTATTATTAACAAAGTCCTGATCTATATTAAATAAAAGAGATTCGTATGTATCAGACAAATCAATATTCACCACTCTCACATTAGAATACTTCTTCATCAATGCTTTTGCATGTGCATCTGATAGTTTAGTATTCTCTTCCTTTGAATGAAGAGGCATCGTCAAAACATAAGTAGGAAGTTCTGTCTCAGCACAAAGAGTAGATACCACAGCAGAATCAATTCCTCCTGATACACCTACTACAAATGCTTTGATAGCATACATGTAGTAATAATCTTTTAACCACCTATCAATATCAAACTTAAGTTGATCGTAATCTTTAATTCTATTCATTGAAATAATTTAGGAACATAAAGTCTTCAGCAGTTTGAGTCTGTAAAACTCTCTCATAATTATCTTTGACTGCATCTATATGATCATTATAATACTCATCAGAAAGTATTTCTGAATCAAAAGTTACTTCACCGTTAGCATTCTTATCCATTATAACAATACCATCTAAGTTATAGAAGTCACCTATATTAGGAGCACCCAAATAAATCGGCATTGTTCCAGTCAATAAACAGTCATGAAGTTTTTCAGTGAAATATGATTCATAACAATCATTTTCCATAGCGAAAGAAAATCTATAATCTTTTAGAGCATCTATCTTTCTAGGAATATAATTAAATGCCTTACCATACATATCAACTTCACCACTATCAGCAATCTGTTTTGCTATTTCCAAACGAAGCTTATGTCCATCCGTCATCTGTAAATCAGAAACTACACATGAAACCAATTTAGATTTATCAAAAACACCTACCTCTTCAATAATACTTCCTTGTCCAAATACAAATTTAAAGGTTGGATCTAAATCAAGAAGTTCTTTATCGTGTGTAAAAATAGAATCATACGCTTCAATGTATGGTTGAGGATTACTTTTAATTTGTCTTGTCATTGGATTATACCAACGAGGTTCAATTAACCAACCATATTTTTTAGCACTAGTATTATCCTGAAGACCTAAATCAATTAAACTTTCAGTATAAAAAGTCTCATCAGTTGATTCAAGATTCTTAAAAGTCTTTTGGTAATTATTAAAACCTTCATGAACCCATTCAACATGCTTTGGAAATCTATTTAAAGCAAGATAACCATTCTGTGATCCAAGTTCACAAGTTCCTGTATAACTAAAACTCGCATCAATTAATTTAAATTTTTTCATTTTTGTACAATGTAATCCTCAGTGATTAAGAAATCTAATTCAGTCTCTTTCAAAACATGAAAAGCATCTTTGTATGTAGTTAAGATTGGTCTACCTTTAATATTAAAGGAAGTGTTTAATATTACAGGTATCTTATTACAGTTTTCCATTTCAGTCAAGATATCATAAAAGAGTTTATGTTGATCTTCTTGAACTGTTTGAAGTCTAGAAGTATTATCTTCATGTGTAATAGAAATAAGTTTCTCTCTATATTCTTCCTTAACAATAGGAGCATAACTCATATATTCTGATTCATAAGCATCATCAAAATACACATTCATATCCTTTACTTTACACACTGGTGCAAAAGGTCTATACCATTCTCTAAATTTTACCTTAGCATTCAATATATCCTTCATATCTTTAAAAGAAGGATCACAAATAATACTACGATTACCTAATGCACGAGGACCAACCTCAGACTTTCCTTGAATGATGCCACCTATCTTACCTTCAGAAATTAATTCAACAATCTTCTGAACTGTTACTGGTTCACACTTATAATCCTTTCTATATTCATCCAAAGAATCTCTATCTAAAATATCAAAGTTATCATATACAACTGGTTTAATTTTTTGTTTAGTCTCTAATAGATATCCACCCAAAGACAAACCACAGTCATTTGGATTAGGTTGAACATATAAATTAAATCCCTTTTCATTCAAATATTTTTTAATTCTCTGATTGAATAAAACATTTAAAGCACATCCACCTGTTAGAATTAGATCCTCTGCCGTATTAAGTTTGTTTTCATCATAGATATGCTCAACTATTTCAAATACCAATTCCTCAAAAACAAACTGAGATGTTGCTGCTAAATCATATGCTTTCTGTCCAGATAAAACATCATGAGTATTAACATCAAACCCAAGATCATTACTAAGAGTAGGAAGACTATGAGTATTTACAGTATAATAATCCCTAAGAGGTTTTATCCATTCATCAATAACATTTCCATAAGCACAGAGTCCCATTACCTTTCCTGCTATTGCTAAATTAGATCCTCTCTTAGAAATCTCCGAAATAGGATATCCAATCTTACCATAAGCTGCACCAAAATCAATGGTTATTCTTTCTAATGGATGTATACCATTTTTATTTCCATAATAAATTTTAGTTGTAGTTGGTAAACCTTCATCAGTACCACCACCATCAACTGATAAAATGACAGCTTTATCAAAAGGAGATTGATAAAATGCAGATGCAGCATGTGCAAGGTGATGAATTACTACACTTTTAATTTCAGTATTAGGCCAATATTTTTTTATTAAATTATGATCATAATCACTACAGGCATTAGAAACAACTAAAGTTGGTTCGGATTTAATATTATCATTAATATGCGAAACAAATTTTTCTCTTGTGGCATCATCAGTACCCACAGGTTCAAAGTTTTCTGCTGCTTTAGCAAAGGCAGCATACCTAATATTTGCTAACCTTTCATATTCTAAAACTCTTAACGATCCTTCCTTATCAACAAAGGTAGCAGAAGAATCATGACTCCCATAAAAACTTACAATATTATCCATAATTATGAAAAGATATCTACTTGTCTTTTATTTGTTGACTGATATTTTTTCCACGAATCTTCATCTACATATTTTGGATTTATATACCAATCCTCAAATGGATCTTCATATGTATCATTACTACAATTACATACGTTTTCTACTGCCAATACATATCCATTCTTCTCCATAATATTTTTCATATGATTTTTTAATTTATCCCCTCTGGAATAAAGATCATGTTCAAAAGTAATTACAGAAAACTCATACTTATGAAAATCTATATCATTGATTATAAAATAAGATGCAGCTTGATTATCAACATCAATTGAAAGATAATCAATATGAGTAGATTCAAATTGACTTAACAAATTATTATAATCAATATTTCCAGCATCAAAAGTAATCACATCACAATCTCTATCGACTTTCCATTCAGATGTTCTATCAGAATCTATATCAATTGCAACACCATCCCAACCAAAATCAGATTCAAGTAAGTAAGTATTATTAATTGCAATTGGATAACTACATCCAAGATCAACAAACGTTCCATTCCTCTTACCTTCCAAGACATCAATCACAAAAAGATCTTGGAATGCTTGAGAATAAGAAACATTCGCAGGACTATCATACTTTAAAGTAAGAGATCCCCAATCTTTTATTTGATCAGGGGATGACTCTTTTTCTGAAACAATATAGTTTTCATAATTTTTTGGATTAGTTTCCTTTAACCAATTACAAATGGTTTTAATTTTTTTCATTATTAATCTGCTCACTAATCCATACATAAGTTTTAGCAATACCCTCTTCAAGAGTTTGCTTATAATCCCATCCTAGTTTCTCACGAATAACATCATTATTAGAGTTACGTCCACGAACACCAAGAGGTCCATCTATATGATTCTTTTCAATAGTCTTACCAGCAACCTTTGCAGCAGTATCAACTAACTGATTGATTGAAACCATCTCTTCTGAACCAATGTTAACTGGTCCTAAGAAGTTAGAATCCATTAATCTTCTAGTTGCTTCAATACATTCATCAATGTAGAGGAAGGATCTTGTTTGCTTTCCATCTCCCCATACCTCAATTGTATCGGTATCTTCCGCATACGCAACCTTTCTGCATATTGCTGCTGGAGCTTTCTCTCTACCACCGTCCCATGTTCCTTCTGGTCCGAAGATATTGTGATAACGGGCAATGCGAACAGGAATACCATGATTACGGTTGTAAGCCAAGTACAATCTCTCTGAAAAAAGTTTCTCCCATCCATATTCTGAATCTGGTGCTGCAGGGTATGCTGAATCCTCACGACAATCTGGATTGTCAGGATCTAATTGGTTATGTTCTGGATACATGCAAGCAGAACCAGAATAAAATATCTTAGTATAATTTCTATCATGCTCTTTATTCATCAATCTCTGCTGCTCTAACACATTAAGATTAATAGTAACTGAGTTCTGCAT
>Ga0315331_10000701_pt1 | contig 23777 bp, 17 predicted proteins | sample M160m34915metaG_FD_203456 | JGI IMG/M metagenome (GOLD analysis project Ga0315331, IMG submission 203456) | Ammonia-oxidizing marine archaeal communities from Monterey Bay, California, United States - M1 60m 34915 | ecosystem: Environmental > Aquatic > Marine > Intertidal zone | place: USA...
GTGTAATTTTGACGTTGCTGGCGGCGTACATCTTTGTGCTCACGGAGCACGATGACCACCAGCACACGTTTTGGTGTATATTCGAAATCTCGGTGCAGACGATTCTCGTGGTCATTGCGACGGTGTACTTTCGAGTTCGCGTTCGGCTGCTTCAACAATCGAGCGCGTTAATGCCAATGCTGCTGATGATCGCGTGTCTGAGTCTCATTTGTGAACCGATCCAGCGACTGCTGTTTAACACGGGCCATTCGTTCGAGATGCTGGTGATGCACAGCCAGTGCAACCTGATGCTGGCGTTGGCGGTTTGTGGTTTTCGCATCACGTTTCAGCGCCTTGCGGCGATCATCGCTGTGTTCATGACCATTTTTTGCTGCACGATTTCGAACGCCCGCGGCCTGATTCCGCTTACCATCCTGTTTGCCATTGCCTCAATCGTGTGGCTGGTGACATCATGGTGGGAAACGGTCGACTGCCGTTTGCTGAAATCGGAGCGATCAGGGTTCCCCAAATGGGGACTGACAACGATCGCCGTCGTTCCACTGACGGCATTGCTGGGTGTTGGCGCTTTCGGCTCCAACACGGTCACGACTGCACTGAACGGCTTTATGCCGAGTTCCGGGGGCACAGGGCAGTACGATCCGTTTTCTCGTGGTGGCGTCAACGATGGCGATGCATTGATCGCCGGCAATGAGAACATAAAGAGTTTCGCGGCGTTAGAGGACGCTCCGTTTCTCGACAGCGACAAGCCCAGCCTGTACGACGTCTTCAATGACACGTTCGACGAGCCGCCTCGAAGAATCAAGAAGCAGGAACGAGCGATTGCTCTGCCTGCCGAGTTGCTCAAACACATACATCAAATGATAGCGGAAGCAAAACAGGCTGGACGAGAGTTCTCGCTGCTCCGAAGCGAAAAACAAGGTGACGAGCGCCAAATTCGCGATCTGGACACTCATGCGTTGTTCTATGTCGCCGGTAGAACACCGCTGCATCTGAAAACGGAAGTCTACGAACTGTTCGACGGTGTTGAATGGACACCGTCAGTTGGAGATACCGTAGCACAAGTTGAACTGCGTGAAACGGAAGGACGCCACTGGCTGAACATCCCTCAACACGGCAAAGCGTTCGAGATATTCGACGGAACGGCCACGCATAGCCTGAAAGTGGCGAACCTGGAAGGAAATGTCATTCCGTCACCTCCACATCCGGTGGGAGTCAGCATTGATCTGGTCGACCGAGCGGATATGTACAGAGTCTGCGACAACGGTCTGATATCGCTCAATCGAAAATCCGTCCCCACAATGACGCCGATCAACTTCGTGTCGCGATGCGTCGATCGATCTGTTCTGGCAGGCAGCTCCAGGATCCAAATCGTTTCGAAATCCAGCGTTAACAGCGTAGACGATTTGTGTTTTTTCATTCCGGCAGGAGACAGCATGGATCGAATACGGCAGTTGTCGGAGCAAGTCACGGCATCGCTGCCGCGCGGAATTCAGCAGATCGACGCGATCGAACGATTTCTGCGCGACAACTATGAACTCGACCGATCGCAGAAGGTGACTGAAGACAGCAAAACGCCTCTCGCAGAATTCCTGTTTGAAATCCGCAGAGGTCCCGAATATCTGTTCGCATCTTCTGCCGCGGTGATGCTGCGAAGCCTGGGCTATTCAACGCGATTGATCGGTGGATTTTACGCTCGGCCCGACCGATACGACGAGCAAAAACAGCACACTCCTGTGATGGCTGCCGATGCGCACCTTTGGTGTGAAGTCAGCATAGGGGCAGGGTGTTGGATCACGATCGAACCGTCGCCGGGCTACGAAATCCTCCAGCCGCCTCCTGGACTGTTCCAAAGAATCTGGATGGCCCTGCGAACGATCGCCGCTGTGGCGGCGGAAAACGGCATTCCTCTGCTGATCGTATTCTCGACCACAATAATCGGTTTCGTAAAGCGGAAGTCACTGCAGGAGATGCTGCTGACACTGCGCTGGAAAATGCTGTCACGTGCCGCCGTGAGAAGTCGTGCCATTCAGCTGGCCACGCTCATTGACCATCGCTTACGTCTAGCCGGTCTGGGCCGAAAGACGGGGACGACGCTGCGCCGCTGGTCTCGGGAATCTGTCCTTCAGCCGGTGAATAAGCACCTGACTCGCGTCGCGGAAATCGCTGATCGAGCTGCGTATTCCGGCGAATACGACTGTTCGTTTGACACAGAGGAACTCGAGCGTCTGGCACGGTCTCTGACTTACCGCCAACTGAAACGGCTCGTGAAGGAATCGAAGACGGCTGGGGACAAGACTCAGGCAGTCTGAACCGAGATCACGGAACGACCTAAGGAGCGATAGAAAGAACAACGATGTCAACTGCCCTCACTAACAGTCCTGCCGAAAGTGCTCACCACACTGCGGTGGGCAACATTCGGCGGCGACTCAACGCTGCTCTTAAGGGAAAGGAAGACGTCACCGAAATGGTGATTGTTTGTCTGTTGTCGCGAGGCCATCTGTTGCTCGAAGACAAGCCGGGACTCGGCAAAACGACGCTTGCAAAAGCGCTGGCCGAAGCCGTCGGCGGCGATTTCGCTCGCGCCCAGTGTACGCCTGATCTGCTGCCCAGCGATATCACCGGCTTCAACATCTTTAATCAGAAGTCGCACGAATTCGAGTTCCGTCGTGGCCCGGTGTTCGCAGACGTCTTGCTCGCAGACGAAATCAACCGGGCGACTCCGCGAACGCAAAGCGCTTTGTTGGAAGCCATGGCCGAACGCCAGGTGACGGTGGACACGGAACGCTACGAACTCGGTTCCGAATTCTTTGTCATCGCCACTCAAAACCCGGTCGATCAGCATGGGACGTATCCGCTCCCGGAAGCTCAACTTGACCGTTTCGCTATGAAACTCAGTGTCGGATACCCGGCAGCATCCGACGAAATTTGCATGCTTCAGGAAGCTGTCGGCGTGCCTTGCGGGACGGCAGATGATTCTTCCCCATCTCTTTCAGCCGACCAGCTTCGAAACATGCAGACAGAGGTTGCTGGAATTCCGGTTTCGGAGTCCGTTCAGGATTATCTTGTACGTCTTGCTCAGCAAACACGGCGTCACGTCAGTATTGCATTGGGGCTAAGTCCTCGTGGCCTGCTGACTTTGCAGCGCTCCGCCCAGGCTCGCGCATTTCTTGACGATCGCAACTTCGTAACGCCCGACGACGTGCTGGACGTCGTCTTTCCCGTGCTTGGTGTGAGGCTGGGGTTGGAAATCAACGAAGCGAATCGAGTCATTCAGGAAGTTCTGAACGCGGTTGCGGTGCCTGCTTACTCGGAGAAATCTAAATGAAGATGACATACTCAAGGTTAAGTAAGAAGTCTCTAAGTTGCCGAATCACTGCCGCTCTCACCGTCGTGTTGTGTCTCGGTTGTGTGGATCAGGATTCCGCAATCACGACGGAAATGCACGAAGACTTCGATCACGACCACAAGCATCTCCATACTGGCGATGATGATCACGAGCATGAGCACAAGGACGGTTTCAAAGGTTCACATGCACACGGGCACTCACACAGTCATCGTCACGGTGAACCGCTTTACGGTGGACGCATCGTGTCGATCGGACACACTCATCACAAAGATGGAGCCACTCATTTCCACGCCGAAGTGATGCCGCTGACCGACAACACGGTCCGTTTTCACCTGTTAACGGCATCACATGACGGGAATTCGAAAGACTACCCCGTCGATGACGCAGAAATTCCCGCTTTGATCAGCATCAAGAGCCGCGATTCGCGCGGAATGGCCTGTTCTTTTGTCGCCATCGGCGACGGAAATACCTCAGCGGAATTTGCGCTGGAGCTCCCGGAATTAATGGACGAAGGCGAAGCGTTCTCCGTTGTTGTTCCGAAGCTGAAACTGAACGGAAACCGGCAGAACTTCAGCTTTTCAATCTCGCGAAAGAAGGCAGAAAACGACGGAGTTGCAGCCGGTTCAGCACTGGAGTCGTCAGATGAATGATCTGCTGCTGCTCGCGGATGGGCCTGGTTATCAGGGACTGATTGCCGACTTCAACACAACTTTCTGGAGCGGGGTTCTGCGAATCGCGTATGCGATGGTCGCCGCCGCGCCGTTTCTGGTTGCCGGAATGTTTGCTGCCGGAATTCTGCGCGGTATGGTAGGGGCAGAACGGACGCGCAGCATTCTTGGCGTTGGACGCTGGACCGGACCGTTTCGTGCATGGGCGCTTGGAGTGCTGCTGCCGATCTGTTCTCTAGGAGCCCTTCCGGTGGCTCGTGAACTGCGTCGAGCCGGAATTCCCAGCGGCACGGTGCTCAGCTTCGTTCTCGTCGCACCCGTGCTGAATCCGGTGTCGATCATCTACGGCCTGAGTCACATTGAACCAATAACGCTGGTGTATTTCGCCGTCGGTACGTTCGTCGTTTCGACAGGTATAGGGCTGATCTGGAACTGGTGCATCTCTGAAAAACAGGATGTCGACCCGGAGCAACTGGAAATCGCTCCACGTAACAGCATTCATCGACTTGCCGTTGTCGCCGACACGGCTGCCCGCGGGTTTGTCGGCCCCGTCTTCGTGGACTACGGACTTGCACTGCTGGCTGTCGGGATTCTGGGAGCTTTTCTGCCGCACGGTGTGCTGCAAACCGGCATGACGCGCGACAACGCTCTTGCGCCGGTCATTATGGGGCTGGTGGCGATTCCGGTTTACGTCACGCCGACGGATGTGATGATGCACTTCGGTCACATTGTTCGAGACGGATACTCACTGGGTGCCGCCTTCGCGCTGATTGTGCTGGGGGCCGGAGCCAACGTTGGTGTCGCCAACTGGCTGCGTCGCGATTATGGATTTCGCCCGCTGATGCTGTTCGTCGGTCTGCTGATCGGTTCTACGCTGGTTATCGGATTCACGGCTGACCGCACGGTCGTCCATGGTGCCGCCACGAAGGCAGATCACACACACGCATTCGACGCATTTACTCGACTGTCCAGCGTGGCGCCACAGGTAGCCGGGCCGGCGTGGGTCGTCCGAAAAGTCACAGAGTCCATACAGAAGCACGAAGCGGCCGGCTCTGCCGAGGTTGCAGGCTTGGCGCTGTTGGGACTTATGATTGTCGCGGGGTTGGTGTTGCAGATCGGCGGGGACAGATTTCGTGTCGATCACTTGCTCCAGCCGACAGCCGACGTCGGCAACGAAACGTCTCCATCCTGGAATCCCACACTTTCCTCCCGACAACTCGTCGCCGTGGGGGCTGTTGGCATGGTGGCGCTGGCCGCAGTCGGACTCTACGTGTTCTATCCAACGCCTGACAACCTGATCGAAGAGATTGCCGTCATCCGTGTCGAAGCCTACGACGCTGTTCGGGCAGAAGACGTATCAGAATTTCGCCGCCGGACCGCTCAATGGAAACGACAGGCAGAAAAACTTCCCACGAGCACACGGATTCGCGGCGGCAGTGTCACGGACATGGCAGAAGAAAGTCTGACCGACTTTCTCTACGGTCTGAAGACGCTCGAAGACCACATGAACGCTGGGCGTATTGCAGAAGCGAAAATGATGCAGTCGTATGTGGATCGCCTGTACCGCACATGTCGCGACGAGTTCCGTCCACAGTAGGTTCTCCACAAGAACTTTCCCTGTGACCACAAACGAGGGCTTTCCTGAACCCTCCAGACAAATTAACGGGCATTAAGGACTTGACCATGCAACGTTGCAAAAGATCACGGCATCGCGGATTCACGATTATTGAACTGCTCGTGGTGATTGCCATCATTGCGGTTCTCACCGCATTGATTCTTCCGGCGATTCAGCAGGCGCGAGAAGCGGCACGACGATCGTCGTGCAAAAACAATCTCAGGCAACTGGCCCTCGCACTGCACAATTACGAATCAACGTTTCGCGTGTATCCGCCAGGTTACATTCACAAGTTCGGCCCGGCGGGGACTCCCGAACAGCCTGCCAATCATGCGGGTCTGGCGTGGGGAACCATGCTCCTGCCGCAACTGGAACTGTCGTCGCTGTACAATCAGTTCAATCCGAACATTCCTGTCTGGGACGTTGCGAATCTGACTCCGCGAGAACAGCATCCTGCCGTATTTCTGTGCCCGTCCGATCCATATTCGCACGGAGCATTTGTGGTTCGCGATGACACAGTGGCCCCCTTTGAACGCTACGCGGCCGCCAGCTACGCGGGCAACTGGGGGCCATCAAATGCAATTGAGAATCTCGACGACACACCAACGCGAAGTCGCGGCATCTTTTACCGCAACAGCAAGACTCGTGTTCGTGACATCACAGACGGTCTATCCAACACACTGGCTCTCGGCGAACGAACCAACGGACCAATTGGGGGCGGAACAACCGCCGGTGGTCACGTGTTCTTCGAAAACGTGTGGTCGGCGGCAGCGCGTGAGGTCACAGATTTGCCCGACGACCACGGTCACATGGTCCTTTTCGAAACTCAATTCCGCCCCAACCAGCCGGGCGGGGACGACAAAGGGCTGTCCGCTCCGCACGAAGGTATGTGCCAGTTTGCCATGTGTGATGGCTCCGTACGAGCCATCAGCGAACACATCGACGCCGGAACTTACAACGCACTTGGCACTCGTTCCCAAGGCGAGATTGTCGGCGAATTCTGAGCCCGACAAACAGACCGGGTAAAGGTCTGTGGCCGGTTCCCTGTTCAGTACATCGAATGGATCCGGAACATTGTTTCAGTATGTGCGGCAGGAATATTGGACCTGTGCCGCCTGGCACTTCTTCCTGGTCGACCACTGTCTGTGGCAGCCTATGCTGGACGCCATCACGTGACCTTTTATATGAAAATATACAAACGAACCGGATTCTCGTATCACGTTCATAGACCTTCGGCCGTATACTTCTGTAACTGGTCGGACTCGGAGTTTTTGAAATGACTCTGATGTCCAAAACACATCACAAGTTCCGACGTGCATTTGCGTTCTGCGTCGCTTTGCTACAGCTTGTCACGCTGCCTGCGACATACTGCCTGCATGTTGGTTGCGAACATTCACACGATGATGCCCACGGCAGTGGAATCATCAGTGTCCTTGCTACGTGTTTTCCCGGTGGCCATTGCAACTGTTCTCATCATACGCCCCATGAGCGGTCGGGCAGTGAATCGCCGTCGCCTGAAGAACCTCACGATTCAGATTCGTGCCCGGTCTGCCAGGCAGCCTTTGCGACGTCCGCCGCGGATTTCTTCGCTCCGCGGTTGACGGCCTTCACGACAGTGTCGGTGCTTTCGGAGCCCGAAATGTCTGTCCCCGTTTCTGCCCCGCGATACAGCAGCAAGAGCCGCGGGCCTCCGCAACGCTCCCATGTTTCCTGACGCCAGCCGCCCTGGTCGATCACGCGTGCTTCCGTCCTGCGGGAGGCGTACGCGCATGATTCGTCGGGTCGGTCGGTTTCTAAATCAAATGGCTGCTGTTTGCCGTCCGAATCAGTGATTGCAGAACGACGCCTTCAGGAATCCTCGGTCGCGGCTCCGTCACACTTCGGGTCCGACCAGTCCTTGCGGTGCGCGGGTCGCGCCGAGGTTCCGTTTTAAGTAAACGGCAATATTCTGCCACAGCGGACGGCACAGCTGATATCCCTGCACAAATGACTTCTCTGACAACATGAAAGGCCCCTCATGCCGAAACATAATTTTCGCCCGAAAGGGTTTACACTGATCGAACTGTTGGTAGTGATTGCGATCATCGCCATTCTCATTGCACTTCTGCTGCCGGCCGTTCAACAGGCGCGTGAGGCCGCGCGGCGGACTCAGTGCAAAAACAATCTGAAGCAGCTGGGCCTTGCGGCGCACAACTATCATGACGTTCACAATTCGTTTCCACTAAATGCCGCGAACTCAACATACGGGTATTCCGCTCAGGCTCAGTTGCTGCCATTTCATGAGCAGGCAAATCTGCACAGCCTGATTGATTTCAATCAGCCGGCTAAGGCCGGGCCGCCCTGGGCTTCAACGATGAACCCCACGATTCAGGCGGTCGCATCCCAGGCACTCAACGTGCTGCTGTGTCCCAGTGACGCAGGCGATCCGTTCTACATCGACCGCAACGGCGACACCTGGGCGGGCAGTAACTATCTGTTTAACGGCGGTTCCGGAGCGGGAACCAATTACTGTTCTCGCGTCAACGATGGGCTGTTCTGGCGAGGTTCCCGGACAAAGTTTCGCGACATCACCGACGGCACGAGTAACACGATATTCAGTGCCGAAACGCTGTTCGGTCTTCGAGGTGACAGCACAACCGTTTTGCAGGACGCTCAACGGCAGATGAAACGCATTTCCGGTGGACCACCATGCGGTCCGGACGCGGACGCGATGGTTGGAATGTCGGCCAGTGGTTTCGACGGCCGCCGGGCGGGAGCCTGGATTCTGAACACGGGATACAACAGTCTGATTAACGGTTACTTCACACCGAACTCCGATTTCCCGGACATGTCTCATCACGGCGAAGTCGTTTCCGGCCCGCGAAGCCTGCACGTCGGTGGGGCTCAGGCCGCCCTGTGCGATGGCAGTGTGAGATTTATCAGCGATAGCGTCGACCTGACCACATTCCGCAATGCGTTCGCTCGCGACGACGGAGAGGTGCTCGGTGAATGGTAAGTCGTTTCAATCAACAAACAACCGGAGCAAAGTTATGAATCACATCAGTAAACTTGCAACATACGCATTGATTGCCGCCGGTCTGGCAGGACGCGGCACGTCTATTGGCGCGGACCTCGCTGACAACTGGAGTTCCTTTCGCAACGGAGGCACATCCATCGTTGCGGGGAATCTTCCCGTCGAATGGTCTTCAAAGAACGGGATCACGTGGCAGCAGGAAACCGATGGCTACGGTCAGTCGGCACCGATTGTTTTCGACGGCATCGTCTTCGTAACCAGTGTCATAGGCGAAATGAAGGAAACCTGCGCGGTCACTGCGTATCAGCTTCGCACCGGAGAAAAACTCTGGCAGACGAACGTTGAAGCGACTCAGCAGGGACCTTCGAACTACGCGAATTCCCGAGCTGCTCCGACGCCGGTAGCCGATGCGAATAATGTCTGCGCATTTTTCGAAACGGGGAACCTGGTAGCCGTTGATCACCAAGGAAAGAAGATTTGGCATCGAGACCTCGCGAAGGACCTTGGACCGTTCGAAGGCCGTCACGGACTTGGTTCATCACTGGCTCAGACGGACGATGCAGTCATTCTGAATATTGAGCACAAGGGACCGTCGTTTCTGATTGCTATCAACAAGCAGGACGGAACGACCAAATGGAAGGTTGATCGACCATCGGGAAGTTCGTGGACGTCGCCGGTTGTGATCGAAGCGTCGTCACAGATCGTTGTGTCGTCCGCAGGCAGCGTAACGGCTTACGAATCTTCGAACGGGAAACAAATCTGGAGTCACGAAGGACTGGAAGGCAATTCAGTGCCTTCTCCGTGTCCCGCGGACGGACGTATTGTCGTGGGAGCCCGCATTCCGGAATTCGGCTCGGCTGCAGATGCCGCAAAGTCGAACCTCTGCATTACCGTTGGCGAATCCGCACAAATTGCCTGGCGAGCTGCCAGCGGAGTTTGCGACTACGCCAGCCCGGTTGTCGACGGCCATCAGGCGTATTTCCTGAACAAAGTCGGAGTGCTGTCTTGCGTCGACACAGACTCGGGCGAAGAAATATATCGACAACGCCTACGTGCCGAATGCTGGGCGACACCCATCATTGCAGAAAACGGGATCTTTTTCTTCGCGAAAGATGGTTCCGTAAAAGTCGTCAAACGCGGGCGTGAATTCGATGTCGTTGCGACAAACGCGCTGTGGGATTCCTCCCACCCACCGAAACCGGAAACCTATAAAGAAGCATCGCGTTCTCATAGCCACCGTGCTAACGATAGTCACGCTGAAGGCAGCGAAAATCCGGGAGGACCGCCTCGCGAAGGCAGTTCTCGACGCGGTGGTCGGGCCGGAGGCATGATTGCCGCCATGATGAAAGACGACGCTAACGGTGACGGCATTCTTCAGGCCGATGAGATTTCTCCGGACTTTCGTTCGATGCTGAAACGCGTTGACTCCAACGGCGACGGAGCACTCGACCAGAAGGAACTCGGAGCTATGGCGAAGAGCTTCGCAGAGCGACGCAGCAATTCTCAGGCATCGTCGCGAGATCCCATCGTCTATGGAGTCGCAGCGGTTAACGGAGCCATTGTTGTTCGAACAGGAACGCGACTCTACTGCATCGACGGAAACAAAGCGCTGAACGCCTCGGAGACGCTTCCATGACTGCAAATGCTATTTTGAAACGCTTTTTTTTCACTGCTGCGTGTGTCGTCGTCGGTTGTCAGAGCGAACCAGATACGCTGCCGGACGTTACCGTGACGGTTCCTGATCAGTTCGGCAGCGACGGCCAAACGTGGCAGAAGCAGGCAAACCTGCAGCAGGCGGACAACGACTGTCTGTCGAGATTTTTCGCTCGGAACCAGGGCATCGTCGACAGTCCTGAGTTCGAGGGCCAGCCGACTGTGTTCCTGTCCGGAAAGAACGATCGCCGCTTCTACTGGCTGCGTGCGGCTGCGGATGGAATTGTCTGGCGATGTGTCGAATTCAAAAACCGCAAGTTCTCACCTACTGATGGGACAGGAAACCCTTTTCAATAGCTGAAAGAAACAATTTATTCGTGGCATACGTTAATTTGCATCCGCTGAACCTCTTCCAAACATGGTCAACTGCTGCAACACGCGCAGCTTTGCTGCGACAAATCCGAAATCGGAGAATCAATGATATCTTACACTGGAAAACCGTACCTGAAATCGGCCTTCGTGGTGCTGCTGTCGACAACCGTCGGAATGTCATGTCTACACGCTCAGACGGTTCGCGAGAAAGTCATGACCCGCATCTTCTGGCAGGATCGTGAAACAGACAAACTTTCGTATGCGGATCTTGTGAAGACCAACAAGTGGTCTATCAAACGCAACTGGGTGAAGGGATTCCCCGAACTCGATGCGGAGAAACAGGATCTTGCGCAGATGAAAGAATGCGAGGGCGTGCTTATGTTGGGAGTTCGCGATCACGACGACGGCAAACACCAAAGCGGTTGGATCGCGATCGACACCGGCGTGCTTGAAGAGCCGCACGGCAATCACACGCACTGGAAGTACACTCGCAAGCCCGCGGTCAAAATGAAGCAACTGGACACAGATCAGGGCAATCCCGCTCACGTGTACGTTTACGACAGGCAATTCTATCTTGCCAACGACAAGAAAAACGGATTCACCAAAGCTGTGCCGGCCGGCTTCGTACAAGGTGGTATTCAGAACGTCACAAAATTCTTCCCCGGCGGAGGCAATCACATCACGCTGGCCGCTGTTAACAACGCGGTCGCGTATAGCTCGTGGATCGATGGAGGCGGACCGAATGTCGGAAGAGTCGACGTAGTGGATCTCCGCCAGACAGAGCCGAAGATTAACTATTCCTTCAAACTGCCGACCGGGATCATTCACGGAGCCACGGCCAACTCCGGTAAGGTTTTTCTTGCTCCCGCAGAAGGCGTGTGCTGGGTGGCCGCCGATGACACGCTGAGCCGATCCGCAGACAGTGTGAAAGTACATCACCTGTCACTGGGAACGGATGCGGAATCCGACAAACCGCTGCGCACCGGAGCATTCGAGAACAGTCGAAACTGGGTGCTGTTTTCGACAGGAAGTGCCGATCAATCGGTACTGTGTCTCATCAATGCTGCCCGGCCGACCCCCCAAATGGTCAAAGTTCCCATTGATGTGGAAGACGGGCTGAAATTCACGACACCCAAAGCGGTTTTGTCACTGGGCAGACGCTACGCCTTTCTGTTTCAGGATCGCACTGATGCGGAAAGCGATGTTCAGGAGAAGTTAACAATCGTGGAACTCGATCCAAATCGAGATCGTGATTATTCCGATGCAAGAGTGAAAATGAGCCTGCCAGTTGGGGCGAGCAGAATCGAAGGACATTCTGGTCATCACGCCCTCAGTTTCGATGCTTACGGTCGCTATGCCATCTTCACTGAGCCGGCTGACGGAATCATCAACGTGATGTCTCTCCAGAACCTGAAAATCGTCGCAAGGTTCCGTGTCGGAGGAATCCCCGACAGCATCGTTACTGTGGGCGCTCCCGAACACTTTCACTAACCCCTTCTTCTAGACGGAAAACTACGACATGGCACTAAGATTATTGTCCGTGACATCGCTCTTCTGCATTCTGGTTCTGGCGGGGTGTTCCGGCGGACCGTCGGAACATGTGCCAGCAGAATCAGGCAGCCTGGAGGATAAGGTTGCCGAAATTGTGGAACTTCGGAATAAGATACGGAATGGATTTGCGTCTGATGACGTCGAGGCAGCCCACGGGCCGCTTCACGCTGTCGGCGACACGCTGGAAGAACTTTCGCAGCTGGCGGCGGATAGCGGCCTGCCTTCGGCCAGCAAAGAGACAATTGAAGGGCATATCAACACGCTATTCGCTTCCTTCGGCGAAGTCGATAAGACTCTTCATGGACAGGAAGGGGCTACCTACGACGAAGAATCCCGCACGATTGACGAGACGATGGAGAAACTTGTTCAAATCTGCAATGCCAGCCAATAGTCTGGATCATGATCTGAGCAACGCGACTCTAACCGGTTGCTTCTGAATCGCTCGACTCCTGAGGGGCATTCAGCAGAGACGTTGGTTAGGTACTTCGCGATATCAGACAGTTTTTCCCCTCAGCGACGTCTGTCGAAACTCAGCTGTGGTGTCGTTGCTACTTCGCTAAGAACCGAAGAATCTCGCCACCCGTGGAAGCGGGAATCCATCTCGATTTCTTCAACTCGAACCCTCAACTCCGCCTCGGTCCGAAACTTGGAGGAGATTCTGATGAAGTGAAGCAAAACACATGAGCCGATCATCGGGCGATGACAGCCGCAGGGTGATTCGATGCCTCGAGACAGTATGGACATTCAGAGCTGGCTGGGTTAACGAAACAGCGAGCCGATTCGGCAGTAAATCAGGAGTGCCGTCGCGATTCAAATCGACCAACTGGCCGGTTTCCATGGATCCTGGCAGATCAATTGTATGTTCAATCCATGGCTTCCTGGGGACACCGGGATGTTCCACACAGGCGATGCGTCGACGAAAATACGCAGATGTAACGATGTCGACGTGACCGTCACGATGAACATCCAGCGGCAGATCGGCGAAGTCCTCGTAGTAATGCGGATTGGTGCCAGGCAGAACCTGACGCACTATGTGTCTTGTCCACTGCGGCGCTTCGTACCACGAGTCTCCACTGAAGACATCCAGCCGGCCATCGCCGTTGAAATCAGCTGCACCGGCGGCTTCAAACGGAAATTGGTCGTTAATTGTGTGCTTCCGCCAGCAAGGCTCGTCCGGATTTTCACCGGACGAGGCAAACGGAGATGTCAAAAAGAATACGAGGCCGGCCCGCAGGGCAATGAGACTGCTTCGAAAGTACAAGTGCTGCCTCCTTCAATTGATCGATCCGGAACGGGCATGAAGAGGGCTCGCAAACGAACACGATAGCTGCTCAAGCGACGGTTGGCGAACCTTCCGGCCCCACTTACGCGATACTTCCGTGTGCGGATCCACTCATCAAACGTTTCGATTCGAATCGCCGACGCAGACTTGCTACTCTAAGCAGACATTGATCACAATTCTGAGTTATTCGGCCCTGCCGTCGGCGACACAAGACTTGTCCGAAATGTCATCCGCAGGATCAGGCGGCCAGCGTGTATGAATCAGCAGACCTCAACCCGCAACGCACATCGACTATGCCTCATGATCATGGCGGCGGGCGTAACGAATTGCGCCGACTGCCTGCGTGCCCAGGAGGCACCCGACACTCTTGTCTTCGAAGAACATGTTCGCCCCATTTTTGCCACTCACTGTTTCGGCTGTCATGGCACGAAACAAAAGGCTGAACTCGACCTGCGTTCGGGGCCGGCGATTCTTCGGGGCAGCGAATCCGGATCCGTACTGTCTCTCGGGAGGCCTGAGAAAAGCCTGCTGTACGAAGTTGTGCAGGAACGGCGCATGCCGCCCGAGGGACAAAAGGCGCTGTCGTCTGCTGAACAGGAAACGATTCAACGCTGGGTGCTGTCCGGAGCGAAGTTCCGGAAGTCAGGGACGCCCGTTAAAGAGCCTGTCGGCCAGCATGTCATTCTGCCCATTCTGAAGCTGCGCTGTGCCACCTGCCATGGTCGGCAGACGCAACACGCCAGCCTTGACCTGCGCACCCGGGACTCTATCCTGAAGGGCGGGAAGTCGGGCCCCGCGATGGTGATCGGTCAACCTCACAACAGTCAGATACTGAAACGCATTCACGCGGATGAGATGCCGCCACGGGACAAACTGGCGGCCGTCAGCGTGAAGCCGATGACGGACAGCGAAGTCGAATTGCTGACACAGTGGATCGCGGCCGGTGCTCCGGAGCACTCCGTTTCACCGGACGTGGCCGACACCAACCCCGATCCGCTTGTCAGCGACGAAGATCGCAGTTTCTGGTCCTTTCAGTCTCCGAAGGCATCAGCTCTACCTACGATCGCCACAGCAGACAGCACAGAACATCCAGTAGACGCGTTCGTGCTGCGGAAGCTTCGTGAGCATGGTTTGACAGTGTGCCGGGAAGCGGACAGACGAACGCTGATTCGTCGAGCGACGTTTGATCTGACCGGGTTGCCACCAACCCCCGATCAGATTGCCGACTTCCTGACCGACAAGTCCAGCGATGCCTACGAGCAGCTGATTGACCGCCTGCTGAAGTCACCGCGCTACGGAGAACGCTGGGGGCGCTACTGGCTGGATCTTGCAGGCTATGCCGACTCGGAGGGTGGCCAGCATGCGGATCGAGTTCGCCCCGAGGCGTATCGTTATCGTGATTATGTCATCCGTTCACTCAACGCCGACAAACCCTACGACCAGTTTCTGGTCGAGCAGATCGCTGGCGACGAATTGATCGATTTCAGGAACGCGAAGAATATCTCAGACGAAATTTACGACAACCTGGTGGCGACGGGTTTTCTGCGAATGGCCCCCGATGGCACCTATGCCGGAATTACGGCGTTCGTGCCTGATCGTCTGGAAATCATCGATGATGAGCTGGAAGTGCTGACATCGTCCGTCATGGGACTGACGTTACGTTGTGCGAGATGTCACTCGCACAAGTTTGATCCGATACCCCAGCGGGATTACTATCGACTGGCAGCGATCTTCAAAGGCGCACTGGACGAACATGACTGGCTGGAACCGACGAATCAAAGGTACGTGACTCACGTTTCAACTCAGGAACGACGTGAATGGCAGGCGAACGAAGACAAACTGACAGCCGAAGTCCAGGCTGTGCAGACAGAGCTGGCCGCGAAACAGCGGGAATTCGCAAAGAAGCACGCCGACGTGAAGCCGAACAGCGAGATGCTCAGGAAACTTGAGCCCGAATTTGACAGGGCTTCGTCAGAGGCTGACGAAGCCACCAAAGCCATCAATAAAAGACGAGTGCCGGAGCCGCGAGTGCGAGCTCTGTGGGATCGAGGTGAACCGTCCCCAACCTACATTTTGAAACGAGGAAACTATCTGACGCCCGGTCGTCCTGTTGGTCCAGGTGTGCCTTCCGTGCTGACCGACGGAAAAACTCCCTTTGACGTCGTGCCTCCCTTTGCAAACACCACGGGACGTCGACTGGCGCTGGCACGGTGGCTGACGCAGCCGAAGCACCCGCTGACAGCTCGAGTGATGGTGAACCGCATCTGGAAACATCACTTTGGAAAGGGAATCGTCTCAACACTCGACAACTTCGGCACGACCGGCGCACGACCTACTCATCCGGAACTGCTGGACTGGCTGGCAACTGAATTTATTCGGCTCAAGTGGTCGATTAAGTCCATGCATCGCCTGCTGATGACGTCCGCTACGTATCGCCAGTCGTCTGAAATCACCGACTTGCACACCGCACATGATCCCGAAAACAAGCTGCTGACCCGCATGCCGCTGCGACGGATGGACGGTGAAGTGCTGCGAGACTGTCTGCTGAGTATTGCCGGGCGACTGGATCTCACTCCACACGGAGAGCCGGATGCTGTTGCTGCGCGTGACGACGGACTGGTTGTGGCCGTCGGAAAAAACAACATGTGGCGGCGAACCATCTATGTACAGCAGCGACGAACCGAAAGACTGACCATCCTGGATAATTTCGACCTGCCGCAGCTTAACCCAAACTGCATTGAACGCAGCGATTCGATCGTGGCCCCGCAGGCGCTGCATCTGCTGAACAATCGGCGCATTCACGAACTGAGCCGTTTTTTCGCCGCTCGCGTCCGAGATGAGGCTGGAACTGACGCTGCGGCACAGATACACCGGGCCTGTGTCCTCGCCACCGGGCGGCCTCCGGCGGTGGACGAGCTGCAGATCATGTTGCAGGTTTACGAGGAATTGAATCAGCAGTGGCTGCAGCAGGGCGTCGAAACGACGATTCCCGCAACCACACATTTGTGGGTACGGCATTCGGAGCCTGACAGAGTCTATGAAGAAGACCTGATTTCAGTTTGGTCGCGGGGACGCGAACTGCGGTCCGGACTGTTGGAATTCGATGTCAGCGGTGTGGCAAACAGTACATGGACGTCGGCGCGACTGGAGCTGGGGATTCTGAATACCGATGCCATCAGGCAAACGGCCTGTCTGGTGCCGCCGGGGATCGACCAGTTGACATGGAACGGTTACCAGGAGACGAAGTTCCGTGAACGACAGATGTTCCAGAGCTTCGGCAGAATCGAGGCTCTCTCCGGAGTCGGTACCGTTGGACACTACGCCAGGAGCGCTGCCGCCTCTGCCGCGGATCTCAGACACCTGAATCGTGCCGGACAAAGCGGTCGAATTACGCTGGCCCTGATCGCGGATGAAGATGGCACCGCGTACGGTCGCGACTGGGACGACGGCAGTAAGAAAGACAACATCCCTCGTCTGATCATTCGTCACGGAACCTCAGATTCGGACGAAGCCGCTCAGCACGCTTTGCAGAACATCTGCCACGCCCTCATGAATTCCGCCGACTTCCTGTACATCGACTGACCACTCGTAATTAATGCCCTACTTCCAAAAGTGCGGAAGTACAGATCAACTGCCGATTGGCGATTTAACACTCATCGCAGCCCCATGACAACAAGCTCCATACTGAGGCGAAGTTTTCTGGACCACCTGAGCGGCGGCATCTACGGCGCAGCGCTCAGCTCGCTGCTCAGTCAGGACGTTGGCAAGGCACAGGAGACCCCGGTCCGGCGCAGCTCGTCCAGTGGTGTGTATGATCTTAAGCCACGTCAGCCGCACCTTGAACCGCGGGCCCGGGCAGTCATTCATTTATTTATGAATGGAGGGCCAAGTCAGATGGATCTGTTTGACCCGAAGCCGGAACTCGACAGAAATCATGGAAAAAGTTACTTTGAGGAAATTGCCGGCGAGGTTGAAAACCCTGCTGCCGCCGGCGCGTTAATGCGTTCTCCGTTCCGGTTTGCACGCCACGGTCAGTCCGGCATGTGGGTATCGGAGGTCATGCCGCATCTGTCAACCTGCGTCGACGACATCGCTCTTGTCCGGTCGCTGCACACGACCAACCTGACGCACGAGCCGGCCCTGTTTCAATTCCATTCCGGCAATACGCTGCCCGGACTTCCGAGTCTTGGCGGGTGGGTTTCGTATGGGCTGGGAAGTGTCAATCAAAGCCTGCCGGCATATGTCGTGCTGGATGATCCACGCGGACTGCCGGTCAACCGAATACAGAACTGGCAATCCGGATACCTGCCGCCAGTCTATCAGGGAACGCGTTTTCGTTCACAGGGTTCGCCCGTGCTGGATCTCAAACCGGAGTTCGAAGAACCAGTCGGTGTCACTCGTCTGGAACGAGAATTGATATCACGGCTCGATCGGCTGCACCAGCGCAAGCGTTCGCTGCAGCCGGAGCTCGGTGCTCGCATCACCAGCTATGAGCTGGCTGCTCGAATGCAACTGGCCGCGTCGGATGCCCTGGATTTGAATCAGGAAACGGCAGCAACTCAGCAGGCATACGGTGTCGGTGACGAACCAACCGATTCGTATGGTCGCCGCTGTTTGATTGCGCGCCGTCTGGTTGAACGAGGCGTGCGTTTTGTGCAGCTGTTCCTGGAACATCAGCCGTGGGACAATCACAGTGGATTGCAGAAAGAACTGCGGCAGTGTTGCGCCCGCACCGACCAGCCCATCGCTGCATTGCTAAAGGACCTCAAGAGCCGAGGGCTGCTGGAAGACACACTGGTTATCTGGGGCGGTGAATTCGGTCGGTTGCCGATTGCACAGGGCGACAATGGCCGAGACCACAACAAGAACGCGATGGTGGGCTGGATGGCTGGCGGAGGCGTCCAAGGCGGCCTCAGCTACGGAACCACGGACGATATTGGTTATGCCGCCGCCGAAAACAAGGTCAGTATCGCCGACTGGCATGCCACCATGCTGCATCTGCTGGGGCTGGACAACGAACGACTCTCCTGGTATCGAAATGGCCTTGAGGAAAAACTGACGGGTGTGCTTACAGCTCGGGTGGTGCACGGGATTCTCGCCTGAGTACGGGTCGTGCGGCTGGCGCTGCTCACAGTAACCTTGCCTCCGGCTCAGTTCGTGTGATAATGCGCAGCCCGGTCCCCGTCCACAGCGTCTTCAGGTCCTGTTCCGGCCAGCCTTCGTATCCTCTGGAAGGGTCGCCAACAATGTGGACCTGCCCCGATCTACCGAAGTACACGACCGAGTGGGCCATGCCGGGAATCCAGCCACCATCTCTCACATACTCCGGAATGATTTCTGCAACGGCCGGGTCAAGCCGGCAACACAGCAGAACCGGGTGCGAGGCCGCAGCGTGCTGCAGTTCTCGCAGGTCGCCTTCAAAGAACTGAACCCGATACTTTGTTCCCATGAGCTTCGTTGACAGGCCATGATACAGACCAAGCCACGTCGTTCCCGACTGCGTCAGGCACAGTTCAGCCATTTCCTGCTCCGAGGTTTCCACTCCCAGCGTAAACAGAATTGTGGCGGCTGCGGCAGCAGAGCAGGTGTGAGGAGTGGTCTGCAGAAAGACCGGCCATGCGCCATCGGGCCATACCCGTTTGTCACCGCATTCCGGCGGTGTGGAGGGAATGAAATAGGTCAGAGAAAACGCGGCGGCCGCGATCATGGCAACTATGATCGGTAAGCGCCGAGTTAGTGGCGCAGGGTCCAGTCGCCACCACACGACAGCAGCCAAACCGGCCAGAAGAGGCGGAAACCAGTTGGCCAGAATAATGACCGATGGCAGCGGAATCCATTTGACGATCCACAACTGCCCCCAGACGGTGTAAACATAAACAACGATCAGAACCACAAAAATCACGGCGATGAAGTCCAGAAACAGCTTCGATCGCCCCCTGAGCAGGCGGTACAGCCCCGCAAATACGGCAGCCGAAACGAAACCGATCAGTCCGACAGCAAGCCTGATGTCTTCCAATGTCTCAATCCCTGAACGTGATTCTCACCCATGGCAGACGAAACAGAATCGCACCGTCAGCTCAAAAAGCGGCATAAGCCTGGTTGAGATAACCGAGAACTGTCGATAAACTTCGCGTCCCGTGAAAGGACTGCTTTGTCCCTTTCAGCAGCGACGACAGTCAAAATACGGGAAATTCAGTTCAATGTGGCGACAAGGACGGATTCCGTCGTCGGAATTTTGGAGTTTAATTGTGTCAATCGACAAATCACTTAAGAAGCCCAGCGGCGTCGTTCGTGCCAGAAACGTCCTGAAACGGGGAGAACGAATCCTGGTTCTCAAGGAACAGGACCGCTGGCTGGACGACCAAAGTCCTCTGGGTCTGCCCAAGGTCCGCGTGGCCAAGCCTACCGCCGGTAAGAAGAAGAAAAAGAAGGAAGAAGAAGGAGAAGGAGAGGCAACGAGCGAAGAAACCACTTGATGCTCAAAGGGGCCGTCACGCCAATATGGCAGCCCCTGAGGTATGGCGAACCGCATTGGCTTCCGCCAACGCAAAGTGGTCGGAAGTCACTTGCTTTCCGGTCGTTTATTCGGCAGCGCTCGGATTTTGCCAACGGCGAAATAATTGTGTTGCAGGACTGAAAGTGTAGATGGACCGCCCCGGAAACGCAGCCTGAAGGTCCAGCACTTCCTCTCGCGATGTCGGGTGCCTGCATTTTAACACAGTGCCCCCCAGGTCTGGTGCATTGATCACATAGCTGAGCTGAGGGTCGGAATCTCGCTCGTGAATCAGAATCAATGCTGGTTTGTCAATTGCCGACGACTCAACTGTGGCATTGAAATACTCGAAGCGTGTTCTCGCGAACGCGATCTCATGCACCGCGCCGCTGACCTTCGACTGTCCATCGAACACCGGAATCGCAATCCAGCCTGGCAGCAATCCGACAGCAACCAGGCTGACGACCCATCCAACGGCTATCTTCCGTGGCAAAAAGTCGCCCAACTGCACTGCTGCGGCATACAGTCCAACACCAGCGAGCAGCAGCAGCAGCGGTGCGGTTTCGAAGACGTAGTGCCAATGCATGATGCCGTCGAACCAGTACGGGACGTGTACGAGGTGCAGGGTGAGCACGCTGGCGAAGAGTAGTCGCAGACCGGTGGGATTGGCAACAGTGGCGCGGTTCAGAGGCGTTGCCTGTGACCGGCAAAGAGGCACTGTCATTCCGAGACCGAACAACAGCGGAAACACTGCCAGTGACCACTGCAGACTCGCAACAAACCGATTCCTGACATTTTCCGCGGCTACAGCGGGGGTCAGATTGGTCGCCCATTTATCGTAGCTGGCCAGAACTTTCGAACGGTCGTCTGTGAAGCGGGCAGCCCCGTTATTGAATCCGTAGCGGTGTCTCGGAGTGAACGTATCGGTGTACTCCTGGTATGCCGTCCGGTTCCATGAACCTGTGGCTTCATAATTGAATGTGGCCAGCACAGTCAGTCCCGCCACGATCGGCAGTGCCACGCCAACTGCCAGCACACGAGAAGTACGTTCCCGAACAAGACCAACGGCCAGCCACAGGCCGAAGGGCATTGCGAACCCGGCCGCCGTCATGGGGCGTCCGAGCATTGCGCACGACAATGCGGTGCCGGACAGCACCGCATAACAGAAACCGGACGTCGACATCATGCGCAGAAACGACCATGTAAAGACGCTTAACGCCAGCATGACAGGATGATGAGCAAGCAGCAAATTGCTGAATACAGCCAGTCCCGGACTTATTGCGATCAACACACCACCAACACACGCAGCTCGCGGATGCACGATTTGACGCATCGCCAGATAGAAGAAGACGGATGCCAGTCCACCCGCCAGCCAGTGCCCCCAGATGGGGCGGCCGAAAGCCACAAACGGGGCCATCCAGACGCCTGTCATTGGGAAATAGCGGCTGACCGTACGACGCTCATTCAACACATGCATCTGGTGAAACAGATCCGGACGTATGGTCATGGGAGGAAACGTCATTCGCCCGGCCAGAAACGTCTGCGCCTGGAGCAGATAACTGTATTCATCGTGATAGGCGGGAGGCAGGTCCGCGAATGCAATGTCGCGTCTGTCCAGAATCGTCGTGATACGTACGCTTTTGGTTCCGACCGCGTAGCTGCTTAATACGGATAACAGGAAAATCAGACAGCACGCGGCAATACACGAACCGTTCTGCGCTCGATTGACGACCTGTGGATCCCCTGTGTCACGATCTGCTCGGCGAATCCTGAAATCGACACGTCGCAGTGCTGAGACTCGTTCATCTGACACCCATCGCAGCAATGGCAAACTCAGAAGACAGAAAAACGGCAGCGTCGTCTCCGGGTCCCAGAACAACAGCCACGCCATCGGTCCTACAGGAGTCTCGAAACTGCTGTACAGGCGACGAAATTCAAAAAACGCCGCGGCAGCAAATAACAGAGACCAGACCAGCCATAGCCACCGCTGGTCCGGTTTACCATCGGATAGGTCGTCAGTTGTTGCCATGCTGCCTCAGAATCTGGGTACGGTGCCCATTTGTACGTCACACGGACTCGGAATGCTAAGAAAGCCTGGAATTTCCGTCTGTTCCGGCGATCGCATTGTATCGGTCGCTCTGTCCGCAATAATCAGGCAGTCTGACTCTGTGACCCCGAACGCCTTACAATTTATGAAGCCTCCACGAAGCAAGCCGTCACTTCTGTTTCGACTGGTGATTCCGGCGACAGTGGTGTTTATCCTCACGATTCTGGCCCTGATTGCATCTTTGTTTGGCAATCCGGACGCACCGCTCTCCCAATGGCTGGAAGCTCACGGTGATGCGATTTTGATCTGGGAATTCGCTATCGTTCTGACGTTCGCCGTGCTGGCAATGGTGATTGACCGCTGGCGAATCCTGCAAGGCATCGAAGAAACTCACGTCGTACGGCCGCAAACCACTGAGTCAGACCAGACAAATTGATCCCCGCTGCCGCGAAAGACAGCAAACTGATGACCGAATCCGCGCGCTTGAAAATTGAAGCGTTTCGCACAGAGCTTGAACGGCATAACCGTCTGTATTATGTCGAGGCAACACCTGAGATCCCCGACCGAGACTACGACCGCCTGCTGGCGGAACTGCAGCGGTTAGAGGCAGAGCATCCGGAGTACGATTCTGAGGCCAGCCCGACACGCAAAGTTGGCGGAGAACCGATCGACGGATTCGAGCAGTACGAACATCACCTGCCGATGCTGTCGATCGACAACGCATTCGAGGAACAGGAGCTTCTTGACTGGGACGCCGGACTGCGAAAACTCCTCGACCGAGAACAGCTGGAATTCAGTGTCGAATACAAGATCGATGGCGTCGCCATGGCGCTGATCTATGAAGAGGGCGTTCTGGTCCGCGGTGTCACACGTGGAAACGGTATCGTCGGAGACGACATTACGTCCAACGCCCGGGTCGTTGGCGGCGTGCCGCTGCGGCTGCAGACATCATCAGCTCCGTCCGTGCTGGAAGTACGTGGCGAAGTGGTCATTCTGAACGAGGACTTTGCCAGGTTCCAGGCGGCTCAGGCGGCCGCCGGTGACGAGCCGTTCAAGAACCCGCGAAACGCCGCCGCCGGTGCCTTGAAGTTACTGGACCCAGGCGAGGCTCACAAACGCAGCCTGCGATTCCTGGCTCATGGTGTCGGCTATGTTCAGGGAGTTTCGTGGCCGGACTACCTGCAGTTTCTGGACTCCATCAGGAACATGGGCCTGCCTGTGACACCGGGTGCAGGAAAGGCGACCGGGGTTGCTGAATTAATGATGACTATCGGGACCATGATGGAGGGCGTCGCCTCGCTGCCATTCGAAGTGGACGGAATTGTGGTCAAGTTGAACCGCCTTGCCGAACGCGAACGGCTCGGAACGACATCAAAAAGCCCGCGCTGGGTCCGGGCCTACAAATGGGAACGTTACGAAGCAGAAACTCGGGTTCTGGATATCGCCATTCAGGTTGGCAAGACGGGAACGCTCACACCCGTGGCCGAACTGGAGCCGGTTGAAATTGATGGTACGACCGTATCACGAGCCAGCCTGCACAACCGTGATGAGCTGCAGCGTCTGGGAGTGATGGTCGGAGACACGGTCCTGGTGGAGAAGGCGGGAAAGATCATCCCTCACGTTCTGCGAGTCAATGAGGCCACGCGATCAGGTCATGAGAAGCCGTTTACTTACCCGGAGTTCTGTCCGGAATGCGGCTCCGGCGTGCAGCAGGATGAAGGCGGCGTCTACATTCGC
>Ga0315331_10000703_pt1 | contig 23714 bp, 20 predicted proteins | sample M160m34915metaG_FD_203456 | JGI IMG/M metagenome (GOLD analysis project Ga0315331, IMG submission 203456) | Ammonia-oxidizing marine archaeal communities from Monterey Bay, California, United States - M1 60m 34915 | ecosystem: Environmental > Aquatic > Marine > Intertidal zone | place: USA...
GATTTGTCGAACAAGGTCTTTGATAATGTTCGTCGTGCACACGACGTTAATCGGACCGGGTCCCATATACCGCGTGCCGTCAGCAGTCGAACCATTCAGCGGCACATCAGTGCTGTCGGCACAACCAGCCCCGCAAACAGCTGTGATCAGAAGACATCGTAGTGGAAGATCTGCCGTGAACTTCATGGAATCTGACTCCAGTAAATTGCCACAGGACAGGCCCTGAGCTGGGAAAAGGCGGACCGGAGGTGCACAGCCCCGGGATTCATCGGGACTCAAATTTAGCCGATGCTACATTTCGTGCTATTCTGCCGGATGCCGGGCTGCAAGGCAATCGAATTATCCATGCATTCGCCATCGTCGCAGGACTGAGAAACTCGCTTAGAGTCGCCGGACGGCGTTGCCATGGGCAGAGGACTGCAGAATGCGCCCAGACGTTAGCTGCTGGGCCTTGGTTGACCGGTTAATCCGGTTAATCTGTCGGACGCCGGGGGTGTGCCTCCTGCGTCATTCCATTCTACGATCTCGGCGGTGAAGACCTGTACCTTCGCGGTGCTTTCCACGCCACCGTCGGCTACGGCGTCCCGGCGTTAGACCTGATCGCGATTGACGGTAACACCCAGCATTTCTCCCTCGAACATCATCTGACCGTCGACAAAACCCTGAAACTGAAATTGTGCCAGTTTTCGGGCTCTCACGCGTGTCACCTGAGCAACAAGATCCAGCCGGCTGTTCGGGAAGACCGGCTTTCTGAATCTCACGGCATTCATGCCGCCAAAGCCGAGGTAATCACCACCGATCAGGTCGTACTTTCGGGCATAGAATCCGCCGAGCTGCGCTGCGCATTCACACTGAACGACCCCCGGCATCAGAGGGAATCCCGGCATGTGCCCGGCGCTCCAGAACTCCTTGTCTCCAAGAGACTTATAGCCAATGATTGTATGCGTCGACTGATCAACGTGAACAATCGCCGTCAACTGTTCCATTTCGTGACGTTGCGGATTCACCCGTCGTATGTCGTTCAGGTCGAACAGCGTGGTGTTGAAATCAATCTGGCTGAGGTCAACCAAGGGCGAAGAAGGCATCGCTGTTTTCTCTTCTCGTCGTGGGTTTCTTGGGCGAGCGGCACAAAGACAGCTCGCAAATTAGGCTAAACGACCGGATCCAAGGAGATCCGGCTTGGAAATGTCGTAACTGTCTGGAATATCCCGCGCCAATCGACGCGCCGCAACCTGCCGATTGTTCGGTCACCCAGGTTGCACCACAGATGTAATCTGAGTGATGTCTGTCAGCAACCGGTCGGGACGAGTTTGCGAATCTTTGATCAAATCTGCTGGAGCCTCAAGCCCGATTTTTTCAGACACCAGCAACGCGGTTTTCATGCCAACGGCTTTGGCCGGAACCAGATCAGTCGGCAATCGGCAGCTGACGTGTAATGTCTGTTCAGGTGCCACGCCAATCGCCTCAAGCTGTTCCACCGCCCGCCGAAACAGCGATTGAGACGGCTTGCGAATTGCCATTTGATGGGAGAACAGCGTGGCCTCTGTACGAATAATTTCCCGCATCGGCATCACAAGTCCCTGTTTTGTGAGCGCCTGCACTAATTGGACGTACGTAAAGGATTGACCGTCCGCCAGAAGTCCCTGCGTCACGCCGACTTCCGCAAGGTCTGTCATCGCTCTGACAGCTCCGGCGCGAGCTTCGGTCGCCTGCAGATTACGGTGAAAAAAGTAGGCGATTTTCTCACTCAACTGGTCCTCGTTGCCATATACGCCCTGGTCGTATTTGTAGTCCTTGTCAAACAGTCGATCAAGAATCGCCTTCCAGACGCTTACCAGATCAACACCTGTGAAGTCACCTTTCAGCTTTGTGGGCACCATGGCCACCCGCTCAACATAATCGCGATACTGCGGCATCATGGACTGCCACGGCGGTCCAGGCTTGCGATACATGCTGTTCCACATGTTGAACTCAAGAATCGTCTTCTCCAGAGCAACCTGCAGCCGCACTTCCGGATTCGGAAACAGCGTAAAACCTCCGTCTGCTGTCCGCAGCAACGTTCCGTAGACGTCCCACAACACCACCTGAACGCCGGGTAGCAAAGCAATCGACGGCTTCGCTTTGACGGGTTTTGGCGCAGGCACCTGGGGCCAGATCAGATCTCGCTCAGCCAGGGCATCAGCATACTCAGACAGTGTCAACGGCATACGAATTCATCACCAGCAGTCGATAGTGAAAACGTCAGGACAGAAAGGTTAGCCGCACAACGGAATTCGATGAACCCCGATCGGCAGAGTTCTCCAAAACTGCAGTTTTCGTCCCGCGTGACTCCCTCCTGAGACAAACGTGATCCACCGCCCGGGTCAGGACAAGGGCCACTTAGCAGGCCATCGATTTCATCGAAATGCTGCAAAAAAACGGGCCACTCCGACCTCGACCACTCAACACGATCTGTCGTAAACTTCAGTGATGCACGAATGCCGTATTGCGGAACCGACGAACCCGTAACCGCGCACTGACCAAAGGATCGTGCTGGCGACTGGGATAGATTTGCGGCCATGGCTGACAATCCTGGCCGCTCACTATGCTGGCAATGGCCAATCAGCAACTGGTTTCATTCAGTACGACCAACCGTACTATGTCGCGAACGGACGAACGGTGTCTGACCGGGACAACGGGGTGTTATGGCCCCAATCCGTCTGACGCCGACGCAAACGCCCCAACCATCTATTTTCACTGGATTCCCTGGGTTCCGGGGACTGTTGTGACTCAACTGCTCATCACCCCGGGAGCGGCCTACTCGCTGCTGACGATTGTCATGCTGCCAATTCTTTGGCGGTTTGACGTGGCAACTGATCAAACGTCGCACAACACAGCATCGGCTTGTCATAACGGTGCTGGCGTTATGGGACGACGGTATGGTATCAAAATCACATATCACTGCATTGTCGCCGCTTCATGGTAGATGGCCCTGCAGAAACGGTATTGGATGGCGCTGACGTTTGCCGGATGCCTTGCACTGACTCACCCATGGTCCAGGATTGAACTATTACTCACGTTGAATGCGTGGTCTCTGCTGGAAGTAGTTCGCAACCGATCCGGAGATAACCTGCGGATACTGGGATGTCCCATCCTGTTGCTGTGTCTGCTGCTGGGATATTACAAAGTCTGGTTGCCGCAGTATCCCGCCCATGCCACTGTGTAGAAGAACTGGTCACTGAGCTGGAATCTGAAATGGGGTACGGTGCTGTATGCTTATGGCCCGATCGCGGGCCTGGCCTTCGCACACTTTCGGCGAGCCGCCTTTCTGCTGAATCGCGAAGCACAGTGTTGGCGCGAGCCATCGAAGCCAACTCCATCGATCCGAGCATGCTGGCGGTGGAAATCGACGTGCTCGTGTTGTCGCGTCAAAGACAGACAGATCCGTCCGAACAACACCAAAGCCGGGTACGCGCAGAAGCCGAAAACCCGAAGTGGCAGATTTGGCAAAGAAAACTCAACTCACGGCATCGTCGAACGGCACTGTGACAGAAGTGCAGTTCGTGAACGGGGCATCCGCTCACTGTCCTGTGGTGGCAGCACTTTTCTGCTTACTGTCACCGAGACCTCTTGTTTCAGACTCGCATTTCTTTCAGTATCTGTCGGCAACTCAAGGCCACGGACAATCGACATCCGTTAGTTGTATCTGGTAATCAGCTGCAGATAGGCTTTGCGTGATCGTTTGTCCTTTCCGCCGTTTTTACCTCTTATCTCAGATACGTCGTATGCTTATACCAATCGGCACCGACGCTCCGCTGTACCACTACCCGATCACCACCATCGGGTTGATTGTGGCAAACGTCGTCTGTTTTATTGTTACGGGCTTCGGTGCAGAAGAATCGCTTGAGCCGTGGGTGCTGCACTTTGGCTCGATCAACCCGATCGAATGGTTAAGCACGATGTTTGCTCATGCAGGATTTAGCCACCTGATCGGCAACATGTTCTTTCTCTGGGGCTTCGGTCTGGTTATTGAAGGCAAACTCGGCTGGTGGCGCATGCTGATGCTGTATCTCGCCATTGGCATTTCACAGGCCGCTCTCATTCAACTCATCATGCTGCCCTGGGACCGCGGCGGAGCAGTCGGCGCTTCCTCAGCCATCATGGGCCTGATGGCCATTAGCCTGGTCTGGGCCCCGAAGAATGAGCTGAAGGTATTCATGATATTGTTCTTTCGTGTCTTCGTTTTTGATATCACGATCATGTGGTATGCGTGCTTCTATCTGATCTGGGAAGTCATCAGCTGGACGCTGCTGGACGACATGGGAATGGGCACTTCGGCGTTGCATCTGTCCGGGGCACTGATCGGATTTGGAGCGGGGTTCGTGTACCTGAAGAAGGGCTGGGTGGACTGTGAGAACTGGGATCTGTTTCGGGTGTTGAGCGGTAAATACGGACGGTATGCAGACCCCAGCACGACGGTCTCGAGTTACGCGAATCCGGAGTTGATGTTTGGCAAGACCGACGTTTCCGTCAAAGAAGACGTGCGTGAATCGAATCGGTCGAAACGAAACTCAAAGCGTCTGAACAGGATCAACGAAATGATCGACGGCGGCGACTTCATCGGGGCCTCTGAGGCCATGCTGACGCTCAGCATGGAAGACTCTGATTCGCAGTTCGATGAGTCGCGGTTGAAAAAACTGGCCGGCGGGCTGTTACGCGCCAACATGCCGGACGATGCAGAAATCTATCTGGAAGAGTACGTCGAAAGATTCCCTGACAACGCTGCGTGGGTACGAGTCCAACTCGCTCAGGTTCTGCTGGTACACCATAAGCGCCCGTCAGCGGCCTTGACCGAGCTGAAGCAGGTCCGGGTGTCAGAGTTGACAGAAGAGCAGCATACAACGGCAAACAAGATTGCGGCCGCTGCAAAAAAGCAGGTGAACGCTGGCGTTCGGGACGCCGAATCGGAATGGTAACACGCCCATCTTTCATGGCCTTTTCCAGCTTGCGCTCAGCAGCACAGACCGCGTTCCCGTGGACTGACGACCTGTTAATGCCGAAATCGTCCGCTGCTTGCGGGAAAGACGCCAACCTGCCGTTACTTAAGCGCAGGAGACGCTGGGTCAAATTTCAGATTTGCGGGCTTGTTCTTGCCCTCCCAACCATTCAATGCGTTCAGCGAGGTGGCAGACACAGCGCCGTCCTGCCGCATCATTTTGACCATAACAGGAAGAGAAGCTTCGTAGCCGCTGCGAACAAGTTTGGATTTGTCGGCTCGGTTTAGAAAACCCTTCTCGGTTTCCTTTTTCTTTTCATGGTGAAAAGCAAGATACAGGTGCCAGCCGCACAGCTGCCACTTCGGAGCCTTCTTGTTCTTTGCCTGATTGAATCGCACACCGGATTCAAGAGTCAGCTGCCCCACTTTCCAGGCCAGCACGTCAAAATCGATCGACGAATCAAACCCGCAGCGTCCAAGGACACGAGCAGCTCGGCAGCGAATCAGAATGTCACGCGTGTTGTCCTCAATGATTGTTGTGGCCGCGAGCATCACGATGGCTCGTTTCTGGCCGACAAGTTCACGGGGGGTGTCGATCTCGTCCAGTGCAGACAGCAGAGTGTTTTGGTAGGCAACCGCGGTAAAAGGCCGTTGCAGTTCTGAGATCAATGTATTCGCCAGCGTGATTTGAACCAGGGGCGTCACATCCGCCTTCTGAAGAAATTTCTTGCAGACGTTTGCTGCTCGGGTTTTGACGACGTCGGGTTGTGCGACGTCACTCAGCACCTTCACCAGAATGTCATCCATCTGATCGTACATGATGATGCCGCGGTTGCTCCTGGCCGGAGCAACGCCAAAATCAAGCAGAAGTTCCAGTGCTGCGGAACGAGAATAGAGATTGTTCTCTAACAGTTCATTGAAGAACGGCAGCAACTCACCACACAACAGTTCTCGATAACGTTGTTTGTCGCCGGCATTCAGGATCTGTGCGCCAGCACTGCTGAGGTCACGCAACAGGTTCTTGAATGAAGCTTCAAACAGACCCGGATCCTTCTGAATAGTCGGATCAGACAGCGAATATGCCCTGTACTTAAGACATGTCTGAAGAATCTCCAGTTCCCTGGCATTACCGCGACGCACTCCGGTTCTCAGCAGACCCCGATAGGCGCGATTCTCAGAACCAAAACCTGCCACAATTTCCGGAGTAAGCAGTGACTTCTGCAGGCGTCGCAGATCGCGAACAAGCTTCTGTTGTTCTAGCAGGTATGCTGTTGCGGGGTTGTTGTTGGCGACCGACGCTGCCCCGGCCTGATTCGGCGGGTCGCCCCCTTCGGTGTCCGCCGATTCCTGAGTCGCTAACGCGTCGGCGGCAACTGCCAGCAAGAGGCAGAAGGTAGCTAAAATGGTCAACCAGTTTCTGAACACCTGGCTCTTGTCAGTAACTTCCACCGGCATAGATTCCACCACATCTGTGAGACGTCGAGTCTCGACGATCTGCCTGTCGTCCCATTCCTCGCGATTTGTGGAACGAAAACGAACGAACAATCAACGAACCCTGCATTCTTGCAGTTTTTCTGCAGACAAACCAATACGAGTGCAGGAGGTGCTAATAAGTTGGAGACGAAAAGAGTCTTTTCCCACCCCAATGACGCATTTTGCCTGTGTTTCTTAGCGCCTGAAGGAAACAGACCCCTCCTTCGAACGTGAACTCGAACAAGCCGTCCAAGACGGTTCCACTGTAGACTGAGGACAGGGCCCCACTCGGAAGTGTTTAGAATGACAGGTCAAACGAACGACGTCCAGAATGAGACAGAGAACGTCACGAGAAAACGAAGGGTTTTTGACAGGGATTAAGACGGGTCATTGAAGTCCGCATATTCGACACAAAACACGTCATAAAACACGGCATCAGCGTACCAACAAGAATTCCCAAATGCCACGAAGCTATTTCATAGGTCTACGTATCCGGCCATCATTCCCCGTGTTTCGGCTATTTGCAGCAAAAAATCAATAAAAACGGTCCCACGCGGACGTGATTCGCACACAGAAACCAAGCACCTGTTTGACTGCGGACTGCTGTCGAGCGTGCCGAATCGCTAATCCGTCCATTTGCCCGTCAGTCATTGCGGTTGTCGCCGGTGTTAGCTGTAATTGGGTCGAATGCAGACGGATGCCGTCCTTTTTGCGAATCGCGACCGTCGACCACGCTATTCCGTCCAAATGCGGCGGAGCAGCCGGCCCGAGGTGCCCTGTGACGCTGGCAGCAATCGTCGCTTGAGGCGTTTCCGCAAGGACCCCCTCCGCCATCCGTTCGCTGACGATCCGGCTGACGGGACCCGGATCTCGCAACAGCTTTTCGCTGACACCCAACCACGTATGCTTTGTCATGACCTGATACACCACCGCCGAGCCCGCCATGACGCCTGAGACCCCCGGAACTCGCCCCATTGTGGCTGACAATAATCCGGCCGTGCAGCTTTCGGCAAAGACGATGTTCTGACCGGAGTCGGTCAGTAGGCGGACAAGTTCGAACGCACTACCATCCAGCGAAACCGTGCCGTTATCCATTAAGTTTTCCTTCCCTTATGAACGGGCAGTGCACAGCAGCAGGCCGAAGCTCTGGCGCGCCCGACGCGACACAGGCTTTTCGCCGTGGAAACCGGGTCTACAAAGAACTGTGCCGCTATCGACATTCATTGACACCAGGCCCTGAGACCGCCCCCGTTCCAGAATAACGTGAATCAAACGCCTTTCAACAAGTCGGAATGTCTGTCCCCTGTTGATCAGGACTCGCTTGTTCTCCACGAAAGAGCGGGCACAGTACGTCACCTGAAAGTTCTGACGGGGGTTGCCATCTTATCGGGATCGTTCAACCCGCTGCACCACGGGCACCGTCAACTTCAACAGGTTGCCGCAGAGGAGCTGGAATCGCAGGTCATTTTCGAGTTATCTGTCACGATTGCTGATAAACAGACACTGTCAGAGTCCGATCTGCAGACACGCCTTGGCCAGTTCGACGGTCACGATGTGGCCGTGACCCAATGTACATTGTTCGCGGAAAAAGCGAAGCTGTTCCCTGGCTGCTGTTTTGTCGTAGGTTTCGACACGGCCGCCAGAATCCTTGATGCCCGATTCTACCAACGCGACCGAACGCAGCTTCATAACGCTCTGCAGGCACTGACTGACAGCGGAAATCGCTTTTTTGTAGGTGGCCGACTTTCCAGAGATGCGTCGCAGTTCTGCAGCGTTAACGAGCTGACGATACCGGCGGAGTTTCGTCACTTATTCTCAGGAGTCTCGGAACGGCGATTTCGAGAAGATATTTCGTCATCGGACCTGCGGCAATGAGTCCTCGGATTTAGAATTGTTCATTCACACGACTTTGATATCAACCTGACTCCCATGGGATCGTCCCCGTATGCCACAGATGCACCGATTCGCAATGTCACTTCTGGTCTGCACGCTCACGACCTGTAACTGTTACTCGCCGACAGCCAGTGGGAATGATCAGCCAGGCGTTGTTGGCGTGGAGTTCATTTACGAAGACGCTCCGTTCAAAGAATGCCATGCGTCCACGATAGAAGAAACTCCGGACGGCCTTATTGCTGCGTGGTTCGGTGGTACACGTGAAAAACATCCTGACGTCGGCATCTGGGTAGCTCGTCACAAAAACAATGGCTGGGCGAAGCCTGTCGAAGTGGCGAATGGCATCCAGTACACGTTGACAGATGGCACAGTCGTTCGTCATCCCACGTGGAACCCGGTCCTGTTTCAGTATCCGGCCGGCCCTCTGATGCTGTTCTACAAATGCGGGCCGACTCCCAGCACATGGTGGGGCATGTTGACCCGGTCAGAGGATCACGGAAAGACCTGGAGCGTCCCGCGCCGGCTGCCGGAACACATCGATGGCCCTGTTCGCAACAAACCCATCCTGATGCCCGACGGTACACTACTGTGTGGCAGCAGCACGGAATTCGATGGCTGGAGGCTGCATTTTGAGCATACCTCCGATCAGGGTCTCACATGGGCCCGGACACCAGCCGTCAATGACGGAAAAACATTCGGCGCCATCCAGCCGACACTACTGCCTAAACACGGCCACATTCAGGCCCTGAACCGTAACAAGGACGGCAACGGAAAGATTCTGTCAACGACCTCTCGAGACAATGGCTCCACGTGGTCAGAACTCGTGGAAACTGACCTGCCAAACCCCAATTCCGGAATTGACGCCGTCACTTTGAAAGACGGTCGATTCCTGCTGGTCTACAACCACACCATCCGTTCCGGTGATTCTCCACGCAGCCGGGAAATGATCAATGTTGCAGTCAGCGACAACGGTGTTTCGTGGAAAGCCGCGCTGACGCTGGAAAACGAAGGCCGGTCAGAGTTTTCCTATCCGGCCGTCATTCAGACATCGGATGGCCTGGTCCATACTACGTATACCTGGAAGCGTCGTCGCGTTCGCCACGTCACCATTGATCCGTCAGAACTTCAGTTGACAGAAATCGTTGACGGAAAATGGGCTGCGAAGTAATGACGACCGGTGCTGCCGGCTTCGAATTCAACGATGGAAAACACGCTGTCCACCACATACGAAGACGCTGTTCGCTGGATCTACGATCGTATTGACTACGAGCGCGTGCGTCCCAGGCGACAGTCCGGCCACTTTCGCCTTGAGCGGGTGGAACGACTGCTTGCCCTGATTGGTTCACCACAGCAGCGAATTCGAAGCATTCACATTGCCGGCACCAAAGGGAAGGGGTCGACCGCCGCCATGGTCGATGCCATGCTGACAGCCTCGGGGATTCGTAGTGGCCTGTTCACTTCACCGCACATTCATCTGTTCGAAGAACGGATGCGCGTCGCCGGTCGTATGCCGGCCCCCGATGAACTGACGTCAATGGTGCGTTGCCTGCAGGACATACTGCAGGATGCGGATGCCGATCTGATCAAGGATGGCGTGACCTATTTTGAAGTGGCGACACTGCTGACCTGGATGTATTTCGACAGAAACGACGTCTCGCTCGCAGTGCTGGAGACCGGTCTGGGTGGCCGACTCGACTGCACCACAATCTGCCGGCCTGTCGCCACGGTCATTACCAGCATCGGACTCGACCACACTCACATTCTGGGTCACACGATTGAAGCCATCGCCGGCGAAAAAGCAGGTATCATCAAGCTCGGTGTGCCCGTGTTTTCGTGGGTTCAGCAACCTGAAGCCGTGCGCGTGGTCACAGAACGGTCAGCGGCGTTAGAGTGCGAATTGTTCCTGGGCGACTGCGATATATTCGAACGCGTTCAGCAAATGGTTGCCACTGATGTCGGTAAGCAGCAATGCACCGACGATTCCGGACGACCGTGTCAGCGATTCGACGTAACAACCCCCCTCGCGAATTACACAGATCTGATGCTGCCCCTGCTGGGCGAACACCAGCGTCGCAATGCCGCGCTGGCCGTCGCTGTGCTGGATCTTCTGTCGCAGCAGGATCAGCGTGTCACTGCCGACTCAATGGCGGAGGGACTGGCATCACTGTCATGGCCCCTGCGATTTGAAGTCGTTTCGACAGCGCCGCTCATCGTACTGGACGCCGCGCACAATCCCGATTCGATCGAAGCATGTCTGCACACACTTAACAGCCAGGCCTGGCCGGCAGAATGTCGGACCCTGATCTTCGCTGTCAGCCGCGACAAAGATGCCGATCAGATGCTGCAACTGGTTCGTCCGCACTTTAAGACGATCATCCTGACCCGATTCGAGACGAATCCGCGATCATATTCGCCGCAGGAACTGGCAGACTTGCTGGCCGCCGGTCAGTCCCCTGAGACCGCAGACACGGTCACAGTCGTGACCGCCGAGACGCCGGCTGAGGCTTTGTCTCTGGCCCGAAAAACAACTGGCCACGACGGACCCATCTGTGGCACCGGCTCAATTTTTCTGGCCGCCGAACTGCGAAACCTGCTGCGTCAGTCAGACGGAACAAACTGAACGCGTTGATCATTCCGTCAGCGAAGGCAGTCCAGTTCTCGGACAATACTTCAACAGACCACAGTCGGCACATTGAGGGCGACGAGCGATGCATGTTTTCCGACCGTGGTAGATGATGCGGTGCGAGTACTCAATCCATTCCTTCTTTGGCAGAATCTGAATCAGATCGCGTTCGATGATTTCAGGGTTCTGAGATTCTGTCAGGCCCAGCAGATTTGAAATCCGGCGGACGTGAGTGTCTACCACCACTCCCGAAGGAATCCCGTACCACGTACCCAGCACAACACTCGCGGTTTTCCGACCAACGCCCGGAAGACTCACCATCTGTTCGATGTCCAGTGGGATCTCACCATCAAAATCGTCCACCAGCATGGCTGCCATCGCCCGGATGTTGGCGGCCTTGTTGCGGAAGAATCCAAGCGGCCTGACAATTTTTTCCACGGCCACCTGTGTTGATTTTTTCAGTGCTGCGGCATCCGGATACTTCCTGAACAGCGCCGGTGTCGCCATGTTAACGCGTTCGTCCGTACATTGAGCCGACAGAATCGTGGCCACCAGCAGTTGAAACGCCGACTCATGATGTAGTGCGCATTCGGCGACCGGGAACAGTTTCTTCAGCCGACGAATCACCGATCTGGCTCGGTTCTTTCGCTCAGAAAGCAAGTCATCCTCTGACTTGTTCGCGAGGGTCGTCTTCTTCTTCTTTGCCATCTGCCAACCACATGATGAATGGAGTATTACCGTTTAAGGTCAGCGGATGATAGATTGCACTTCTGTTACTTCCCACTGTACCGGCTTCTTCCTGCAGGTCTGCTCAACCATCAACGCGGGAGCCACTGGACACGACAAGACAGACAATGTCGCTTAACCCCCACGACCCTCGCATCACCACTGGAATCCGCCTGTTCAACGAACGCGATTTCTTTCCGTGCCATGATGTATTCGAGGATTTATGGAGCGAACTGGTCGGTCCGGAAAAACCTTTCTTTCAGGGCCTGATCCATGCAGCCATCTGTCTGTATCACTTTGAGGGCGACAACCTGGGTGGCGCCCGCAAAATGTACAGAAGCTTTGTGCTGTATGTATCGGATTTCGCCCCTGTGTTCTGCGACATCGACGTCGAAAAACTGCTGGTCGACATGGAACACTGTTTTGAAGAACTGCTGGCTGTGTCGGGCGGATATCCTCACGGATTGCAGCTGAATCCGAACCGTATCCCCGTCATCACGCTGCGTTGCTGATCATCGGTCAGGACAGTTCGCGGGCCACCACCACGATATGCTGACCCTTGGGAACAGGAGCCACCCATGCCTGTGCCAGCACTACGCCGTCGATCGCGGCGATGCAGGGCCAGGGCTCCAGATCAATGCGGTCAAAGTCGTGCAACAGACCCACTGTATCCCCGGATTTGACAAGGGTCCCGCATTCGACCAGAGGCTCATAGTGCCCGGCAAATGGCGCGACGGTGAAACAGTCGCGGTCCACCATGGCCACTTTCCGTTGCGTGCCCGCTTTGTGGTGAGCAATCGGTTCGATTTTTCCGTGCAGCAAATCGTTGTTGATGGCCGCCGCCAGAACACCCTGTCGACCGTAGCGCACTCCTTCCGGATTTACCGCCTTGCCCCACCCTAATTCGGTGCCAACGGTGATTTTACCAAGGCGTTCGGCTTCGCTGGGCAGCAAACCGGGCGTGACATTCTGGTAGACCATCAGGCTCGGCGTGCCGAACCAGCGAGCCGTCTGTTCGATGCGGTCACCCAGTTCCGGGTCGTCCACGGGATGAAAGCTTGCGCAAATCGAGAACCGAGCCACTTCGCCCCCGGAATGCAGATCCAGAACAATGTGAACCCGCGGCCAAATGTACTCGCGAACGAAGGCAGCGATGCGGTGAGTGATCCCGGCCAAAGCCGGCGTCGTCCCGGCACCATCGACGAAGGCACGATTCAGGTTCACTCCGTCATCGTGTTGACTTTCGCGGGTTCCTGATAAGAATGCAGCGGGGTTTAACACCGGGATCAGAATGATGCGGCCGCGCACGTCGCTGATATCTATTTCCTGCAGCAGGTGCTTCAGAACCACCGGGCCTTCATATTCGTTTCCATGATTGGAACCGAACGAAACCAGCCCGATGCCGTCGCTGGCTTCCGGTCCAACAAAAACAGTGAGCGGTATCAGGTGATCGCCCCAGATGCTGTCGTGTTCCAGTGCCAGCCAATAGTCTCGGCGGCCGGGTGAATCCAGATCCAGGTCTTCCGGGCGAACAGTCTTGCGTTCCATGGTGTTGTCGTCCTTTGCTAATAAGAAGTAAGAAGTCCTGCCGAGTCGGGATTGGACGCACCTACCGCGTGTCACGTCCGCCTGTGGCCGCAAAGAACGATTCTCAGCAGCAGTTTCGTTGCTCCCTCGAGCCAGTATCGATCAGGACAATGGGCAAATTGCTTTAGCGAAACTCGATGCGATCCGGACAGAACTGCTGGAGTCGATCGTCATCGATGTCAATTCCAAGGCCTGGAGCCTGAGGAATGGGCAGACAGCCGTCATCGTCGAGCTGGAACGGTTTCGTCGGGAGCTCGTCGATGTAGGCACACGGTGTCAGATATTCGACGTAGGTTGCGTTGGGCACAAATGCTGAGATCTGCAGGTCAGCAGCAAGGCCGACTGCTGTGTTCCAACCATGAGGCACAACCTGAACGTTGTGGTCCTGCGCCATCTGGGCAATTCTGCGAAACTCGCTCAGCCCGCCGCACTTCGTCACGTCCGGCTGAATGATGTCCAGGGCTCGCCCCTTCAGCCACGGAGCAAACGACTGCCGCCGCGTAAGTACTTCTCCGCCGGAAATCGGGACCGGCGAGGTTCGAGTGAGTTCCACAAAACCTTCAATATCGTCCGGCGGCAGCGCTTCTTCGAACCAGACAATGTTGTAGTCGGCAAGCATAGAGGCAGTATTGCGAGCCCAGTTTGAACCGTGCGGCCAGAACTGTTCACTGCCGCCTGCGTCCACCATCAGATCAATGTCGTCACCAACTGCCTGTCGAGCCGTCCTGACAAGCAATTCATCAAATGCCCGGTCCCGACGCCCAAACGGCCGCCAGCCCATTTTGATGGCCCGAAACCCCCGACCGACCACACTTTCCAGGTTTCGCGTCAGCGCATCAGGTTCATCAAACAGAATAGAACCATATGGTTTGATACGGTCACGATAATTGCCGCCCAGTAAACGCGACACAGGCTGCCCGCAGGCTTTGCCCATAATATCCCACAACGCGATGTCGATACCGCTGATCGCATGAGTCACAGCACCGCCGCGGCCCTGCCAAAACGTGGACTGGTGCAGCTTCTCGGCAACTCGTTCCGGTTCCAGGGCCGCCTCATTCTTCAGCAGCGGCCACAACAACTGAACCGCGCCTGCGACCAGCTTTCCGGACGTAAAACTGCTGCCGTACCCGATGATGTCGGCATCAGTGTGAACGACGACAAGCGTGTGCAGATCTTCCTGTGGTTCATGACCCTGCGGCCAGCCACCGTCAACTGTGCCGCCGATCAGAGGACAAACATCGATGCCGGTTATGATCACTGGTTCTTTGCTCCCGTGTTATGAAAAAACTCGCACGATAATCAGCCCGAGAATTCCGGCAAATGTCGCATAGTACAGAAAGACCGGCAGCGTTCGACGGATGATCTGCCCTTCACGACCGACCAGCCCCACCACGGCGGATGCAGCCACGACATTGTGCACGCAGATCGTGTTTCCGGCGGCTCCGCCAACGGCCTGCAAAGCCACAATCCAAAACGGATCACTGCCGATCTGCTGGCCCACACCGAACTGAAACATCGACAGCATCATGTTACTGATCGTGTTGCTGCCCGCCACGAAAGCTCCAAGACCACCTGCAAACGGCGCCAGCAGCGGCCAGGCGCCTCCGGCAAACGCAGCCATCTGTTCGGCCAGCACAATCGGCATTGCGGACAGACCTGCGGCACCGCCGCTTGAACCTAGAAAAATTTGTACCATCGGCACCGTGAATATCAGAGCCACGGAGGCCTTTGCCGTGGTGCGAAATGAGTCTGTGACGGCGATCCGATAGCGTTTTACAGACATGCCGTGCAGCACAAAGGTGAGACCGGATACCAGTAGAAAGATTGTTCCCGGTAAGGCAAGAGGAGTGTGTTTCAGGTCCGCCGAACTTCCGAACAGGTCTGTCACGGCAAATGTTACACCGGGATGATTGACCCAGGCCTTCACCGGCAGCTGAGGCAGCCGGAAGGCGACCAGTAACACGGCCAGCATCAAATACGGCAACCACGATCGAAACAGACTCAGTGGCGCGCCATCATTCTCATTCTCATTCTCAGTGACGCCGGGCTTCTCGACCGCCGTCTCTGCTGATACTGATACCTCCACGGCAGGTTGCCACTCAGCGGACCACTCTTCTTTTTCAGGGAATTGCCATGGCTCACCTGCCGGAATCAGCAAACCACGGCGTGCAACAGATGCTACGACAACAAGGCCCACCATGCCCCCGAACAACGAAGGAAATTCCGGCCCCAGCAGGATCGCCGTGGCGACAGACGGGATAGTCATTGCGAATGCAGCAAAAACGGCGAACTTCCAGCAGCCAAGGCCGTCCCGCAACGACCTGTTGCTCCCAAAGAATCGAGTCAGCAGACACACTAGAATGAGCGGAACGAATGTCCCGACAACCAGATGGAGAGCTGCGACGCGAACGCCGATAGAATGCAACAATGCCGTCGCAGCGACGTTTTCGTCCGCAATGAGCTTCCACGAAACGGCGGCTGACTGTACGGCCGAATCAACACCAAACCCGGCGGCAACATCCAGTCCATTTCCGACACCAACAAGAATCGGCGTGCCCAGCGCTCCGAAGGAAACAGGCGTGCTTTGAATCACGATACCGCACACCACGGCGGCCAGTGGAGGAAATCCCAGTGCGACCAAAAGAGGTACGGCAACTGCGGCCGGCGTTCCGAATCCCGCAGCGCCTTCAATGAACGAACCGAACAACCACGCGACGATAATAGCCTGCACTCGGCGATCCGGCGATATCTGGCGAAAACCGTTTCTGATCACACTGATCGCGCCACTTTGCTGAAGAGTATTCAACAGCAGAATGGCTCCGAAGATAATGTACAGCAGATCGAACGCGATCAGACTGCCCTTGATTCCAAATGCCAGCACCTGCCGACCCGGAACCTGCCACATAAACAGTGCCAGTACTACGGCAGTTACGAGCGACAACGGCATCGCCCGACTTGCGGGCCACCGCAATCCGACAAGAAAGACGGCAACGACAAGAATCGGCAACGAGGCAAGAAAAGCGTAAAACATGCGTAATCGTCAGTAACAGAGTCTTTTTGAAGGTTGGCGATCGGTTTTGCACGCCTCTTTTCAGCGATCAGGGAAAGCAGGACGGCACAATTCGAGCCGCCCCCATTTCACTTGCAGCCACTCAGACGGAAGGTCGGTACATGTGACCGAAAAGCGAGGCGGATGTCGAACGACTTCGCACAGGAACGTGCCAGCTTTGAGATTCGTCGAGTGCCATAGTTTTCGACGCTTGAGCAAACGATCCGATTTGTGTCCACTGCGGGCCATCGGCTGACGCGAATCGTTGCTCCACACAACATGTTCCTCACTTGAGGTTCGCTGCAGCGATACTCATACAATACACCGACATCATGGTCATCCGTCTATTCGGGAATCAGATGAACGAAGAACCGAAAAACCTGATCCGTCATCTGTCAAAGATTCAGCGCCGAGTGCTTGGTGTGCTGATGGAGAAGGCCTTTACGACACCAGAACAGTATCCACTGACGCTCAAGGCGGCCACAACCGCATGCAATCAGAAAAGCAACCGCAGTCCTGTCGTGGGGTATAGTGAATCGCAGGTTCAGGACGCTTTAGATGCCATGCGCGAAGACCTGCTGGTGGCGGAAGTGTTCCCGGGCGGCGGCCGTACGCCACGATATCGCCACTACGCACGTCACAAATTTGACTTCACCGAAGCCCAGTTTGGCATTATGGCCGAACTTCTGCTGCGAGGCCGGCAACAGCCTGGCGAGCTTCGAACCCGCGCGAGCCGCATGGTGCGTGTCGCCGGCATTGGCCAGTTACGTGATGAACTGGTCGGCCTGCGTGATATGGGATACCTTCAGGCCACTGGTCCGCTGGACCGACGAGGCGTGGAAGTCGACCATACGTTCTACCTGCCCAATGAGGACATGCAGATTGGTGCGGCACCCGTGTCGGCAGAGCCCGTCAGCCGGGGCGATGCAGATGGCGGTGTTCCGCAGTCCTCTGCGTCCGGGGCGGCGCTACGCTCAGACACTGCTGCCGTTTCTGAAGAAATGCTCGAACAACTTCGCTCAACAACTAAAGAACAGTCTGAGCTGATACAAAGTCTGGGAGCCAGCATGGCGGACCTGGAGGACCGCCTGCGGCGGCTGGAACAAGATCTGGGTGTTTAGCCAGCAGCCTGTTGCTGCAGCGCATTCCGGTTATCCATACCCTTCTTCAAACAGATCGTCGATATCAGAAGTCGGCCCCTGCGATCCCGTCAGGTAGGCAGTCATGTCGAAGATTGTTTCGGCACTGCTAATCACGGTTGCTCCCATGAATGAGTGCCGGACGGCAAAATCGAAGTCGGTTTCACCATCCGCGAGGCCGAATTCGAACAGGAAACTCCCGTCGCTGGCGGTAACTTCTCCCACTTCATTCCACTCATTTTCTCCTGCAACTCGATACAGCACATCAATGGTCCCGATGCTGCTTGTCATATCAACGGCGCCACTAAGCTGGCTATTTGCACCTTGAACCCAGTCGAATTCTGTGGCCAGAACCGCAAGGCCGGCCACATTCAAAGTGACGGAATTACTCATCTCCGTGCCGCCCGAAAATGGATCCGGACTTTCCACAATCTGCAGAGTCACATTCTGACTCGTATTTGGGGCTATATACGCCGTCAGGTCGATCAGCAGAGGGTCTCCTTCTGCCGCCTGCATACTGAATTCTTTGTTTCCGTCTCCATCGACATCCACGTTCACAGTCAGGTCACCTCCGTGGTCTGATGCCACATCCGTGAGAATATATGCGTCGCTGGCGATCGGGTTGACCAGTTGCGGACCGGTCAGCAGTAATCGTACTTCAAGAGAATCGCAGAACCCAACGGCTTCCGACTGAAGCCTTCGACGTCTGGGTTGCTTCAGGCTGTTGACAAATCCGAACTTAAGAGGGGCAACAATTGATTTGAGCATAGTTCCGGCTCTTGCTGGTATAGATTTCTCGGTGGGACTCACTGACGGAATCGCAACAGCAATGCAAACCCGGACCCCTTATACGGAAAATATCAGAGGAAATCTCAATCGGGACTTTGTTGAGCCCCCAACTCATTTGGACAGGGCCACTTACGTCGGCCAGGCACCCCGGCAGTAAAGTCATTCTTCAGCGGCGTTTGGTAAGTTCCGCGCGCTTCGTGAAATTGACACTGAATCCGACGTGACGTCACCTAAAGTCAACAGCCAGAGCATAACGTCGGTGGCGGCGAACAAAGCCTCTGGGGCACAACACGTGACGATTGCCTATGCACCGTACGAACATCGGAACCGATTCCGGCGGCAGGCTGCCGTGCACAGACTGCGTATTTTCGCACCTGCCGTTGCATACCGTGCTGTGATGGCTCGCGAATCCGTTCACAATAGCGGCGGCGCATGAGGCGCGACATCAGTCACAAAACGCTATGCTGCTGGTGCCGCATGGACTCGCATTTAGTGAAATGCGAACACGACAAGTCAGGGAAGTAATTCCGTCTATCGGCGAGTAAGTCATCAATCGACACCACGGCCGGATGGCCGAGCCCCGACATTCTGACCCAATATGGACTCTCTACTTTCTGTCATCCGCAAGCATTGGGGCTACGATTCATTTCGGCCGTTGCAGCGTGAAGCTATGACCGCCGCCATGGAGTCGCAGGACTCTTTGACAGTACTGCCGACGGGAGGAGGAAAGTCGTTGTGCTATCAGGCTCCCGCGGTGCACCGGGACGGAATGGCGGTTGTTGTCAGCCCGCTGATCGCGTTAATGAAGGACCAGGTGGACGCACTGTCAGAATGTGGTGTACCTGCAGCGTATGTAAACAGCAGCCTGACGGCTCAGGAGCGGATGGAGGTTGCCGGGCGAGTACGACGTGGTGAGCTGAAAATGCTGTTCGCTGCTCCGGAGCGACTAGTCCAGCAGCGAACAATTGAATTTCTGGCGGATGTGGAATTGAGCTTCATCGCCATTGACGAAGCTCACTGTATCAGTAACTGGGGACATGATTTTCGACCCGAGTATCGCCGCCTGAGCGACCTTCGTCAGGCGTTCCCGGACATTTCCATTCACGCCTTCACCGCTACCGCCACGGAACGGGTACGCCGGGATATTGGTGAACAGCTGAAACTGAAAGCGCCCAGGATTCTGGTGGGCAGCTTTGACCGGCCCAACCTTCTATATCGGGTGGAGCGGCGGCATGACGTCATCGGACAGATCCGTGAAGTCATCGACCGACACCCCAATGAATCCGGGATCGTCTACTGCATCAGCCGTTCCAGCGTTGAAGAGACGGCTTCAACATTGAGTTCACTTGGCTACAGGACGCTGCCCTATCATGCCGGCCTGGAACCGGACCGTCGCAAAGCAAATCAGGAAGCGTTCATTGATGAGAAAACAGACATTATCGTGGCGACGGTGGCGTTCGGGATGGGCATTGACAAAAGCAACGTCCGTTACGTCGTGCACGCAGAAATGCCTCGCAGCATTGAAGCCTACCAGCAGGAAAGCGGACGCGCCGGACGCGACGGGCTGGAAGCGGAATGCAGCCTGATCTATTCGGGACGAGACACCAGCACATGGGAATTCCTGATCAACCAGTCAGAAAACGAAGACAACCGAGTCACGTCGCTGCAGGCCCTGGGCAGGATGGAATCGTTCTGTTTCAGTTCTGTATGCCGACACAGACAGCTGGTGGGGCATTTCGGGCAACAGCTCGAAAAAGAAAACTGTGGTGCCTGTGATGTCTGCCTTAACGAAATTGAAAGCCTTCAGGATCCGCTGGTCCTTGCGCAAAAGATTATCAGCAGCATCTATCGGCAGGAACAACGATATGGCGCGGAGTACACGAGTCTTGTGTTGCGCGGGTCGAAGAGCAAGAAAGTGCTGACCAATGGACACGATCAGCTCAGCACGTACGGGCTGCTGAAAGACGAGTCGGAACGAGATCTGCGCGGATGGATTGATCAGCTGGTCGCCCAGGGACTGCTCAGACGTTCCGGTGAATACTCCGTTCTGGTGATCACCGACACCGGGTTTCAACTGTTGAAAGGGGAACTGACGCCTCAGCTGACACGCCCCAAAACTCGTCGCCAGGCAGCATCGGCAACGCATAAATGGGAAGGTGTTGACCGAGGTCTGTTCGAAAACCTGCGACAGATGCGGATGGATATTGCCGCTGAACGCGGTGTGCCGCCCTACGTTATCTTTGGTGATATGACGCTGCGCGAACTGGCCAGATTTCGGCCAACGCGTGCCGGTGATCTGCTTCAGATATACGGGATTGGCCAGCAAAAACAGGCAGAGTTTGGCGGCACCGTAATCGAACGAATCACAGAGTATTGTCTGGAAGACGACTTGGTGACCAACCTGCCGATTTCTGACACAAACCGAACGGCCAGGAAAGTCCCGCCCGACTCGTTTCGCAGAAGATAAATATCAGCGAGGACCGGGCGCGACTTCGAGGTCGCCGACAAAGAAAACGGGGCGCCGCAGCTGGTGGCGGACCACCATTAAGCGTCAAGCGTTTCGCTGCGGCGTCTGTGCATCATGACTACGCGTCTTAATGCATAATTAGCAACCAGCAGGACAACAGTCGTCGCTGCGATCGGTCCAACATGCAACGGGCTGAACAGGTAATGTTCTATGCCATCGGCGCCTGCAGGGTGGCCGTGCCCTGGATGGGCAAACGCCCGATCGGCAGAAAGAACGAAACAACCAATGATGTAACAGGTTCGGTGCATTTTCGGATTCTTATCCTTCCACCCTGCGGGTCTCGCACGGGTGTTCATTATCGCGGTCGCGGACGCCTGAATTCCGTCAAAATACTTCACGGGCTGCTTCCCGGCAAACTCTGCTGAAGCACACCCGAACCAGTATCACACCACCCTCTTTCTGCGGCACAGAACGAACACTGGCCAAGGGGGAGTGGATTTTGGTGCACCGTGAAGAATATCTGCGTTCCTGCGGCTTGAACAGCTCAGACAAATCGTCACCCCGGAAGAACAATCGGAATCAATCTACCAAATCCCAGAAATCGTCTTCCGGCGAGCGTTTCTTCTGAGTTGTCTTTCCGGCCGTCTTTCCGGCCGTCTTTCCGGCCGTCTTTCGTGCGGCCGTCTTTCGTGCGGCGGTCTTTCGTGCGGCGGTCTTCTTTCGTTTGCGTTTGGCAGGTGCAGTTCCAGCCATACCGGGCTTTGATGCTGTGGGCCGCCGCGCCGGTTTTTTCTTTGTCCCTGTGTGCCGTTTTCGCCCCGCAGGTGAGGAATTACACCTGGAACACCGGCCTTTCAGACTGAGGACCGTACCGCACGAATTGCACAGCAGCACCGGTTGTTCGGCGCTATCAGCCGGATCTGCGAACTCAGAAAACTCGCTGAGTCCTGCACTGACGGTCGCCCATTCATCGCTGACCGAGTCATTCGGACCTGCTAACGACTCTGCATCCTGACTGTGTGTTTCCGCCTTTTCAGGCTCGGACTTCGTGACCGCCTGCACAGTCTGACCCACATTGCTGGCTTCGTCGACTTCCTGCTGCAATTGTCCGGACATGTTTTCCTGACGAATGATTTCCGTCTCTGCTGACTTACCACTCTTCAACTCACGGGCCGAAACATGTACACGCGCCTGAGCGTCGTAACTGATGGTCACCTCCACTTCACTGCCTTCCGACAGATCCGTCGGCAGATCAGTAATGAGGCAATCACCAAGGATGGAGTGAGGCTTCCCGGGTCCTGCACCACTTTCAACGATACGGATGTGAACCTTTGTCTGCTGGGCCACGACAGTTCCGAAAACATGAGTTCGAGCCGTTGGCAGCGCTGTGTTGGGCGGAATCAGATAGTGCGGCACTCGATTGCCTGTCTCCGTGTCGCGAACAAGAATTCCAAGTCCGCGGGCGTTCACACTCTGTTGCTGAATCTTCGACAGTCGGGACGATGCCTGACTGTTGAAAATGGTGCGTGTGTATTCCTGGTTCGACAGCAGCATTCCGGCGTAATAGGCGGCGCCGTGAGCGATCGACTGATCCGGGGACAGCGAAGAATTCAACGTACGGCCGCTGAGTTTCTTCAGGCTCTCGCGCACCATCGGCATGCGGGACGAGCCGCCGGTGGTCAGGACAACATCCACATGAGCCCACCCGAAGTCGTTGTCCGCCAGAATGCGCCGAGTGATCGCGTTTGAACGTTTCAGCAGTGACCTGCCAATGTGCTCAAACTCCTCCTGTTCAATCTGATAGGTGCGGCGGTCACCTTCATGCTGAACAGTCACGGCCGCTCGGGGGCGTACCGACAGACTGCGTTTGGCCTGTTCCGCTTCCAGCGCCAGAAACTGATGGCTGTACGGATCCTGTCGCGGGTCTTCGTTGAAGTCCATCAGAAAACGCTCCGCCGCGATGTCGACCAGAACCTGCGTCCAGTCGAGACCACCGAGCTCCAGATCACCGTCGGACGCGACAACGCGAACCTGGTCGCTTGAGTAACTCACGATGGCAAGATCCAACGTACCGCCACCCAGGTCATAGACGAGCAACTGCTGGTCGACGGCCAGCTCCGTAAATGCCAACCCCTCGTTGCCCAGAACATGGCACAATGCCGCGGCCACAGGTTCGTTGATGACTTCTACTTTTTCCAGTCCTGCCGAATGACCGGCCATCACTGTGGCATGCCGCTGGGCGTCGCTGAACTGGGCCGGAACAGTGACAACCGCTTCGCTGATCTCACCGATCTGCTCCTGAGCCGCGGCAATCAACTTTCGCAGTATTAACCCTGAGATCTGCACTGGGTTGTAACGATTTGTGCCTATTCGCCAGAACTTGTCCACATTCCCCATGTGCCGCTTGGCGTTCTGCACAACTCGTTCCGGCCGGGCAATCGCATTGCGCAACGCCTCTGTACCCACAATCGGCTCATGTTCGTCGAAAAAGACGACTGACGGCGTGGCCAGTTCACCTTCCTGATTGGGAATGGTGACCGGATGGCCGTGCTCATTCAGCCACGCGATACAGGAATAGGTTGTTCCGAGGTCGATGCCGACCGCCTGGGTCTGTTTCATCAAGATTCGTTCCGCCGATTGAGTCCCGCCTCACATTACGTCATCATGCTACCAGTCAGTCTGTTTCACAACTACGAGAAATCCACCGTTGTTTCCGCTGAAAATATGTTTACCGGACGGAAGACGGCGGAATCCGACGGCAGGAGATGAAACGATGGGACGTAACGCCACGCAGATCGGCCGAGGCATTCTGATTGCGGCCATTTTTCTGTTTTCTTCGACGAATCTGCTTTCTCGACTGCAATCGAAGCTGCCAGTGGTTTCGGCAGGATCGGATCGATTGCTGACTGGTCGGGCGTTGCGTGACGCACTTGCGCAGCAAAGAAGCGTGACATCACAGGACAGCCCGCTGCGGCAGGCGCTGCAGCGTCTGA
>Ga0315331_10000704_pt1 | contig 23683 bp, 23 predicted proteins | sample M160m34915metaG_FD_203456 | JGI IMG/M metagenome (GOLD analysis project Ga0315331, IMG submission 203456) | Ammonia-oxidizing marine archaeal communities from Monterey Bay, California, United States - M1 60m 34915 | ecosystem: Environmental > Aquatic > Marine > Intertidal zone | place: USA...
GTCTTTCATTTCGGCGATCACTTTTTGCAACCGACTCCACCCTGCGTTGTTCAGTGACTTGGCTTTGCTCATTGGCTTCCGTTTACGCTGCCAGTAGCGGCAGGTGTCATCAACCAGAGCACTAAAATGTTCGCGGCCCATCACCGGAACATCAGCGTTAGACATGTGCATTCGCGCCATGAATACTGGGGTGTCTTCAAGGTAATACTGCACGTCATGTTCGCGCAAAAACTGCTCGGCGGTCATCAGTCTTCTCCCAGCGTGTACGCGCGGGCAGAACTGGCAGACGATTGCCACATGAAACCGATCCCAACTTGGCCATCTGTGTCTCGGAACGATCGCTCCGCCACCGTATCGACCTCGCAGCTGACGTACTGATCCTCCAGGAATCGGTACAATGTCATCCCCGGTTTAATTTCCACACCACCCGATGTCTCACAAACTCGCATAGCTGTCCTCCGTATGCAGGTGCTCCCCAGAAATAACACTGACCTTTTCACTCCACAGGCTGGGATCCCGTGGCATCAGCGGCAGGTTGAGCGGTAGTTCAACTCCTTTTAGATGTTCAAATCCGCGTACACGCCCACTACGTAAGTACCCGCGAGCCTGGTTGAAATTGCGGTTGCTGTTTTTGGCGGAGTAGTAGGCGCTCTTCCAACCGCGAGTCATCTCGCTGGAAGGATCTTTCTTCCGCCGTTTCGTCCGCACATCGTGCATCGCACGTTGCTCGGTCAGCTCCCCGTTCGTCTGAAAAACTCGCCGGGTTCCGGACCTGAAAATCTCGTTGTCGCAGCGGTAGCACCGCCTGTTTTTAAAAACAAACTGTATGGCTCCGCACGCCGGACACTCTGTCGGTGTCTCCTCGCGCCCTTCCACCACCTCATTATCTGGGCGGTCCAGCTCTTTTTGCTTCAGTTTTTTCTCGCGATCGTCCGTTACACGTTTCGGCGAGTCATGGAAGTATGTTTTCCAGGTCGACGCCAAGTCCGCATTGGGGCTGCCATGCCTCCAGAAATTCCCCCCGTGATCCTGGATGGTGACGCCTCGCTGCCTACCACCGTGCGGCCCGAAATCAATCTCCGGGAGTGAGTCATGATTTCGGAGAACACGTCCTACGGATTGTGTGTAACTCAGGATAGACCCGAACGGACAGGCGAGGATGCAGTGGGACAGCTCCGGTATATCGATCCCTTCCCGGAGAATGAATCGATTGCACAGCACAGTGATCGCGCCACTGGCAACGGCCTCCTTAATATGCTGTCTGTTCTTCGGGCTCGCCGGGATTGTCTCGCCCTGCCAGTAGATGCCGTCTGATGTGATGCTTGCAGCTGACACACCAGCCTGTTCAAACTGATCAACAAAAAAGTTAGACTCTTTTTTTCCCGGCGCGAATAAAAGAGTAGGGCGACCCTCTGGGTTGATCTTCAAATGCTCCTTGACAACCTGACCGTAGATGGCCTTATTCCATACCTTTTTCGCCACCTCGCCTGGACGATACTCTCCCGTGCTATCGCGATTCGCAGCAGCCATGTCGAGCTGGCCACCACCGAAACACTGAGCCATCACTAAGCTCCCGCATTTGCGGCCGTCTGAACGATCAGCACCCAGGATTAAATGATCGTACAGGTGGCTAACTCCTAGCGCCGAGGCTGTAACACCAATTGCTGTGGCTCCGCAGTCCTCGTATTCTTTCAGTAGCTGTACCGCAGACTCTCCTGTCTCGTTGTGGCACTCGTCGAACAGTACCCTTTTAGCCGGTGGGGCAATACCGCGTGATGTCAGCGTCTGGAACATACACACCGTGAATCTTTCGCGTCCGTGATCTGGCCATCCCGAGGCGATGGTGCGTGTTGGCAACCCGCTGCGACGAAAACCTTTGACCAGTTGCTCAAACAAAAATCGCCGGTTTGTAATAACCACGGTGTCTAGGCTGTTTGCTACCCAGCCTCTCGCACAATCCTCCATGATCACGCTTTTTCCTGTGCCAGTGGCACTGCAAAGTACAACCCGCTTCTCTCCGGCGGCGATGGCCTCGTTAATCTTCTGCACGCAATCCGTTTGGTGCTTCCATCTCTTCATTCAGCGATTCCTCCTCCAGTGAAAAATATCGCGGCCTGTCTGGCCTGGTAAAATAAACCTCCTGCGAGTAGCCCTCGTAGCGACTGTCTCGCGTTCTCTCCCACCACCAATCCGGGTGGTCGGCTCCCATAATCACAGCAACGTGAGTCATCTCCCGGTTGAGTTGAACAATCGCCAACGGCTTAGGGTTGGCCCGGTCAAACGCCGCCTTGCCGCACACCATCATTCGCGAAAATGGCCAGTCTGCTGCACATGTAAAATCTTGCTGAATATGCTTCACCTCGATCCTTCGTTCCGGGTTGGCGAGAAGAATGTCGCCGTCATCGGCATGTCGTTTCCATTCCGATGCTCTGGACGCACGAGTTGTCTCCGGCACAACCGGACGGCCACCGGCAGTGGCTATCCATTTCGCCACGCGAGCAACGCCCGCTTGACTCTGATCTAAATGACGAAGGAACCGGCTGTGATTGTTCACCAGGTTGCTCCCAGCTCCCGAACAGCATCGGCTAGCCGAGCAGCAAACCGGGCTCGCTCATCCTCCGTAAGAGCACCCTTTGAAACAGCCAGACTGAGGGCTGACTGCATCTGCAGCAGCGATTTGTCGAATTTCTTCTTTGCCTGTACCGTGATTGCATCCGAGCGATCCTCCAGCCGCACATCCTTGCGCATAAACGCTCCCAAAAAAAAAGGAAAAGGTGCCAGCCCCGAGGGGGGGGGAGAGAGAATGGGACTGACACCTGGGGGAGGATCAGGCGGTCAAAATTGCCTTAATCCGATCCTGAGCAGTCTTCGGGAGGTCAAGCTCGACAACCTTCCCTCCGAGCGTTGTTATGCATTCCTGCGCCTCTGCCGCTGACAGCTCACCGCTCTTGCTCATATCAGAGATTCGCCTCGCGTAGTCAGTGAGCTGCCTACCTGTACTGGCAGTACCAATGGCGTTCACCACTTTGTTAACAGTGGCCGAGCTGCCTCCCACACTAACGCTGTCGTTAGTAGTATCCGAAGATTCAGTGCGTGTTAGCGGATCATCCTTAGACCACATTTGCCAGGCTAATCCGAACATCAACGCCGCTGCCTTACATACACCTCGAACAAAAGCATCCGAAACGTCCCGCGAATGAATGACGGTTTTTGCGGTCATTTTGTTATCCATGATTGCGTGCGGAACTGCGGGAGTGGTTAAATGTTCCGCCACGTTAACAAAACGTATCATCAGATAACCCGAGCCATTTGGCGCTGTATGCACATCGTTTCCGTGCTGATCCTGAACCATTTCTGGGAGCCAGTCCGGCGCATGGTCTCTCAGATATTGCATCGTCCTCGACCAGTTGACGTAATCGGCCGCGTAGCTTCCGGTCCCCTTCGTCGTCATTGATTTGGGGTCCACAACCCCGCTCAGATTTGGAAATACCATTCAATGTCTCCCTCCAGTCCAGATTAATAAACTAACGACTCCGTTAGTTTCACCCTACCAGTTTTCATCTTCCAGATCACTCTCACCGTACCATTGTTCATGATGCCACTCATCGTTGAGGTAACAGTCCACCAGCGACTCAACCGTATCTCTTGCAATCTCAGCAATCGATCGCTTGCGACCCAGATGCTCGCAAAATTGTGCCGTTGCTGACGTATCACTCTGCAACGATTCTCGCCGCACCGTTACGGCGAAGCTCTCATGCGGCGACTGATTTGAAATCAGCATCCAAGTGAATTTATCTCGCTTGAACAATTGCATGTAATAAAGCGCCTGAAAATATGAGCCGTCGAAACGAGCTTCTTTTTTCCAACGCGATGGGTTCCTGTGCTTTGTGAACTTGTAGTCAACAATGCGATCAGCAAACAACGCATCCGCCCGGCATTTGAACAGAACACCAGACTCTGCATCCTCTCGTACAATGCTCGCCTCACACTGGGCCGGACCTGATAACAGGATGCTCCTGCAGGTTTCATTATCCTTCAGGCTCTGCACTGATTCACGAAACTGAGCAAGCTTATCACTTGGCACAATCACGCGATCACCCACCTCTACCCCGTCCATGGCCAGCTCGCGATATTGCTTGTGAGCCTTGCTGCGGTTGTTGAGCTTCATACCCATTTCGAGCCGGGCAGCTGCAGATTTCTTAGCCTCTAGTTCACTGTTAATCTTCTCGCAAAGATCTGCATCGTCAACCACATCGGGCTCCACGAGGAACACCTGATCCACATCGCAGCCAACCTCCAGAAATCGATGACCCGCTCGGCCCAGTTCCATTGCGCGTGTGACAGGCGTGTGGTGTGTTCTCGCCACCTGACGGCAATAATACACCCATGGCCCCTCCGTGGCGAACATGCGGACACCGCTCTGACTGATGGCGTCGATCGCCCGGTAATCCGCATCGGGCAGATCTAACACCTCGCCCACTGCATACCTACATTTACCCTGCAATTTCCCACCCTCCGTGATATCCTACTAACGCTCTCGTAACCGCATCTACAAAAAAAAAGTAACCGACATGCAACAGTCTAGATTACTCGGCGGCTCGCGAAAATCGGTACATCGTCTTTCCAAAAAACGGACTCTCGATTATCTGTTTGTGCGCAACGAAACCCTGCGATTTCATAAAAAGTTGCGTTCCCAGATTATCTTCCTCAACCAGACCCTCCAGCCGTTGACCCGGCAAATCGCGCTCGGCCTGGTCGAGCATCGAGCCACCATGACCAGCTCGCTGCATCTCCGGATCGACCGCGATGCTCCGTACCACGGATGATCTACCACCATCCCTCGGCTCAATCACAACGAAACCTATGACCGTACCAGCGTGTTCAATCACCATCGAGTAAACATGCTCTTGGCGGGTAATATTATCCCAGTCAGACTCAGACCAGACCTCGTCACCAAAACACAGCCTATCAACTCTCACCACCCCAACGATGTCCGCACAGCACATCCTGCGACTATTTACTCGGCCCATCTTCCAGACCCCCAACATAATTTGGTTATACTTACGTGGAGCTATTAGAGCATTACATGGAAAGGTTGTCAACCCCCCCCTAAGTATACAGTCAGTGCCGCGACGGGATCTGCCGAGTGAACCAGGATAGTTTACGGAGATCTCCGGCGCTGAGCTGCCACATAAACCCAAACTTGGAGCCGATTGTAATATCTGCGTCCGGAGCCTCGACCGTTAATATCTGGCGAACACGTCCTGGCGTAATACCGAACAGTTCCGCCGCTTCGCGTACTGAGTACGTTTTTTCTTCATTGATGTGCATAGTGATATCCTCTTCCCGCGATGAGATTGAGAGAGTATCACCAGGTAATAGGCTAAGCAAGAGCAAAGGAAACAAAAGTAACGAGATAGTTACTTTGGCTAATATTCTCGTTAGCCACTACACGCCGGTTCCTGCGTTAATAAAGACCTTCAACAACCATACTATGACTCGGCTCTCTTGACCACCTTTTGTCCTGCAGGTTATCTTTCGCCCAGTTAAGAATGTCCTCATCGGATGTTAGTTGCGACCCGTTCTGGAAAGCATCGTTGACGTGGCTATCCCCTTTATCGCTCCAAAATCCATCGTAGAAGAAATCGGATCTTGTATTACCGAGGACTCTGCTCGTAGTTAGTGCATGCTTCGCGATCCTTAGTCGATCTGCATCGTTGCGTGCTTTTCCGTACCCATCAACAGCAGCTTCATGAACCTCACCCGCTGTTGATTCAGCAGACAGCCCGTGCGATCGCACCCAAGTGCGTGCGCCGTTAGAGCGATCTTTTCCGGTTGGAGCGTCTTTGCCAAACATGTGTGCGCCCGTTACCTCTGTTTGCTGATCAGGGTTCAGGGTAGCCCACTTGGCGTCATCAAGTTTATTTACTGCCTCCAATTGTCCGAGCGGCGAAGCTTTATATTCTGCGGCCAATCGATCGGCTCTATTCTCAGCTTGAATTTCCCTCTCGTTGTCTAATGAGCTTTGTTGCTGCCTCTCTGTGCTCGCAAGTGTAGCAGCGTGCTGGGAGTCAAGTGAAGACCTGTCGGCTGCACGGGACTCAAAATCACGCTGAGACTGATTCTCTGTGCTCGCAAGTGTAGCAGCGTGCTGGGCATCAAGTGATGACCTGTCGGCCGCATGGGAATCAAAATCACGCTGAGACTGACGTTCGCGCTGGCGGTTGTCTTGCCTATTGATTTTCTCCGCCGAGCCAAGCTTGTCACGCTCTAGGCGATTGTCGATAGCCTCGACATCTCCTCGCTGCTCATTAGCTTTGCGTCGGGTGTATTCCGCGATGCCACCTTCCATTGCAGCTGCCTCCGTTGCAGCGCCCTCCCCGTATTTTTGGTTTAGTTTTTTTGAAGCGTTATAGCCCAGCTTTCTCCGTGCGCGTTTTGCGTTTAGGCGGTCCATCCTCGCCGGGGTGTATTGTCCGGGCTTGGCTGTTGGCTCACGGCCTTCCCGTAACGCCTGACGATTGTATCGGTAGGCCGCATCATCGAGCCGGGCGTTAATTCCGGCTTCGTTCGCGTCGCGACGGGCTTGTACTTCATGGCCGAAATCGGTCGTGATCAGGTTGCCGTCCAGGTCGAGGACGAAATCACCATCCTCATCCACCTGGTGAATCGATGACCGATCGTTCCATTCATCCATCGAAGATGGCGCTGGTAGACCTGTGTATTCGCCTGTCTTCTTCGCACCCTGAGCGCCCGGCGCAGCTGATGGACCTGACGTTGAAGATTGCCGATTTCTGCCCCCACTGGTTGAATGGCCTCTGCGTTCCGCCTCTCTAAGAGTGGCGTTAACATCGTCGCGACCAGGATGGAAATTGCCTTTGCTATCGGTGTGAGCCTCCGACCTTGGATTTCCCTGGATATCCGCCACCTTGTTATACAAGTTACCGGACCAGCCACCGCCAAGAATAACCCGGTCTGGCCGATAATTTGTTGTAGGTGTGTAGTCCGGATTAGGAGTAGGCACTTGACTCCCCTCCTGCGTCCACTGCTGCCCACTACCCAGCATTTCTTGTTTTCGTTTATTAAACCGCGACCACAACGCACTTAGATTTCCGCCACCGTCTGGCACTAATTCGCTGCTCGAAATTGACCAAAGTGGTCTCTCATCGTTTGGGTCGATTTGCGAGCCGGGCGAGCTTGGATCTAGTGCCTGCTGCTGCGTATCCGCCGCCGGAGTATTTTGCGCAGAAGGCAGCAGGGTTACTGGACGTGGCTCTTGCTCGACGGGAGGATTTTGCGCAGAAGGCAACAGAGTTATTGGACGTGGCTCTTGGGTTTCGGGCTGAGCCCCTGGAACGAACTCCCCATCAACCATCGCCCCCATGTGGTGTGTTTCGCTCTGGGCCACAGGTGAAGCACCGTCACCACCCCTTACAAGGCTACTATTCACACCACCACCAAAATCGGGGCGATTCATATTGTCGAGTTCGGCTCCCGTTCGCGTTCGCTGGTCTCCTCCAGCAGCAGGCTGCTGAATCTGCGAGTTGGGATCTGCCGGATCGAAAACGACAGGTGGCTCGTCCAGATCGTCAGGAACATTGAGCAGCCCATTCTGCACCATGTTCTGACTCGGCGTTAGGCTCGACTCGGGAGATTCGTCGCCAGAACTGTCATCGATGTCGTCTACTGGGCCTGACCCTGGCTTAATTTTCCCGCCGTAATACCCAGTCGTCCATGGAGATTCTGTTGATTTAATTTTCCCGCCGTAATACCCAGTCGTCCATTTGCTTTGGGGGGACAAGCTGCTACCGGTTGAATTTGCGTTCCGGCGGATTGAGCTGCCGGTTGGATTTGGTACTGTCGCCGACTGCGGCCCGCCGCCGGGTATCTGACGCACGCGACTATGCGAGTTTCCGAGATTACGATTGTGGCGGGGGCGAGGTTGTGGTTTGTTATCTTGATAGGATTGAAGCATTACGTTTCCTCTTCTTTGTGTTTGTAAATGTGTTTACTCCGGGCAGTCAGCGGCAATTGGATGCCACTCAACTGCATCCCAGATAACCCTGATGACATCGTCTTCTGCGAATTCGATGCGTTCAAACGGGTTGTGAACCGTAATCGTTGGTGACCCTGTATCGAGGTCGCGATTGCTCCCCCAGTACATGACCGTCGCGGTAGCTGAAGTGCGATCGTCTTTGACTGCCTCTGCGGTTGCTAAGTCTTCATCGAGGCTACACATTAATGTGTCAGCACCCACCACAGGTCTTACACCTGTAATCAGGTTGTCCGAGGTTTCGCCGTAGAACCGGAACCCACCGGATTTACTATCGAGCGCCCACTCATCTGACACTGGCCCAACGTGCCTACCCCATTCCGGAGCCGAATCTACGAGAGCAATGTATTCAGCTTGGCTAGAATCAAACCAGCCAAAACCATTAGCAGCAACATCAACCTGACCGTTGAAGCCCCAGAAATTAAATTCCCCAGTCCATTTGTCAGCTTCATAGTATCCACCTGAATTGTATTCAGTGATCATGAAGATAGCACCCGCTGGCATAGTCTCGCCGCTTGTGTTCTTCCATGGGATTTTTTTGCTACGCACTACCACGCTCCCGCCGCTGCTGAGCAATCTTGAATCGCCGACCGGACTGCCGCGAGTATCTGTCTAAATCTTGAGCGCGTTTATCGCTGGCATCCTTCACGTAAACGTCATGACTCATATTCCGCGAGGCTACGGAGTAATGCCCCTGCGTGTCACTGATAACATGCGTCACCTGGTTGATCGCTCCGTCCACTCGCAATTGAAACTGCGGATAACTGTACCAGGAACTCTGCGAAGACTCAGCGGTATATGTGCTAGAGTGGATTGCGGCCGCCGTGGCGGCCAGATCATCAAGCATATCTTCCTTGTTGACTTGGCCTGTTATTCCGTGGTCTGCATCGTAATCGATACGTGACTGGTTCGAGATCTCCGGCAGCGAAACCGTGTGGTAACCAATCCCCGTGGGGTTTAATACTGTGTCTTTGGAGTAGACCGCGTACTGCCAGTGTTCGTTCCCCCGTACTTGCATCACACACTCCAACCATAACTCGGCTGGATATATTTCACCATCTACAATCTTGTAAACATGCTCCTCAAAAAACATAACACCCTGTTCATGACTCAGCACAAACTCCAGATCCAGACGGTCTCCTTTTTCTGTGTTGCCGGTGCCTGCTGGTGCAGGATCGTGAATCACCTTCGCCACCTCGCCGTACAACACTTCGTCAGGCCGGACGCTGCTCCCATCTGATGTTTTCTCTGGGAATAACCCTTTAATCAGAGGCAGCACTTGCGTTATGTGGTTAACTGTCCCCGCGTCCTGCGGCACCATTAAAGTGTTGTCAGCAAACTTATCAATCCGGTAGTAGCGATACACAGTTTTTCGAGCCAGCTTCATAGCCTCTTCGCTATGTTCCTCACCCACCTCAACAAAACCGCCGGGAGCAATAACCTCCCAGCCCGCCTGTGGCTTGTAGCTCAGATCATCGAGGCTCTTCCATTCACCATCCGTATCCAGAGCAATCGCAACCATTTTCAATCGTGCTTGCAGCCGAGATGGACCAAACATTGTTCTAATTGCGTAAGGTGGCGTTGGAGGATCAAAACTGGTGGAAGTCATCCGGACACCCGCAGTAGGCAGATAAGCCCCTACGTTTTTCTGGCACACTGTCACCGCATCGCTTCCGAAGCCCAGGGTTATCTCATACCCAAACTCATCGAGAAGTTGGTTGAGGATTGAGAGCGGATGCGCACTTATTTCGTTCACCTCCGGGTAGAGCGTTGCATCAACGGCCGCTACATTGATGCTTGCCTCCCCCATCCAATTCAGAATTTCGGTAACCATCTGACGCAAGGTTCGTTTGCTCGGATCAATGATCCGCCCATTTGCGTCCCGGTCGTTCCAGTGAACCGCCATATTAGAGGCTTTCGCCCACTTCCAACGGCGATCAAAAATCACCACACTGCTCACCCAGCCATTGGCCGTGTACTGGATGTTTGCTTTATCAACCAAACTGTCAGGCAGCGTAACGGTTACCCCGTTGTACGTTAGCGATAGCGTCCCCGTAGCTGCGACGGCCGCTGCTTGTGGCACCAGCTTCAGTGACGCTTTATCCGGGCTTGTTCCCCCGGTTTGGGTATACTGCAACTCTTTGTACCCAATTACTCCCGGCCAGCTGAGCGAGGCGTATTGTATTGTCATGCCTACCTCATATCGTTATTGACGGGAACCCAGTGAAGGCTTGACTTACCGAACCTTCCATGAAATACGTCCATCGCACGCCCCACATTTCGCTCTGCGTGCTCTGGGATGCGCTGTTTGTTCCCCATCGAATCTCTTCTGGCGTTAGGTATTCAATCTGCGTCAGGTCGCCATGAACAAGGGCGGGGTAGTAGGCTGCTGGAACGGTCGGATATTGGCCTCGGCACACCGCCACGCCCTGCTGCACATACTTGCTGCTCGTGTACATATTCAATGCTTGCGGAACCGGGAGGATGTTAAGGCTGTGCATCATCGACCAGCGAGTTGCTCCCGTGCCCACCTGCTTCAATCGCTCGCGATAACTGTACAGATCCCCTGTGGAGCCCCATCGTGTTTCTCCTCGGATAATCACATAGAAGCTGCGGCGGTTAGAGTATTCGGTTCCCATTTTCCAGGGGCCAGACATGTAACCAAAATCAACAACATGTGTCCCGCCGAATGTCTCAGAGTTGTCAATTTTGTGCGTGGTTTCGGTGGTGCCATCGTCCAGGTAAAGCACCAGATCTTTGCAGTCTTTCCCATCGCCTGTGTACGCCGCCTCCAACAAAGCTAGCTTGTTAGTAATGCCCGCTTGTGTTGTACTCTTAACATTGCCGACAATGTGCCACTCTTCCTGCACACCAATCTGCCGCTGAAACTGATCAAACATTCCGCGTTTGCGGATTTTCACTCCCACTTCATTTTGTCCGTGGGCGTAGGTTCCCCATTTCAAAATCATTATCTGCGCTCCCAACTTGCCACTTGATCACTGTACGCCGCGATGTGTTGGTCACCTACACTTCGGATGATTGCGTTAACATCTGGCATTGGCTCCAGCTCCGGCACACCCGCGAGAATCGGTGACGCACTATCTGGAGTGACAACCACTCTCTTTTCAACCTCGGCCAGTAAGCCTTCTGCATCAAAGTCCGCGTCTTTCGGCATGATCGTGGTTGACTGAATCCCCGGCGCGAAATTCGCCTCAATATCCGCACTTGACTCCAGACGTACATCCGGCGTTTCAAATTCCTGCATACCCTCCGAGACAATTCCCTGACCCGGAGTGGGCACAGAAGGAGCTGGTCGGCGTTCAATCCGAGGCTCATCAACTTCTGGCTGGGTCGATTTAACATTGGGTTCTGGTGAGTCTAAGGAAGGCTCCTGTATGCCTTCCTCAACAACACCCTGGCCCGGTGTGGGCACAGCAGGTGCTGTCTCCCGTTCAATTCGAGGCTCGTCAACCTCCGGCTGGGTCGACTTAATATTCGGTTCCGGAGTATCTAAGGAAGGCTCTTGAATGCTTTCCGCACCAGTGCCTGCGTCCGGAAGGGGTGCCGAAACGACTGTCTCCCGTTCAATCTGCGGCTCGTCAACCTCTGGCTGGGTCGTTTTAACATTCGGTTTTGGAGTCTCAAGAGACGCCTCCTGCGAAGGTTGCGTATCAGGGGCAGCACCTTTTACATCAACCTCCACAGGAGGACTTTTTTCGTCAGTCGCCAGAAGATTACCAACGCGATCTGATAAGTCTTCATCACGCTCAAGGGACACCAGCGACTGTGCCAGTGCTCCAGAGTCAACACCTGACTCCTCCGGATTGTCCGGATAGCGATTCGCGAAGTACTCGTCTGCAAGCTGCTTGAACTTCTTCGGCACGGTATATGGTTTCCAGGATTTTCCAGTTGGCTCGCATAACCGGGCACATCGGGAGAGGGCAGCCAACATGCCGCCACTCAAGAAAGTGATTGTGAACTTGCTTCTCTATTCCTGTCAGAGAGATTTGCTCTTTCCAATGCCCCTTGAGGCAACCCACGTCCGTCTCACACGAAGGCGGGGCGTAAGGTTCGCGGAGCATCGGCTTGCCGTCCGGGTCGGCTGGGACAGTACCGGAATCATGAGCAAACCAATACTTCCGGCAGGTATCACAGCTCCTGTTCGCTAGTTCCGGCTCATTGATTAATAATCTCACTCCGGCCACTAATCGATCAGGGTCCGGGGACTGAGCCGTCATTACTCTCAGCACATCACATTTTTCGTTGTCATTTAACTCAGATATATCTCCAAATACTCGCGGCTCCTGGAACAGCCATGTTTCCATTTCATCATGGCCCTGCTCTCGTAATATTGTGGCTGCTTGATACCCATCAGAATCGTGTAGTGTCCTCACCTGCAGCCCACACACTTGGTGTGTATGTCCGTCATTCAAAGGATTCACGAGTCAGTGATAGCAATCTTCAAAGGTGAGACCCGAGTTCCACCGTCCATGTAGCGGAACAGGTTGAAGGAAAGAGGCACTCTGATCTGATTCGCTTTGCCGCCCACCTCTCCAATTTCACCCTGTCCAATGCCACGGGGCATTGTAAATGTTACAGTTTTTGTTCCGTTGTTCAGCACAATCACTGCCTGCTTACCGCCGGAGTCATCCTTGATCGTCCAGTGCAAGTCATCGTGGCTGGTTGTGTACGGCACACTGGTAGCAAACACAGCGCGTCGGTCACCTTCCGTGGCATCGGTGAGCGTTTCACTGTTGTTGTGCTCTGTCACCAAATTCAAATCGACAAATATCTGAAACCTGTCAATCGGCCGGGCTGTGTCCGCTCCTGTGCCTGAAATCGTGCATGTTGTGTGGGTAAAAGCAAAGGGCTTGCCGAAGGTTAGGTGATCCTCGGTAAACGAACCTGCTTCTGTTTCGGCTGAACCGACAACGCTCCAGATTAACCTGCTGGGACGGTCACCTTTCTGCCCAACAAAACCGAAGCTGGCTGTGTAGCAATTTGTAAGCGTGTGGATAGAGCCCACCATGTCCGCTGTCAGATCGAAGGCTGTGACATCATCAGCCTTGCCCAACTCATAGACATCGCTGCCGAGATCGGTGATTCCAAGCAGCGGAAGCACAACATCCAGCAGTGGCTCCGTAATATCAAACGTCATTTGGGCCGCAATCATCTGGCGGCCGCGTGTTAGATTTTCGACCGGCGGATCCAGGTCGCCACAGATGTGTCCGTCAATATTCGTGACGACTTCTTTGAACACCTTAGGTGCGAAAGTACCTATACAGACAGTTTTATTGTCGATGTTCAGCCGTGCTTTGCGGCCGACCGAAATTCCGGTGGTCATATTGTTTCTTTCGTTCGTTTGGTTTTAGTGAAGGCTTGGACTGTGAACATCATTTTCATCTGATCATGAACCGCCCAGTCGTATTCAGCGGGCGGTGAGTGATCAGATATGTGCGTGTGGTACACATGACCAAGGCTCTCCGGCGGGCTCTCCAATGGACCATCCAGCAGCCATGTCCTGGCAGTTGATAACCATGTGAAGTAGCTGTTTGCGTTCGGGTCGTCTTCGTTGCTCATCTTGTCCAGGAACTGAACAAGAATCGTAATCACACCGTTATCAGCATTGTTCTCACCAGCATTGACACTGCGGCTATGGCCAAGATAGGTCACTACAAAACCCGGTAATGGAAGGCTCGATGTATCGACTGCACGACCAAACTGAGAGATGATTGCTTGTTCTCGCACTCGGTCAACACTACCGCCGCGTTTAACCTTGAAGACACCAGCCCTAGCCATGTCTTTAAGGACATTCTTCACGGCGAACAGGCAATGTGATTCAAGGCTGGTGGGGGTTTCGGCCATTAATTTTCACGCCATCTTTAGGAGATGCTTGCTGTTGCAATCGTTCCGGATGACGTGGCGTAGGTCGCCAAGTCATAAACAGTTAGAGTCCCATCGCTATCATTGAATAAGTCAACAACAGCACCACCTGAGACATTGCCCGACCAGATTGTAACCTCGGTCGTGTCGGTTGACCCGGTCTCGCCGCACCCCACATTGAACGAGTCGTAGGCCACACCACCACTTAATGACTGCGACGTGTTTACTGTGCAATCGATTAGAAAACTTTTCACGTCTCCTGTATCGTGTATGTTTCGGTAGCCATCGGTGTATGTGCCACCGTAACGCACAATCCGCACATCACCCTGAGCCGTCGACCCATTATCTGCTACCGTTACACCATCGCCATTAGCCTGCGCTGTGCAATTAATCTCAAAGGCGCTTAGGGTGCCGGAATAATCAAACCCATCACCGTCGCCATTTGATGTTACACAGTCCTCTAATATAACGATCCCATCACCGTCGAACTGACTTGCATCGGCCCCACTAACAGTATTATTAAAGCTGCAGTTTTTGAAATACCTTGTCCCGGCACTGCTCGTAACCGCAGTATTGAAGATAAGATTTTCGCAATAAATGTTAGTTGCGTAGCTTGAGTTGGTGACGAATGTCGGACTGGAAAGCGTGGCGTTAGATCCCGCACCTCGGTTTACGCCAATTAATTGCATGCTGGGTGCCATGCTGGCGTCGTTTTGGTGGTCCTGGCCGCCGTCCAGAAAAATCCTTGGAACAACTCCTGCAGTATTAGCGGCGTCCACGGCAGTGCGAATCAAACTTTTCGCATTGGCCCAGCTCAGTCCATCTTTCGTGCCAAACCCAGGATAGCTAACGTAATAATCCTGTGTTGTCGTGGGTTTGTACTTGGTGCGGTCAAAGGTCAAGTCAAAGCTGCTACCATTACGAGTGAATGTCGCACCCTCCACCGCCCAGCCGCTGAGTGTCGGAATAACATATGATGATTCCGTGGCCGCCGAGGCTCCTGTTATTGTAACGCCCTCGTTCCACGGAAGCGTAACACCACTCTTCCCAATTTCTTTACTGTCGGCAATCATGGCAGTTCGCAATGCTTCAAAAGAAGCAACTGATGCTAACTGGGAACGTGTAGTGCTTGCTTCACTACCGTCAGATGTGAATCTGTAGTAGCACTCCTCGCACAGTCGAAGAAAGTAATCACGCATCCCATCGTAGTTAACATCGATTAAGCTCGACATCATGTACCCGCGAGTTGAAACTGCGGACAATACCGGAGCTGATAAGATAGCTTCTGTGCCGCTATTAACAGCGACCACTAGCCTCTCAAATTCCGGTGGGCTGTCGAGGTTTCCATCATCGCTGTCCTCATGCGAACCGGCCAGTGATGTGGGCTCTGAAGTTGATGTGCCAACCCGCAGTACGTTCCCAACATGATTCTCGGTTAGTACACTTGCCGAAAACGTGGCGACGTCATTTGTGATACTAACTGTCGTCGGCACTACAGTGTCTGACGTCGTGTGAAAATTGTTCAGTGTTGTAAATCGAGCGTTGTACAGTATTCGCAACTGCCTGACAGTTGCTGAGGCGCTGCTAATCCACAGCTCCCACCTACCCGGAGTATCCTGGGATGGGAACATTGCCCAGCCAGTAGGCGCAGATGTGTTCAACTGGCTCTCCGACCTCCAAAACACATCTCGCGTTGGTACTCGCCGCAAACTGGAAGTCAGTGTAGTGTCTAGCAACTCTTTAATATCAGTAACATCAGGCGGTAGTAGATACCGATATCGCTGATATTGATACGATGTTGACGCTGCCACATCTTCGCCAGGATTTTGTGTTGTATCTAACACAACAATGGCATCACTAACTCGTCGCTCGATTGGGTAACGAACATCAGCAATCACCACCGCACCATACTGCGCAGTTGCTGGCCATGTTGCACCTGTAAGGGTTAGCTCCCGTGACGACTGGCTGTACGCAATCGTACCAGTGGTCTGAGCCGCGTCAGTGACAACCTGCGTGACACCCTCGAAATACTGCCAGTCAGCAACGATCGGAAGCTTGCGATAAGCCTCCATGATCGACCTCTTAAGCAAGCGGCCCACCCTCGAAACATCCTGGGCATTGAGGTCCAGGACATCTCGGAGGTGCTCGTAGGCATCGCGAAAAGTCAGCAGATCAGACATAGGTTAGCCAATCTTGGGGCTGCGGAATTTATCGGACTCAACAGTAATGCTCTCAGGCTCGTCAGCAGAACCTGCGTTTACATTTTTGGTCGATTTAGCTTTCGGTTTCGGTTTCGCTTTCGGTTTCGGTTTCGCCACTTCGACAACTGGCTCCGGAACCGGGTCAATCAATCCTGTTGTTTCACAAATCTCACGGAGGAGCCCGCTCAACGCGCGAGCTGAATCCTTGGGAGACACAAAGCCACGGGCCGCACCGGCCTGAATAAGTCGCAATGACTGTTCAATGTTCTCTTTTGTCATGGTTCATTTCCTTTTCTTCGATCCATGGCGATCAATAATGTCCGCTACAACTTTCTTCTGATCTTCGCGGGCAACGTCAGGGTTCTCTTTAATCTTTTGCTGCCGGATTCTTTCCACGATGTGCGGAGCCAGCCTTACTGACTCTTGCTTCTTAATCTCCCCGGACTCAATCGCATTGCGACGACCTTCAACTCGTTTTTCCAGCTCATCAAAAGTTTGATGTTGGTTCACGATTGCTGCCGGATCACCAGAGAACCTCGCAGCTGTGGAGATGTAATGGTCGTCGCTCTTCAGGCTGTATCCGTGACTCTTTAAATTTTTCCGTAGACGTTCAACCGCGCGTTGATCTCCGTTCATTCGATCAAGGATGGACCGACCCCAGCGGTTTTGGTCCTGGATGTATGTGGAATTGGTGATGCCGATTCCGGGCGGCTGCTGCAACGCCAGCATCTCCGCGAATTTCGGGCTTGTCCCGCGACCGACCATTTCCAAAAAACGAATCACAGCCTCATCGCCAAGAGCAATGAGATCCGGGTGGACGTCAATTTCCTCAGTCATTTTTTGCTGCTGCCTCTGCCAGTTGGTTTGTTTGAATTAAATCGAGGATGTGGTTTTCTTCACTGTGACGTAGCTCCTGCTCATGAACCATCTCGCCCATTACCTGCGGAGCAATAACCGACTCCTGCATAATCTTCGCCGCATTTGCCTGTGCTTGCATTGCCGCTGACTTGTTGCGTTCCACCTCACTCTGCGTCTTCTGCAGTTCGGTCTGCTGCGATATCTGCTGGAGCTGCTGCTGTTGCTCATCAGGTGGTGGTGGTTGCCAGCTCTCCATCTGCAGGTCGTCAGTGTCCATCTCGATCGACTCACCAACGAGCGAAAGGATGGCATTTAGCGGTGTCGTATCTGTGGTCGCCATTGCATAAGATTGTGCCAGAGGCAGATACCACTGCTGTAAGCTCTGAATGTTTGCTGTGTCACGTTCTTTGTTTGGTCGGCGAATTTCCGAGCTGGTAACCTGCGTTCGACTTTCCAACATCAACTGTTCCAGAGGCGTTGACTGCCGCCACATATCCCATTGCATCGCCTGATATTCGCCGAGCAAGTGAACAAGGCTGGAACCTTGCACATGTTGTGCTGCAAGGAACATTTCAACAGTGGCTATGTTGCTCATCCAGTCGGCGACATCATCCGCCATTTTATTAGGACGCACGGATGACATTGCGGAGCGCTCACGTATATCAGCGGCCACTCGCACTTGCGTGCGGCTCTCGCCATACAGTAACTCGTTCAACCCAACCCGCCTGTTGAAATTTGCATCCAACATATGGAGGGCATCCAGAATATTGTTATTACCTCCAGGTCGATCTAGTATCTGCACCGCTTCACTGATCGATTTGTGCATCGAGTCGTTCAACCCGACACTAACGAACGACTCATCACTGGAGATCGCTTCTTTTACCGAGGCTTCAGCCGACTTCAGGTAGGCGATGATCTGCTTCCGGTTTTCCCAGACGATGTCGACATAAGTGGAAGTGAGTACGTTCATCGCAATTAACTCACCGAGCCCTGGGCTCAGCGGAGCCAATGGCCAAGGCGAATTCGGGATCGGGTAGAACGATAAAACTTCAACAGGCCAGCGGCCGTCTTTCCACACCTCATTGATCGGTCCGAAATTCGGACACCGCCACTTCAGTCGATTCCCGATTTCTTCCGGCGTTTCATGGAACATTGCCTCGGAGTGCATGTTCAGCGGATGCTCTAAACCTTTGCAAATGCACAAGTAGATGTTATCTCCGTACATTTCATCCATATGGTTGAGCATATCGTGGCTCAGGTTGTTCGACCTTGGGCCTGTGCCAACCTTACTCCATACCTCATACCACTCAAGCATGTCCTGCGTCTGTTTAACGCCGTCGATTTTTTCGCGACTCTTCTGCTCCGTGCTTTTCCAATTTCCTTTGCCTGCCAGATAACCCTTCTTAAACCCGAACATTCGTTCAACCTGCCACACAGGCTGAACATGACGCCGAATAACATACCCAGCGGTTTCCCAAAGTGGGTCATGGCAATCTGCATCGACGAACAGGTTATCTATAGAGTCGTACTCGCAGGTCGTGTACGTTGAGCCGTTGCGATTGTAGGTTCCAGGCCACAGACAACCGGCACCTGTCAGCAAGGCATCGACAATTGCTGTGCGGGCGTTTTCCATCAGGCCGCCACCTGGATACTCACGCTGGCTCCAGTTGAGGTAGGTGGCTAGACGGTCGTTTGCTGTGTCAGCCTGCACCTTCTGTTGCTGTTCTTTTGCAACTTCAGCCTCAAAAGCTTGTTGAACATACGGATTCTGCGGATCACCAAACATCTCCACCCGCAACGCAACGTCCGACTTCTGGCCAACAACTTTACGATGCGGATATTTCCAGAACAGCGACGGGCCAATCAGAGAGACATACTCAAACGCTTTGTTTAGGTTGATTTGGAATTTTGGTTTAGGCAGCCGCCCCTTGAAGTATTTCTGATTGTGCGTATCGCTCCACATAAAACCTGCACTGCCGTGATAAAACTCACGGCACTGGTCGGCAATCTCACGGAATCGTTTTTTACTGGTGACAGTCGACTCAATCCGCTCGATCCACACTTTTGTTAGTGGTCCGAGGAATTGCGAAGCAAGCTGAGCGGGCGAGTTGTACATTCACTATACCTTAGCTGTAGTCATCTTCTCATTCGCAATCGCTTGCGACTTTGCAGCTGCCTCTACCTGTCTCATCCGTTCGGCTTTGATCCGCAGATCACTCCGCTCAAAGGACCACCCACCGTTACGCCGGCGGTCTATCGATGTTGCATCTTCGTGCAACATATGTTTCACCGCGCGTCTGGTGTCGGTGCCCACTTCGTCAAAAACCACCAGCGTGGCACCATGACCGTCCTCCACATCAAACAGCATGATTGCTGTTAACGGCTCGTTATCTTCGAGACCAAAGGCATACCAAAAAACACTATCACCTTTTTTTGCGGTCGTCTTATTCCGTTTTGCGTTCATCCCATCACCCTTAGCTAGAGGCTGTTACGCCCATCGGTACTGAGTGATCGTTCGCAGGGGTTCCTGCGATGCTACCCAACCACTCTTTATGCGCCTCGTATTTTGCCATCCCCGGAGTGCGAGCTGTCCCTAATACCGGAGGAGCCTCGTATCTCGGGAACCGTGAAACCCAGTACTCCAGACAACATCGCAGGTCATCTTTCTGGTGGCCTGCTGGCTCCTCGAGCGGGTTGCCTTCCGGGTCGGTTTTTCTGATGTTTCGTTTGAGTTGATCAATCAAGCTGGAACACTGATGCGTCACAATCCTCAACTGCGGTCGCCCACATCGTCGCGGCTTCATCGTGTCCATCACCATCATCGATCGATGTTTAAAATCATTGCTGCCATACACGAGAGTTGAGCCGGACTGCTTGCAATGCAATTTGTAATGAGCCAGAGCCTCGGAATATTGCATCCCAATAGTCTTCCCAAACCCCATGGGAGTTTGTCGCAATGCATTGCCGTCGCCAATGAACCGCTCAAAGAAGCTACCACGCTCTTTCTCCTGGATGATCTTTGCCATCTCATATGCGGTCATCCTTTTGCCGTACACTTCATCGTAGACAATCAGGTACGGCTCTTTGTGGTCCCAGAATTCTTCCGGCGGTATTGCACAAAGAAGTGCAGCGGGCTTTTGGGTGCCTGGGTCAATTATCAGTTCGCGTGTCCAGTCGTTTGGTGGCCGCCAGTTGTTACCGGCCATCACTTTTGTCACTTCGTCGTTCAGTTGCTCGTTGACATACTGAACAGCATGCACCTCTTCATCGAAGTCCTGATAGATTGAGATGAGCGAAGTGGACGCTTTCCCGTACACTCGCACCATCGTCTCTCTATTTCCCAGCGACTCTAATGCAAACTGCTTGTCTTTTTCCTTGATATACGGACTGTTTAAAAACGAGAGCGAAACGTGCCGGGTGGTTACCGGCTCAGTGCGAATTCCTTTTTTAACATCTTCGGCTTGCTCTTCTGCTCGTCGGCAAACTTCGTGGTACACCGGGCAGATATCACGAGGAATGGTTGTCCATAGGATTTGACCACCAGAATCCGGTAGTCGCATGATCCACTCAGACCAGTATTTCTTGGTTACCAGATCTTCATCGTTCCACAGACAGTCAACCGGAACACCCTGCTGCAACGCTGCAGAAGAGGCGTAAGCAAAAACCTGTGTGGCATCTTTTTTAAGCTTAAAACTTGCCCATTGGTTCAGGTTTTTATGAATCCAATTCGGCTCACCACCTTCAATTAGTGAACCAGGTATTAGCGGTGGTGCCGTGACAGCCTGGTCTTCTCTGTCCCAGTCATTTTCAAACTTGTGTGGTGCCCACGCACGCCATGATCCCGTGTCTTCATCGCGGATGATTTTAAAAACACCCTTTGCTGGACGCGGATCCAGTAGCATCCGGTAGATTACGTTTCCGATGTGCTTGAGGTAGTCGCCTGTTACCCACGCAAGCATCGCTTTGCCGGATTTATGTCGTGGCCGACAGTGTATCTCTTCACCTTCCCAAGTGATGATTGGTTCATCTCGCACATATGAGGCAAACCACACAGCACCCATAACCGTCTTGCCTGCACGGTTACCCGCGTCGGCGATTGTTTCTCTGCTTTTGTTAATCAGCAACAATGCGTCACGTTGTTCGTCGGTGGGGCGAAACAGCCGCAAGCCATCCATCTCGTGCGAAACGATGGCTCCCAGAACATCGACAAGATTCCTGTCTGCTGACGAACTATTCGCTCCCATCGGCCGCCTTCATTACCAGAACATCATCTGTCGCCACGGTACGCGATTGAGCTATCGCAACAACTTCCTGAAGAAAGCCGTCTACTCGCTCGATCATCTCTGTGATGAGCCAACGCTTGAAAGATGCGTCAGTTTGCATCTTTGACACAACATGTTTCTGTAACGCAGCTGTTAAGTCTTCTGGGTCCAGGCCTTGGTAAGCATTTGTTTCTGTGAGTTGCTGATCATGTGCAATCTCAGCCCGTTGGTAGAGCGTGAGGGCTTGCAATAGCTGCTTGAAGCTGGGCCGGTCTGACTTCTCGACTTCAACAATTAGTTTGGCCAGTATCTCGGAAGAGGTGCGTCCCGAGAGAATATCTTTCGCGGCTTGCACGCCAGCTGGCAGTGCAGGAACCGATGTTTCGCGGAGCTTCTTAAGCACCGTGTTAAAAACCTGACTCTTCTGCTCACTCTCTGACATCGTTGCTTCGTTGTGCCGGATTGTTACACACCTCCGACACAACACGGAGTCCCCATCGAACTCATCGGGCTCTTTGGGAACGCCGCATGTGAAACAAGTAATATGATCCCCACCCGGAACACGTTGGTCTTCCTGGGTGGGCACCGTAGTTATCTCAACGGAGGTCGGGCCTATATCGCTGCCGGAAGCAGGCCGTTTCGCCATTAAGCAATCAGACCTTTGGCGGTGATGCCGAGGGCAAAGAACCCTTCCTGAGTGTTGCCGTCTGCACCAGCAACCAGTCCATTGCGACCGACACCAGGCTCATTGCCTGACACGATAATGAACTCACCAGCAGCAGTCGGCTTGACATTGGCTCCAGCGGCAATTGTGCCACCAGCGACGTAGTCAATCGGGCCACTCTCGTAAAGCAGGAATGTGTCACCATCTGCCAAGTCGGCTGTCAGTGCAGGATCCACAATTCCGTCGCAGCCAGAGGTGGCTGTTGACAGAGCATCAACAACTGTACCTTCATAACCGGCTTTGTATTTAACACCCAAGCCGCCTTTGATTCCTGAAGTGGCTCCGCTCTTCTTAACAATGCGGACGCCAATCGGTCGGGCTGAGTTTGTGACAGCCAACTGTGACCCTGCGGTAACTGTCGTGTCACTCACAACACCAACCTGGCCTAACTGGTTGTCCTTGCCGGCGATGATGTTGATACGACCAGCGAGCTGGTCCATTGTATATTCGGTGCTCATTTTTTCCTCTTATGTATGTATGTGTGTGCAAAGAATCGGGGGCGTGGTGAACACCGCTTATGAACATTCACCACGCGACCGGATGGGTTTGTTATGCGTAGTTCTTAAACTTCATCATGAACTTTGGACTCAGTTTCAGGTTACCAAAAATACTGACACGCATTAGGTAAGCTGCATATTGTTCCGTCCACGTTGGGCCGAATACATCGTACATTTGGTCTTCTCCGCCACCGTTCATTGTTGGCAGAGTGAACAGCTCACAATGCTGTGGAGAGATTGCGTAGCCTTCGTTCGCTTTGATGCCATAGTCTGACTTCAAGACTACGCCATCGATTTGAATGTTGTCCGCTGGGAAGCCAACATCACCGCCACTGAACGGCTGGTAAATACGCATTCGCGTGCTGTAATAATTTTTCGCTCCGCTAAACAGATTCGGCGCGAGAAGCAGGCAAATTGGAATGTCGCCGTTGTTCATGAATCCGTTTCGCGATCGCATCACTGCTTCCGCTTCGCGGACAACTTCTTCGACGTTGTCTTCCCACTTCGTTGTCCCGGATCCCCAAGCTGTAGAGGACCAATTCCAAAGGACAGGACTCCACGCATCGTAGTCCGAAGTACCCTGGCCATAGGGCCAGTCATTGGCAATTGATGCGTTCAGACGATCGCCGGAAGCGAGGTCAGAACTCCACGAACCGCCAAATCCGCCCAACGCACACGAGTGGCCCGCATAGTTATCAGCAGGGGCTGCCACCTTGTCGCCTGCGACAACAGTGCCCTCACCAAGACAGCTGTCAAAGCCCTGAAATCCGTTACTAAAAGCAGCACTGTCTCCGTCGCGATATATGTACTCTTGTACACGACGTAGCATCGTGACGCCGAGGTTACGCATCTTCTGGTCGTACAGATTAATCAACTGAGTGCCGCCAACATCCTGGTTGGTCTTGTACTGCAGCTCGGTCAATAAGTCATCGGTCTCATACCCTCGAACGTCTACCTGGCATTGCTCGTAGACATCTGAGTTTGCGAATGTTTTTCGCGTTGTGTCCGCAGCAATTTTTACCTGCGGCTCACGCACTGCAATCTGCCAAATATTGCTGGCAGCTCCGGCATTATACTCTACCATGCCGTAATGCTTCATTAAATTAAGCAGAGCGTGACCGCGCTGCGTCAAATCACTGAAGTCCTTAAAATATTGAGGTGCGTTAGCCTTGACCGTATTGATATGGGCTTCCGCGCTCGCCTGC
>Ga0315331_10000705_pt1 | contig 23677 bp, 19 predicted proteins | sample M160m34915metaG_FD_203456 | JGI IMG/M metagenome (GOLD analysis project Ga0315331, IMG submission 203456) | Ammonia-oxidizing marine archaeal communities from Monterey Bay, California, United States - M1 60m 34915 | ecosystem: Environmental > Aquatic > Marine > Intertidal zone | place: USA...
CAGCAGAATGCACTTTTTCCCGCTGCGACGGGTTTCGTCGGCGATTGCGGGGATAGAAAACAGTCCGTTGAAACTGGCAACAGATGCGGCACCGGCAGCCATGGAACCGTCCAGAAACATTCGGCGGTGAATGGTGTGTTCCGGACTGTTGCAGGTGCGGTCACCGGAATGGTTGTGCGGACGCTTCATCGGCAATACTCAACCTGATCTGTCGTGCCAAACAATTCGCTTAATACGGCTGTCACCTGGTCTCAGTGATTAAATCGAAACTCAGCGCTGGCCGCCATCGACCAGATGACCTGTTCAATCCGTTGTCTCGTCAATTTATCCCGCCCCAGGTAGTCAATGATCTTACTGCGTTCATCGTCCGCTGCCTGTCGCCCATAAAACGTCAGAAACAGCAGATCGACGCGATCTCCATGCGAGGCAAGACCGGCCAGACGCGTCACAAGGTGCGCCGGATCGTCGTTGTTGCTGATGATGCCGTTCAGAGCTTCACTGTTCGTCAGGAACATGGCGTCCTTGACTGTGGTGATGTTCTCGTCGGGCAGGACATCGGGTATCCGCTGACGGATCCGGTCCACCAGAAGGCTGTCGTTCTGAAACTTCCCGCGAATCGTCAACTGAATTGACCGGGCCAATTGTTCGGCAGTCAGGGGACGCTCAAGATACCATGCAAACGACGCCGGGTCGGTTGCCTGCTCGGGCGCCCGTGAACTCAGGCGATATGGTCGGCTGAGCGCGATTGATCGTACGAGCTTTCGCATGTCGTAATTCGACATGCGAAAATTCTCCGCCAGTGAGTGCAGCAACTCGGGATGAGACGGATCATGCATGCTGTCCATTTCGTCAAACGGATGAACGATGCCTCTTCCCATCAGCATGGCCCATATGCGATTGACGGCGGCTCGCGCAATCAGCGGATGGTTTGCAGTGACGGTGTCGGCAAACTGCTGTCGTCGCGAGAATTTGGGAACCCGCGGATCGCCATCGCGCGATGCGAGGGAATAGAGTTCCTCAGAGTCGTCCTGCTTCTCATCCTTGTCCGGTCGAGGCTCATCGATGGTTTCCACATCAAAGAACGTCAGGAGATTGGGCGTACTGCTGCCTTCCAGGTTGGCGAAGTCGGAAAAACCACCGATTGCAGATTCACCGACCCGCGGTCCGTTCTTCGTATTCGTGTTTGTGCCGCGACTGAAGAATGCGACCAGCCCCCAGTAATGGCTTTGCTTTATTTCGGCGGCGCCCATGTGATCGTGGCACTGGGCACACTCAATACGAACGCCGAAGAATGCGGGAGCGATCGCTTCTGCGATTTCCTGATGATTGTTCGTGCGTTCGTAGAGAAACCAGACTGCGCCCTGATCAGAGTCCGATTCAGGACGAGCCAGCAGCAAGTCTTCAATGACTTTATTCCATGGACGATTCTCACGGAAGACACGTTCCAGCCATGCCCTCCACTGATGTTTTCTTCTTTGGTCGTAATCACTCGATTGCCCTCGCCCCATAAGTAATGTGTCGAAGGTATCGGCAAAATGCTGAACGTGGTCTTCGCTGTTAAGCAGCAGATCGACAAGGTTTTCGGGCTTGTCGGATGTCTCGTCAGCAAGCCACGTCTGCAATTCGCTGACCGTTGGAACTCGCCCGGCCAGGTCGAGATACAGACGCCGGACAAAGACAGTGTCGGTGCATTTCTCGGCTGGCGTTATGCCCGATGTCTGCCACTCGTCCCTAATGCGTTTATCGATCACCGTGACAATGGCGTTGACGTTCGTATCAGATTCTTCCGCCTGCAGTGGCAATGCGGCGGTTACGAAGATACCGAAAAGGAACGACGTACAGAAGAAACATACGGCTCGACACACGGAATCTCCGCAGTCGTTCGCTGAATCACGACGATGCGGCCCCTCGACCATAGATGTTCGAGGCAGAAAACTCCGCAGCAGATCACCCTGGCGGGAAAGAAAGGAAGGGGTACACATTGAACAATTGGGAAGTAGCGCGGCGGGAAAAGCGTGCAGAACGCATTATTGCACGTTGCAGGTCAAAAAACGCACTTCTTCCGGTCGGCCGGAAGCAAATCTCCGAAAATACAGGATGGCTCTGGATCCGCATCGACATGACTGACCGATTGGCCAGCCGGCTATTACACACTGCTACTCCCGATATCAGACAGGATGCCCGGTTCGGCTTCATGTTACGTTGATGAATTAAAGAATGCGTTTGGGAGAAATGATCTGATTGGCAAGCAGTAAACCGCCCACCAGAGCGACTCCCACGATTGACATAGAAAAGGCAAGTTCGACGCCCTGAATCGTGTTGCTTTCAACCATCGCGGTGAGCGACTTGTAGCCGATGGAACCTGGCACCAGGATCATCAGCCCCGGTGTCTGAGGCACCATCGCGGGACGATTCAGGAACCGAGCGTAAATATTACTGCCGCAGCCCACGACCAGGGCCCCGACGAAGGCTCCTACTTCTGGTCCGGCCATGGATCCCGCAAGTCGACTGGCAACGAAGCCGCTCACGACCACCAGCAGGATTGCGGGCCATTGGGATGTTGGAGCTTTGAATACGACTGAGAAGGCCAGAGGTGTCAGTGTTACCGCGATCCACAGACACCATTCCGGCAGTGCCTTCATCATCGGCTGAACCGGCTGTACCCAGACGCCTGACAAACGCCATGCGATGGCGACTCCCACCACCAGTGTGAACAGATTTACAGTAGCGCCGGCCAGCCGTGCGCTGCCTGAGGACAGGTGACCGGACGCCAGTTCCGTCAACGCAATTGTGAGTGTGAGTCCGGGGATCGGCAGGATTAACGTTGCAAGCGTAATCAGTCTGTCGTTCACGGGTACCCATTGAGCAACAAGGAAAGCGGCAATGGCCGCCGTGAATCCAAGCACCGGTTCCAGCCAGCCACGCTGCGCGAAGGACCGTTGATAGAGAGTGATGACCCATGCGATCACGCAGCCAAATATGCCGGTGACGATTGTGTCCATCATACTGCCGCCAAAGATCACGGCGACTCCCGCGCATGCGACCGCCGCCGCCAGTAATGAGACGGGCAGATTAAATGTCGCGGGTGCACTGGCGGCGGTTTCGAGTCCTGCCGCCGCCTCGGCAATCGATATCTTACCCGCTTCAAGGTCTTCCAGAGTGGCGTCAAAAGCCAGTACCTTGCTGATGTCAATGTCACCGGAATCAACCCGGCGCAGGTATGTCCGCTCTTCTGCTCCGCTGCCTAAAGCGATTACAAGTGCCGTTGGCGTATAAAGAAAGACGCTGCTGACATGCAGGCTGTCGGCAACCTTGCTCATCACGCCTTCCAGGCGGTACGACGGAGTGCCGTATCGGTGCAGCAGTTCGGCCGCTCTTAACAGGAACGCGTGTGTTTCACGCTGCTCACAGGCTGCGGAGTGCGAAGAAGACACTTTCAATTCCCGAATGGTCAGACAGGACAAACAAGAATGCCGCCGACGATTCGCGACGAGTGACGTCAGGGACACACAGACGAGCATGTAAGTTCGCAGATTGATCCGGCGGGGAACAGCGCACGCGAGAACAGGATCGCTGAGTGCCGTCCGGAGCAGGGCGCCGTATTGCTCGAAACGGTCAGACGGTTGCCGAAGGATGGCCACGACCGTTCGGGGGGCGTCTGTGTCAGCACGTTGCTATGGCCTTGCCGCGGGTTTGGGGTCTTCAGGGACGATCGGAAAATCTTTGAATGGAAAGGGCCGCTCCGGCTTGTTACACGTCACGTATCAGCCGATCTCCAGCGTACAACGCAGAATTCGGTCAGCGAAACGAGTGACTCTGGCATTTGGCTGCTGCTAAGGAATGAGTGAAGACAGGACGACAAAGGCCAGCGCGCCTTCAATGAGTCTGCCAATGAACACAAACACTATCGTGACTACCTTTTGTTCCCGTTCTTTAATCGATCAATCAACAATGTTTTGGCGTCATTAGTGGCTTATTCGCTCATCTTGAGCTCCTTTCAGGAACACAGGGGATGACAGTGAAGACGTTTGCGGCATCAGAATGTCGGGCCGGATTCGCCAGGAAATGGTCTGCAGATCCTGAGACAAGCGCTTGCCGCGAAGGAGCTGTGTGGGGCGGAGACACATCTTTCTATAGGTCTGTCTGGCGTTCCGGACAGTCCATCGGGGCTGACGTCGTGGTACGGTGTGCGAGTTCCCGGAACAGGAGTCTGATTACGCTGGTTCACAGTTAGGGCAGGCGGTATTGTTCGCACTGCCCTTTTTGCATGAGAGTAATTTATTTATTGTCTTAGACGACACTGGCTCGTGGGGGGCGAAAAACTGCTGTCCAACTGCTTTCTTCGCAGCCATAAGTCAGTCTGAAACGCTGTTTCCAAGGAGATATGATTTTCGATGTCCGGACCAAATTATAAGAGTCGTCGATCCCGGTTGCTGCGTGCGTTCAAGACCGTCGGAATTGACGGGCTTCTGCTTTCCGGTGAATCCAACGTAAGGTATCTGACTGGGTTCACTGGTGACTCCAGCTGGCTTTACCTGAGTAAAGCCGACGCCGTGCTGCTTAGCGACAGTCGGTACGAAACTCAGATTGCCAACGAGTGTTCCGGTCTGGAGGTGGACATTCGTGACGCGCGAAGACCAATGAGTGTTGCGGCGGCTGATGTCGTGAAGAAGGCGAAGGCAGGCCGACTTGGTTTTGAGGCTGATCATCTGACCGTCACTCAGCATGCAGCCTTGAGTAACAAGATCGAGTCGGCGGAACTGGTGTCGACCAGCGGACTCACCGAGCGGTTACGCGAAATCAAGGATAAGTGGGAACTGACTCAGATCCGCGAAGCCATTTACCAGGCGGAACGCGGTATCGGCGTGGTCCGCAGCAGCCTGCGACCGGATCAGTCTGAACGTGACATCCGTTACACGCTGGAAGCCGCCATGCGGAGCTTTGGTGCAACGGGGCCCGGATTTGAGCCGATTGTGGGAGTCGGTCCGACCGGTGCGCTGCCTCACGCACACGCCGGGGATCTGCTGGTGAGTGAATCGCCGATGCTGCTGATTGACTGGGGGGCCGAAACTCGAACGGGCTATCGCAGTGATCTGACTCGTGTATTCGTCACCGGGCGTATCACCAAACAGATGCGAACCGTTTACGACACTGTTCTGAAGGCTCAGAAGAAGGCGATTGCCGCCATCAAGCCAGGTGCCACGTGTAAAGCCGTCGATTCAATTGCTCGAAAAGTCATTGGAAATGCTGGTTTTGAGAAGTTTTTCGGGCACGGATTAGGGCATGGTTTCGGCCTGGATATCCATGAGTCGGTTCGATTGAGTCCAATTTCTGACCAGATTCTGGAACCGGGGATGGTGGTCACAGTTGAGCCTGGAATTTACCTGCCCGAAAAGTTTGGTGTGAGAATAGAGGACGATATTCTGGTAACAAATACCGGTCATGAGGTTTTGACGTCCGTTCCTCGCGAATTCGACGATGCCGTCATTGAATTCCTTGCATAAACGCTGAATCTACGAGAAAGTGTGCGACTTTGGCGCAGCTGCGAACTTTCGAAAGTCAGTCTGCCACGACATTCACATACTATGCGTCTCGCGTCACAAACGAGGTGCCGGAAAAAACGTGTTCCCCGAGGCTTTGCGCTTCGACGGAGAGGATTTATGGCGAAACCTGACGGTGCCGATAAGGGCAGTTTTGATCTCGACAAATTCCGCAGACTGCTGCAGTTGATGGAAAAGCACGGAGTTACGGAAGCAAATCTGCAGAAAGATGGCGAATCCTGGAAGGTGCGCCGCGGCCCTAAGCAGGTGGCCGTCGCTCCCGACGTGACGTTGCCGCCACCGGTGGTCGCTGCGCCCGCCCCCGCATCTGCAGCTCCCGTGGCTGCTGAAACGCCGGCGAAACCGGCAGGAATCACAATCGATGCTCCCACCGTTGGCACGTTCTACTCGTCGCCGACTCCTGAGGAACCGGAGTTTGTGAACGTTGGGTCGACCGTTCAGCCGGATACGACCATTTGTATTATTGAAGCCATGAAGGTTTTCAATCAGATCCCGGCTGAGAAGGCCGGCAGGATTGTTGAGGTTCTTGTGGCAAACGGTGATCCCGTGGAGTTCGGCCAGCCACTGTTCCGAATTGAATCAGTGTAGGTCTGGCAGGCGAACTCAATTTCTTCAGGTCGGATTTGGACGGCGTACCCGATTTATGTTTCAACGAATTCTGATTGCCAATCGTGGCGAGATCGCTCTGAGAATTATTCGTGCCTGTCGCGAACTGGGCATCGAGTCAGTCGCAGTCTTTAGTGAGGCCGATCGTGGCGCACATTACCTGGACCTTGCGACTGAGGCATATTGCATCGGTCCGGCTGCTGCGTCGGACAGTTATCTGCTGGTCAACCGACTGATCAGCGTTGCAGAAATCGGCAATGTGCAGGCTGTTCACCCTGGCTATGGATTTCTGGCAGAGAACGCGCACTTTGCCAAAGTGTGTCGCGATTGTAACATCGAGTTTATCGGTCCGCCACATGAAGCGATGTCTGAGCTGGGCGACAAAGTGAGTGCTCGGGCCATTGCGATGGCAGCCGACGTGCCCTGCGTTCCCGGCAGTGATGGTCTGGTGGCGGATGCGGACGAAGCCGTCAGGGTCGCTAACGAAATTGGGTATCCCGTTTTGATCAAAGCGACGGCCGGCGGCGGCGGCAAGGGCATGCGAGTTGCCGGCAATGATGTTTCTTTGCGGGCCGGCCTGCAGGCGGCTTCCGCGGAAGCTGAAAAAGCCTTCAGCAATGCTGGTGTCTATATTGAGAAGTACGTGGAACGTCCTCGGCACGTTGAAGTGCAGGTGCTGGCAGATACCCATGGCAATGCCGTTCATCTGTGGGAACGTGACTGTTCCATGCAGCGACGACATCAGAAACTGATTGAGGAAAGTCCAGCCCCGAATCTGCCGCCGGAAGTTCGTGATGATATTTGCAACTCGGCCGTCCGACTGATCGAACAGTCGGGCTATCAAAACGCTGGCACGGTCGAGTTCATCGTGGATAAGGACTACAATTTTTACTTTATTGAAGTCAATGCACGCATTCAGGTCGAACACCCGGTGACCGAAATGGTGACGGGAATCGATCTGATTCAGCAGCAGATTCTCATCGCTGCAGGCGAGAAACTGCCGTTCACTCAGAACGAAATTCCATGCAATGGGTCAGCCATCGAATTGCGAGTGAATGCGGAAGACCCGGAAAACGACTTTCGTGGCAGCCCCGGTCGGATCACGAAGTTACGACAGCCGGGAGGGCTCGGCGTTCGATTCGATTCACATGTTTATGAAGGCTATTCGATCAGCCCTTACTATGATTCGATGATCGGAAAGTTGATTGTACACAAACCCAGCCGAACAGAATCAATTGCCTGTATGAAACGCTGTTTGCGCGAGTTCGCAGTCGAGGGAGTCAAGACGACTCTGCCATTGGCCAAGAAAATGTTCAATCATGCTGCGTTCGCGGAAGGAATCGTTGACACCACGTTCGTTGAACGGACGTGGTAACCGGCCTGCCGCATGTCGGAGCTGTCACCTGTCATTTGATGACAACCAATTCAATGAACGTCACTGTCGTGTTGTGGTCAATTCACGACGGACACTGCTCCTGACACGTATTTTATGAGCCTGTGCGGGCGTTTCTCGCCCCTTTTTTCGCCTGTATTAACTGCTGGAAACCGAAATTATATGTCTCACGGTATCAAGAAGGTGGCACTGCTGTTTTCCGGCGGGCCTGCCCCCGCTGCCAATGCTGTTATTTCCACGTGTGCGATTTCGTGCATCAACAACGGCATTGAAGTCGTCGGCATCAAACACGGATATTCGAGTTTAATTGATTACAATCCGGAACGACCGCTTGAAGAAGACAAAGACTACATCAACCTGCATGAAATTATGCTGCGAAGAACACGCAGCAAGCAGGGGATTCTGATCGGGACGGCTCGATCGAATCCAGGTAAGTTCGTCTCCTGCCCGGACGATATGAATGATCCGGAGAAAGTTGCTCCTCTGAAGTGCACCTACGAGGGATTGCGTTCTCTGGGAGTTGATGCCCTTGTCTCCATCGGTGGGGACGACACTCTCAAAACGGCGAACAAGTTCAAGCTTTATCAGGACAGTCTTCCCCCGGATAGTCCCCGGATTCCTGTCGTTCACGTTCCCAAGACAATCGATAACGACTACATGGGAATCGACTTCACATTCGGATATTTCACCGCTGTAGAAACGCTGGGCACAGAAATTCGCAATCTGCATGCGGATGCCGAAGCCGGACGAGCCTATTTCATGGTGGAAAGTATGGGCCGCAGTGCGGGCTGGCTGGCGTATGGTGCCGCCATTTCCGGCGAAGCCAGCATGGTGATCAGTGTCGAGGACATTACTGATGATTTACTGCTTCCTGAGTCGACGGCTGACCGAAAGGTGATGGACATCGATAAGTTGATTCAGAAAATTGTTCGCATGATGCGTTATCGTCAGGAAAAGCAAGGTAAAGAGTATGGTGTTGTGGTGCTGGCCGAAGGGCTGGCGGAATATCTTTCTGACGATGTGCTAAAGGATGTACCTCGCGACGATCATGGACACATTTCTGTTGCCCATGTCGATCTTGGTAAGATGTTCGCCAGGCGAGCTGCCGCCGAATACGAACGTCAGACCGGATCCAAAAAGAAGGTGACAGGTTTGCAGCTGGGCTACGAGTCTCGTTGTGCCCGTCCGCATGCCTTTGACGTACTGCTGGGCAGCCAGTTGGGAGTCGGGGCTTACCGAGCTCTCTGCGAAAAGGAACACAACGGAGTGATGGTGTCGGTGTCCGGCCAGCTGGATCTGCACTATGTGGATTTTGAAAAGCTGGTCGACCCGGCCACACTGGTCACGGTCGTACGCTTCATTCCGCCCGGCAGCGATTTTCATAAATTGGCCCGTTTCCTTGAGACAAGTATCAACGATTAGCGCAGTCATCGCACGGGCAGGCACACATGGCCTCCCGGGAGTCCGCGTTTTTTGTGATCGAATTCGCTGTACACGTGTACATTCTGGCTGATTCCGTTCCAGTACTCTCCCCGCTGTCTTGAAATCTGTCTCCCACCGGTGAGTAACAAGCCATGAGATTCCTCTGCATTGCCCTTACGACCATCCTGCTTTCGTCGAATCAAACCGCTCTGCAAGCTGAAGATGACCCCAACTGGGTTCGGATTAAGCTTGATGAGCGATTTCGGTCGGAAGGAGTGGCGGCTTCGGACCTCAACAATGATGGTACTCCCGACGTGGCTGCCGGCGATGTGTGGTACGAAGCTCCCGCAAAGGACTCAGCCGATCACGTCAATCCAGAGAAATGGAAGTTGCATGAGATTCGAACACCTGGTGACTTTGTCGCAGGTAAGGGGTACAGCAACAGTTTTGCCAACGCAGCCTGGGACATAAATCAGGATGGCTGGCAGGATGTTGTCATCATTGGTTTTCCCGGTGATCCGTTCCACTGGTATCAGAACCCGGGAAGTGCCGGCGGTCCCTGGAAAAAAAATGTGATCTGGACGAGTATTTGTAACGAGTCTCCTGAGTTTGAAGATCTGAATGGTGATGGTACTCCTGAGTTCATATTCGGGTCGCAACCCGAAGCTCAAATGGGCTTCGTTGAAATTCCTTCGGCGGCGAAGGTGACGGATATGTTTCAGTTTCACGCTGTCAGCAAACCGAGTGCAGAACCTGCGGCGCAGAAGAACCGCGGGCTGGATAACGGAACATTCAAGTATTATCACGGTCTCGGTGCCGGCGACATGAATGGTGACGGGCATCGTGATATTCTGATCAGCCACGGTTGGTGGCAGTCTCCCGGAAAACTGGGGTCAGCGGATCTCTGGAAATTCCATCCAATTCGTGTGATCTCAGGTGACAGGAAAGAGCCGCTGCCCCAAGCTGCAAACCTTTATGCAGACGACCTCGACATGGACGGTGACGCCGATCTCTTCTTAAGTTCGGCTCACGATTACGGTGTGTGGTGGGCAGAGAACAATGGCAGTGCCGGCTGGCAGCTGCACGAAATTGATATGTCCTATTCGCAGACTCATGCTGTCGAAACAATCGACATCAATGGTGATGGACAGCTGGACTACGTAACCGGGAAACGCTTCTTTGCTCACAACGGGAATGATCCCGGTGGCAACGACGAGGTGGTGATGTACTGGTACGAAGTCAAACGCGTGAAGGGACAACCGCCCACCTTTGTTTCTCACCAGATTCTGGCCGGTAAGGGTACAGGGGTCGGGACTCAGTTTGAGGTTCACGATATGAACGTCGACGGAAAGCCTGACATCGTGCTGTCCAACAAGAAAGGCGTGAATGTGTTGCTGCAGAATTAGCCAAAGCAGAGCGAGTGTTTCTGATGTGGATAAAGTGGGGCGCTGTTGTGACGCACTACCGGGCTGGGTCTGATCGGGCGGAACTCTTTCGCTGGTGCCACCGTGCAGCGCCTGATCCGACATCGCAGCGTCAGGTGCCCGAAACGCAGTACGTCGGCTGTGCCTGACAGCTACTGTTCCCTGACTCACAACGCGCGTTGTCCTGAGTCTCTGTCCTTTCTTCCGGGTATTGATCGTATGGCGCTTGTCGATCTGAAGGTGATGACCCGTGAAGGCCGGCTTCCTGCGGATGTCGATGAATTCCTTGAGGAAGCGAACGCACGCGTTGTTGACTTCATCGAAAATGGCAACCATTCGATTACTGGGTTCGTGCCGAGTGATTTCGATATCGTTTATCACACCCTGGAAGCTATTGCCGAAGACAATATTTCGCCAGGTAACGTGTTCTGTGAGTGGGGCTGCGGAATCGGAGCTATTGCGATGCTCGCGGCCATGCTGGAATTTCAGGCGTACGGCATCGAAATCGAACGCAGTCTGGTCGAAGAGTCCCGGGTTCTGGCCGAGGATTTCGACCTTCCGGTCGATTTTGTCGCCGGAAGTTTCATTCCTCAGGGCGGCGAGGTGATCGTTGAGCAGCACTACACCGGTGAACACTGCTGGCTGAGTTCCAGCGCAGACGATGCCTACCCTCAGCTGGGCATGGGTCCTGGGGATTTCGATGTTGTGTACGCTTTTCCCTGGCCTGGTGAGGAAAATGTCATTGCCAGTCTGTTTGACGAATTTGCGTCCGTGGGGGCTATTCTGCTGACATACGGGCAGATCGAAGGCGTGCGAGTTCGGCGTAAGGTGATCAAGAGATGAGCTGCCCCGCTTTCTTGCGTGTGCACCCTGTAGGACGAATTGCAGGGAACCCCGCGGCGCGTTACCCTCCACCAGCAAACGGGCGAATAGGCGGTGCGGTGACCATCGGGACGCTTGAGTGAGGGCTGCCGCAGCAGCGAAACCAGCAGTAATTCAGACGGACTGGGTCCGTCAGTTCAGTAGAAGAATGAGCAGATGAAAAATTCTACGGAGGACAAATCTTCCGGACCGAATTCGCCCGATCCCAAGGGGGGAAAACCAGGTGAAGAACCGCGTCGCGGTATGGGGCCGGTCACTTTTCTGCTGATCGCAGGACTCGTGTTCTCCGCCTTTTTTCTTTTCAGTAACACTGCGAATCACGGGACGCAGGTTCCGTACGGGTTCTTCTGGAAGCAACTGAAGGAGAAGAACGTCAAGTCCGTGGAAGTTCACGGTGAACTACTTATCGGCGAATGGATTGACGTTCCCGCTGAGACGCCTGACGAATTAGTCGGAACGTTGAAGCTGGAGTTCAACACTGTTCTGTTGTCGGATTATACGGGTAACAGTGAATTGGCGGCTGAACTCGAAACGCAGGCCCGCGACGGTCTTGAAGTAAAGTCCGAACGGCAGACGATGAGCCCGGCGATGGAACTGCTCACGTGGTTGAGCATTCCGCTGCTGTTTCTGCTGATTATGTTTCTGATGATGCGCCGCAGTGGTGATCCATTCGGCAGTGGCGGAATGATGGGGGGCTTTATTCGCAGCCCCGCCCGTCGTTTTGAGAAGAGCGACGAACCAGTCACTTACGATGATGTGGCCGGATTGAAGTTCGCCAAGCAGGACCTCGAGGAAATCGTCGATTTTCTGAAGAACCCCGAGAAGTATTCAAAGCTGGGCGCCAGGATTCCCAAAGGCGTGCTTCTGGTTGGCCCCCCAGGCACCGGGAAAACTCTCCTGGCCCGTGCGACTGCTGGTGAAGCGGGCGTTCCATTCTTTTCCATCAATGGCTCTGAGTTTATTCAGATGTTCGTCGGTGTCGGTGCAACGCGGGTACGTGATCTGTTCAAGACCGCGCGAGAATCCTCACCTTGCATTGTGTTTATTGATGAAATCGATGCTGTCGGTCGGGTTCGCGGCGCTGGTGTCGGTGGTGGTCACGATGAACGTGAGCAGACATTGAACCAAATCCTCAGCGAAATGGACGGATTTGAGCAGACTCAGGCTGTTATCGTACTGGCTGCCACGAATCGCCACGACGTGCTGGACCCCGCGTTGTTGCGACCGGGCCGATTTGATCGGCACGTCACCGTGGACCTGCCGGCTCGCGAAGGGCGGCTGGGAATTCTGAAAGTGCACACCAAGAAAGTTCCACTTTCAGACGATGTAGACATGGATGCACTGGCCAAAACCACGATGGGATATTCTGGCGCTGAGTTACAGAAACTTGTCAACGAAGCCGCCCTGAGGGCGGCTCGTGAGGACAAAAGAGTCGTCGCGATGGAGGACTTCTACTATGCGGAGGACCTGATTGTGATGGGCACCCGCCGCAGCGAAAAAGTGGATGTGGAAGAACGGCGACTGACTGCCTGGCACGAAGCCGGACATGCTCTGCTGGCATGGTACCAGGAGGGAATGGATCCGGTTCATAAAGTGTCAATCGTTCCGCGCGGTCAAACGGGTGGTGTTACACGATTCTTGCCGGAAAAAGAAGTCCCCAACGTCGGGCGCAAGGCTTTCTTTAAACGCCTTGTGATGACTATGGGGGGCCGGGCCGCCGAAATGATTGTCTTCAACGAGTATTCGGCGGGAGCGTCCGGTGATATTGAACAGGCTACACGAACTGCTCGGCACATGATGGCTCATTGGGGCATGTCTGAGAAAGTTGGACCAGTGTCGTTCAAACAGTCTGACGAACATCCCTTCCTTGGCAAGGAGATGCATTCGTACCGAGAATTCAGCGAAGAAACCGCCCGCATTATTGATATCGAAGTGCAGGAAATTCTGAAGAAGGCCAATCAGACGGCTATCGATATGCTGACAGAACACCGTGACCGACTGGACGCACTGGCCGAGGCACTTCTGGAACACGAGGAACTGGAACGCAAAGACGTGCGAAAGATTCTGGGGCGTCGGGCAGGTGAGGACGACGAATCGGATTCCGTGGAAGCGGAAACTTCCGCTGAAGAAGAATCTGCGGCCGCTGATTCAGCGGCGGACAGTCCCTCAATTGAGTCAGATACCATTCTGGAATCGGATACGCAGATCGATCTGACTGACGATGAGGAAAGCACTTAGCCGCCTTCCGACGTGATATGCTCTGGACGGCGTCAGGGAGCAGGTGGCCGTTCGGCCCCACGGACTGGCTTCTTACCAAAGTCACTCGTTCGCCGCGGCCGCACGTGAACGCCGGTTCTGCTGTCCTCCGCCAGCAATCGGCCCTGGATCGGCGAGTTGCAGGTCACGCACATGTCTGTCGTTGTCCACCTTCGGCACATCCTGCGTTCTGTTTGCTCGTTTTCTGCAAGGCCACATCAGGCTTCGGCATGATTCGCCGATTTACTGCATCGCAGTCCGCAAACAGCTGTTGTTGAACTTGTTCAAAAACGTACAACGCGAGATACCTACACCGTTGGTGACTCGGGGTGCGTAACTTTGGGACCGAGTGACTGTGACGTGTTCAAGAGAAAACGAACGGCCGACACCTGGCATTCGACTGTTAATGGGCCTGTTTGCCGCAGGTCTGATCTCGGTCTTTGCCCTGGCGTGCCGGCTGCAACCGGATCCGCGAGGTTTTGGAACGCATCTGCAGTTGGGACTTCCGCCGTGTCAATTCAAAGAACTGACCGGTCTGCTCTGTCCGCACTGTGGGATGACAACCAGTTTTTCACATGTTGTTCGAGGTGAGTTTTTCGCGGCATGGTCAGCAAACCCATGCGGAGTCCTGTTGGCATCTGTCAGTTTGTTCTGCATTCCCTGTACCCTGGCCGTTGCGGGCACCGGGAGATGGGTTCTCACCCGGGACCCGTTTCGCTGGTTGGTTTTTGGAGCCATTGGGTACGTCTTCTTCGCATTCTGCATCTGGATATTCCGGTCCTTTGTTCTCTAAACTTTCACTCACTTAATCACATACGGTCATTCATTCACAATGCACACTTCACAAGAACTTCGAACACGCAGTCGAGCGCCCGGTCGAGCAATCGCATGTCTGCTGCTGGCCGTTTTTATGATTTCGGCGTGCACCGGATGTTCGTTGTTCGTTATGGCCGGAAAGGCAGTGTTCGGCGATCCGAAAGTGCCTTCACAGTTGAAGGCAGCGACCGGCACAGACATTTGTGATGGTGAAGATGCTGTTCTGATCATTTGTTCTGCTCCACATCGGCTACTTGCCGGGTTCCAGTCCTTGCAGATAGACATTGTGGACCGAGTGTCCCGCAACCTTGAATCAAGAAACGTGCAGGTCATCCCTTCCGGTGACGTCGCTGCATGGTACGACGACCATGGCGAATGGGGTGACTATTCAGAACTGGCCGCGGAATTCGGTGCGAGATATGTTTTGCACATCGAAATTCGCGAGTTCGACTATCGCGTGCCGGAAAGTGAAAATTTGATGCAGGGGAAGGCTGAAGGCCGCCTGCTGGTGCACGAAGTGTACAAAGACGGAGAGACAGCGGAGGTTCCGGTCAGTCTGGTCTTTGACCGGGATTTCACATTGAAGTTTCCCACGTCGTATCCCGTACCACGAGAAAAACGGTCCGAGGATATGTTCCTTCAGGGATTTCTTGACCGACTGGCGCTGCATGTCAGTCAGTATCTGTACGACTATCGAGCCAGCGAATCCATTCACTAATTCCAATCGCGGGGCCCCGGGGATTATCGGAGCCCACCACACAGCAGATGGCGGACGGTATTATGGTTCAGACGACTACGAATTCAGCAAAGAATGCGATGGCACACCATCACGGCCTCAGACAGATCGGCCGTCTGTTCTTTCTGCTCATGCTGCTGCTGGTCGTTCCGGGGTGCAACTATTTTATCCTGCTGGGGTATCTGATTGGCGGTCCACCGCAGCTGCAGCCGTTGTTCGAGAAGGAAACGAAGAAGTCCTTTACGGACCGAAACGTTCGAGTCGCCGTGGTTTGTTACGCACCCGACGACCTGACGAAGTTTCATGACAATATTGATCAGATGCTGGCGTTGCGACTTGCGACTATGCTGCATGCACACAAGATTGAAATTATTAATCCGGATGTGATTCAGGCGTGGATGGTCAATAATCCGGATTGGGATACAGCTGCGGAAGTCGGGGCTGAGTTTGACGTGAACTATGTGGTGTATGTTGATATCTCCGACTTTGCTCTGTACGAACGTGACAGCACAAGTCTGTTTCGCGGCCGTTGCGAAGCGATGGTCAGCGTTTACGAGATGAAGACGGACGGACGAGGTACCAGGATCTTCGACCGCGATGTGCAATCTGTCTTTCCTACAGAAGTGCCCCGATCTGCTTCCGAAGTCAGCTATGAGACTTTTCGCAACGAGTATTTCTTCAGATTGGCTGACGAAATCGGTCGTCTGTTTTATCCCTACGGGCATGGCGACGATATCGTCAACGCGACGTAGGACTGCGGCGTATCGATGGCACGATCTGAAAAGCGAAAAAGCCGCCGCCGACAACTACGGGCCAGTCATCAAAAGAACTGGCTGATTGGCCGATATGCAGTGACAGAGGCGCTGCGAGCGGCCAGGTGGCCTTTTGAAGAGCTGTATCTCGCCGATTCACTGACGCCGTCAGAAACGGCCGAGGCGGAACGGCTGGCGGACGAGGCCGACATTCGCGCTCGTCGAGACACGACAGATCGTTTGACCGAACTGTGCAGCGCCGACCATCACCAGGGTTTTGCCGCCCGGATGGCACCGTTTCCCTACGAAACACCCCGGCAGCTGCGGGAACGACTTCAGGAATCTTCGTCGACGGCAGCGGCTTGTGTCCCCGTCGTTGTCGTTTGCGATCGAATTCAGGACACTTTCAATTTCGGCGCGATCCTGAGAAGCTGCGACGCCACAAATGTCGCAGGTATTCTTATTGGCCCTGAACAACAGGCCGGAGTAACACCGCAGGTCGCTCGGTCATCGGCAGGTGCTGTACATCATCTGCCGATCGCAATGGCTGAAAACATCGTCGACTGCGTCATCGAAATGAAGACCTCCGGCTTCAAGGTTGTTGCTGCATCAGAAAAGGCGGAAGAAAGTCTGTGGGCGTGTGACCTCAGCGGGCCCACGGTGCTGGTAATGGGCAGCGAAGCACGCGGAGTCAGTACGGATCTGCTGGCTGTCTGTGACGTTCAGGTAAATATCCCTATGCAGGGCAGCGTACATTCTCTGAATGCGTCCGTGGCCGCTGGAATCCTGCTGTACGAGATTCGTCGTCAGCAGCAAAGCAGACCACTATACGACTAACGCCGTATGCCGCTTCCATTGGTACATTCACACGAGGAAGATGCTACGGCGCGGGCCTTGCCTGTTCGGGCGGCAAATCCACTGAGATGAGGATGTCGCGCGTTGTGCCGGACTTTTCGTGCCAGTTTTCAATGAATCGGCTGACGCTGTATTCAGCCACTGCGTTGTCAGCGGAGCGACTGTGCTGCATCGTCAGCAGCACTCGGTTGACTGTTGCGTGGGCAGCTGGCGTGATGGCTGTCAGAATCACGTCATTCGATCCGGTTGTGTCACAGCCAAGAAATACGGTCACGTCTTCCCCATTCTTCTTGGCGGAAAGTCTGCCGCAGCGAAACGAGGGGAATTCCTGAACCACAGACAACTGTTCGTAGCCCCGATCGGCAAGTGCCGACAACGCAACGGCTGAACACGTTTCCCAGTGGAAGACCTTGGCCTCAACCGTGGGCACCGCCACCACTTCCGTCGCAGCAGTGGCAAGCTCGCCCCAGTCAATGCCGGGGATGATGATGTTGTCGTCCAGTTGGCTGGCGTGTTCAAGGTACTGCATGGCCAGTTTTCGTTCGCCCGCATTGTAACGTGCAACGCCGCGATTCATCCACGCCTTGGCATGCCCGGCATCGAGCTCCACGGCGCGCCTGTAATCCGTTTCAGCTTCTGCCAGCCGCCTCTGTTCCAGAAACACGTTACCCCGCTGGAACCAGTTTTCTGCTTCATCCGGCGCTATCGTGATGGCGCCCGTATAGTCCGACAGGGCTTTTTCAAAGTTGCCCTGGTCGTGCTGGCACAGCCCACGATTTCTTAATGCCAGAACGTTGTCCGGTTGCTGACGAATAAGACCAGTAAATGCTTCGGCTGCTTCCCTATAGCGTTCCAGCTTCGCCAGAATGACCCCTTTGTTGTTCAGGGCATCGGTATGTGACGGCTGAACGTCAATGCAAAGAGAATAGTCGTCCAGTGCCCTGGAAAGCAGCCCCAGGTTTTCGTAGCAGATACCGCGTCTGTAATAGATGTCAGCCCGATCCGGAAATGCAGTGACTGCCTCTGAATAGAGCGACACAGCATCTTCAAACCGTCCCCGGTCTGACATGATGTTGGCCTTCTCAAGCGTCACTTCAGGACCATCGGTGTTGACCGAACAACCGCTGACTATTGCTATCGCCAGACTCATCAGCCATTTCGAATGGCCGGAGTACGCCTTAATCTGTTGGTGACACAAGTGCATGGGAGCAGGCTTTACGTTTTTGCGTTAAGATCTGGAATCGGGAATCCGGCGTGTGAAGCAGTTCCTGAACCTGGAATCAGCTTGCTCTGCTTCTGATGCGAAATCCGGAAATGCAAAGCGTGAGCGAGCGACCGGAAATGAAACGAACGCACGGACTACCCTCTCTTACGCGTCAGGTTTCCAGCGACGAAACGCCTTGTAATATCGCCAGACGGGCACGCACTAAGCAAGAAAAAACACGGGCCGTGACAACGATTGATTTTATTCCTCCGCTTGCCATCCGCTGACCTGTGCGATTGACCTTAGCGCGCAAAAAAACACGGCGTTTCCGACAATTGTGTCCGGAACGCCGTGTTCAGTAGGGTTGCCCTCTTCTAACACAGCAAAGAATTGCTGTGCCTTATCTGCGTCGGGGGGCTGGACTATCGTGTTGCCACGTCAACTTCAGGCTGTGCGGTTACATCATTGACCTTCACATTGACCGTCTGGCCGGCGACCAGAGTTTCAGTACTTTGGGCCACAAACAACTGTCCGTTTCGAGTCATCTCTGCGCGAACTGTATATGGATAACTACGCTGAGTATCCGACAAAGGAATCTTAAACTTCCGGACGTTGCCGGCAACTGCTGTCTTGTTGCCGCCAAGAATCAGCGTGGCATCCTCCGGCAACTGGACAACGATGTAAGCGAACTCGTCTGCAGGTACTGCATTCGGTCGTGCGGCGTAACCTGGTGAAATTCGAGCAGCGTGATGGTGAGCAGCCGGTGCCGTATAGCCGGAGCTCAGGTAGCCGCCGGATGATGCTGATCGGTAAGACCCGCTTGAAGCACCGCCGCTTGAAGCACCGCCGCTTGAAGCACCGCCGCTTGAAGCACCGCCGCTTGAAGCACCGCCATACGATCCGCTGGAACCGTGGAACAAGCCATGAAGCAAGCCACGATGATGGTGTCCGGTGGAACCGTAAGATCCTGAACTGCCACCTGAGGAGCCGTGAGAACCGTAGGATCCTCCCGAACTGTCGGTCGATCCGAGCGAGCCGCTGGACCCGTGTGACGCGGAACGTCTTTCAGCACGTTCAATCAGTCGTGCTTCGCGACGAGTGATTCCACCCGACGAGCCTCCCGCTGAGCCATAGGATCCGCCGCTGCTGGCGTATGAGCCGCCACTTGACCCCGTTGACCCCGTTGACCCCGCAGAGCCATAGGAACCGTGACTGTTATGGCCCGCATCAGCATTCAGACCAAACCCAAACAGAGTCAGCGCAAGTGTTGCTGCTGACAAGGTTAAGCGTTTCATGTGCGTTCTCTCCCTCATTACTAGCGATATCGTCGCGAAAATACAGGACCCATCTGGCGCATTGCCTACAGAGCTCATAACCTGAGGAGTTTACCCAGCCATTCGAATCCGTCAAATCAGATAGATGCAGTAGTTTACGGGTTTTGGGTTCTTTTCCAAACTGGGAACTTTGCCAGAAACTGGGTTCGTGGATGAGTGCGCTGAAGTGGGATTTGAGAAGCAATGCCCCGAGGTTTTGGCGGCTTCTCGACAAGACATGTTGGGCGAATTCATTAGGTCCGAGTGCCCTTGGATTCTTAGTCAAGAGAAGTGGTTGCCTGTGACCTGGAGGAGGTACTGGCCTTTTGGGGGTTAGTTGCCCGAAAAATGTTACGATTCAGACGGCAAACACCGGCAGTGGTGGGGAACACTTCGTTATGTTGCCGGCTCCGGTCAGCATCGCAGCACTGGTCACTAAGCAGTTTGCCACTTGATTTCGAACAGGGCTTTGTGCCCTACTCTGTTGTGAGGACGGTCTGCGCGTGAATGTTCCGACCGTGTTCGTCACAATTTCGGCTAACCGGAACCGTTGTTGTTTCTCCGAAAGCCTCTAACCCGCTTCCTCTGCATATGTCAGATGCTAAAGAAGTTCTCTGTGTCAACGCACCTGTTTCCGGGGACGTTCGTCCACCGGGGTCCAAGAGTATTACTAATCGGGCGCTGATTTTGGCAGCTCTGGCCGGTGGCAGGTCTGAGTTACATGGCGTACTGAACAGCCAGGACACTCAGGTCATGCTGGACAGTCTTTCTGGACTGGGGCTGGATGTCAGGCACGACACCAGCAAGCACAGCTGTTCCGTGGCTGGCTGCGGCGGCCGATTCGTGCGGCCGGACGCAGATCTTTGGCTGGAAAACAGCGGAACCAGCATTCGTTTTCTGACGTCGTTCTGTACGGTCGGGAACGGGCAGTATCGGCTCGATGGTGTCGCACGCATGCGAGAACGTCCCATCGCGGACCTTGTCAGTGCACTGAACGCTCTGGGAGCTGACGTGTATTGTGAAGATCCGACATCCGGTTGTCCGCCGGTTTGTGTTCACGGTGAATCTCGACGCCTGGGTGGTGGCGCCACCAGGATCGCGGGAAATATTTCAAGTCAGTTTCTCAGCAGCCTGTTAATGGCGGCGCCGGCGGCGGAAGCTGCTGTGCATCTGGAAGTTGATGGTGAGCTTGTTTCAAAACCATACGTAACGATGACACTGGAGATGATGAAGGCATTTGGCGTCAGTGCGGAATATCCGGAAGACCTTTCCTCATTTCGCATTGCACCTCAAACCTATTGTGCTCAGTCGTATGACATCGAACCGGATGCGTCAGCGGCCAGCTATTTCTTCGGTGCGGCGGCGGTGACTGGAGGCACGGTGACGGTGCAGGGACTGACAAAAAATGCATTGCAGGGTGATGTGCAGTTCGCTGCGGTATTGCAGCAGATGGGATGCGACGTCCAATGGAATGATTCCAGTGTCACTGTTACCGGCAGGTCCCTGCACGGAGTGGATATTGACATGAATGCGATCAGTGATACGGCTCAGACATTGTCTACGGTCGCTGTCTTTGCTGACTCTCCGACCACGATACGAAGTGTGGGGCACATGCGGCACAAGGAAACAGATCGTATTTCTGCGGTTGTCACCGAACTCCGTCGGGCGGGAATCCGGGCCGAGGAGTTTGACGACGGGCTTCGAGTTTATCCCGGAACACCTCAACCCGCTGAAATTCAGACGTACGATGATCATCGCATGGCGATGAGTTTTTCGCTGTTGGGTCTGAGGGCCAGTGGGATTCGGATCCTGGACCCCGGCTGCACTGCGAAAACGTATCCCAATTACTTCGAAGACCTTGAACGTCTGTGTCGCGGCAGTCGGTGACGGCTGCTCCGGGCTGGTCAACACGGATGGAGTGGCAGCAGGCGTTGTTCGTTGCAGGACGGTCCGCAGGAACGATATGCATGTGCTGTCCGACAACCCGATAGATTGCTCACACAGCGTATTACTGTCTTGTTTGCAGGATTAATCAGTTGCAGATTCTGTATCAGGATGAATATCTGGTGGCTGTTGCCAAACCGTCCGGTATGTTTGTTCATCGAAGTGACGCCGACCGCACTGCTGCATCGGTGGTCGTTCAGTTGCTGCGTAACCAGTTGGGGCAGATCATCTATCCTGTCCATAGACTTGACCGGGCTACTTCCGGGGTTTTACTGTTAGCCCGATCGTCCAACGCAGCGGCGGCCTGCGGGCTGATGTTTTCGGAACGTCGTGTTCGGAAGACCTACTGTGCCCTCGTTCGTGGCTACTGTGAGGCAAATGGTCAGATTGACGCTCCGCTGATCTCTTCCCGCGGACGCGATCAACCGGCTGATCATCCATGGGCGGTACCTCAGCAAGCTTCCACCAGTTACCGGACGCTGAGACAGTTTGAGGTTCCGATCACACTGGGCCAGTACTCGACAACACGGTCCTCACTGGTTGAGGCACATCCTCAGACTGGTCGATATCATCAGATACGCCGGCACTTCAACTATGTTTCTCATCCGGTGATTGGCGACACGTCGCATGGCGACGGTCGTCACAACCGCTGGTATAGAGAACACTTTGGCGCAGAACGACTGATGCTTGCGGCCGTGCGCCTTGAGTTTGATCACCCGATTACCGGAACCGCGTGCGACATTCACTGCCCGACTGCCGGCTCTTTCACGACTGTGATCCGTCAACTGGAAAAGTTTCGTGTGCCTGTGTCGGCTGACTGAACACTGCAGCGCAGTGTTCCAGCAGAGGGTCAATGGCTTTGGCCTGAATGTGGTGAGGTGGTTGCCAGTCGAACCACTCAAACCCCAGGTGTTCGGTCAGTGTGATATCAACGTCTTCTGTCAGGCGTCCCAGATAAATTCGCATCGTTTTCTCAACGGGACCTTTGCCGAGTCCATAGCGTTTACCGTTCACCATGTATCGGGTTTCGTGGAGAAAGTCGTCGATCACCTGGATCTGGTCGAGGCGGATACCGGTTTCTTCTTCCAGTTCACGCAGCGCACACTCGAGATCTGTTTCGCCGGGATCAACATGGCCCTTCGGAAGGTCCCATCGATTTGCATGTTTCATCAGCAGAAAAGATTGAATCGGATCTCCTTTGACAATCAGAAAACCGCACGATCGTGGTTCTTTCATTCTTATTCACCTGTGGTCTGGCTCTGTACACGAAGTACTGTCAGCATCGGGTGGCGGGAAATCGGGGTGAAAAGGTTCCCGGGCCATCCGTTGGCCCCGATGTTCCGGTCGAGTCGTAAACGGTCGACCGGGAGCCTGCCCGGAAAGGCTCAGGAAATCTCGCAGTGCCCAGTCGTTTACCGGGAACGCCAGATCATCCCACGGAATGGATTCTTCCGTCAATGGAAACAGCCGAACTTCAAGACTTTCCGGCCCTGCTTCAAACTCAGAAGACTCCATCGCCGCATGAAAGATCATGTGGACCTGACCGATTCTGGATACGGTGTACGTCGCCAGCAGAGACCGGACGGCCACCTTCGCCCCCGCTTCTTCATGAACCTCCCGGCAGGCACCTTCTTCAATCGTTTCACCGATTTCCATAAACCCTCCGGGAAGTGTCCAGAACCCATAGCGTGGTGCAATGGCCCGGCGACACAGTAGAATCTGGTTCTGCCACGTACACAGTCCCGTCACGATGACTCTTGGATTGTCATAGTGAATCCAGTCACACCGGTTGCAGACCATCCGTGAGATGGAATCACCCGGTGGTACCTGACTCTTGAAATTTGAAAACGACGAGATCGGGATATTCATGGAAGAACTGTAAAAATTCCACGAACGTGAGCGTTCAGGAAACCTGTCGGCAGCCGCACGTTTCACTGCATTCTAGGGCAGCGAAGCGACGAGCAAAGGATGTGATGAGGTAAATCGTTGATGATTGTGCAAGAATCATGCAGTAGACTCAAGCCACGAATCCGGAGACTCATTTGATGTTGCTTCCACGACCGTCTGTGCTGTTATTCGGAATCGTTGCTTGTTCAATTCTGTCAGACAGATCTGCTTCCGCTGACTGGCCCATGTGGCGGCACGATGCGCAGCGCAGCGGTGCGTCGGACTCAGAACTGCCTGCAGAACTTCACTTGCAGTGGACACGACAGCTTCCGTCTGCGCTGCCCGCATGGCCCAATGAGTCTCGCCTGCATTTTGATGCGTCCTACGAACCCGTTGTGCTTGGTTCACGAATGTTCTTCGGCTCCATGGTCGATGGCAGTCTGACGGCCTGCGATTTGGCAACGGGGGACGAACTCTGGCGTTTTTACACGAATGGTCCGGTCCGACTGGCTCCCGTTGCGTTTGACGGACGTGTTTGTGTCGGTTCAGATGATGGCTGGTTGTATTGCGTTGATGCTTCAACCGGGACACTGTTGTGGAAGACTTTCGGAGCGTCTGCGAATCGT
>Ga0315331_10000707_pt1 | contig 23660 bp, 13 predicted proteins | sample M160m34915metaG_FD_203456 | JGI IMG/M metagenome (GOLD analysis project Ga0315331, IMG submission 203456) | Ammonia-oxidizing marine archaeal communities from Monterey Bay, California, United States - M1 60m 34915 | ecosystem: Environmental > Aquatic > Marine > Intertidal zone | place: USA...
CCTCGCCCTCATCTCAGTCTGATGGGATTGACGCTGGGGATCGTGACAAGGACGAGACATCCGGTGAAGTGCTGGGATTCGCACACGCTGCCAAGAAAGTGAAGAAGTTTCCCCAGACGCCTGGCGTTTACCTGATGAAGGACGTGGCTGGTGTTGTGATTTATGTGGGGAAAGCCAAGAATCTTCGCAGTCGCGCGAGCAGCTACTTTTCAAAAGCGGCGGCTGAAGATCAACGCACGGCGAATTGGGTTCCGGAAATTGCAGATATCGATTTCTTGGATTGCGAAAGTGAAGTCGACGCGTTGCTGATGGAGTCCCGGTTGATCAAAGATATTCAACCGAAGCACAATAAGGAGCTGAAGGACGACAAGAGTTTTCCTTATTTGATGATCACGACGCGAGAAGAATTTCCTCGTGTTGAACTGACGCGTGAACCACCCAGTAAGGGCGTTAAACTCTATGGCCCGTTTCCCAGTGCTGGAGCTTTGCGGGGAGCGATCCAGGTGCTGCAACGAATCTTTCGTTTCCGGACCTGTTCGCTCGATATCACTGAATCCGATGAACGCTGGAAGTGGTTTCGTCCTTGTTTGTTGGCAAGCATCAATCAATGCACTGCTCCCTGTAATTTTCGGATCAACAAAGAAGATTATCGCAAGGACATCAGACGATTGATGACCTTCATGGAAGGTGGCAAGAAACGCCTGTTGGCTGAGATGACCGGTGAGATGCAGGCTGCCAGCAAAGCGTTGGATTTTGAACGCGCAGCGGTGTTGAGAGATGAAATTGGCATGCTCGAGCGGCTTGAAGAACGTGGTGAACTTGATACTCACGCCCAGCCTGAAGTATTTTACATTGACCCGAAAAAAGGTCTCGCCGGGCTTCGAAAAGTACTCGAACTGTCAGAAACTCCACGTGTTATCGAGGGAGTCGATATCGCGCATTTGGGAGGTGGCGAAACGGTTGCAAGTTTGGTGCAGTTCATCGATGGTTTGCCATTCAAGCCTGGCTATCGAAGATTCCGGATCAAGGACGTCGATGGGATTGATGATTACCGTAGCATCTACGAGGCGGTGTCCAGAAGGTTCCGTCGCCTCAGTGACGAGGGAGATAGTTTTCCTGATATCTTGCTGATCGACGGTGGAAAGGGGCAACTGAATGCTGCCATGGCGGCCTTCCGAGATCAGGAAATATCACCACCAACCGTGATTTCACTCGCCAAACGTGATGAAGAAATCTTCCGACCGGGGATTTCTGAACCAATCGTGCTGAGTAGGAACGCATTTGGATTGCGATTACTTCAATACGTTCGGGATGAGTCACATCGATTCGCACAACACTACCATCACATCCTTCGTTCGAAGTCAACGTTTGAACGCTAATGCTGTGCGTGTGTCGGTCGATTTTCAACGCTTGTGGCATCCCCGGTTTGCTTGAGTGGCTAAGGCCGTGCTGCAGTGTGCAAGAAGGCTCATCATGGATACTCGCTAGAAAACTACCGTCGTCTAAAGCTCTTCAATCAGCGTGGGTATCTGGGTCACACGGATCAGAAGAATCAGTTGCTCCTGCTGATTGTCTTGGCCTGCGCCCGATAGCATGTGTTTGGCGAGCCCGCGAAGAGGTTGCGTTGGCGCAATGACAATGAGATCGCCCTCTTGTGCATGGAGTTGCAGGTTCAGGCATTCTAGTTGCCACGCTTCACGGCGACTGTCAATACGCAGGGCAGTATCGCTGCTGACCCATTTTCGAACGGTGTCACCATGTTGGATTTCAGGATGAAGTTTTAATTCGATCTGCTCTGGTGTTTTGCCACGACCACTCGTTAGTGCCAAAACGTACTGGGCGTTTTGCATCGTCTTTCCAATCAGTTCGTCACCCTTGCGAAGCATGGCGACATGGCTGCCTTCAAATGGCTGACGTAGCGGTAGTTCATACCGTCTTCCTAAACGCATTGGCATGCTTTGTGAACCGTGTGCAAGATCGCTGGCAATGGAAGCTTCTGCCAAGAACGTTTCAACGAGATCGCGGTCCTCTTTATGCTCGTTGAGTTGGTTTCGGAATTCCTCTTCATTGTTTACCAAACCAACACGAATGCCGTTGCGGAGCATGTTCTGGCGTAAGCTGGGATCGATGCAGGTTTCATCGACCCACTGCCAAAGAGATGGATTGGATTCTTGATCAGAAGACGCTGACGATTCACGCGGTACTGAGTTGAGAAACTCAATATCGAGAATGACGCGTTTTCGATTGAATGAACTCGGCGCTGTGGTGTCGGTAGCTTGCGCATTCTGGTGGGACAGCACTTCTGTACCGCTCTTGTTCCATGTTCTGCACCCGACTGTTGTAAACAGCAGAAGAGTCGATATCAGGGCAGAAGGAAGGCGGTCCACTGCTGGCGTCCGTGTGGTCGTTGGGATGAGCAATGAAAGCTCGTGATCGGATTTCTGGCACAAAATGGCCAACCATCTTTGTGCCAGACGCTACGAATTGCATGCGCTGACGTCAAGAGATTCTGTGGCTGCATGAGTTGGTGGCGAGATGTTTGATTCCTTTTCTGCTCCGATGCAATCAGACTGACGCCCGGTCCGATCAGAGTAGCGGTCCGAGCAGAACGCAATGCTAGCAGCGGTGTTTTGGAGCGAGTGTGTTTGATAGCTTTAGCAGGTGGTTTGTGTTCATGCTTCAGCGAGTGAACACAAGGGGCCATTTTTGGGTGACTTTGGGACCCTGCAGCTAGGTTTTTTTCAAATCGAACCGCAGTTGGGTCGTGGCTAGCGGCGGGAGTGAGTGACGATCGGCGGACTAGCAGCTGGTGAAAACGGGGACCGAGGTGCTGCGACGGTGGAAGCCAATCGTGTGAGAAGGTGAGTATTTGGCATCCGCAGGTTTGCCATGTTTCGGTTAAGATCAGCCGGGCCTGAGATGATTGGCAATGCGGTCGTGTTGCGGTTGAAGGGGCGGGAAAGCGTGCGGTTATGCTGGCGAGCCTGTCCATTTTGCTGAAACCGCCGGATATTCCGACTTTTCGGGCGTGGTGTGTGGCCGGAACCGCGAATTTTGTTTGACGCGGACCGGTGTTTTCGCGAATAATTAGGGGTAGCTTCTCGTCCTTCCGACGCAGTCCTGTCGGCCAACAATCGAATGGTGCAAAAAATATGAGCTTTCAACCAATAGATACTCGTTCTGGGAATGATTTCCACACGAGTGGGGATGGTACCACTCGGGTCACTGCCAAGGCGGTGGAATGTCAGTCCGCGAAATCTTGCTCACGCCTGATGTTAGCGTTGCTGGTCGTTGCTGTGATGCTGTGCGTTTATGTAACACGTGTGTCTGCTCAGAATGAACCGGCTGCGGCAAATGGCGGTTACGAGACCGTGCCCATGAACGCAGCTTTTCTTCCTGACGGGAAGATGGAAGCAAGAGTGGTTGCCGCAGCGAAGAGCTTCTGTGCCGGTGGCAACAGTGATCCACGCATGGTCGGCGCTTATTTTCAGCGTCTCGTGCCAGCCAAAATGACAGGCCCGGATGCGTTGAAGGAGCTGACACCGTTGATGAAGGATGTCAACGTGCTGCTTGCCCGATCACAACGAAGCAAACCGTTCTTGGGTAAAAAGGTTGCGGATATGCTTCTGCCACCAATGAAGGCGTTGGCAACGGGCAATTATCATCCGACTGCCAGAATCAACGCGGCATTGATCTTGGGCCGAATGGACAGTGCGCCTGCCGATGCGGCGGGTCGAGTTCCCCCCACGCCCTACCTCGCTGCGTTGCCAACCCTAGTGGACGTCTACAAAAACGAAAACAATGTTGATGGACTGCGAGTTGCGGCACTGCTTGGACTCCAACGGCAGGTTGGCCTTGGGTTCAATCAAATTCCGGCAGCAGGCCAAGAGCAACTGAGAAGCATGATGACGGAGCTGCTCGACTCCAAGACGCCGGTCAACCGTACGGATAAAGTGCACGCTTATCTTCAGCGATACGCGGTCGATATCCTGCAGCAACTTGGCTCCAGCGAGGACGATGGCAAAGAATTGGGAGTCAAACTTATTGGCATCAGCACCGCTCCCGAAAACGAAGAATTGATCGCTCTGTATTCTGCGGCCAAGATCGGATCTTTGGGGGGAAGTCTTAAAGGACAAGTGGACAAGCCAGAAGACGTGTTGGAAGGCTGGGCTCGTCTGGCACATGACGCATTCCAGTCCGAGGTTCAGAGGCTCAACTCACTTGAAAGAGCACCGCCAATTTCGAATCAGCCTGTCAAGCCAATCGATGTTTTGCGTCCGAAAGTTGACAAGTCGAACAAGTCTAGCGGTGCTGGCTCGGGCGGACTTGATATGGGAGAGGGCGAAGATGAAATGATGGGCGGCATGGGAGGTATGGAAGGAATGGAGACGGGAGCTGGGTACGATGAGTCTCCCGCTGATGGAATGGAAGATGATGATATGTTAGGCGGCATGGGCGGCATGTTTGGTGGTCAGACGACCGAATATAAGGATCAGCCAGCAGAAGTCATCGGATCCCGCCGCTACCTCAACAAAGTGCTTCAGCAACTCAATCTTGGAGCTACAGGTTCCAGGACCAAAGGTGTACCAAAAACGGGTGGTGGCCTGATGCTCTGCGTTGATGAGGCGAAAGCGGATAGCGTGAAAGATTGGGTCGTCAAATTGGATGAAGTCATCACGGCTCTCAACAGCGAAACCCTGGACGATCGTGAAAAATTTCTCGAAGGACTCGATGAGCAGATCGTTGTCTTGGCAGAATTGGCAAACATACAGGCTGGCGACAAGAAAGCGGCCAAGCCGAAAGATAATGGAGACTTTGCATTAGAGGGTGATGTGCTGGACGGACCTCAGGACCCTGCAGCGGATGGTGCTGCTGCTCCGGGCACACCAGCTGCACCCGGTAACCCAGCTCCAGCTGCACCCGGTAACCCAGCTCCAGCTGCACCCGGTAACCCAGCTCCAGCTGCACCCGGTAACCCAGCTCCAGCTGCACCCGGTAACCCAGCACCAGCTGCACCCGGTAACCCAGCTCCAGCTGCACCCGGTAACCCAGCACCAGCTGCACCCGGTAACCCAGCACCAGCCGCACCCGGTAACCCAGCGCCGGGCAGCCCGGCTACCTCCACTTCTTGAGATCGTCCTCGTGGGCTTGTTTCAATCAGCTCGAGTGAACTTCGTCTTGAGTGAGATGTGCCAGACCAGCATGCCCGCAGCAGCGGCGGTGCGGGCGGTTTTGGTATCTTGAGACGGCGAGTTGACGGAGCGAACGCTGGCCTACCATGTTGGCTCAGCAAGGATCTTGCTGGTTGCTCTCTCTCTGGAGGTGTTATCAGCTTAGCCTCTGGTGACAGCGAGCTGGTTGGCCACGCGAAGGGCCGCCGCAGCTTGTGTTGCTTGGCTGCCAGGCTGGGCTGCATTCATTGCCTGCTCGCCCACCACTGGTGTCGTTCAGCAACCGCGATCGTTACGGTTGCATTAGGAATGAGATGATATCGGCCATGTCCTGCACGGTGATGGACTTTTCCATTCCCTCGGGCATGATGGACAGCCCCGTACTCTTAAGCTCTTCGATATCGACTCGAAGCACCGTGTCTGATGCCGACTCAGCTCGACGCAGAGTAACGCTGCTTGCTGTTTCAGCCGCGACCATGCCAGTCATGGCACGGCCGTTCTGGGTCAGCAGGACGTAGTTCAGGTACTGCGGATTCACTTCGCGATTCGGGTCGATCACATTGACCAGGATTGTCTCTGCACCGCGGGATCGTATGCTTGCCAGATTCGGCCCGATTTCATGGCCAATCCCGTTCATTTTGTGGCAGACGGCGCAGTGCTGGGTGAATAGTTTGCGACCTCGAGCGGCGTCAGCATCCAAGGAGAGAGCCGCTTGGTATTTCGTTAGGATCTTAGAGCGATCACTCGAGCCCATGTTAACCAAGTACTTTGCGGCGCGTGATCTGATCTTGGTGTCGCGTGATTTTGCGGCGATCTGAAGTCGCGGCGTTCCGATATCAGCAAGTGAGATTTTGTCTGAGTCGACGGCGTCGAAAAGCTGGGTCAAACGATCGCTACGTGCAAAAAGGACTTCGGTCGCTGTTGCTCTGAGTTTCGGACTCAGTTCACCCCATGCTGAAAGTAACGGTTCGGCAATGGTGGGTGAGCTGAATGTTCCCAGTGTTTCGATGGCAGCCTGGGAAACGAGATGAGGTTGCCGATTACTGATTAGTGATGTCAGCGGCGTCGAGACGCGGTCAAGATTGCCGAAACGCATTGATTTCGTAGCAGCAATTCGATCTGCTACAGCCAGTTGCGGATCTTCTGCGGCTAACCCAGCAGCACGAACGAGTGTTGCTTTGAGTTTGTCCAGTTTGGACAAGCGTCCTTGTTCAGATAGCTGCTGCAGATAGTGGTTTTTACGTGTTCGTAAGGCCGTGAGTGAGCCGATGACTGGCAGGGTGAACGATGCACTGGAGGCTGGTAATGCCGAGACCTGTTCGATCGCGAGATCGATGTCGGATGGCCGATTTTGTTGTCCGATTTGCATCGCGAGGGTCGCTAGAAATCCCGCCGCTGCTTCAGATCGAAAAGATTTGTTTTGAACAAACTGTTCAAATAACTTTCCGCTGCCATCACTGAGTGAACTCAGGACAGCAGTCTCGAGCCAACGGTCACCGGGCCCGCTGGTAATCACCCGTTGGAGTAATGGGATTTTCAGGTTGGCTGGTAAGGCGGCCGAAGAAAAAGCCAGCTGGATCCGTACTTCGAGCGACGGATCATCTGCTAAAGCTAATAACTGTTGTTGCAGCTTGGCGTTGGCAACTCGCTTCGGGTTTGACGCGAATCGTTCACCCAGTTTCAGGGCATGGCGTCTTACCTGTGGGTGTTGATGTTGTAACGCGTCAATGATGGCTTGTGCTGATAGTTGGCCTTGCCCGGACAACGCGTAAAGCAAGTGCAGTTGCCCCAAAGCGTTCGGGTTAGCTTTCAGTTTAGCCTTGATTTTCGTGGCTGTTTCGGGAGCTTGTCTCTCATACAGCAGGCGTGCGGCTGTTTCTCGGTGCCACGCGTTGGGGTGATCCAACAGGTCGACCAGTTGGGTTGTGTCCGCACCACGTAGATTGAGAGTTGGACGGTATTGGTAATTTCTGGGTGCGATACGATAAATGCGGCCACGATCACGTCCCGCCGTCAAATCCAAATGCTTCTTAATCATCGGAGGTAGGCTTTTGGGGTGTTCGATCACCTCGCGGCACACGTCAATGATGTAGATGGTTCCATCGGGGGCGTTGGCAAATTGGGCCGGGCGAAACCAAATATCACTTGAGTTAACGAATTCCGACTGTTCATCGATGCGGTGCGCCACGAATGGCACGCTGCCCGAATCGATCTTTTTCCGGTGCACCAGATTGCTTCCCACGTCTCCAATGATTGCTAAACCTTTCCATTGGGTGGGCCATGCATCACCGCGATAAATGGTGACTCCGGTGGCGCCCGTGAAATATCCTGCAGCTCGACCACCACCTTCAACCGGACCTGGGACAACTCCACCCACTCGTAAGCGGGTGCGGACGATGCGCCACGGCTCAACGGGGCTCGTTCTATACACCTCTGCTTGGGGGCCATCCGCCGCGATTGAGATTCTTGCCGGGGGAGCTTTTAGGTAGGGATTACGTTTCAGGTAGTGATCTTCGTACATCACCTGCTGGATATGGTTGCTGTTGGAGGAGACAAACTTCCGCCCCCAGTCGTCGAACACCATTCCGTGCTGACCGCCACCACTGGTGAGCTCGATCTCGAAAGTGTCTGGATTGAAGGCAAGATCGCGTCCACGCACCTCGATTCGTTGGTCACTGCCGGGCCTGCCCACCTTACCGGCTGCTGAGCTACACGCGATGTGGATTCGATTGTCCAGCCCCCAGCGGAACGAATTCATCAGGCCTTGTACGTTGGATGTGCCGAATCCAGTCAGGACAACCTTCTTCGTTTCGGCTTTTCCATCCTGATCTTCATCACGAAAGTAGTAGAGGTTTGGCGCATCACCCACAAACAGACCACCTTTGTAGGGAAAGAGGGCGGTGGGCCATAGCAGGCCGTCTGCGTAGATCACACTGGTATCAAACACTCCGTCTTGATCGGTGTCTTCGAGCCGTCGGATGCGTGACAAGCCAGCGTCACGGTCCTCACTGTAGCCACGCATCTCACATACATACAAGCGTCCCTCAGCATCCCATTCGATTGCAACGGGGCTGGCGACGAGTGGCTCGCTCGCGACCGGCTGAATTTCGAAACCATCGGCAACCGTAAAGTTTTTCAGGGCAGTTTCCGGGCTGCTGGCAGGAATTCTCGGAAGCTCATCTGAAAAATCCTCCTCTGCGGCCGTGATCCCACAGGAGACGAGATTGCTCAGAACAAGACCGCCGAGCACGGCGAACCATAGAATAACGAAACGGACGATGTATAAACGGACGATGTATAAACGGACGATGTATAAACGGACGATGCATAAAAGTTGGGTGATTCGCATGCGTGCATTGATTAGATCATGTTTGTTCATTTTTCGTCCTTTGTAAGCAGCAAGCTACGCATGCCATCCATCAGTACTGTTTCAACGCTCTTGTCGACTTTTGATGCGCGAGGGCTGGTTTCGTATCCGCCTTGGCTGTAGCCGATCTCTGTGCCGATGTACCCAGGGCCGTAATCGCCGTAGGCCGCCATCGCTACGTGAAGGTCAGGACGCATTTGCTTCGCTGCGAGCTGATATTCGACAAACAGTTCCCCCGGCATGTGCACAATGCGAATGTCCCCGAGGCGTAAGCAACTGAGGTCGATCTTGTGTCCACTTTCACAACGATTCAGCCATGCAAGCTCGTCCGCACTCCCCCAATAGTCGTTTGGTTTCCACTTGGCGAGGCTCGCTTCCAATTCGGCTCGCTTCAAATGCTTAGCCGGCGGTAATCCCACTGGCGCAACCGACCATCCCACGTCACGGGCTGTGAGTTTCACCTTAGTAGCTGAATTGGTTGCCTGCTTCATGCCCTCAGCGACGCGTTCCGCAAGCGTTAGCCGGTTCTCTTTATTGCCATCGTTGTATTTGCCCGCGCCAATATTACCCCCGGCGCCGTTGAAGTGCAGGTGAAGCACGTTGGGAACGTCCTGGCCTCGCATGAAACGTGCGATTCCAGGAAAGTCAGGGCTGGGAATACCGGTGCGATAGTAACTTTGCGGGTGGCACGCATAGTAAGTCATGACACTTACCAGCTCTTTTTGGTTCCAGAAGGTGATGGCACTCAGTTCCGGATCAATCACACCTTCGGGTGCGGCTCGCAATTTCGGATCGCGGCACGTTGTGTAGCGTGTTGCACTGACCTTGCCATCAGCACCAAGGATTCGCCGGTTGGAAGCAACTTTCTCAACCTTCGCAGCCCCGTATCCCACATGGGTGACTGGAGTCGGATTTTGAATGGCCGATGTAATGGCTTGCTCCAGACGATCGAGCACTTCCCGGGTGAAAACGCCTTCATGCAGACCAACATCGGTGACGCCAACTTGATGCAACAGACGCTCGGCAGAGAAATCGCTACGGGGGGCGTCATGCTGGTGCAGTGTGTGGACGGCAACCCGATCACGGATGGTTCCTGCAGCTTTTGCTATGCGGTCGCGGAAGGCGTCATGGGATGCATTGCCAATCCCAATCCAATCCACTGCACATAGCACGATGGGTTCATCGCTACCCATGATCACAAGCCCGCGGCATCGCAGGCCCAATTCATCAATGCGAATGACCCGATCGTAAGCCATCATGGTGCCGACCGGAGGTGTCGCATCAACATCGAATTTTGCGATCCTGATTTCAGCTACGGGCTCTGCCTTTAACGAGTCTCCGTGAAGCACACACAGGGGGGCTAGCGTCAGCATCAATGCACGGAGAAGTGCTTGACCTTGTAATCTTGTAATTGACACTGGGCTTTGAGGGGAGACGAGGAGCATGAAAGGCCAAAGGTGGGGGGACAGTATCGTGGGGCGAAACGAGGGTTTGCTACGCTGCTGTTGGCGGTGGGAGACAGCAGTGCCTCGCTGAGCGTTTTCTGCCAACGCGGATGAGGGAGTGTGCTTTATTTTACCCTCGATTTTCCACTGCATCAGCTGTGCTCTCTGCCATGCTGTCACCGCTCACGATTGTACAGCGGATTGTACAGCGGATTGTACAGCGGATTGAGCATGGCGTCAGGAATTCCCCTGGAGCCCCAAGGTGCATTTTTCGCTGACGTTGATCGATTCATTGAGCTTAGTGCAGAGGCGCCAGGCTGATGACTGAGGACCGACGGGCTACAGGGTCGCTTTTTGACGGGAGGATAGACAGGTTCCATTGCAGCGCAACCGTTTGACTGCAAGACTTTGGCTGATTGCTGTTACTGCCCAAAACAGTTTAGTTTCGGTGGCAACTTCATCATGCACATGAAGCGTTGGTCGCATTGGTCGCATTGGTCGGGGCAGGTGCCGCTGGGTGAGGCTAATGTCAGATTGCCAGCGTCTTAAGCCGGACACAGGTTTCCCATCTCAAGGCCTGATCATGGTTGAGGTTTGAGCTGTGGTCGATGCGGTGCGATTTGAGCTCTGAAATCCCCCAGACTGTGCCAGTACATTGGTGATGCCAAATCGACCTCGGCGATCGCCAGCGTGCCCCATTCTTTGGCTGTGGCTAGACTTGTGCCATCGTGGCCAAAGATGGATGAAGTCATCCATTGCTGACGGTGGTCGGTGTAGGTGCTGCTCACGATATAAGCGTGATTTTCACAGGCACGCGCTGCGGCTAACAGCGGGTTGCAGCCCCACACAGGCCAGGCAATGATCTCGGCTCCGCGGTTACTTAATTCTCTGGCTACCTCCGGGAAAAAACCGTCATAGCAAATCATCATCCCTATTTTTCCAAGCCGCGTCTCGAACACGGGGTAGGAACTCCCCGGCGTGATCCCGCCTTCAATTTCACCACGAGGCAAAGTCACCTTCCGGTATTTGCCGATCAGCTTGCCGTCGGGGCCAAGAAGTACGGCGACGTTATAAACAAGGTGCCCCTCACGTTCGATCAAGCCGGCAACGATGTGGATGTCGTGCTGGTTTGCAAGTTTGCCAAAGTATTCCGTTGACGGGCCGGGGATGGGCTCGGCTGCATCGGCATAGGTTCCTTTGCTGCTGTAGTAAGTCAGTGTTTCAGGTAGCACAATGAGATCAACGCCTTGCTTTGCTGCTCGTGAGATCAACGGCGCGAATTGTTGGCACTTTTCCAAGGCGGTCACGCCATCGCGGGGCTGCAGATGTGCGGTTGCCAGTTTTACCTTGCGAGCTTCAGGGGATGGGACACTTTTCAGACTCGGATGTTCCCAGCGTACGATTGAATGTGGATTGCCCCACCGAAAGTGCAATTCGATTTGTGCCTGGCTTGCTGTGGGGGGCACCGCGTAGACAGCCGAAAATAGATCATCCTGTTGTGTTGATTCGATCACTCGAGGAAACTCGGGTTCAGCCCGTGGCCGTTCGCCAGACCGATAAGAGCTGTAGGTGGGTTCGGCCCGTTTCACCGGGCGATCTTGCTCGTCGAACCATAAAATACGTACAACGGCGGCACGTCTTTTTAGTTGTAAATTTTCAACTCTTCTTCGTACGGTAAATTCGATGTGCGTATTACCTGTAACTGGGTAGCGAGCGCACCAGTACCCTGCCAAGCCTTCGCGATGATCAGACGAAATTTCAAAGAAGGCGGGAGTCGTTTTCGTTGGTTGGATCTGCTGGTGCGCAGGTGTTATTTCTGGGCGTGCAGATTTGAAGGTCCACTGTAACGTGGGTTGTTCAGTCGTTTCGTTGTCTGAAGCAACTAATGATGATGAACATAAAACGAACGACAGCATCGATAACAGCCGAAGCAACGAGTTCGTACAACGTCTGGGTGGGCTGTGGGGAATGGTGGGCATGGCTACCGTCGGGGCAGGATTGTATCTGAGCTTCTACGTGGTCAGCTTCCATTGTAGCGGGAACGCAGGCCGCAACGCGGTAAGCTTAACGGTATTTCGCATCATTGACGAAGATGTGGTCGCTTCACGGGCAGCACTTTGGTACACGCCAAGCATGAATCAGGAGAATCAAAGCAGGTGCCGCAAGGTATTGGTAGGCGGTCGGGCCAAAAACAACAGTCGCATTGATGAACATGAAGCCAAAGAAGATTGCGACCGCGCGATCCATGCAGAGTGAGGGGATACGCCCGTTGCTTTTCGCTTTGTTCAGTCGCAGCAGGTCCAGGCACCAGAAAGCAAGCATCAGGTAGTTCGCCCAGATGCCGTAACCGCTGCGAATACCGATTAGATCCTCCGTTTCGGTGGCCGTCCGGTTCCAAGCATCGCTGTGCTGCCAGTGGTGGACAAAGTGGAAGGAAAGGAACACGTGCAAAACAAAGAACAGAAAGCCTGTAAACCAAAACTGGTACTCGCGGCTACGTTGGTCTAATTGTGCGGGCGTCCCGTGCCAGAGCCGAAACAGCAGACGTGCATAAACAAGGATGATGGAGACGCGGATGCTCCACTGTATGAAGAACTCGACGATTTGGGATTCGTTCATAAGGTGGGTGGATCCAGATGCGCAAGGTCCACGTCGAGTGTAGTACGTGGTGGTATGAACATTGTAGGCCGCAACTTGATCCATTATCTGTCGGATTTGTAGCTCCAACAGTTTGCTTGAACCAGTTTCACGCCTTGTGACGGTGATTACTTATGGTGACAATCTTGCGACAAGTTTCTGTTGGCTGGTTTTCGATATACTCGTTTGAGTTTCTGCAAGAACAAAGGAATACGTTTCGATTGCCGCCCGCATCGATTCGGTTGCTAACTAAGTTTGTACCCATAGGAAAGCGTTCATGCGTCTTAATATCAATGATAGTGACTATTTGGAGTCGCCGACCGACGCAGAAATTCGCAAGTGTGTCGAAGACCTTGGTACGGATCAGTTTTTGGTGCTGGGGCAGAAGGAGGGTTACTTTGTTCAGACTTATCACCATGCTGATGGAAGCTACGAACTGGAGTACCGCCAAGGATCGGCAGACCAGCATTATAAAGTGGATTCCGCTCAAATCACGTGCGCGGACGTCTGCAGGGCTTTCGGACTTTTTTTATCGCAATCAGGTGATCTGGCAACGACTTGGGACTGGCAGTTGCTCAGTTTTGGGCCAGATGTGCGTGTGGTCGATGAAGACGCGCGTCCGGATAATGATGCCCTCGTGCAGTACCACGGGGTCCTGATGTCTGCGGATTGGCCTCAGGAAATTGAGGACGCGCAGGAACTGCAAGGCTATGTGATGCACGGACAGTCTTTCGATCGCGTCATACACTCGGTTGCAGAAGAGGGGATCGAACAGGACGAACTTTGTCAGGAGTGTGGTGTGCTAAACGGGCAATTTCATGTTCCCGGTTGTCAGCAGGAAGACTGTCCGCGTTGCGCAGGCAAACTGGTCGAGTGTGGTTGCGAAATTGACATTGATTGAGTTTGCGTGATTCGTCCAAGCATTTAGGCTTGATGGCCCGTGACGACGGACGGCACGCACCAGACCGCCGTTGTTCTGGCTGTGTTGAATAATCAACACGGAACAACGTTATCGGTTTGACGTATGAACGATCGAACCACTCGAACTCTCAACACGGTAGGCAAGCGTGGGCGCGAGACTTCAGAAAAGAGGCTTGCGGCGTGGCAGGGACGGGTGAGCCGCTTTTAAAAATCGTGCGTGAGCGCTGCAGTTAAACTGCAGCTGGGCACCGCTGCAGTTTGGGTTTCAATCTTTTGGAGCTCTGATCAGGCCCTCAATCGTGGCCGTCATTTGGTCCACCACTTTGGAACCGCCTCCCACGTACAACTGCTTCACGAGCCCATCTTTGCCGACAATCACGAGTTGGGGGATCGCTTTGGCTTCGTAGCGGGCTGCAGCAACTCCGTCTGTGTCCATCGCGACTGTCACATTCAAGTTGTACCGCTCAAGGACAGGGCGAATCTGTTGCGCGGATTCTTGCAGGTTAATGGAGATTAAAGTGACTGCATTTGGATCAAATTGTTCCATCGCTTTTTCGACCAGCGGCATGGTTTGCATGCAGGGCGCACACCAAGTCGCCCAAAAGTCCAAGACGACAACCTTTCCCGTCTGTTCGGAAAGTTTGAAAGGGCTGCCATCGAGTAGCTGTAGTGAAACCTCGGGAGCTGGTTGACCAATGAGGGGTGAGGCAGCGCTGCTGGCATTATCGCCTTGTTCCATGGCTGCTGTCACCAACGGCTCAATCGCAGATTGTAGTTTCCAGCGGTTATAGGCAAGGTCGGTGACCTCGGCGAGGATCTGATCCCCGATGATGAGCTGATCAATGTTTTCAAGTGGAAAACTACAAGGCCCAATGATTGCGCTCTCACCACTGACATGTGTCGTGGTTGATAGAGTTGGGCTGAAAGTCACGCGTTTGCCGTCTCGTAGCAGAACTTGAGCTATCCCGTCATAAATCGAGGGTTGTTCTTTTCTGCTTGGATTTACTTCGTTGTCTGCTTTGGTGTCAACCTGCTCTTGCGGGTGCAGCCAGATGATCTGGGCTACGCGGTCACTCGGTAGCTTTATCTCTGTCAGTTGGACTTCCACACGAATGCTGTCAGCGTCAGCATCAATGAGGCGGCAGCGAAGAAAGTCACCGTTATGCGAGCACAGAATATGTGTCGGTGGTGCCGACTTTTGTAGGCGTGGGATCGTAAGTAGTCGTTCTCGTTTGGCGGCTTCGAGATCAGGTGGCGGTGCATTGGTGACGTATTCAATCGCCTTGATTTCTTCATGGGAGACAAAGCCGTCTTTCGAATCGGTGGTCGAAAGGAAGACACCGCTCGAGTCGATTCGGTCGACACGACACGAAATGATATCGCCAGTTCGGACGTGGACGACATGCGCATCACGCTCAACTCTCGGCGTTTTGATTTCATCTGCACGCTTCAAAAAAAGCTCGCCAAAGTTGAGGCCTCGTTGCTGCTGTTTGATCCTCAGTCGCTGCATTTCCTGCGCCCGTGCTTGGGCGTTATTCACGTCTGCTTTTGGGACTTTGCGATATGAAATGGTTCCAGCAACAGTAGGCTTCATGGTCGCGGCGAGGGTGCTTCCGTAAGGTCGCCAACGGAATCGCATGGGAAGCGAAGACGCGGTTTGTTTTTCTGAGGGTGACAGCACCCCGGTAAGTTTGAGGTCGCCGACCTGCAGTTGCCCCTTGAGTTCCCCACCGGTCGCGATTTCAGGCGGTTTGGGATCGTGTGTAAATACGATGATTGAACGAATGTCAACGCGCGGGATCTGCGATGGGGATGTCGCGTTGGCTGAGGTAAAGGTGCCGTGCACCTCGCCCACTTCCAAAAAACTGCCCGATAGACGCACGCCGTTCTGAAGAAACAAGGCGCATTTTGCTGCTGGTGGGGGTGGGGCGGGGTTTCGGAAAGTGATCGCGATCACGTCGTCCCAGGCAAAATTTGAGTCGGGGGTCGCCTCGCCAATGAAAAGTTTTCCGGACGTAATTCTATCAATGCTGCCCGAGGCAAAGGTTCCGTCGTTGAAAGCCACCAACGCGTCAGCATCGGCATCCGCATTCGGTAGGTTGCCCAACCAACGTGCGACCGAGACTCTTTCCACCGTAAGCTGTTTGCCTCGATTAACAATTCGAAGACCACGTTGCGCCGAGTTTGGGTTCGGGCCAAGTGTGTTTCTCGATTCTTTGGGGGCGTCCTGCTTGGAATCACTTCTAACAACGGGGGCAGAAGCACCTGAATGCTTGGTGGGCTTCTCTAGTGAGGCGAGCAGCTTTCCGTCTTTTCGCATGACATGCAAAGTTCCAGAGCTTTGATCCAAATAGAATGTCAGGCGTAGATCGCGCCGCAAACTAAGATCGGTGATCAACGCCAAGTTCGCTGTCTCGTTCGACTCGCGAATCGCTACCAATTTCTGTCCCGCCGTTTCAAGACGCCAGCCATCAGTTGATTCATCTTCCGTGGCGGTAACATCTGATCCCAGCGAGATAATAAAGTCAGCCTGATTTTTCCATGAAAGAGTGAGCTCGATCACCGACCGTGCGGGGACGCTCAGATCCCCGTTGAGTACCGCACCCCGCTTGCTCGTGGAAAGATAGTTTCCATCTTCAGTCCATCCGCTTGTTTCCCATGGCGTTGTGTTCCATGATTGCAGTCCATTGGAACGCGCGAACAGAACGGTTTCATTCTCCTGCACCCGGTACAAGCGTGTTATTGATTTGGTTGGTACACGAATTTCACCGAAGGATTGGGTTTTGATCGTGATGAACCCTTCTGCCCAGTTTGTTATGTTGCCGTAAACGACGTCGCGGTTGGTGAACTCGACTGCGAATTCATCAGACCTCAAACGCTCACGTCCCAAGTCGATTCTTGGATACTTGATGCTTTCGACTGCTTGGAGTTTGAAGTTGAATGGTGTGGAGAAGCTCGACGCAAGCCACTTCACCTGAGTCGAATCGTCGGTGGGCAGCATCTGTCCTGGGACTTGGCTTCCATCGATCAGGGTGAGGACACCTCGGCTAAAGTCAACGGCTTCTGTTTCCTGCGACTGAAGTGTGATCTCAGGGCCGACCGGCGTTGCCTTTGATTCACCGCTCTGGTCTGGCAACGCTGGTTTAAGTTCCGTGAGTTGCGCATGAACGGTGCTAAAAGCAAAAAAGCACAGCATCAACATCGGCCGGATCACAGCAGTTGTGGTGTTGAAAAATTGGGACAAGTCAACGCTCGTAAATGGGCAAGAAGCGATAATTAACAGCAAGGGAAAGCAAGCACAGACTTGTTGAAACGTGGGGGCCATGAGTTCCAGTGAAACTACCATCTTCAGCTTGGGATTTTTTGAGGCGTCTCACCAGGGCTTTATTCCATGTGGTCCAGGCACCGATATCGGCCTGAAAGAAAGCTTGAGCCTGGTAGTAACTTTGATATTCGATTCCACCGTGACCGGGACTTCCTCCCTGAACTTTGTCCTTAAGGTAGCCCAGAGTTGTTTTGAATTGTGGGATGTCTTTCCTCCGAGCGATTGAGAAGACAAGATTTGCAATCGAAATCCGGGCAAGGGATTCATTGAATCCGCCGACACCGCCTGAATACGCAACTTGGCCAGAGGGGGCGGTCATCTTAATGAAATACGAAATGGCTCGATCAATGGCCTCGTCGGGAACTTCCACCCCGGCATTGCGTGCGGCGAGTAAACCCATCAGGACAGCACCGGCGACCGAAGTGTCGGCATCGCTTCCGCTTGGGTTGTAACGCCATGCTCCGTAAGTGTTGGTCTTTTGAGAGGTGATCGAGGATCTGACTGCAAGCTCCAATGATTGTCCAATGGTTCGATTGGCTGCGTTGGGAATACCGTCCCAAAGACGACGGTCGTCGACGGCGCCGTACGCTTCAGCCAAACCTAGACAAGCAAAACCGTGGTGGTACATCGAACCGCCGCAGTAACCTGTCGTCTTGTCCTGTTTTGAGATGATGTAGCGAATCGCCCTTCGGATGTTCCCGGAATACATCCCGAAATTGGGGTCTTCCCCCGAAGCCATAAAACACATCACTGCCATGCCGGCCACACCCGTTCCTTGCTGCTGTGACTGCCAGCCTCCATCACTTGCCTGAGTTCGACTCAGGAATGAGAGCCCCCGGTCATACATGTCTCGCACATCGCGAGGAACGGGATCTCCACTACGGATCTCCAACCCTTGTCCCTTCAGCTGGGGACAGGGTGCGATCGATAACAGGCTAATGATGACGATGTAGGGAAGTAGCTTCTGCATTATCTTTTCCGCATTTCTGCGATAGCCATGAACTGTTTGACGACGGGCCATTCTTCCTCGCTGAAAAGAGGCTGAAGTTTGCTTTCAACCTCCTTGAATTTCGGCAACGTCGCGAACAGCATGGGTTCGTTGTAATCATGAGGATCCATCGGCTCCGTGTTCTCCAAGATCGTCTTGATCAATGCCTCACGTTGTTCAATGGTAAGGGGAAGCCGAGAATCCAATGAAGCCACGGTGGCTCGAATTAAATTCCGATAGAGTTTCTGCTTGCGTTTGAAAGTGAATGCCTCGGTTATTTCGAAATCAGAGGGTGTCAAAATCGTCAGCTTAGCCTTGTGGTACAGCGACCCTTCATCGTGAAGTCCGGTCTGGTAGCGTTCCATCAAGGGTAGGGCAGCCGTCCGCATCCTCGGAAATTGTGCAGAGAATACATCCTGCGGAATGCTTCCAAACTTCCACTGGCTTTTTAACTCTTCAAAGTCAGCAAAGAATCGCTGGATATCAATCTCTCCTGCGAGTAGCAACTTTGCTCTCTGCTCAGTGTTCAACTGGATTGACGACTCCGTCAGGGCTGTCTTTGCCTGAAGCATTCGGTCAGCTTTGGCACGTGCGGCGGTTGCAACCATGTTCCGGAAGCATAACCGGTCGAAGTTCTCAGCACTGTAATTTATGACACGGGCCGGCCTTGCGGCAACCTGCGCATCCGCGGTCGGTGCAGCGTGCATCAAAAAGATCAACATTCCGGTGAACGTTGGAAGCTTGGCTGTAACGAAAGGTGTGAAGGTGGACATGGATGAAGAAATGAAAATTTCGAATGAATTGTACTTTGTGACCGCCGATGGATTTTAATCGTTGAGCGTGTGGCAGGTCGTCTAAATGACGCTGGGTTTCAGCACGCCGGCAGGGTTGAACTTGACGACTTTGTTGAGGTTTCGATTCAACATCACTCCTTCAACTCTCGTTTATCGGGTTGCTGATTAAAACCTGGGGGCAAGATGCTGGAAAGAAAATCGTTCGAGTTGAAGTAGTTCACCCATGGTTGGTTGTAATTGGGATGCTTTTGCGTCTTCCAGAGTGTGATTTGTCGTTCTGTCAGTATCTCGCTCATGTTCTCTGGTGAAGGAACTGGAATCATATGGCGGTAAAAGAATGCAACAGGCAAGGTTGCTTTCTGGGTCGTTTCGAACTGTGCGACCTTGGACGCTATCGTGTCCATTTCGGTTGGGGACAAGAGAACTTGTGAGTCGATGAGGTTCGTCACAATGGAGGCAGTCGCGGTCACATTCGCCACTTTTCGGGCAGCAAGTTCCTTTTGGTATGCGTTGGCAATATTCGGAGTGAATGTTTTGTCAGCGAGAACTTGCAAGTGATCCGTTAAAAGCTGTTCAGGACGAGGCCAAGTGTTTGGGTCCTTGTTTTTGCTGTATTCGAGATACATTTGCAGCATCTTCTTCGTGTGAGCTCTGGTCGCGTCGGCAATCGTCTCGTACTCTGGCTTTGTGGGCTTACATACCTTCTTGAGGAAGAACAATTCCCGGTTGGCAAGCTCATCCACTTTAGCAACCAGGGGAATGGCCACTCGGCCACGCGCAACTCTAACCTGAGCGTTGCATTTTTCGCACAGTGACATCGCAACGCCGACAAGGGCAGTCACGGTTGTGATGCGAAGTGCCATGGAGAAACGTGTGTTGAATTGATTTTTCATTGATCGGTGAACAGATAAGTAGAGCTTGTGCTTCGCCTTCATTCTTGAAAGCGATTGTGATCGAACGTTTCCTACGGCTGGCGTTTCAACGTTGTCCGTTTGGTGGCGATGCTTATGAGCGGCATCATTATGGCTGCTTGTCAGATTTCCACGCTTCCAAACGATTGAAGTATTGGTCGAGGCCTGAGCGGAATTCCTCGGGAAGAGGTATGCCGGTGGTGCCAGTGGCTTGGGTGGCTGACAGTTCTTCCCGATTTTCGTTTTCGTTTACACCTGACCCCACTAATGCCAAAGCCGGCGTTTCCGTGTCACCGCTTCCTCCACCGCCCGGGTCGGCACCGCCACCTCCGCCTGCGTTGGGGTTGAAGCGTTTTGACTTGAGCAGCAATTCGATGATCTCAGTTTCAGCAGCGATGGCCGGTGGCCCGGTCTCGGGTTTGACAAGGATCTCGGTCGTCTCAGCCATCACTCCCGAAACTTGATTCAATAGTCCGATCTCTTTATCAAACTCGGATTCAGCGTCAGGTAGTTCCAGGATACGTCGCACAACATCATTCATGCGTTCATTGAAGCTGTGTTGCTTTTCTGACAAGCGATTAGCGGTCATCACGTGCTCTGTGTCCGTAACTGCTGGGCGGGCTTGTTCTGCGACTCGCGTTTGTTCACGTAGTTTTACTTCGCCTTCCAACAACTGGAGTACTTCAAGCACAATCGCGGGAGGAAGACTTCCCTTGGGCTTTCCACCCGGACTTGCGCCGCCTTTGGTGACTTCAACCAGATCTTCCGCCCAGCGATCAAAGTTGTCACTCCAGTACTCAGCCTGAGAGATGGCGAGGCCGTTTTCCTTCCGCAAATCATCGGCAAGAAGTCGGAGTTCTGCGGTAACGTCCTGTTCCCGCATATCATCAAGTACGCGTTGAAACAGCATGAACCTGCTTCGTTCGAAATAGGCTGCCATGTCATCCATGATGTGGGATGCTTCGCTGCTACTGGTGGACTCGACCTCCGCAAGTTGTGCAAATGTTTGTGCGTGGATTTCTTTTTCGCGTTCTGAGACGCCAAATGAATTGGGGACGAGGTTTGAGAGCGTCCCAGCGACTGCCTGCTGTTTTCTCGATGCAGCCTTGAGGCGTTTGACGAGTGTGCTGCCTTCAAGATTTGCGAGAATGTTATTTAGTTCATCAGCGACTTTATCGAATTCCGCCAACAACTCCTTCTGCTCAGTCACCGCGTTCTCAATCGGGACCTGTTCCTCAGGTGGCGCTGAGTCACTTTTCGCGTTCCCAGCAAGTTTCGTGTCTGGTAGTCCAAAGCGTCCCTGGCTCGGTTTCCCAGGAGGAGTCTCCTCTGGCTTTGTCTTGCTTAGGTCGTGCTGGGTTGATTCAACATCATTGATGCTTGGTGCAGGAGTGGGCGCGTCTTTCTCCGGATCCTGTTCTTCGCCCGGTTTGGCTTGCCCGGATTGCGTGAGACGATTTTTCCCCACTTGCTTTCCTTGTTTGCCGTCTGGTTTGGGGGATGATTGACTTGCCTGTTGGGCTGATTTGTCCAGCAGGTCCGCTACCGATGGCATACGGTTGGCAGAGATGTCCTTGAGGATCTGCATCATTTCCGCCCATTGGTCCAGGTTGTCTACAGCGATGTCTTTATTTCGCATTGCCTCCTTAAGAAGACCCTCGCCATTTTGCACAAGACTCTTAAGACGACGACCGTTATTGCGTTCTCGATCCGCTTGATCAGATAATTTTTCCAAATTGGATTCGGAGGCAAGTTCATCGGTGGGAAGTTGTCTTAACTCCTTGTTCGTCTCGTGCAATTGCATCTCGCGATCCCGAACGTCCAGTGACATGCGATGCCAACGAGCCAGTTGGGTGGTGATCCAGATGGCGTGTTGTTCTGCATCGAGAACGTCGAAGATTGAGGTGGGGGAGTAAATGCGCTGCCGGCCGGGCAGGTAGTCCTCGACAAAGACGCGTACGGCGAGGGGTTGTGGCTTGATTTCGTGGGTGACGGGTGAGAAAACACCGGCCAACTCGAGAAACTCAGCAGTTTGATTGCCCGCTCCCAAGATGGATTCACCCGATGCAATGTCGGGTAGTGATTCATCCAAACCTTGCCATTCAATGCCCACGCGTTTCACGCCAAAATCATCGCGGGCGCGAATGGTGAACGAGAGCACTTCGGAGTCAAGGATGACCTTACGCCTCGGTAGGTTGTCACAAATCAGGGAAGGCGATCCGTCTTCGGTTGCCTCGATCGATAGTTTGAACGGCTTGCTGCCCGTCAGGCCATCGTTATCCGCCCACTGAAACTCGACTTGTTCGTTCTGCCTAACAAGAAGTGGCCCCGTCGAAAAAGAAGCCTCGACTGGTTGGGCCGTTTTTCCATTGACGCTAGCAGTAGCGAGATCGCGCGATGCGCGGGCCAAAAATGTGGTCTCACTTCCTTTGACCACCGAAAACGAAGCACCGCGTATGTCTTGCGTGATTGCGTCGGTCCGACCTAGGTATGCAGGCAACTGTACGTTCGCCCTAATCGAATTTAATTCCGGCCGCAGTTTAGGTTCCACCGAGACAAGCCCTTTGAAGTCCCCTACTTTGACAAACAAGTCCGTAGGTTGGATCTGGCCTGGCAACGAAAACTGATAAGTCGTTTCATTCAAATCCGCGGTTTGCGGTTGCTGGCGATCCAAGGCAACGCTTGCACTGCTCGGTGACCATTCAGTGTCTGAGCGAAGCGCTACAGATAGGGCGAACTGTTCGCCGTGCGGCACAACCAGTGTTTCAGGTAAGTCCTGCACACCGGCGAACGTGTAGCGTGGGGTGGAGCCCCAAGGCATTAGAAAACGGGCCCACGCATTTTTAGTTGCTGTGGCGCTGAAAATCAGGAGAGCGATTGCAGCAATGGCCAGCACACCAGCGGCTAGCGAACGATGGCGGTGACGTGGGTTGGGAACCGCCTCGCTTAAATCCTGGTTTTGGACAGACGCCGCTACCTGCTTGATCGCGGCTTCAACGAGCTCCGGAGACCGTGACTGTTCCGAGGTGTCCTCGGACAGTTCGATAACACCAAGTAGTTGATCGCCAGCCGAAGGTTGTGTCTCTGACAGCAGGCGGGCGAGTTGGTCCAGGCGGCGACGTTTGATGATCCAACGATTGATCGCGAGCGGGACCAAGCCGCAGCTAATTCCTGAGCCGCACAAAATGATCCCTCGCATGAATGACGAGGTATCGAAAAAACGGTCCAGCAGATAGGTCAACAAAAAACCAATCAGGATCCCGACGGTGGCACCCGCCAAGGCCTCCAACATCTTCAGTATCCAAACCCGCCTGCGAAACCCAAGGAGCTTTTCCCTGAGGGACTCAGGAATCTCGAGATTGCTGTTCCGGTTAACTTGCATGCCGGATGTCCTCGGTGGTTTTGGAAAGGTAAGAGAGGTACGGTCAAAGGGTGGTTGCGTCCGCTGCGGGAACGGCGACCTCTGTTTGACTTTGGTCGATGAGATCTGCGACCGTTTGCAGCCCCACTTCGTTTTGGTCGGTTTTGGTCGGTTTTGGTCGGTTTTGGTCGGTTTTACAGTGCAGTGGATATTCGCTTTGGTGCCCATCGCTGTTGCCGTCAGGCATGGTTGCACGCAATCTGCCTTAGAGTCCGCGCAACTTGCTCACTGGCTTACCCAAAAAAGGGCCTTCGTCACGCGGAGACTCATCCGCACAGGGTACCGTGAAGCCGCGTTTTGGACAAATTGAAACGTACGCTTTGTCGGTAATTTGGGTATCAAATCACCGGAATTGTCCGGACCGTTGCTTAGACATGGTCGTTGCCAAGCGTAGATGACCGGACGTGTGTGTAAATGATGTGATTTGGCACAGCGGGTGATTTCGTTTTCAGGGCAAAGGGCTTCCTGAGCGAGCTGGGTGTTGGTGGGGATTCGTTCAGCCAATTGGCTTCCTGATGTGAGGGCAGGACGTGTAAGCAGCAATGATTCGGCCAGCCAGAATCGGCTGCGATCGGATGTGATGAAACGCGTGGGTGTTGCTTGGTTACCGCGAAAGCGTCACCCATCCTCCTAGATGTTACATCTTGAAGTTGTTGAGCATGAGACGGAGTGGAGTGCTC